>WBZV01000079.1_pt2 | contig 62264 bp, 48 predicted proteins | sample 5204221 | NCBI WGS metagenome assembly WBZV01 (sample SAMN12344360, study PRJNA552823) | activated sludge metagenome | biome: Activated sludge suspended growth; feature: Nitrification reactor; material: Wastewater; isolation source: activated sludge from nitrification reactor of wastewater... | reverse complement strand
TTCGCCGCGATGGCCGCCTCCAGGTCGCGGTGTGTCGCTGAGATCAGCCGAATGTTCACCTTGATCGGCTCGTTGCTGCCAATCCGCGTCACCTCCCTGTTCTCCAGGACGCGGAGCAATTTCGCCACATTCGGACCCGAAATGCGCTCGGCGGCCGCGATCTGCGGGATGGTGAGCGACGTCCCGGGGACGCTTCCGCCCTGGCTCCACGCGGCCTTCCGAGCATGTCGCCTCCGCGGCGGGCGGCGGGACCGCGCAGCGGCATGCTATGATCGCGCCGCCCCCCGCCCGCGCCCTTGGTCCAGGAGCCCCGCCATGAGCACCCACCTTGCCACGCTGCAGGCCCTCGTCCAGGAGCCCGCGGCCCGCGCCTTCTTCGCCGGCCTCTTCGCGCGGGCCCACCTTTCCCTGACCGACACCGGCGAGCGCTTCACCGTGCGCCAGGACGGCGACGCGGTCACGGTGGAGGAGGGCTTCGACGGCGACGAGCCCAACCTGGTGGTCGCCCTGGCCGGCCAGAACCTGGCCAACCTGAGCGCCATCTTCGGCGACCGGGAGGTCACGGGCGACGAGGCCTACCGCATCGTGCGCTTCATGGTGCGGCCTTGCCTGGAGGCCGCCCTCCGAATGCCCGTCCTCAACCACGAGCGCCTTCTCGGCCTCCTGCGCGTGGACGACTGCTGGCAGCAGGCGCTCCTGGACCCCGAAGGCCGCGAGGACCTGGCGCTCACGGTGGAGAAGGTGGAGGGCCGCTGGACCGTCCGCGAGGGCTACCACGGCCGGCCGAGCCGCCGCCTGCGCCTGACCGCCGAGCAGATGCTGGACTTCCAGCGCCGCCTCTTCAAGGCCGACGAGGAGAACAGCATCACCGCCTGGCTGCAGTTGGCCGGCTGGTACGTCGCCTGGCGCGACCGGCTCACCGTCCCGGTCGACGCCTGAGCGCCATGCCCGTCGACCGGGCACCGGCCAGCGCGGCGGCGGGGACGGGGGCGCAGGGGCTCTGGCTGGCCATCGTCAACCCTGCCGCCGGCGCCCTGAGCCGGCCCGGAAGCACCGCCGCCCTGGCCGAGGCCCTGACCCGAGACCTGGGCCTGACCGTGGCCTTCAGCGAGGCACCCGGCCAGGCCGAGGCCCTGGCGCGCGCGGCGGCGGGCTACGTCGGCCTGCTGGCCGTGGGCGGCGACGGCACCGTGGCCCAGGTGGTCAACGGGATGGACCGCCGTCGCCAAGGCCTGGCCGTCCTGCCCGCCGGCACGGGCAACGGGCTGGCGCGGGACCTGGGCCTTCCCCTGCCGGCCCGCGGGCCGGACGCCCTGGGCCCGGCCCTCGCCGCCGCCAGGGCCGGCCTCCGCCACCCACGCCCCCGGCCCATCGACCTGATCGCGGTTCGCTATCGCCGCCCGGGCGAGGCCGCCTGGACCCGGCGCCTGGCCGTCTCCACCACCGCCGTCGGCTACGCGGCCGAGGTGGTGGCCCTGGCCAAGGGAGCGCTGGCGCCCCTGGCCCGCCGCCTGCCGGCCGGCCTCTGCTACCCCTTGGGCGCCGGCCTGCAGGCCCTGCGCCAGCGGCCCTTCCGCCTCCGCATCGGCCTGGACGGGGCGCCGCCGGCCGAGCGGCAGGCGACGAACCTGATGGTGCACAGCACGGCCCATGCCGGGAACTTCCGCGCCTTCCCCCAGGCCCGGCCCGACGACGGCCGGCTCACCGTCCTCCTGGCCGACGCCGGACCCCTGGCCCAGCTCCGCCACAACCTGGCCGTGCTGCGCCGTCGCTACGATTTCGCCACCGCCGAAGCGCACGCGGCCGGGCGGGTGGCCATCGACTGCGATCGCCCGCGCCGCCTGATGGCCGACGGCGAGCTGGTCGACGGAGTGGTGGCGGTGGCCTGGTCGATCCTCGCCGGACAGGTCCAGGTCTTCGCGCCGCCGGAGTCCCCATGACCCAGGTCGATCCTCCCAGCAGCGATGGCCGTCTGACCTTCCTGCAGCTGGCCCCCGCCGACTGGATCACCGTGGCCAGCCTGGTGCTGGCCTGCGCCTCGCTGTTGGCCGCCATGCGCCTGCAGCTCAGCCTGGCCATCGCCCTGATGGTCCTGGCCATGTTCAGCGACATGCTCGACGGCCCCGTGGCCCGGCGCAGCGGCGGCGGGAGCCCCTTCGGCCGGCAGTTGGACAGCCTGGGCGACGTGCTGGTCTACCTGCTGGGCCCGTGCTTGATCCTCTACCAACTGGGCCAGCAGGACGCGCTCTCCCTGGCGGGGCTCCTGGCCTACTGCCTCGCCGGGGTGCTGCGCCTGGCGCATTTCAACCTCGTCGGCACCGAGCCGGACCCCCGCCGCCCCGCGGTGCAGCGGCACGTGGGCCTGCCCGTCATCTGGAGCCAGCTCCTGGCCGCCCTGGCCTATCCGGCCTGGGGGGCCTGGGGGCCCGCCGTGCGGCCGGTCGTCGCCGCCTGCCTCCTGGTCATGAGCGTCCTCATGGTCAGCCGCCTGCGCTTCCGCAAGCCCACCTGGTACCTGGCCCAGGCCCTGCTCATCCTGGCCGTGGCCGGCGCCTACCTGACCCTGCACCTGCAGGGCCGCTTCCGGCCCTGAGCGCCCGTGACCGCTCCCCCTGCGACCTTCCGTTCGCCGACCAGCGCAGCGACCCGCTCGCGCTCCTTCACCGCCCCTGACGGATCACGCCTGACGGCCCTGATCAACCCCGCCCTGACCGACCGGGCCGGCCGACCCTTCGGGCAGTTGGGCTTCTTGGAGCTGTCGGAGGACCAGTCCGCGGCCCGCGCCCTGGTGGCCGCCGCCCTGGGCTGGCTGGCGGGCCAGCCGGCCGGCCCGCGGCAGGTCCTGGCGCCGATGAACGGCGACGCCTGGCACGATTACCGGCTGATGGTCGCGGGCTTCGAGCAGCCGGCCTTCCCCGGCGAGCCGAGGAACCAGGCCTGGCTTCCCGACTTCCTCGAGGAGGCCGGCTTCCGAACCTTCAGCGAGCACGAGACCCGGACCGTGGCGGATCCGGCGGCGCTCCTGGCCACCTGGGAGCCTCTCGCGCGGCGGATGCAGCGCCGCGGCTTCCGCTTCGAGGCCGTGGCCGCGGCGGACCTGGAGGCGGTCCTGGGCCGCGCCCACCGGCTGAGCCTGGCGGTCTTCCGGCAGCTGCCACTGTTCACGGCCCTGCCGGAGGAGGACTTCCGCGCCCTCTACGCCGGCGCCCGGGCCCTCTTGGAAGGGGGCGGCCTGACCTTCGCCCGCGGGCCTGACGGGGCGGACCTGGGCCTCTGCTTCGCCTTCCGCCTGCCGGGGGCGCCGGCGGACCTCTACCTCAAGAGCTTCGGGCTCCTGGAGCGCTGGCGGGGCAGCGGCCTGGCGGCGGCCTTCCTGGCCCAGGTCTACGGGCTTTGGCTGGAGCGCGGGGTGACGCGGGTGCATCATTGCCTCATGAACAGCCAGGAGGCGGCCGCGCGCTTCGACCGCGGGGCCGGCCGGGTCAGCCGGCGCTACCGTCTCTACGCCCGCCCGCTGGACGGGGCGGCCGCGGCTCCGTGAACCTGGTCGCCTCCCTGGGCCGCATCGCGGCCGAGCGGCCGCGGCAGGCGGCGCTGATCGTCGCCACGGCGCGGGGCGACCAAGGCCTGGGCTTCGCCGAGCTGGAGGCCCGCTCGGCCCGCATCGCCGGGGGCCTGGCGCAGCAGGGCATCGGCCTCGGCACGCGGGTCCTCGTGCTGGCGCCGCTCTCGGCGGAGCTCTACAGCGCCCTGATCGCCCTCTGGCGCCTGGGCGCGGTGGCGGTCTTCCTCGATCCCTGGTCCGGCCCGCGGACCCTGGAGGCGGCGGCCGGGATGGTGGACGCCCAGGCGCTGATCGCCGGGCGTGCGGTCCGCCGGCTGCGCCCCATGCTGCCGGGGCTGCGCCGCACCCCCCTGGTCTTCGATCCTGCGGGCCGCGGCCCCGGCGGCCTGGCGCGGCTGGCTGTCGATGGACCGCTCCAATCGACTCCGGCAGACGTCGATGCCGCGCATCCGGCCCTCATGACCTTCTCCAGCGGCAGCGCCGGCCCGCCCAAGCGGGTCGTCCGCAGCCACGGCCTCCTCCTGGCCCAGCACCGGGCCATCGCTGCCGCCCTGCCGCAGCAGGCCGGGGCGACGGCCTTCACCGCCTTCCCCGTGCTGGCCCTGCACCAGCTGGCCGGCGGGGTGACCACCCTGCTCGTCCGGGGTGCGGGGGGCGGGTCCGGCGCGGGGCGCGGCGGGCCGGCGCGGCTCCTCGCGGCCCTGGCGCGCTCCGGCTGCACGGAAGGCGCCGGCCCGCCGGCCCTCTGGGAGGCCCTGGCGGTGGCTGCCAGGGTCGAAGGCCAGGGCCTGGGCCTCAAGCGCATCGTGGTCGGCGGGGCGCCGGTGGGCCCGGGCCTGCTGGAGCGCCTGCGGCAGGCGGCGCCCCGGGCGGACATCGTGGCGGTCTACGGCAGCACGGAGGCGGAGCCGGTGGCCCTGGTCCGCGCCGAGGAGGTGGCGGCTCAGGCCGCACGGACGGCGGCCGGCGCCGGCCTGTTCCTGGGCCGCCCCCTGCCGCCGCTGGCCCTGCGCATCGTCGACGCGGAGGGGCGCGAACTGCCGCCGAACGGGATCGGCGAGATCCAGGTGGCGGGCCCGCAAGTGGCGATGGCTGAGCGAGGGGCCGGCGCCGCCTGGCTGCCCATGGGCGACGTGGGCTACCGGGACCCGGCGGGCGATCTGTGGCTGCTGGGGCGGTCGCACGAGGCCCTGCGGCGAGGGGGGGCGACCCTCTTCCCCACGGCCCTCGAGGCGGCCTTCGAATGCCTGCCCTTCGTGGGCCGCGCCGCCCTGCTGGCCCTGCCCCACCTGGAGCAGGGCGAGGGCGAGGAGGATCGCCTGGTGCTGGCCCTGACGCGGCGGCCGGCGGCCCCCCTGCCGGACGACTGGCGGGAGCAGGTCCGGCGCCGCGCGGCCGAGGCGGGCCTGGACATCGACCGCGTGGCATGGCTCGGCCGGCTCCCGCTGGACCGCCGCCACGCTTCGCGCATCGATCGGGCGAGCCTCCGCCGCCGGCTGATCGACCGCCGGCGCGGGCGCCATCTCTGGGCCTGGTCGGCGGATCGCTTTCCCCTGCTGCAGCACGGCCTCCTGATCGCCTCCTACTTCGGGGCCAACGCCTTCGTGGCCCAGGCGGCGGTCGGACGCGCGCCCCTGGTCCTGTCCTGGCGCGAGGGGGCCGGCGCCCTGGTCCTGCTGGGTCTCTTCTTCCTGCTGCGCATCATCGACGAGCACAAGGACTTCGCCGTGGACCGCTGGGTGCATCCGCGGCGGGTGCTGTCCCGGGGCCTGGTCACCCTGGGGCAGCTGCGCGCCCTGGGAGCCCTGGCCCTGGGCAGCATGCTGCTCCTGGCCGCCGCCCTGGGCGGGGCGGCGCTGGGGACCTGCCTGGCGGCGCTGGCCCTGGCCGGCCTCATCGCCCGGGACCTCTTCCTGCACCGCTTCCTGGCGGCCCACCTCCTGGTCTCGGCCTTCCTCCACCTCCTCATCCTGCCCCTCTTCGGCCTCTTCGTCTTCAGCGCGGTGACCGATCGGGCGCCCTGGGATGCCCCGCCGGCGGTCCTGGCCTACGCCGGGGTGGGCTACGCCCTGGCCCTGGCCTACGAGCTGGCGCGCAAGACCCGCTCGCCGGCGGAAGAGCGGCCGGGCCTCGTGACCTACAGTCGAGGAATGGGCCCCTACCGGCCGGCCTGGCTGGCCCTGGCGGCCATCGTGGCGGCGGCGGGGCTGAGCACCTGGGTGGGGGCCGGCCTGGGCCTGGGGCACGGCTACCGCGGGGCGGTCCTGGGCCTGGTGGGACTGGTGGCCTGGGGCGTCCTGGACTTCCAGCGCCGGACCGATGCGCCCCGAGCCGCGCGGCTGAAGGCCTACGCCGGCCTGTACATCGTCCTCTTCGACCTCTTGCTGGCGGCGGCCCTCGCCCGGGCCCACGGGCTGGCGTGGGGCTGAGGGAGGTGGCCATGGCAGAGGCGTCGAACGGGCGCATCGTCGGCGCGAAGGCCGCGGCCCTGGCCCGGCTGGCCGATGCCGGCCTGCCCGTGCCGCCCTTCGTCGTGCTGCCGGACAGCCTGCGGCAGGCCTTCCTGGCCACCGTCGCCGATCCCGCGAACCCGGAGGTCGTCCGCCGTGCGCCCTGGCCGGCGGCGTGCCGGGAGGCGGTGCGGGGGGCGTTGGGGGAATTGGGGGAGACGGGGGGAATGGCGGGGCGGCAGGGAGGGCGACCTGCCGGTCGCCCCTACGATGGGTGGGGTGGGGATGGGGGCCTGGTCGCGGTGCGATCGTCCATGGTGGGCGAGGACGGGGCGCGCTGGTCCTACGCGGGCCAATTGGACACCTTCCTGGACGTCCCGGCCGATGTCGACGCCCCCGACTCGCGCCTGCTGGCGGCCATCCAGGCCTGCTGGGCCTCGGCCGCGGGCGGGCGGGCGGAGGCCTACCGGCGCCTTGGGCCGGGGGCTGCGGACCCTTCAGCAGGTCCGGATGAGCCGCCTCATAGGACCGATGTGTCCCATCGGTCCTATGGGTCTCATGGGTCCCATCCCCCCCCAGCACCGCACCCTCCCGCCCCCCCGGCCCCAGCCATGGGCGTGATCCTGCAAACCATGGTGGATGCCCGCGCGGCCGGGGTGCTCTTCACCGTGGACCCCTTGAGCGGCGACAGGAGCTGCGCCCTGCTCTCGGTGGCCCCGGGCACGTCCGAGGCCCTGGTCCAGGGGGCGGTGGCGGGCGAGACCCTGCGCCTGGACCGGGCGACGGGTCGGGCCCTGGACCCCTGCGAGCTGCTCAGCGAGGCCGAGATCGAGCAGCTCTGGCAGGCGGCCCTGGCGGCAGAGGGGCTGGGCGGCGGACCGCAGGACATCGAGTTCGCGTTCGGGGGCCGGGGGCTGGCCCTCCTGCAGGCGCGGCCGGTGACCGCCTCGGCCGGGGCGGGGGCGGCGGGCAGCGGCGATGCCTCGCCGTCGACGGCAGGCGGCGACACGGCTCCGGTCGCGCCCGTCGACGCGGCGACCGCGGCGGCCGATCCGGAGACCATCCTCTGGGACAACAGCAACATCACCGAGAGCTATGCCGGGGTCACGGCACCCCTGACCCTGAGCCTGATCCGCCGGGCCTATGCCGGCGTCTACCGCCAGTTCCTGCAGCTCATGGGCGTGGCGCGGCCCGACGAGGACCTGCTGCAGAACCTCCTGGGCTTCTACCACGGGCAGGTCTACTACCAGTTGGACCGCTGGTACGCGGCCCTGGCCCTGCTGCCGGCCTTCCAGCAGAACCGGGCCTTCCTGGAGCAGATGATGGGCGTGCGCCAGGCGGCGGACGGGCCGCCGCCGGCCGCGCGCGGGGGGCAGGTGCACCTCCTGGCCTGGCTGCTCCGGATGATCCGCCTGCACCTGGGCGCGGCCCGCCGGACCGCCGCCTTTCACCGCCAGGTGGGCGCGGAGCTGGAGCGGGTGGCCGCCCTGGACCTGGAGGCCCTGACGCCGCGCCAGCTCCAGGGCGTCTTCCGGCGCCTGGAGACGGAGGTGCTGGGCCGCTGGCAGGCGCCCATCCTGGCCGACTTCATGACGATGGTCTTCGTGGGCCTCCTGCGCCGCCTGTCCGCGCGCTGGCTGCCTGACCGGCCGGGGATCCTGGGCGAGCTGCTGGTGGCAGGGGGCCCTCTGGCCTCCTTGGAGCCCCTGCGGGCCTTGGTGAAGCTGGCGGACCTGGCGCGCTCCGACCCCGCCCTCCTGGCCCAGCTCGGCGCGCCGACGGCGGGCACCTGGGAGCGCCTGGCGGACGATCCGGCCCGGGCCGCCTTCCATGCGGCCTGCCGCGACTACCTGGACCGCTACGGCGACCGCTGCGCCAACGAACTGCAGCTGGAGGTCCCCAACCTGCGCGACGATCCGGCGCGGCTCCTTCGCCTGGTGGCGGTGGCGGCGGCCCGGCCGGCCGCGGGCCCGGCGGCGGCGCCCGGGCGGACGGTGGCCGAGGCCCGGGTGGACGGGCTGCCCTGGCCCCGGCGCCGGCTCTACCGCTGGATCCTGGGCCAGGCGAGACGCTACGTGCAGGCCCGCGAAGCCCAGCGCCTGGTCCGCAGCCGGGTCTTCGGCCAGCTGCGCCGCCTCTTCGGCGCCCTGGGCCGCCGCTTCGCCCAGGCGGGCCGCCTGGCGGAGGGCGCCGACATCTTCTACCTCACGGTGGACGAGGTCTTCTCCGAGGTCTCGGGCACGGCGATCGACCTGGACCTGCGCGCCCTGGTGGCCATGCGCCGCTCGGTCTACGCGGCCTTCCGCACCGATTCCTGGCCGGAGCGCTTCGCGACGGAGGGGCCGCCTTACTGGGGGCCGCCGCGGCCGCTGCGGGGGACGGACGGGGGCGGCGCTGTCGCCGATGCCCCCTTCCTCCAGGGCATGGGCTGCTCGGCGGGACGGATCAGCGGCCGGGTGCGGGTGGTGCAGCAGGTGGACGAGGCCCTGGACCTGTCAGGCGAGATCCTGGTGGCGGCGCGCACGGATCCGGGCTGGGTCTTCCTCTTCCCGGGGGCGGCGGGCCTCCTGGTGGAGCGGGGCAGCCCGCTCTCGCATTCGGCCATCGTGGCCCGGGAGCTGGGCCTGCCGACCATCGTCAACATCCCCGGCCTGACGGAGCGCCTGCGGACGGGCGACTGGGTGACGATGGACGGGGCCGGCGGGGGCATCTGGCGGCACGGTCCGGCGGCGGGAGGCGGCGGCGGTCGGGCGAGCGAGGGGAATCGGGCAGGCGCAGGGAATCGAGCCGGCGACGAGGATGGGGGGGGCAAAGCGGGTCGAGCAGGCGACGGGGATCAGCTGAGCGATGCCGAGGAAGCGGGCTGACGGGGCGATGGCGATGCCCCCCCTGCCGGCGCCGGACGCGGCGCGCCTGCTCGTGGTCTTCGCCTTGTTCGCCGCGGCCGGCCTGGCCCTGGCGATGCGGGGCGGACGGACGGCGGGGGGGGGACAGGCAGGGAGCGGCGGGGGGCCACGGGGCCCAGGGGCCCGCCGCAAGGCGCCCTCCTACCTGCTCTTGAACCTGCTGGCCCTGGGCGCCCTCCTCAGCCCGCCGGCCTGGCGCCTCTTCCCACTGCTCCTGCTCCTCTGCGGCCTGGCGGGGGCCCGGGAGATCGCCGCCGCCCTGGCCCGCCGCCCCAGCGGCCGGGCCCGCATCGCCCTGCTCGGCCTGGCGCTCCTCTACCTGCCGGCCGGCCTCCTGGCCCTGGCCTGGCTCGCACAGGCCCCACTGGGCGGACGGCAGGTGGCCTTCCTCTACCTCTGCGTGGCGGCCCACGATGCCTTCGCCCAGGTGATCGGGGACCGCTGGGGCCGGCGGCGGCTGGCGCCGCGCTTCAGCCCGGGCAAGACGGTGGCGGGCGCGGCGGGGGGCCTGGCGGCGGGGGGGCTGATGGGCCTGGCGCTGCTGCCCTCGGCGGGCGCGGCCCTCCTGGGCCTGGCCCTCGGCGGGGCGGCCCTGGCGGGCGACCTCCTGGTGTCGGCGGTCAAGCGCGCCGCAGGGCTCAAGGACTTCGGGCGCCTCCTGGGGCCGCAGGGGGGTATCCTGGACCGCATCGACGGGCTGCTGCTGGCGGCCCTGCTCGCCCTACTGGCGGAAAGGACCGCTCCATGAAGCTCTACGACACCCTGGCGGACTGGTACCCCCTGCTGACGCCCCTGGAGCATTACGCCGAGGAGGCGCGGGTCTACGACGACACCCTGCGCGGCGTCCTGGGGTCCGGTCGCCATCGCCTGCTGGAGCTGGGGGCGGGAGCGGGGCACAACGCCCATTACCTGGCCAACGGCTGGTCGCTCTGCCTGACGGACATCGCGCCGCGGATGTTGGACCAGGCGCGGGCCAACTGCCCCGACGCCTCCTTCGTCCTGGGCGACATGCGCCACCTGCGCCTGGGCCAGACCTTTGACGCGGTCTTCCTCCACGACGCGGTCTGCTACCTGCTGACGGAAGCGGACCTGGCGGCCGCCTTCGCCACGGCCCGCGCCCACCTGCGGCCGGGCGGCGTCTTCCTGGTGGCCCCCGACCACGTGGCAGAGACCTTCAGCCCCTCCGAGGATTGCGGCGGCAGCGATGGCGAGGGCCGCTCCTTGCGTTACCTGGAGTGGAGTTGGCAGCGCCAGGGCCAGGTGGGCTCCTGCGTGGTGGACTACACCCTGGTCACCCGCATCGGCGACGCCCTGCCGGTCATCCACCACGAGCGCCTGGAAGAGGGCCTCTTCCCGCGAGCCACCTGGCTGCGCCTGCTGGGCGCCGCGGGCTTCAACGCCCGGACCATCCCCTGGACCCACAGCGAGGTGGAGGTGGGCTTGGAGATGTTCCTGGGGGTGGCGCGCTGAGGGGACGGCCGGAGGATGAACAACCCCGGTGCTGAACGATGACCGACACGCCCGCGCCGCCCTCGGGCGCTGGATCAGGCAGGAACGTAGACCAGCCTGACCACGTCCTCCCCGATGCGCTCATGGGCCACCAGGCGGAGCGGGGGCCGGGGTCCGGCGAAGTAGGGCTTGCCCTGACCGAGCACGACGGGATGGAGGTAGATGCGGTATTCGTCGATCAGGCCGAGATCGGTGAGGCTCTGCGCCAGGACTGTTCCCGCCACCTCGATCTCCCCGTCCTGCTCGGCCTTCAGCCGGCGGATCGCAGCCGCCAGGTCGCCCTGCAGCAGCTCGGCGTTGGGGCCGACCGCGGTCAAGCTGCGAGAGACCACCCACTTGGGTTGCCTTCGCCACGCTGCGGCGAAAGCCCGCTCATCGGCACTCCACTCGGGCTGGTCATCGTCCCAGTAACGCATGATCTCGTACATGTGCCGCCCGTACACGCTCCCCGTCTGGGCCCGGGCCTCCTCGACGAAGTGCCGGAAGAGGGTGGGGTCCGGGGCAAAGGCCGTGTGATCCACATAGCCGTCGAGGGATTGGTTCATGCCGAACACGAGCTTGGCCATGGGTGTCTCTTTCTCATTCCCAGGGGTTGAATACGCTCAGACCAGGCACCTTGAAGTCCCCCACGTTGCGGGTCACCAGCACCATCCGGTACTCAAGGGCAAGCGCCGCGATCAAGGAGTCCATCACGCTTTGCGGCTCGCCCCTGCGGCGCTGCTCGGCCACCATCTTGCCCCAGGTCACGAACACTGGGCCATCCAAGGCCAGTACCCGGCCGCCGAATTGCTCAGGAAGGGCCTCGTGGAGCCATTGCTCCAGTTCGGTGCGGCGGTTCGAAGGCGGCCGATGGCTGATCCCCGCTTGGATCTCGCCGATGGTGACCGCGCTGAGGAACACCGCCTCCGGATCGACCGCGTTCAGCCACCCGACCACCTTGGGTTCCGGCTCGGGCTTGACGAACTCCGACAGCACGCAGGTATCCAGCAGGTACCGCGTGGTCACAGGTCAATACCACGAAGGTCGGTTCGCGCATCACGGGAAATGACCAGGTCGCTCCCGTGCAGCGGCGAGGCCAACAGGAGGTCGCCCAGACGCCTGGGGGGCGTCGCGATCTTGCGGTACCCCTCGAAGGGCATCACCACCACCACCTCGACACCGTGGCGGGTGATGACTTGTGGACCCTCTTCCAAGGCTCGGTCGATCAACGCGGAGAGCCTGTTCTTGGCTTCCTGCAGTTGCCAGGATGTCATGGGACACTCCGGTCTGGCTAGACTGTCTAGATTATACCACGACCCCTGGCCGAACGCAACGGGATCCAGCGCTTTCAAGCGATTGGCCCGCTGCCACGCCGCGAGAGCCTTCGACCGCATGGCATAATCCCGCCCCGTCCCCTCTGCCTCCCGCGGCGCCCCCCTTCGTCACCCCACCCCCAGGAGCAACGGCCCATGTACGGCACCCTCATGCGCGGGCGCACGCGCCCGCAGGATCGCCCGGCTCTCCTGGCCGCCATGCAGGCGGCCGAGTCCGTGCCGGTGGCCGGCTTCCTCGGCAGCCACCTGATGTTTCCCGATGGGCAGGACGACACGGTCTACCTGGCCGTCTTCTTCACCGACGAAGCCGCCTACCGCCGCAACGCCGAAGACCCCGCCCAGCACGAGCGCTACCTGAGCATCCGCGTCCACCTGCTGGAGGACCCCAGCTGGAGCGACGGCGCCTGGCACAGCTTCGTCCCCGGCGAGGCGTGAGCCGGGCCGGAGGGGGGCCTGTGTCCTATCGGTCCTATCGGTCCTATGAGTCCCATGAGACCGATAGGACACATGGGACAGTCAGGACAGATAGGACCCATAGGCCCCCCGGGACCACCAGGACCCAGGCCCCCCGCCCGGCCGCCCCGCCCCGCCGCACCCTGGCGGCCACCGGGGCGCTCCTGGTCCTGGGCGCCTGGCTGCGCCTGCGGCTGTTGGACGGCTCCAGCCTCTGGAGCGACGAGGGCAACAGCTGGGCCATGCTGGAACGCGGCTACGGGGCCATCGCCCGGGCCGCGGGGCAGGACATCCACCCCCCCGGGTACTACTGGCTGCTGAAGGTCTGGTCCGGTGCGGCCGGTTCGGCTGCGGCCGGCATCCGCTCCCTCTCCGCCCTGGCCGGCCTGCTGATGCTGGCCCTCCTGCCCCCCGTGGCCCGCCGCCTGGGCGCCGGCCGCGGCGCCGGCCTGAGCCTCCTGGCCCTGGCCCTGGCCGCCGTCAACCCCTTCCTGGTCAGCTACAGCCAGGAAGCCCGGATGTACAGCCTCCTGGCCTTGGAGAGCACGCTGCTCTTCCTCGCGGCGTTGGGGCTGACCGGGGCGGGTGGGGGCGCGATCGGGATGGACGGGAGCGGAGCGGATGGGCAGGACCGCGGGAATCGCGGCGACCGCCCGCATCGCGAGGACCGAGCCGGCCAGGTGGACCAGCCGGTTCGTCACGACCGCCCGCATCGCGACGGCCGAACGGTTCACGTCGACCTGCCGGATCGCGGTGACCGCCCCGCTCTCCGCGACCGCCTCCTCCTCCCCCACGCCGGCCTCTTCGCCCTGGCCTCCGCCGCAGGGCTGTGGACGCATTACAGCTTCCCGGTCCTCCTGGCGGCGGCCAACCTCTACCTCCTCCTCGTGCCGCGGCCGCGGCGCCTGGGGCGGCGCCTCATCCGCCTCGGCCTGCTCAACCTCCCCGCCCTCCTCCTCTTCCTGCCCTGGCTGCCCACCGCCTGGCGGGCCGTCCGCGCCTGGCCGGCCGAGGGCGCCCGCCCGCCCCTGGCCGAGGCCCTGGCCACCATCGCCCGCAGCCTGGCCTACGGGCCCCTGAGCCGCCCGCCCGCCGCGCTTATGGCCGAGGGCGCCGCCGCCTTGTCGAGCTTCGGCATCGTGCCGCCGGCAGAAGGTGCGTCGGTCTGGGACAGCCTGGCTGGGGCGGGCCTGGCCCTCGCCCTGCTCCTGCCCTTGGCGGGCCTCTGGCGGCTGCGGCGGCAGCCGTCGACCCTGGCCCTGGCGCTCTGGCTGCTGGCGCCGGTGACCCTGCTCCTGGGTCGGGGCCTCGTGACCGAGGCCTACCTCAAGATCCTCCTGGCCGCGGCGCCGGCCTGGTGCCTGGCTTCGGCGGCGGCGTTGAGCGGGCCGCGGGAGGTGGCGCGGGCGGGGTCGCGAGCGGCAGGATCCGCAGGTCCGGCAGGGGCGGCTGCAGGAGAGGGAGGAGGGCCAGGCCCCGCGTCGTGGCGATGGCGGGCCAAGGTCGCCGGCGGTTCTCCCGGCGCGTTGGCGCTGACGGTGGTCGCCGGCAGGCTTGCCGGCGCGATGGTGTTGGCCTTGGCCGCGCTGCTGCCGGCGGGCCTGGCCCTTGCCGACTACTACCGCCCCCCCGGCCCGCGCGACGACTACGCCGGGGTGGCCGCGGAGCTGCGGCGCCGGGGCGATGCGGCCGAGGATGCGGTCCTCCTCTGCGGCCCCGGCCAGGCCGAGGTTTGGCGCTACTACGACCCCGGCCTGCCCGTCCTGGCCCTGCCCGCCCAGCGCCCGCCCGACGCCGCCAGGACGCTGGCCGCCCTGGAGGCCGGCCTCGCCGGTCGGCGCGAGCTGACCGCGCTGTGGTGGGGCCAGGACCAGGCCGACCCCGAGGGCATCCTGGAGGGCTGGTTGAACCGTCACGCCTTCCTGGGCCCCAGCCGCTGGGCCCGCAACCTGCGGGTGGCCCGCTACGCCCTGGCGGCGCCCGCGGACTGCCGCCCCCCGTCCGGCACGGCCGTGAGCGACGTCGGCCTGCGCCTTCTGGCCACCTGCCTCGAGCCCCTGCCCGCCCTCCGCCCCGGCCGCCTCTTGCCCGTTCTCCTCCGCTGGCGCGCCGCCGGCCCCCTGCCCTTGGACTACGCGGTGAGCCTGCAGCTGCTCAGCGGGAGATCCACCCCTGCCGACCCCCTGATCCTCGTCGCCCAGCAGGACGGCCAGCCCGCGGGCGGCGCCCGGCCGATGCGCGGCTGGGCGCCGGGCGAGACGGTGGAGGACCGCCGCGCCCTGGCCCTGCCGGAGGACGGGGCCAGCGGCCCCTACCGCCTGCGGGTGGTGGTCTACGACCCGGCGGACGGGCGGCGCGTGGACTGGGGCGGGGGGGATTACGTGGAGGTGGCGGAGGGCATCGGGCGCTGAGGCGGGAGCCCGCCCAGCCCCGCCCGCCGCCTTTCTGCGCCCCCCGGCCCACCGAGCGCATCGACACCAGGCCGGATGTATACTCGTCGCCACCACGGCCGGCCCTCGCCCGATGTGCGCGACACCGTCCAGGAGCCGAAGATGGGCCAACAGCCAGCGCAGGGCGCGTGTTCCCGCCCGGCAGTTCCGGACACGGGCGCCACGAAGCAGCGGGCGAGCCGCTCTGTCGCTCGGTCAGCGCTGGGCCTCGGCCTGCTCGGGATTGCGATCTCCCTCGCCCGCCCGGACGGCCGCCCGACCCCGCCGGTCCTGGCCCAGGCCGACCCGGCCGAGCGGGTGACCGCCTGCGTCGAGGCCGAGATGGCCGGCGCGGGCATCCACGGCGCCCAGCTGGCCGTCCTGCGCGACGGCGAGATGGTCTACGAGCGCGCCTTCGGGCGCAAGCACCGCGACCGGCCCGATCCGGTCGGCCTGCACACCCAGTTCCGGATCGGCTCCACCACCAAGACCCTGACCGCCTTCGCCCTGATGCAGCTGGTGGACGCCGGCCGTCTCGACCTCGACGCACCGATCACCCGCTACCTCCAGGACTTCAGCCTGGCCGAGCCGGGCCAGGCCGAGGCCATCACCGTCCGCCACCTGCTCAGCCACGCCAGCGGCCTGCACGACACCTCGGCCTTCGACGCGTCTGACCTCTTCGGCCCCACCGATCCCGGGGCCATGCGGCGCTGGGTCGATGGGCAGAAGGGCCGGCGGCCCTACGCCCCGCCGGGCCGATTCTGGAACTACTCCAGCGCCAACTACATGTACCTTGGCCAGATCCTCGAGCGCATCACCGGCCAGACCTTCCAGGACTACATGGACGAACGGGTCTTTGCACCGGCGGGCATGACCGACACGACGATGCACGCCGCGGAGGCCGTGGTCCGGGGAGACTTCGCCTACGGGCATTTCCAGAACCCCTTCTCCGGCAAGCTGGAGATCTACACCCTGGACGAGGCCAACAACTGGGCCCGCCATCCCACCGGCTACGCCAACGCCAGCGCCGGGGATCTGGTCCGCTTCGCCGGCCTGATGATGGCCGGCGGGGGCAGGCTGCTGTCGCCCGGATCGGTGGCCGAGATGTCGTCCAGGCAACGCTTCCGCGACCTCAGGCCGGACCAGTACTACGGCTTGGGGACCTTCGTCGAGTACCACCTGGGGCACACGATGGTGCACCACGACGGCGGCGCCTGGGGCTGGACGGCCACCCTGAAGTGGATCCCCGCGGCCGGCGTGGCCGTGGCCACAACCGGCAACATCGGCGGCGCGTCGCTCTCCGGCGCCACCGACTGCGCCCTCGCGGCCTACGTCCGGCCGGGCTCGGAGGGCATCGCCAACCCCTGCCGCCTGGATCCCGCCCGCTGGAACGACTTCACGGGCTTCTACCAGGGCAGCGTGAACAGCGGCGAGGCCTGGGCCATGGAGGTCAGCCGCCCCAGCCCGACCGGCAACCTGCAGATGCGCCTGACCCGCGCGGGCCAGGCCGACAGCCACTACGAGCTGAAGCAGGACTGCGGGGTCTGGACGGGCAACGGACCCGGCTCCTTCAACGCCTCCGGCCTGGGCCTGGTCACCTTCATCGCAGACCCGGTGGAGCCGGGCCGGCTCTGGATCCGCAACCGCTTCTTTGCCGCCGAGCGGCAGTGGGCCGCCACGCCCTCGCCCTCGCCCACCGCCACGCCCGACCCGACCGCGACGCCCGACCCGACCCGCCCGCCCGCTCCGGCGCCGCTCTACCTGCCGCTCCTGCGCCGCGCCGGCTGACGCGCCGCCTTCGAACCCCGCTCGCCCCGCTCTCAGCCCCCCACCCGCCGCGCGATCGCCGTCAGGCCCCCGCGCACCCGCTCGCCCGGCGCCACCAGGGGCTCCCAGCCTTCCGCCGGCAGGTAGACATCGGTGCGCGAGCCGAAGCGGATCAGGCCGAAGCGGTCGCCCTGGGCGAGGAGCTGGTCCGGCCGGACCCAGGTGACGATGCGCCGCGCCACCGCCCCCACCCGCTGGGCCACCACGCAGGGCCCGTGGATGCCCTCGATGCGCGTGTAGCGGCTCAGGTTCTCTTCTGCCGCCGGCGTCCCCGCGTGGGCGAAGCCCCGCCCCTCGTCGAAGGCCGCCGCCACCCGGCCGGCCACCGGGCTGCGGTTGACGTGGATGTCGGCCACCGAGAGGAAGACCGCGATGCGCAGCCAGGCCCCCGGCCCCAAGCGCGGGTCCTCCAGCCGCTCGATCTTGAGCACCCGGCCGTCGGCGGCGGCGTAGGCCAGGGAGGGGTCGCGCGTCACGGCTCGCTCGGGATCGCGGAAGAAGGCCGCCGAGGCCAGGCCCAGGAGGGCCAGCAAGACCGAGGCCCACGGTGCCTGCGGCCAGACGAGCAGGGCCAGGAACCAAGGACCCAGGACGAAGGGCAGGCCAGGCGTGGCCAGGCCCCAGCCGCCGGGCAGGGGCAGGCGGTGGTGGGTCTCCAGGGGACGGAGCTGCAATGCTGCCGCTGCTTCGGCGGGGCCGAAGCGCAGGTGGTGCACCCAGGCCGGCGGCACGTTGCGCAGCACCGTGTCGCGGCGGAAGGCGAAGGGGGTGGCCCGTCGGGCCAGGACAGCCCTGGCCTCCGCCGCCGCCGCGCGGGCCGGGGGCCGCAGGAGGGGCTCGCGCAGGCTGCGCAGGAAGGCGTACTCGAGGAAGGAGAGCACGCCCTCCGGCTCCAGGGCCTGCCGGTAGACCGCCAGGATGCGCTCGATCGTCACCGCGTCGCGGTTGATGAAGGGGATGGTGGAGACGATGGTGTCGAAGCGCTCGGCCGGGTCCAGGGTCTCGATGTCCGCCTCGCGCAGCTCGATGCGTCCCTGGTGGGCCGTGAAGACCGGGTCCGTCGCCAGGCGGCGGCGCAGGTAGGCCGCGAAGTCCGGGTACAGCTCGTAGAGGACCAGCCGGTCCTCCGGACCCATCCCGGCCGCCAGGACCGCCGCCACCGCGCCCGTCCCCGCGCCCACCTCCAGGATGCGGCGCGGTCCGTCGCGCCGCAGGGCCTCGGAGGCCAGGGCCCGGGCCGTGGGGCGCCAGGTGGGGGTCAAGGAGCCGATGCGCAGGCGATCGCGACCGAAGTGGCGGAGGAAGTGCAGGGGACCGTGCAGCATGCTGGGACCACCGTCCGAGGGCCCGCGGATTCGGGGCGGCGATGGTAAGGCCGAGGGGGCCGGGTCGTCAACGGGCGAAAGGCTGAGCGGGTGGGGCGCGGCCGGCTTCGCACATTGACAGCGGGCTGTTCTCGCGGCTATTCTCCATCCAGACCCGACCTGTCGGGTCATCCCGGGAACGCGGGCGGCAGACCCGCACCATCGCCACAGCAGCCGCAGGAGTCCTCCGCCATGTCGCGTCGCCACCTCTATCGCTCGGCCGTCCTGGCCGCCTTCGGCCTCGTCCTGGCCGGGCGGGCCCTGGCCCAGCCCACCGCCCCCGGCCCCGTCGCCCCTGCCGATGTCGACCAGACCGAGGCCGCCCTGACGATGCTGGCCGGCGGCGACCACCTCCTGGCCTGGACCCAGGCGATCAGCGGTGGCCACCAGATCCGCATCCGCCACCTGCAGCGCGAGGTCTTCAACCTGGCCCGCTCGCAGGACCTGGGCCAGCCCTTCGTCCGCTCCTCCGTGCCCGGCTGGCAGGCCGGCGACCAGCTCTCGCCGGCCTTCGGGCCCGGCTTCCTGGTCTGGGCCGAGAAGCGGCCCGGCGCCGCGGACTACGATCTCTACGCCCAGCGCCACGGGCTGGCCGGCAGCGCGGTGGGCAACCCCATCCTGGTGCTCGAGCGCCCCGGCGACCAGCTCAGGCCCGCGGTGGCCGCCGATCGCAGCGGCGAGCTGATGCTGGTCTGGAGCGAGGCCGCGGCCGAAGGCGACACCGGCTTCAACATCTGGGGTCTGCGCCTGTCGGACGCCCTGATGGCCCGCGGGGCGCCCTTTGCCATCGCCGCCGGGCCCGCCAACGCCGGCGACCCGGCCATCGCCGCGGACCCGTCCACGGGCGACGGCTTCCTCGTGGTCTGGGTGGACGACCGCGCCGGCGCCGGCGAGGCCGACCTCTACGGGACCACCGTGCACCGCAGCGGCCTGCTCAAGCGCCCCGGCGCCATGGCCGAGACGGCCCTGGTCACCGGCCCCGGCCACAGCCTGGCCCCCAGCCTGACGGTCGACGCCCAGAGCAGCGACCAGGTCAACGGCCTGCTCGCCTGGCAGTTCATTCCCCCGGCCGAGGCCAAGATGAGCATCCACGTCAAGGCCCAGCGCCTGCGCTCCAACGGCCTCTTCTACGGCAGCCCCTTCGCCGTCCGCCCCAGCCTGAACTTCGACCTGATGCCCGCGGTGGCCCCGCGGCAGCCGGAGGGCTGGCTGGCGGTCTGGTCGCGGTCGGGGAACTTCCTGGCGCCGAGCATCTGGGAATGGCTTGATCAGTCCGGTTCTAGTAGTGGGCACAACCAAGAAACCGATACCCCCGAGCCCACCTCCTCCACCCCGGCGGCCACCTCAGTTCCCCGCCCCACCCCCGAGCCCGCCGCCCTGGACCTCTGGGGCGTCACCATCGACCGCAACGGTCGCGTGGGCCGGCCGGCCCGGCCGGTGGTCGAGGACTGAGCTTCGACCTCATCCAGGGACAACGTATCGAAGGGGGCGGCCATGGTGGCCGCCCCTTTCTCGTTCATCGCGGGATCGGATGATCGCACTGCCGGCCCGCATCGATCGGGCTAGCGCCCCCCGCCCGCCCTCAGTCCGCCCGCCGCCCCCGGAATGCCGGCCGCGCCCGCCCTTCCGAGTCCGAGCGGCGGTCGCGCGGGCGGGCGGGGCGGTGCTGCACGCTCTCGTAGGGCAGGGGCCATTCCTGGTCCTGGTAGCCGTAGGCGGCCGCGGCGTGCAGGGTCAGGTAGGGGTCGGCCAGGTGGGGGCGGGCCAGGGCGCAGAGGTCGGCGCGGCCGGCGGCCAGGACCGTGTTGGCGTGGTCGGCGCCCTGGATGGCGCCCACCGCCATGGTGGGGATGCCCACCTCGTGGCGGATGCGGTCGCTGAAGGGCACCTGGTACATGCGGCCGTAGTCGGGCCGCGCCAGAGGCGAGGTCTGGCCCGTCGAGACGTCGATCAGGTCCGCGCCTTCTTCCTTGAGGAGACGGGCCACCGCCACCGCTCCGTCGCCGTCCAGACCCCCTTCGGCCACCCAGTCGGTGGCCGAGATGCGCACGGAGATGGGCCTGTCCGCCGGCCAGACCGCCCGCACCGCGCGGAAGACCTCCAGCGGGAAGCGCATCCGGCCGGCCGTGTCCCCGCCGTAGGCGTCGGAGCGCTGGTTGGAGAGCGGCGAGATGAAGCTGGAGAGCAGGTAGCCGTGCGCCATGTGCAGCTCCAGCAGGTCGAAGCCCGCCTCCAGCGCGTAGCGGGCCGCCTGCTCGTGCTCGGCGATCACCTGGTCCATGTCGGCGCGGTCCATGGCCTTGGGGACCGGGCTGCCCGGGCGGTAGGGCAGGGCCGAGGCTGCGAAGAGGGGCCAGCCGCCCTCCGGGAGGGGAGCGTCCGGGCGGGGGTCCTCCCAGGGGACGCAGGTGCCGCCCTTGCGGCCGGCATGGCCCAGCTGCGCGCCGATGGCCGCCTGGCTGTAGCGGTGCACGAAGGCCACCACCCGCGCCCAACTGTCGCGCTGCGCCGCCGTGTAGAGGCCGGCGCAGCCGGGCGAGATGCGCCCCTCCGGGCTGACGTCGGTCATCTCGATCATCACCAGGCCGGCGCCGCCCAGGGCCCGGCTGCCCAGGTGCACCAGGTGCCAGTCGCCGGGCAGGCCGTCCTCGGCCAGGTACTGGCACATGGGCGAGACGACCATGCGGTTGACCAGGCTGAGGCCGCGCAGCCGGAAGGGCGCGAAGAGGGGCTCTGCCGGCCGGTCGGCGGCGGCGCGGACGAAGGGGCCTACGTAGCCGGCGGGGCGCGTTGCCAGGGGGGGCGCCGCGGCGCCATCGGCGATCCGGCCAGGCGCGTCGCCCTCCCCCAACAGCGGTGCCGCCTCCCGCGCCCAGAACTCATCCCTGACCTTCTGGATGAAGTCCCGGTCCCGATTCCGCATGTTGTCCCAGGTGATGCGCTTGGAGCGGCTCATCAGGTTGAAGCTGAACTGCAGGGGCGGCTGCGAGCGGTAGCGGGCAGCGTCCTCGAACCATTCCAGGCTGGTCTGGGCGGCCTTCTGGGTGCGCAGGACCTCCACCCAGCGCCGGTCCTCGTACTCCAGCAGGACCTCGGCGACATCGGCCCGGCCCTGCGTCGGCCCGAAGTCGCGGAAGGTCTCGGCCAGGGCGATGGCGTCCTCCATGGCCAGCTTGGTCCCGGAGCCGATGGAGTAATGCGCGGTGTGCACGGCATCGCCCATCAGCACCACGTGGTCCTTCACCCAGCGCTGGCAGCGCACGGTGGGGAAGGTGCGCCAGAGGCTGCGGTTGGCCAGCAGGCGGTGCGGGCCCAGCCAGTCGCGGAAGGTCTGGGAGGCGAAGGCCAGGGTGGCGTCCTCGTCCGCCTGCTCCATGCCGGCCGCCCGCCAGACCTCCTCCCGGAGTTCGACGATGAAGGTGCCCAGGCCCGGCTGGAAGGGGTAGGCATGGGCCTGGACCAGGCCGAAGGGGCTGTCCTGGAAGAGGAAGGTGAAGGCCTCCATCGGCCGATCGGTGCCCAGCCAGACGAACTTGTTGCGCCGCCAGTCCTGGTGGGGCCGGAAGTGGTCGGCATGCCGCTCGCGCACCCGGCTGTTGATGCCGTCGGCGGCCACCACCAGGTCCGCCTCCGGGAAGTCCTCGTAGCCGGCCACCTCCTGCTCGAAGCTCAGGCTCACCGCCAGCTCCCGGCAGCGCTCGTGGAGGATCTGCAGCAGCCGCATGCGCGAGAGGCCGCAGAAGCCGTGCCCGGTGGAGCGGACCCTCTGGCCGCCGACGTGGGTGTCGATGTCGTCCCAGTAGATGAAGGCCCGCTCGATGGCGGCGAAGCTGACCGGATCGGCGGCCTTCAGGGTGCCCAGGGTCTCGGCGGAGAAGACCACGCCCCAGCCGAAGGTGTCGTCCGGCCGGTTGCGCTCGATCACCTGGATCTCCGCATCCGGCTGGATCTGCTTCATGAGGATGGCGAAGTAGAGCCCCGCCGGCCCTCCGCCGATGCAGACGATCTTCATGGGGCGATGATAGACTGCGGGTCCTCGCAGTTCAAGGTCCGCCGCCCGCGCGGCGCCGCCGCCCCCATTCGGCTGTCCGGCGGCGCAGGGGGGGCAGGCGGAGGGCCAGGAGCAGGGCGACGGCGAGGCCGAAGGCGGCGGGCGGGCGCCAGTCGGCCTTCACGCTCCAGAGGTAGTGCAGCACGACCAGGGGTGCGATGAGGTAGATGGCCCGATGCAGCAGGGTCCAGCGGCGGCCCAGGCGCCGCATCCAGGCCCGGCTGGAGGTCAGGGCCAGGGGCGTCAGCAGGCAGAAGGCCGAGAAGCCCACCAGGGCGTAGGGCTTCTCCAGCACCGCCTCGCGCAGGGCCTGGACGTCAAAGGCGCCCTCGATGAAGCTGAAGTCCCAGAGGGTGACCGAGGCGTGGGCCAAGGCCCAGGCAAAGCTGTAGAGCCCCAGGGTCCGGCGCAGGCCCGTGAGGCCGGGGCGGCCGCTCAGGCGGCTGAGGGGGCTGACGGCCAGGGTGGCCACGAGCAGGCTGAGGGCGGTCAGGCCGCTGCGCTGGCTGATGAGCTGGACAGGGTTGACGCTGAAGCCGGCGGCAGCCCGCCGGGCCTCCCAGGCGGTCCAGGCGATGGGGGCCAGGGCTGCGACGTGCACGGCGAGCCGCGCGCCCCGGCCCGGCCCGGCAGGCCGTCCGTCCGCGCGCCGCGCCGGGCGCGCCGACGGTCGATCCTCTTGCATGGGCGACTGGGACGCCGGCGGGGCCGGAGGTCTTACGCGAGGGGCTTGGCGGCCCGCTGCCGAACGGCTATCGTTCGCGGGCCACCCACCCCAAGCCAGTCCGGGGTGATCCATGAACCTCTCCTCGCCGGCGGACCACGAAGCCGCCGGCCCCGTCGTCGCCACCGTCGACCCAGTCGCGGCGGTCCTTCCCGCGCCGGCCGCTGAATCCGTCGCCGGCATCGAAGCCGCCACCGACCCGGCCGAGTTGGCCCATGCGGTGGCCTTCAGCCATGCCTCGGGCATCGGCCCCCGTCGTCTGGGCCTGTTGGCCACCCGCTTCGGCAGCCTGTGCGCGGCTTGGGAAGCCCCCCCTGCCCAGCTCGCGACCGTGCTCGACGCCCGCTGCACGGAAGCCCTCCTCGCGCTGCGCCGCCGCCTGGACCCGGGCGCTGCCCTGGCCGCGGTGGCGGCGGCCGGCGCGGTGGCCCTCCCGCCCGAGGACGGCCGCTACCCGCCCCTCCTCCGCCAGACCGACCGCGCACCGCGGCTGCTCTACCTGCGCGGCGACCCCGGCCACCTGGTGGCTCGCTCCCTGGCGGTGGTGGGGACGCGCCAGGTCTCGGCCTACGGCCAGCGGGCCACCGCCCACCTGGTGGACCAGCTGGCGGCGGCGGGTCTGGGCATCGTCTCGGGGGCGGCCCTGGGAGTGGACGCCCTGGCCCATCGCCGCGCCCTGGAGGCCGGCGCGCCCACGGTGGCGGTGCTGGGCTCGGGCATCGACCAGGCCTACCCGCGGGGCAACCGCCGGCTGATCGAGCAGATCGCAGCGGAGGGGGCGGTGGTCTCGGAGCTGCCGCCGGGGGCCCGGCCCCTGCGCGGCCATTTCCCGGCCCGCAACCGCATCATCAGCGGCCTGGCCCTGGCCACCCTGGTGATCGAAGCGGGCGAGCGCAGCGGGGCCCTGATCACGGCCGACTTCGCCCTGGCCCAGGGGCGGGACGTCTTCGCGGTGCCGGGCGACATCTTCCGCGAGCAGTCCCTGGGCTGCAACCGCCTGATCGCCGCGGGCGCCGGCCCGGCCCTGGACGCGGCCGACATCCTGACCGCCCTCTCGCTGGAGGGGGTGGCCCTGCAGAACCAGTTCCGCCGCCAGGCCCCCTTGGACCCTGAGGAGGCCGCCATTCTCGAGGCCCTCCGCGACCAGCCGCTGGACACCGATGCCCTGGCCCGCACCCTTCGCGCCCCGGTGGCCGCCGTTGCCCGCCGCCTCACCCTGCTGGAGCTGCGGGGGATGGTGCAGGCGGGGGCGGGGCTGCGGTGGGTGGCGTTGGGGTGAGGAGCGCCGTCATACCTCTGCCGGCGGCGTGCCTCTCTCCCGCTGCCACCGCTTGAAGGAAGTCTGGCTCTCCCCGGAAGGCCGGCCGAGCAGCAGGTTCTCGACGCTTACATCCTCGTCGAGGTCAAGCCAATGATTTCCTGGCCTTGCCCGATCAGCCGCCAGTTACGACGTTCTTCCGGCGTCCCAGCCAGCAGCCTTGGATACCAGGCCAGCGGTACCGAGATGGAGCGTCCATCGTCCAGGTCGACGGTCAAAGTACCTTCAGACACGAAGGCTGTTGGCATGCGGCAACGATAGATGGAGTCGCAGGTTTGGGCCACACCCTCTCAATACCCTTGCAACATCAGCGGCAGCCACAGCCTCCCCGGCTGCTCCGCCCGCCCCTCGTGGATGCGCAGGCGGTAGATCCAGGGCCACTGCTTGCCCGTGACCAGGTAGCTGTTATCGGCCGCGTCGTAGGCGATGCCGTTGAGGACGAGGCCGAGGCCCGGGAGCCTGGGGTCGAGGGCTTCCAGGTTGAGGATGCCCGTGGCCAGGCCCGTCTCCCCGTCGATGCGCAGGATGTCGTTGGACAGGTAGACGTTGGCCCAGATGTCTCGGCCCACGCATTCCAGCTCGTTCAGCTGCGTGGCCAGGAGCTGTCCCTGGAAGATCAGGCGGCTGCTGAGCGGTCGGTAGTCGGCGTCCGCACTGTAGGCGCGGATCACCGAGCTGCCGTCGCTGTGGCGCAGGTTCTGGCCGTCGTAGCAGAGGCCCCAGCCTTCACCGGCATAGCTGAAGCGCCCCTTGGACTCGAAATCCTCCAGGCCCCAGATCAGGCCCGCCTGGTCCTTCCAGGTGATCTGGAAGATGCGGTCGCCGACCACGGTGATCCCCTCGCCGAAGACTTCGGGGGGAAGGGCCTTGGATCGCAGGATGCGCCCGCCCGCCAGGTCCAGCTCCTGGATGCGGCTCTCGCCCACCAGGCCGCAGCTCTCCAGCACCCTGCCCGCCGTCCAGACCAGGCCCTGGGTGTAGCAGCGCTGGTCGTGGCGGTAGCGATCCAGCACCGTGTAGTCCAGGCGCCGCGGCTCCGGCAGGGGGGTGGGCGTGGGCGGCGGCGGGGTGGGCGTGGGCAGGGGCGGGCCGACGAAGCGGACCACGAAGGTCTTCGGCCAGAGCTTGCCCGTCAGCGCGAAGCGGTCCTCGCCCAGGTAGGCGATGCCGTTCAGGTCCGCCGCCAGCTCCGCTTCGGCGGGCGCGAGGAGGCCCGCCGCATCCACCTCGGCCAGCACCGCGCCCGTCCCGGCGTCGATCACCACGATGCGGTTCGCCGGCGCGCCCGCCCCCGGGAAGAGGTTGGCGTAGATCAGGCGGCCCACGCATTCCAGCTCGTTCAGACCCTTGAGCGGCTGCCCGTCCAGGTGCACCCGCAGGCTGCCCCGCCCCGCCAGGCTGTAGGCATCGCGGCGCTGCAGGTACTCGCTGCCGTCGCTCAGCCAGAGGTGGCTGCCGTCGAAGCAGAGCCCCCAGCCCTCGCCCGGGGCGTCGAAGCTCAGGTCGGCCCGACGGGCGAAGGTCTGGGCATCGTAGCGCGTCGCCCTGCCCCGCTCCAGGGAGAGCTGGACGAGCTGGTCGCCCACCTGGGCAAGGCCCTCCGCCCAGTGGTCCACCCGGTCCGCCTGCTGCAGGACCTGGCCCGTCACCAGGTCCACCCGCCGCAGGGACGAGCGGAGCTGCATGCCCCCCTGCCCGTCCGGGTAGGCCTTGCCCTCGCTCTCCAGCAAGCGGCCGGGCGCCTCGTACAGCAGGCCCTCCGTGTGGGCCAGGGGGTCGTGCGGGTAGGTTTCCAGCACCTCCACCCGCCAGGCGAGGGAGCCCTGGGCCTGGCGCGCCAGGGCTCCCTCCGGCGTTGGACCGCGGATCAGCGCGACCGCCAGGGCCGCGGCGCTCGTCGTGACGAGCAGACCGGACAGGAGGCGTCGCCGACTCGTCCGCTCAAGGCGCAAAGCGCACCTCGAAGAGCTTCGGCCAGAGCTTGCCCGTGATGTAGAAGACGTTGTCCTCCGGGTTGTAGGCGATGCCGTTGAGCACGTCAGCGCGCGAGCGCTCATCGTCGCTCAACAGGCCCGAGGCGTCGATCTCCGCGCTCACGCGCCCGCTGGCCGGGTCGATGCGCAGGATGCGGTCCGTCTGCCAGACGTTGGCGTAGACCGCCCCGTCGACGCATTCCAGTTCGTTGAGCTGGTCCTGGGGCGCTCCGTCGAGGGTCACCGTCACCCGGCCCTGCTCCGCGAAGTCCTCCGGCCGGTGGAAGATCAGGTCGGCCGTGCCGTCGCTGCGCACCAGGCGCTCGCCGTCGTAGCAGAGGCCCCAGCCCTCGCCCTCGTAGGTGAAGCCGCCCTCCTGGCCCAGGTCGCTCAGGCGGTAGCGGAAGCCCGCATGGCTCTGCCAGGTCAGTTGGTAGAGGGTCTCGTCCACCAGGGCCAGGCCCTCGGCGAAGAACTGCGTCGGCACCGGCACCTGCTGCTCCGTCGCGCCGCTCTTCAGGTCCACCCGCCGCAGGCTGCTCCGCCCGTTGAGCCCCGTGCTCTCGAGAAGCCGGCCCTCGTGCCAGAGCAGGCCCTGGGTGAAGGCCTCCGGATCGTGCGGATAGCTGGCCAGGACCTGGGGGCGGAGGCGCTCCACCGAAGCCGCGGGGGCCGCCGTCGCCCCGCCCTCGCCGGACGCTGCCGCATCGCCGGAGGTCGGCGTGGCGGTCGCCGGCAGGTCGGTCACCGCCACCTCGCTCTCCGGCCGCGGGGCCGTCGCCCGGGGGCCGGCCAGGAGGCCGTAGAGCAGGTAGCCCGCAACGGCCACGAGCAGGCCCAGGAGGGCCAGGCGGAGGTGGGGCAGGGCTGGTGTGGGGGCGTCCATGGCTTCGCTCCGGACGACGGCTCCCCACGCGGCGTGGCCCCGGGCCGGGGATCTCCGCGACGCCGCGCTGTGGTCGTCGTGCCGCCCTGCATTGTACCGGAGCGGCCGCCGCCACCGAACCTCCATCAGGCGGAGGCCATCACCTGGACCCTTGTTCCCCTTGTGGTATGATCCGCGCCATGCAGCCAAGCCTATCCCCCACCGGCTGGATCCTGGTGGAGGCAGCGGTCAAGGGGGCCATCCTCATCGGCGCCCTGTTGACCGGTTTCGCCTATTCCACCTGGTTCGAGCGCAAGGTCATCGCCCGCATGCAGGTGCGACTGGGGCCCACCAAGGCCGGCCCGGCGGGCCTCCTGTTGCCCGCCGCCGACGGCCTGAAGCTCTTCTTCAAGGAGAACATCCTTCCGCGGGCCGTGGACAAGGGCCTCTTCTTCTTGGCGCCCTTGATCAGCATGGTCGTGGCGGTGATCGCCTTCGCCGTCATCCCCCTGGGAGATGCCCAGCAGGTGCCCTGGCGTGACGGGGCCTTGCTCATGGGCATCGCCGACTTCGACGTGGCCATTCTCTACGTCCTGGGTGTCACCAGCTTCGCCGTCTACGGCATCGCCCTCGCCGGCTGGGCCTCGAACAACAAGTACGCCTTGATCGGCGGCCTGCGCTCCGCGGCGCAGATGATCTCCTACGAGCTGGCCATGGGCCTGAGCATCCTGGGCGTGGTGATGATCGTGGGCTCGCTCTCGCTCCATGAGCTGGTGGCCTGGCAGAAGGCCCATGTCTGGCTGGTGCTGCTCCAGCCCCTGGGATTCGTGATCTACTGCATCACCGCCATCGCCGAGACCAACCGCGCCCCCTTCGACATGCCCGAGGCCGAGCAGGAGCTGATCGCCGGCTACCACACCGAGTACACCGGCATGCGCTTTGCCCTCTTCTTCCAGGCTGAGTACATCGCCATGCTGACGGTCTGCGCCCTGGCCTCGGCCCTCTACCTGGGCGGCTACAGCCTGCCGGGGCTGGACCTGCCCTGGTTCGGAGACCTGGCCGTCTTCCTGGCCAAGGTCGTCCTGGGCATGTTCGTCTTCGTCTGGATCCGGGCCACCATGCCGCGCTTGCGCTACGACCAGCTCATGGACTTCGGCTGGAAGGTCCTGCTGCCCCTCTCCATCCTCAACGTGGTGCTGACCGCCGTCGGTTTGGCGCTCTACCAGAACGGGGTGTTCGGATGATCGGCAAGCTGGGGAAGCCCCTGGGTATCGGCTGGGCCCTGGTCAAGGGCATGGGGGTGACCTTTTTCACCCTCTTCAAGAAGCCGGTGACCGTGCCCTACCCGGACAAGAAGCGACCGGTGGCCGAGCGCTTCCTGGGCCGCCACGAGCTCAAGCGCTACGAGAACGGCCTGGAGCGCTGCATCGGCTGCTCCCTCTGCTCGGCCGCCTGTCCGGCGGATGCCATCTTCGTGGTGCCGGCCGAGAACACGGAGGAGCGGCGCTTCTCGCCCGGCGAGCGCTACGCCCAGGTCTACGAGATCAACATGCTGCGCTGCATCTTCTGCGGCTTCTGCCAGGAGGCCTGCCCGGTCAACGCCATCGTCCTGGAGAAGGAGTACGAGCTGGCCGCCTACGACCGGCGCAGCATGATCTACACCAAGGACCTGCTCCTGGTCCCGCCTGTCAGGGGCGCCCAGGACACGCCGCAGGATACCCGTGGGCAGGACATCCCCTTCCGCATGGGCGGCATGGACTACTTCAAGCTGCCCCTGGACGACGGTCCGGCCTTCGGGGCGGACGGTCACTGAGGCGGAGGCGCGGCGCATGAACGGCGAACTGGCCATCTTCTACGCGGCCGCCCTGGGCCTGGTGCTCTCGGCCCTGGGCATGGTCCTGGCGCGCAACCTGGTGCACGGAGTCCTCCTGATGGTGGCCAACTTCGTGCTCACCGCCCTGCTCTACCTGCTCCTGGACGCGCCCTTCATCGCCGCCGTGCAGCTCATCGTCTATGCCGGGGCCATCATGGTCCTCTTCCTCTTCGTGGTCATGCTCCTGGGAAACCAGGACCTCAGCCTGCATGACGCGGCCGGCGGGCGGCGCATCGTGGCCGTCTCGCTGATCCTGGTCCTGGGCAGCCTGCTGGCCTTCGTGACCAAGGAGGGCCTGCCGGTGGGGCCGGCCGAAGGCATCGCGCGCCCTGCCCTGCCCGCCCTCGGCGACCTGGCCCAGCGCGGCGCCGCGGACCCGCAGGCTGCCGCCGGCTACGGGTCCCCGCAGATGGTCGGCGAGCTGCTCTACCGCTCGCCCTACCACCTGCCGCCCTTCGAGCTGGTCAGCCTGCTGCTCCTGGTGGCGATGATGGGCGCGGTGGTCATCGCCCGCTTCGGGGGCCGGTCCGATCGAGAGGGTTCCGGCGGCGGAACCACGGAGGGCGAGGCATGAACGTTCCCCCCGGCCACTTCCTGGCCCTGGCGGCCATCCTGTTCAGCATCGGCGTCCTGGGCGTCCTGCTGCGGCGGAACGTCATCATCGTCCTGATGTCGGTCGAGCTGATGCTCAACGCCGTCAACCTCACCTGGGCCGCCGCCGGCCGGGCCCTGGGGGACATGGACGCGCAGCTCTTCATCTTCTTCAGCCTGACCGTGGCCGCTGCCGAGGTGGCGGTGGGCCTGGCCCTGGTGGTGGCCATCTACCGCTCCCTGGGCCGCACGGACGTGGACGACATCAACCTGTTGCACGGATGAGGCGGGCGCATGGACCCTCGTGAGCTTCTCTGGCTGGTCCCCGCCCTTCCCCTGGCGGGCTTTCTCTGCCTCGTCCTCCTCTGGCCCCTGGCCGACGGGCTGAGCACCCGCCTGCGCGGCGGCCGGAACCTCTCCCCGCTCCTGGCCGCCTGGCTGGCCACGGCCCTGGTGGGCGCGGCCTTCGGCCTGTCGGTGCTGATCGGCCTGGCCCAGCTGCGCGCGGCGCCCCAGGCGGGCGCGTCGGGGACGGACCACGGGGCGGAGCGCGAGACCTCATCGGGGCACGGCGCGGGGGAAGCGGCCACCGCTGACCACGCTTCCGAGGCCCCGGCACCCTTCGTCCAGCGGCTCTGGACCTGGATGGAGGTGGGCCGCGACCAGGTGGAGGTGACGGCGGCGCGCGTGGACCTGCCGCGCATGGAGGAGGTTCCGGCCGGGGCGGTGGGTCAGACCTGGATCCCCCTGGACACCCTGCGGGCCCTCAACCCCGATGCCGAGGCGGAGCTGGCGGCAGCCCAGGGTCGCTTCTGGCGCCCGGAGCTGACGGAGGGCCTCCGGCCCCTGGCGGCGGACATCCCGGCCGGTGGCCTGGTCACGGTCGACCGCCTGCCCTCGGACGGACGGGTGGATCCGTCCCAGGCGGTGGTGCCGGAGCCGCGCACGCGGCAGCGCTTCGCGGTGGACCTGGCCCTCAGGCTCGACGGGCTGAGCCTGCTGATGCTGCTCGTGGTCACGGGCGTGGGCTTCCTGATCCACCTGTACTCCATCGGCTACATGGGCCATGACCCGGGCCTCCGGCGCTACTTCAGCTACCTCAACCTCTTCGTCTTCAGCATGCTGATGCTGGTGTTGGGGGCCAACTTCCTGGTGCTCTTCGTGGGCTGGGAGCTGGTGGGAGCCTGCTCCTACCTGCTGATCGGCTTCTGGCACCAGGACCCGGCCAACGCCGCGGCAGGCCGCAAGGCCTTCGTGGTCAACCGCATCGGGGACTTCGCCTTCATCATCGCCCTGATGCTGGTCTGGTCGATCTTCGGCAGCCTGGACTACGAGACGGTCTTTGCCCAGGCCCCGGCGCTCCTCCCCCTGGGCTCGGCCCTGGCCACGGCCATCCCCCTCCTCCTCCTGGCGGGGGCCACGGGCAAGAGCGCCCAGATACCGCTCTACGTCTGGCTCCCCGACGCCATGGCCGGCCCCACGCCGGTCTCGGCCCTGATCCACGCGGCCACCATGGTCACGGCGGGGGTCTACATGAGCGCCCGGGCGCATGCGCTCTTCGAACGTGCCCCGCTGGTGCTGACGGTGATGGCGGTGGTGGGCTGCCTGACGGCCCTCGTCGCGGCCCTGATCGCCACGGTCCAGGTGGACATCAAGCGGGTCCTGGCCTACTCGACGGTCAGCCAGTTGGGCTTCATGTTCATGGGCGTGGGCGCCGGCGCGGCCCTGGCCGGGGTCTTTCACCTGATGACCCATGCCTTCTTCAAGGCCCTGCTCTTCCTGGGCGCGGGCTCCTTGATGCACGCCATGGAGCACGGCTTCCACCACGCCCACCAGCATCCGGCGCCCCAGGACGGGGTGCCGGCCCACCAGGACCTGCGCCGGATGGGCGGCCTCCTGAAGCGCGCCCCCCTCACGGGCTGGACCTTCCTGGTGGGCGGCCTGGCCCTGGCGGGCTTCCCGGGCCTGGCAGGCTTCTGGAGCAAGGACGAGATCGTCCATGCCCTGCACCAGCGGGGGGCGGCGGAGCCGCTCTTCCTGGTGCTCTGGGGGATGGCCCTCTGCACGGCCTTCCTGACGGCCTTCTACACGGGGCGCCAGCTCTGCCTGGCGCTCTTCGGCGCCCCCCGCTCGGAGGGCGCGGCCCAGGCGGCCGAGTCGCCCTGGGTGATGACGGTGCCGCTCCTGGTCCTGGCCGTGCTCTCGGTGATCGGCTGGCTGCCCGGGAACCCCCTGGCCGGGCACAACTTCCTGGGGAGCCAGGTGCTGCCCTTCACCGGCGGCGCGCATGGCGGCCTGGATGCGGCGGGCGCGGCCACGGCCACGGTCATCGCCTTGGCGGGCTTGGGCCTGGCGGTCCTGGCCTTCGGCCCCCGCCCGCGCCTGAACCCGGAGCGCTGGGCGGCCCGCCTGGCCGGCCCCCGCCGCCTCGCCTGGAACCGCTTCTACGTGGACGAGATCTACGACCGGCTCTTCGTCGGCCCCTTCAAGCGCCTGGCGGACTTCCTCTGGCAGCTCGTGGACCGCGCGATGCTCGACGGCCTGGTGAACTGGATCGGCCGCCTGGCCCTGGGAGCCGGCCAGGGCCTGCGCGCCTGGCAGAGCGGCCAACTGCGCGGCTACGCCTTCTCGATGCTGCTGGGGGCCTTGCTCTTGGCCTGGTACCTGTTCTCGGCGGTGTGGAAGGGCTAGTCCAGGGCGGACACGGACGGGGCGGCTCCGGCCGGAGCCCTAGGCCAAGCGCAGGTCCCGCTTGACGCAGTGCTCCATCGCCTCTGCCGAGAGCAGCACCCCGGGCACTCCCGCCCCCGGGTGGGTGCCGGCGCCGACGAAGTAGAGGCCTGCCACGTCTTCGCTGGCGTTGTGCGGCCGGAACCAGGCCGTCTGGGTCAGCTTGGGCTGGATGCCGAAGGCGTTGCCGTCCAGGCTGGAGAGCTGGTCGCGGAAGTCACGGGGGCCGAAAACCCTGAGGACCTCCAGTTCCTTGCGGAGGTCCGTCAGCCCCCAGCCCTCCAGGAAGGCCAGCACCCGCTGCACGAAGCCCTCCTCCTCCACCGCCCAGTCGATGTCCGCCCGCAGGTTGGGCACTGGGATCAGCACGTAGAGGCTCTCGGAACCCGGCGGCGCCATGCCGGGGTCGGTCACCGTCGGGGCATGGAGGTACAGGCTGAAGTCCTCCGCCAGCACCTTGCGTTCGAAGATGTCCGTCAGGAGCTCCTGGTAGCGCTTCGTCAGGATCAGGGTGTGGTGGGCCAGCTTGGGATAGCGGCGCCGCACGCCCAGGTAGAGGACCACGCAGCTCATGCTGTGGTCCAGGCGCTGCACGCGGCGGTCCGTCCAATGCCGGCGATGCTCCGGCCGGATCAGGCGGCTGTAGGTGAAGCCCACGTCGGCGTTCGAGACCACCAGGTCGGCGGGGATCGTCTCTCCTCCGGCCCGCAGGCCCACCGCCCGCCCATCCTCCACCAGGATCTCCTCCACCGGCGTCGCCGTGCGGATGCGGCCGCCGCCGTCCGTGAAGAGCCTGGCCAAGGCCTCCACCAGGCTGTACATCCCGCCCTTGGTGAACCAGACGCCGCCCTCCTTCTCCAGGTAGGGGATGGAGAGGTAGACCGAAGGCGAACGGAAGGGGTTGCCGCCGATGAAGAGCGGGTGGAAGCTGAACATGAAGTGGTGGCGCGGGTCCTTGAAGAAGCGGCGGACGAAGCGGGCCACCGGCCAGAAGGCCCTCAGGCGCAGCGCTCGGGGGAGGAAGGCCAGCATCGTCGACAGGCGGTCGAAGGGCTGGGCACCCAGCCTGTCGGCGATGATGGCCTGGTGGATGGGACGGATCGCGGCCATGAAGGCGTCGTAGCGTGACGCGTCCTCCGGATTCCAGGCCGCCATCTGGGCCTTCATCCGGGCCGCGTCGCCGCTGTAGTCGATGTGGCTGCCGTCGTGGAAGTAGATGCGGTAGAAGGGGTCCAGAGGGATGAGGTCCAGGTAGTCGGCGCGCCGCCGCCCGGCGGCCGCGAAGAGGTCCTCGATGATGTCCGGCGCCGTGATCAGGCTGGGCCCCATGTCGAAGGTGTAGCCGCCTTCCTCCAACTGGTAGGCGCGGCCGCCCACGCGCGGGCGCTGCTCCAGGATCTGGGTCTCGAAGCCCAGGGCCTGCAGGCGGATGGCCGCCGCCAGGCCGCCGAAGCCGCTGCCGATGACCACCGCCCGCCGCTTGGCCTGCGAAGCTTGCATGAAGGCACTCCGTTCAAGGATCGGTTCAAGTGGGCCGGACGCCCTGGGTCGGGACCGACCCACCCTTGGCTCAGGCGCTCTCGATGAGCGGGCCGCGAAAGCCGCCCGGCAGACCGCCCGCCGCCGGCTGGACGGCCCGCGGGCGCCGCAGGCGCCAGAGCCCCCACAGGGCCAGGAGGGGCTTCTGCCAGCCCTGGGTACGGGCCCGGCGGCGGAAGTTGTCGTAGCCCTGGCGCCGGAGCGCCGGCAGGATGCCCTGGTAGATCGCCGCCGCCGCGGCCACCGGACGGCCGTAGAAGGCGGGAAGGAGGGGGACGGCCTCGGCGGCCATGGCGTAGCAGGAGTCGGCCACAGCCGCCATCTCGGCCAGGAGGGCGCGGTAGGCCGGCGAGACCGGGGCGCCCGCCGCCATCGCCGCCAGGTCGGCGCGGCTCAGGCCGTGCCGCTCCAGGAGCTCCCGCGGCAGGTAGACCCGGTCCATGGCCAGGTCCTCGCCCACGTCGCGCAGGATGTTGGTCAGCTGCAGGGCATAGCCCAGGGTCTCGGCACGGGCCAGGAGCCAGGGGTCCTGCACGCCGAAGAGGCGGCTCAGCCAGATGCCGATCACCGAGGCCACCTGGTAGCAGTAGCGCCGGAGGGATTCCCAGTCGGCCATCGCCACCGGGCCCAGGTCCGAGCGCACGCCGGCGATCAGCTCGGCGATCAGGGCGAAGGGCACGCCGGCCGCCGCCGAGGCCGCCATCACCTCGTCCAGGAAGCCGATGCCGCTGGGCCGGCCCTCGTAGGCGCCCCGGGCCAGCTCCTCCCAGCGTTCCAGTTGGAGGCGGGCTTCCGCCACCTGGCCGGCGGCCACACGGCTGTCCACCAGGTCGTCGGTGCAGCGGCAGAAGGCGTAGACCAGGGTGACCAGGCGGCGCTGCTCGGCCGGGAAGAGCCGGGCGGCAAAGGCGAAGGAGCGGGAGTTGACCGCGAAGAAGGCCTGGGGCGACGCCTCGGCCTCGGCCAGCCAGGTCGGCAGGTCCAAGGCCCGAGGATCAGAGGCCAATGGGCTCAAGGGCTCGCCGGGGGCGAGCACAGGCGCGTGGTTCATGACGGTCTCCGGGTCTCTGGCAGGGATGACGACGCGGGCAAGGGGGGGGCAAGCGCCTCGGGTGAAGCCGCAGGCCCCGGCAGCTCCGACGCGGCCGACCGGATGCCGATCCAGGCCTCCGGCCCGGGGTCCAGCAGCCGATCCAGCCAGGCATCCAGGTCGACCAGGCTGTCCAGGACCTGCAACGAGCGGAAGGGGGGGGCGATCAGGGCCGGCAGGCGCCCCGCCAAGGCGGCGCCCCCCAGGACCAGGTGGTAGGGAGAGGCGGGGTCGTAGGCCTGGGCCAGGCTGCGCAGCAGGCGCAGGGCGTCGCCAGGACCACGGGGCGGAGTGAAGGAGACACACACCAGGTCGGCCGCCACCCGATGTTGCTCGACCGCCAGGTCCTCGCCGGGCAGGTCGGCGCCGAGGTAGCCGACCGTGATCCCGCGCGCCTCGAGCAGCAGGCGCACCATGAAGGCGCCCAGTTGGTGCGGATCCCCCTCGGCCGCGGCCACCACGGCGCGGTGGGGCCCCGCCGCCGGCCCGGCCCGGGAGGCCAGGTGGGCGCGGAGGGCGTGCAGGGCGTCCATGACCTGTTCGCTGGCACGATGCTCGTCGCTCACCCCGATCCGGCCAGTCTCCCAATCCTCGCCCACCTGGCGCATCAGCCCTCCCAGACCCTGGTCCAGGAGCTGCGCAAGGGGAAGTCCCCGCTCCAGCAGCAGGAGCATGCTGGGGCCGAGCAGCGTCGGCCGGTCGGCCATCAACCAGCCGTGCCACAGCCGCACCAGGGCCGCGAAGCGACCGGCCAAGGCCTGGTCCCCGGCGCGCCAGACGGCATCCAGCTCCGAACCGAAGGCGGCCAGGGAGCGGTCCAGCCCCGTGGCGGCGGCGAAGGCCGCCAGCTGCCGCAGGGCGATGCGCCGATGTCCGCCGGCCGTGACCTGGCAGGGCAGCTCACCGCTGTCGCACCAGCGCTTGATGCTGCTGCTGTGCACCCGGCAGAGGCGTGCGGCCTCCTGGGTGGTCACCAGGACCGGCCCTTCGTCCAGGCTGAGGTCGTCCACGGTCGTGGAGTGAGTAGGATTCATGGACAGAGCATAATCGCAAAATCGCGCATTGTCAATGATTTGAGCGAATTATGATCGATCTTTAGCGCGATGATCTGTTCTTAATGGTCCATGTTGTCCGCGCTGAGCGAATCCAGCTCCCTCTCGGTCACCCGCGCGAGCCAGGCCAGGAGCAAGGCCACCAGGCAGGGCAGCAGCTGGCCCAGGCCCAGGGCGATGAGGCCCCAGAACCAGAGGAAGGCCCGGAGGCTGTCCAGGGACCAGCCCGCGGGGCGGGCGGCCGCCAGGCGGGCTGGCGGCAGGGCGTGCAGCAGCAGGGCCTGGGCCACCGCGCCGCTGAAGCACCAGCCCAGGTAGTTGCTGAGGGGCACGCCGTGGTAGACGCCGCCCTCAGCGTAGGACCAGAACCCCAGGCCCACGGCCGCCGGGTCCAGGAGGGCGTCCTGGAGGACCAGGAGGAGGACCGATGCCGGCCAGAGAAGGGCGATAGGGGGGTGGCCCCGCGACCCGAGGGAACCCATCCGGTCCGCCGGGCCGCGGTCTCCGTGCGTCGCCCGGCCTTGCGCGAGCCGGCGCCACAGCCCTTCCGCCAGGAGGCGGGCGCTCAGGATCATCGGCAGCCAGAAGAGGGGCAGGGCCAAGGGCACGGTGTCCAGCAGCATCGGCTCCAGGCCCCCCTGGTAGCGGAAGGGTCCGTAGGGCCAGCCCGTCCGCACGCCGATCCCCTCGATGAGGTAGGACCAGAGGGCCAGGAGGAGCAGGCCGACGATAGCGATGCGGTCCCAGGCACGGCGCAGGCCCAGCAGCAGCGGCAGGGCCATCACCAGGTTGGCACCGATCAGGAGGGGCGGGAAACGCCCCAAGGTCCGGAGCCCCTCCAGCAGCGCCGGCAGCACCGGCCAGCGATCCAGGTCGGACTGCGCGCCCAGGGCCAGCTGCAGGAGGAAGCCCGTGGCGCCGATGACAGGGACCCACAGGGCCACGTGCCGGCGCCGGGGCACCAGCCAGGTGCTGAGAGATTCCATGAGACGACTCACCGCCCCGCCGCCGCCACCTCATAGGCCGCGCTCGAGCGCGTTCCGGGCGTCATCGCGCTGACGATCAGGGTTACCGTGGCGTCGTCGGGGATGTCGGCCAGGGCGATGGCGGCCCGGCCCGTCGCATCCACCGCGAAGCGCCGCAGGGCCCAGGCCTCGTGGCCGCGAACCAGGACCTGCAGGCCCCAGCGCTGCGGCAGCAGCCGGGGCAGGACCTGCCAGCCCGTCGCCTGCCAGGCCGGGTCTGCGGCGGGGAAGGATCGCGCAGCGTCATCGGCGCCCGGTCTCAGCAAGCGCACCCCGTCCAGGGCCAGGCCGCTCTCGCTGACCGCATCGTCCGTGAGCACCAGCCAGCGCAGCAGGAGGGGAGCGCCGGCAAAGGGGGTCAGGTCCAGGGACCAATCCTCCCATCCCTGGCTTCGACCGCTCAGGCCCAGGCCCAGGTTGTTGCCGTTGGGGTTCTGACTGCGGCTTCCTGCCAGGCCCAGGTTCCGCCAGGTCTCCCCGCCGTCGGTCGAGGCTTGCAGGTAGGCGAAGTCCCAATCCTCCTCCAGCTCCCGCCAGAGCCGGCCCTCCAGCCGCTCGCCGGCCGCCGGCTCCAGGCTTAGGACCAGGCCGGAGGCCATGTTCTCGTCGCGGCCGGACCACCAGACGGGGTCGCCCTCCTCCACGACACCGGAAAGGAGGGGTACCTCGGCCGCGCCGGAGAAGTCCAGGGCCAGTCGTCCGCGGCGAACCGCGGCGGTCAGGTCCCAGTAATCGACCCCGTAGGGTGAGACCTCGGAGCGGGCGGGGAGGGGGGGCAGGGGCTCCGGGTCCACGCGCAGGTCCACCGCCGGAGCCTGGCGGTAGCGAGGCGGCAAGCTGGGCGCCCAGGTCTCCGGCAGGAGGTTGGCCACCGTCCAGTCCAGGAAGAGGGCATCGAAGGAGGGGGCCGCCGCGTCCAGCTCCGCCACCGCCAGGCTCACCGACTGCGCCCCGTTCTCCGACCGGGCCGTCAGCTTGCCGAGGATGGGCTCGCCGTAGCGCTCCCAGAGGTAGGCGCAGAAGGCGAAGGAGGCGGCGTAATGCTCGGCGTTGTCGCCGGGGTCGCTGGTCCATTCCAAGAGCGGCGTGTCCGGCCGACTCAGGTAGAGGCGTCCCGTCTGGACCCCCAGGCCCACCAGATGCGGCGCCAGTTCGGAGAGGCCCTCGTTGAGCCACACCGACTCGCTGGGATCCTGATGCCAGTGGATCATGTGCTGGAACTCGTGGGCCAGGAGGGCCAGGTAGTCGCGGCTGCCGGGGGTGAAGGCCTCCAGGTTGATGTAGAACATCTCCCGCGCGTTGCTGTGCGGGTCCACCGTCCGGGGCTGCTCGTCCACGCTGTAGAAGTAGCCCGCCACCCCAGCGATGGGCTGGTGGTGCAGGATGTGCAGCCGCGGATCCCCGTCCACCCCCGGCCAGGCCTCCGTGCCGAAGGCCTGGCGCAGCCGCGGGTAGACCTGCGCGTCGAAGGCCGCGACGCCCTCGATCAAGGCTGCCTCGTCGGTGCTCTGGTCTGCTTGCAGCCAGCCGTAGGCATGCGGGCTGATGGCCAGGAGGCGGGCCTCGACCTCCAGGTACTGGTTCTGCTGGATGTCGTGCAGCCAGAAAGCCTCCCGGTCTCCGAGGCGCCGGGCCTTGGGCACGGCGGTGGCCACATCGCCCGTGAGCCGGCCCAACTCTCTTGCCAGCCGCGCCGGATCGCGGGCCGGAAGGGGGGCCCGGAGGCGCGCCAGCACCTCGGCCTGACTCAGGCCGGCGCCCGACGATGGGGCCGCGGCCGGGTCCAGCGGGGACACCCCGTCGGCGGCCAGGCCGCCCGTCACGACCAGTTCCCGCAGCGTCGCGGGCGGCGGGTAGGGCGGCGCGGCCGTCACCGGTGCGCGGTAGCCGCCGCTGTCGATGGATCCGGCGGCGGGGGCCGCCCCGTGCTCGGCGGATCCGGCGGCCGAACCGTCGACCCCGACCCGCTCGGCCCGCTGGCGCCAGGCCCAGACGATGAGGCCGCCGAGGAGGAGGACCGCCAGCGCCAGGACGAGGCGCGCGGGCGGCGGGCCGCCGCGGGCGGGATCGACGGGCGCCGGCCCGGCTGCGCCGGTGCTCACGTGGCCGCTGCCTCGTCCGTGTCCAGGCCACCGCCCCCGTAGCGCTCCAGGGCCAGCTCTCGGGCGCGAACCAGGAGCTCGCGCTCTGAGGGGTCCTCGGCCGCGGCCAGCATGGCCGCCGCCACGGCCTGGATCTCGCCGCGGGGGCTGGGGCGTGCGCCGGGGGCCAATTCGGCCGCCTGCAACTCGGGCAGGTCCAGGCTGAGGCCGTGGCGGTCCAGGTCGAAGTAGAAGTTGAGGTCCATGCCCAGTTGGCTCAATTCCAGGAAGCGCAGGCGGTGGTAGGTCTCGCGCTTCAGCGGGCCCTCCAGGCGGAGCTGCAGGAGCTGTTCGGGGGCGGACCAGGTCTGGATGCGCGCCCGCAGCCAGGCGGTGGGATCCTCCTCGGGCAGGTCGGTGGCCCGCAGGGACTCCCGCCGCATCGGCTGGGGCTCCAGGCGGTGGCGCTGGACGCGCAGGCGTCCCGGTCCCTCCAGGTGCAGCTCCAGGAAGCCGCAATCCAGGTCCAACTCGCCGAAGCCCATGCGTTCGGTGGGGCCGGGGAAGGAGACCTTGACCCCGCCGATGTCCAGGTCCCGCGCGGCGTGCACGTGGCCCACCAGGACGTGGTGCACCCGGCCGGCCAGGGCGGCGATCGAGGCCTTGCGCAGGGTGGGCTCCTCGGCGCCGGCGGCCAGGGTGCCCTCGACGGCGTAATGCGTCAGCAGCAGGACCAGGTCGGCCGGGGGCGGCTCGATCGCTTCGGCCAGGCGCTCCAGGGGATCGGGCGGGGCATGGGTCCGGGCATCCACTCGCTCGAGGCGGGGGTCGGGCGGCAGGCCGCCCACGGCCAGGCGCAGGCCACCCACCTGGCCCGTCCACCAGGTCACACGCTCGGGGTCGGTGAAGACATGGGCCTGCCGGACGGTGCTGAAGAGGCGCTGGGGGGTGGCGCCCCCCGCCCGGGTGCGCGGGATGTCGTGGTTGCCGCCGATCAGCAGGCTCTGGATGCCGGCATCGGCCAGGCGCTGGAACTGGCCGGCCGTCCAGACCAGTTCGGTGGCCCGCGGGTTGGGGCCGTCGAAGAGGTCCCCGCCGTGCAGGTAGAGCCCGGCCCCCACGGCGATGGCATGGTCGACCGTGCGCTCGAAGCCCCGCCTGAGCCAGCGGCGGCGGGCCATCAGCTGCTCGGGGCTCATCCGGCCATAGTGGCGGTTGAGGTGGCTGTCGGAGGCGAAGACGAGGCTGGCCATGGGCTGCTCAGGGCAGGAGGGGGCGGACGGGTACCGCCAAGGGCAGGTCGCCGGCGCGGGCGAAGCGCAGGGTGACCGCGATGCTCTCGCCGGCCACCAGGTCTTGTTCCAGGTCGAGGAGCATGATGTGCAGACCTCCCGGCTCCAGGGTCGCCCGCCCGCCGGCCGGGACGGGCAGGCCATCGGGCAGGGGCTCCATGGCCACCAGGTCGCCGCGACGGACGGTGCGGTGGAGCTCGGCCCGCGGGCTGACGGCGGCCGTCAGGCCCAGCAAGGTGTCGTCGCCGGCGGCGGCGCCCCGCAGTTCCAGGTAGACGACGCCGGTCCCCCCCCGGCGCGCCGGCCGGGACCAGGCCGCACCGGCTTCCAGGCCCGTCGCCGCCCGGGTGAAGGCGCTCTGGACGGGGCTGGGGCCGGGCTCGGGACGGGGCAGGTCGGCCGAAGCGGGGGCACCGGCGGGGCGGCAACCGGCGAGGAGCAGGCCAGAGGTCAGCAGGAGGGCCGCCAGGGCCTGGCGCGGCCGGCCCACCAGCTCGTAGAGCAGCACGGCCAGGGCGGCGCTGACGTTGAGCGAGCGGTGGGGTGCGGCCATCGGGATCCGGCAGACGGTGTCGGCGGCGGCCAGGGCGGCGGCGCTCAGGCCCTGGCCCTCGGCGCCCACCAGCACCGCCAGGCGGCGCGGCCGGGGCAGGGCCCAGACGGGCCGGGCCTCGGGCAGGGTCTCGGCGGCCACGAGGGTGAAGCCCTCCTCCTGGCGCAGGCGCTGCAGGTCGGCGGTCCAATCCTGGCTGACCGCGTAGGGCAGGCTGAGGCTGTGCCCCACCGAGGTCCGGATGGCCTTGCGGTAGAGAGGATCGCAGCTCTGCGGGTCCAGGACGATGGCGTCCACCCCGAAGGCGGCGGCGTTGCGGAAGAGCGAGCCCATGTTGTCCACGTCGCCGATGCCCTCGGCCAGGGCCAGGCAGCAGTCGGCCCGATCGCGCAGGGGGGACAGCACCCGGTCGAAGGTGAGCTCCTCGGGCTCCGGGCGATGGGCGGCGGCCAGGACGCCGCGGTGCACGCGCATGCCGGCCACGGCCTCGGCGACGGCCTTGGGGACGATGTAGGCTGGCAGCTCCTCCGGCAGTTCGTCCAGGACATCCCGCAGCCGCGGCAGGCGGGCCTCGAGGATCAGCAGGCTGTGCAGGCGGGCGGGGGTCCGGGCCAGCTGGCGCAGGACCATCTCGGATTCGGCCATGAAGAGCCGGCCGTGGCCGCGGCGCAGGTCCTTGTCCATCACGTTCTGGAAGACGGCCAGCCGCGGATCGGCGGGGTCCTGGACGGGGATGAGGGTGGCGGCCATGGGGTGCCTCAGAAGGACGCGGGCAGGGTGCCCGGGCCGGGGCGCGGCGAAGGGGTCGCGGGCGATCGCGGCGCCCGGCCGCCGGGGATGCGCCCCTGCCCGACAGCCCGTTCCAGCAGGCCGATCTTCTGCCAGAGCTTGCGCTGCAAGCCCCCCACCAGGCTCTCGATGTCGTTGACGGCCCCGAAGACGGCCGGGTCGCTGAGGGCCTGGCCGTAGAGGGCGGCCAGCTTGCTGACCAGGGAGAGCAGCTCGGAGCAGTAGTCCAGGTAACGGGCGAGCTGCGCGGGGTCCTGGATGCGCCCGGGCGAGGAGGCGGTGTCGGGCAAGGTGGAGAAGAGCTGCTCGGGGTCCTTGGTCAGCTGGTGCATGTCGATGATATGGGCCAGGCTGCGCAGCTCGTGCAGGCGGCCGAGGGCTCGGCGGCGCTTGAGCCGCCCCTCGAGCGAGAAGAAGAAGGCGCCGGTCAGGCCCAGGAGGATCAGCTCGTTGACCAGGCTCTCGGTGGCCTGCAGGACCTCCGAGATGCGATCGAAGCCATCCAGGGCCAGGAGCCGGCGCAGGCCGTAGCTCGCCAGGGCCAGGATGCCGCCGACGCAGAGGGCGGCGACCACCCGGAGCGGCCAATCGGGCCGGCCGAGGGCGGCCACCCGGGCCTGGGTCACCCCGGCGGTGTCGCGTACCGCGGCGGCCACCCGGCTCAGCCCGGCCTCCGGGAAGCGCTCGCCGACCCGCGCCGCCAGCCGCTCGGCGGTCTGCACGATGGAGGCGGGGTCCAGGGCGTGGACGCGGGGGTCGGGGGATGTCATGGTGGGGGCAGATTGTAGCGGAGGGCGGGGCGGGCCTCGCCGCCCCGTGCTATGCTAGGCCACCCTTCCCCCCGGAGCCCCGCCATGCGCCCCCGCTACCCCTTCAGCGCCATCGTCGGCCAGCCCCTGCTCAAGCGGGCCCTCCTGCTCTGCGCCCTCCGGCCGGACATCGGGGGCGTGCTGGTGCGCGGCGAGCGGGGCACGGCCAAGAGCACGGCGGCCCGGGCCCTGGCGGCCCTCCTGCCCCCGGTGGACGCGGTGGGCGGCTGCCCCTTCGGCTGCGACCCGGCCGGCGCGGCGCGCGAGGGCTGCGACGACTGCCGCGCCCGCCTGGCCCGCGGCGAGACCTTGGAAGCCGCACCGCGGCCCACGCCCTTCGTCGAGCTGCCGGTGGGGGCCACCGAGGACCGGGTGGTGGGCACCCTGGACATCGCCCACGTGCTGGAGCGGGGCGAACGGCGCTTCGAGCCGGGGCTCCTGGCGGCGGCCAACCGCGGCCTCCTCTACGTCGACGAGGTCAACCTGCTGGACGACCACGTGGTGGACGTGCTCCTGGACGCCGCGGCGATGGGGGTCAACACGGTGGAGCGCGAGGGCATCTCCTTCAGCCATCCGGCCCGCTTCATCCTGGTGGGGACCATGAACCCGGAGGAGGGGGACCTGCGCCCCCAGCTCACGGACCGCTTCGGCCTGGCCGTGGACGTGGTGGCAGTGCGGGACCTGGACGAGCGGGCCCTGCTCCTGGAGCGGCGCCTGGCCTTCGACCAGGACCCGGAGGCCTTCACGGCCGCCTGGCTGGCGGAGGAAGAAGCCTTGGCCGCCCGGCTGCGGGCGGCCCGCGCCCGGCTGCCGATGGTGCGCATCGCCGCCCAGGACCTGCGGGTGGTGGCCGAGGCCGCCCTGGCCGCGGGGGTGGACGGCCACCGCGGCGAGCTGGCCCTGCTCAAGGCGGCCCAGGCCAACGCCGCCCTGGAGGGCCGCGACCACCTGAGCCTGGAGGACATGAGCCTGGCGGCCCGCCTGGCCCTGCTCCACCGCCTGCGCCGCGGCCCCCTGGAGGAGGCCGAGGCCGCCCCAGCGGCCATCGAGGCCCTGGTCGAGAGCCTGGGCAAGAGCCGGCCCTGGCGGGAGGAGGCCGAGGCCGGACAGCGGCCCTCGGCCGGCGCGCCGGGTGAGCCCAGCCCGGCCGGCCAAGGCCCCAGCCCCCTGCCCAGCCCCCAGCCGGCCGGCCGCCCGCCGGAAGGCGACACCGCCCCGCGGGCCCAGGGCGGCGCGGCCGATCCCGGGGCCTCCACGGCCAGCGAGCGGACGGTGGACGAGGTCACGCCCTACGCCGTGCGCCCCCTGGCGGCCCAGGTGGAGCAGCTCACCCGCCGGGCCAGCGGGCGCCGCAGCCGCACGGAGGCCGACACGCGGCGGGGGCGCTACGTGGCGGCCCGGCCGGCGGAGGGGCGCTTGCAGGACATCGCCTTCGACGCCACGCTCCGGGTGGCGGCCCTGCGCCAGGCACCCCTGGCGGCGCCGGCCACCCTCGCGCTGACGGCGGCCGACCTGCAGCGCAAGGTGCGCGAGCGCAAGGCGGGGCACCTGATCCTCTTCCTGGTCGACGCCAGTTGGAGCATGGCGGCGGCGGACCGGATCACGGCGGCCAAGGGCGCCGTCCTCTCGCTCCTGGTCGACGCCTACCAGCGCCGCGACCAGGTGGCGCTGGCGGTCTTCCGCCGCGAGGGCACGCGGGTGGTCCTGCCCTTCACGGCCTCGGTCTCCCTGGCCAGGCGCCGCCTGCGGGACCTGGCGGTGGGCGGCAAGACGCCCCTCTCGCATGCCCTGCACACGGCCGACCGCCTCTTCCACCAGGCCCTGGCCAGGGACCCGAAGGCCCTGCCCCTCCTGGTCCTCCTGACCGACGGCGCGGGCAACGTCTCCCTCAGCGGCAAGGACCCGGACCTGGAGATGCGCCTCCTGGCGGCGCGCCTCTCGGGCCGCGGCGTGCGCTCCCTGGTCATCGACCTGGAGGGCGGGGGCCTGCCGTCCTTCCGCCAGGCCGGCCCCAGCCCCGCCGCCCGCCTGGCCCGGGCCCTGGACGGCGAGCTCTGCCCCTTGCAGGCACTGCGCGCGGAGGGCGTGGCGGGACAGGTGCGGGGGCGGCTGTTGGGCTGAAACCGGGTTGGGCGGGGCACCGAATCCACGGCACCGCCCAGCCCGCGCCGGATGCCGGGCGGTACCCGGAGGCGGCTGGCCGCCTCGCTACAGCGGCCCTCCCTCCCGCGCCTGCAGCCGCGGGAGGCCCACCGTCGCCCGGGTGCCTGCTCCCCAGCGGCTGTCTACCTGCAGGGTGCCGCCCATCTGCTCCAGCAGGTCCCGGGTGATCGAGAGGCCCATGCCCGTACCTTGGCCCGGGCGCTTGGTCGTGAAGAACGGATCGAAGAGGCGTGGCAGGGCTTCCGGCGCGATGCCCGTCCCCTGATCGCTGACCACCAAGACGATGCGGTCGCCCTCCACCCGGCTGGCCATCAGGATCTCGCGTCGTCCCGGGTCCACCTCCAGCACCGCGTCGCGTGCGTTGCTAAGCAGGTTCATCAGGACTTGCTGCAGGTGGGTCACCGAACCCAGAACCATCTTTCGCTCCGGTCCCAACCGCAATTGGATCGCCACCTGCTTGCGGGCGAAGACCGCCTGCACCAGCTCCACCGTGTCGCGGAGCACAGCGTCGAAGTCCACCGGTTCGGGCTTGGCCCCGTCCTGCCGGGCGAAGTTGCGCAGGCTGGCCACGATGCGCGAGACCCGGTCGTAGGCGTCGTTGATCCCCGCTACTGCTTCGCCCAGTGCCGTCGGCTCCACCTGGCCGGCCGCCAGCTGGTCCTGCAGCATCTCCACATAGCCCGCGATGATCGTCAGCGGGTTGTTGATCTCGTGTGCCACCCCCGCCGTCAGGCTGCCCAGGGAGGCCATCTTGTCCGCTTGCAGGAGCTGTAGCTGCATCTGCTGCCGCTCGGTCTCCAGGTCGTCAAGGCGGATGATCAGCTTGGCCACCGCCCCGAACTCGTCCGGCTGGCGGGCCAGGTCGGCGAGGCGCTCCGGCGCCTCGTCCCGGAGCGCCTGGCTGATCGTCCGCAACGGCCGGCCCACCAGGTGACGGAGGAGGAGGTTGAGCGTACCCCCGGCCAGCAGGGTGAAGAGGGCGAAGGCCACCAGGAAGGAGCGGTGCGAGCGGTCCATGATCAGGGCCAGGGGGTTCTCTGCCTGCACCTCGACGCGGTAGGGTTTGTCGCTATTCAGCCCCGGCATCTCCAGGTCGAAGCAGAGCAGGTTGGCGTCCGGCGGGCAGCGGCCCGGCTGAAGCGGCCCTTCCGTGATGGCGACCGAGGCGTCGGTGGCCTTGCCCAGATCCTGCAGGAAGGCGCGGTCCCAGAGTCGGGCCACGTAGAGGTAGCCGCGCACCGGGCTCATCCGCCGGTAGTTGTCGCCCTCGTCGTGGATCGAGGCCCCATGAACCTCGAAGATGCCTTCGCCGCTGTCCAGGAAGAAGTGGGCGAAGCCGCCGCTGGCGGGGATGACCGCAGGGCGCCCGCGGAGCGCCTTCGGCAAGGCGCCCGCCAGCCCCGGCTCGCCCGGCAGCACCTCGACGACCAAGGCGCGGTCCGGGTCGAAGACCCAGACCGCGTCCACCTGGTAGGCCTTGGTGCCGACCACCAGGTTCTCGTCCTCCCAGGCCATATCAGGGCGGCGGATGAAGGCCACCATGCTGTCCCAGTAGGAGTAGTCATAGACCAGGTTGGCATGGGCCGCCTGGCGCAACCCGAGGATCTGCTCGAAGCTGGCGCGGCGCTCCTGGGCCTGCTGGCGCAAGAGTTCGGCCTTCTGCCGGGCGAAGGCCGACTCCATGGTGACCAGGACGCCCAGGAAGAGTAGGAAGAGCAGGATCTCCAGCGCCAGGAGCCGCGCGGTCGTGCGCTGGCGGGGAGCAGAAGGGGAGACCGACCTCATGAGGCCAGGGCGACGACCAACAGCTCCTTCAGGGCCCGCGGCCGGAAGGGCTTCGTAAGCCAGTGCCGGACCCCCATGGCATTCAGACGCCCAGCCACCGCATCGTCCATGTAGCCGGACATGACGACAATGCGCACGGCCGCATCCCGCTCACGAATCTGCCGGATCAGGGCTTCGCCGTCCATGATCGGCATGCGCAGATCGGTCAGCACCATGTCGAAGGATTCGGCCTCCAAGAGGGCCAGTGCCTGGGCGCCGTGCGCCGCCTCCGCCACATCGTAACCGCCTTGGACCAGGCTGGCGCAGAGCATGCTGCGGATCGGCTGCTCATCGTCGACGATGAGGATATGGGCTGGCTTCGGGCTGTTCATGACGCCACGCGACCTTTCCCTCAAACCCCAAGAAGCGAACCACGCCGACCAGGGAACAGCCAGCCCAAAGAGACTAACTGGAACGTCGGGAATTTGCAAGGGTTTTGAACGCGGTTCGTCCGTCGAATGCCGCCGATCGCAGCACCGGGCGCCGAGCCCCGTCCCCGCCCGCTGATCGGATCGGCATCGCCCGCGTTCATCCCCCGCCCGCGCAGCTCAGGTCTGCCGCCAGGCGCAGGTAGATGGCCGCCAGTTCCTCGGCTGTCGGAGATCGGTAGAGATGGCCCGGGTCGCCCATGGCGCGGGCCAGGAGTTCCAGGTCCACCCTGTCCCCCAAGGCGATGGCGTAGGTCTCGTGACCGGCCGCGCGGAGGCTCGCCGCCGCCGCCCGGACGGCCTCCTCCGGCGCCTCCGCGCCCTGGAACCCATCGGTCAAGAGGATGACCGCCCGCAGGGTGTCGGGGCGGGGCTGGCTCGCCAAGAGCTCCCCCGCCGCCGCCAGGCCCAGGTCGATGCGCGTGCCCGGACGGGGCTTGAGGGCCGCCAGGGCTTCGTCCAGGCGAGCGCGGTCGGCGCTGAGAGGAGCCAGGATCCGGGCCTCGGCATCGAAGCCCACGATGGCCACGCGGTCCCGCCCCAGGGGAAGGGCGTCGAGGAAGCCCCCCGCCGCGGCCCGGGCCGCCCCCAGCTTGTCGCCCGTCCTGCCCCCGCCTGCCGGCTCGGCCATGCTGCTGGAGCTGTCCATCACCAACACGAACTCGGCCGGCCGCTGGCGGCGCAGGCAGTCGCCGCGGCTGAGGAAGGGCAGGTAGGCGTGGGCCAGGGTGACGGGGCAGCGCACGCGGACCTGGGGGAGGGGGAAGACCAGCTTGCCGGCCTGGTCCTGGTCATCCACGTAGTCGGCGCCCGCCCAGAGGTTGGTGGGCCAGAGGCCGCAGGCCTTGGGCTGGACCCGGAAGCTCAGGCGGGGCGGATCGGCCGCCGCCACCGCCCCCAGCTCCCAGACCAGGGCGTGACGGGCCTCGTCGTAGCGCGCCGCCGGCACTGCCGAGCCGGGGAGGTAGGCCATGTTGGCCGGCAGGCGGTCCTCCACCGTGAGCTGCTTGAAGAGGCCGGACGGCTCCACGCGGGCCAGGGCCTGCCCTAACATCGCCCGCAGCTCCGCCTCGCCCGGGTCGATCACCAGATGCGAGGGCGCCAGGACCAGGCTGTTGAAGAAGTCCTGCTGGCGGCTGTCGAAGACGCTGTTGGTGAAAAGCAGGGCATAGATCGTGATCCCGGCGCGCCGCAGCTGGAGGGCCAGGAAGCCGGCGTCGTCGGTGACGGCGCCGTCGCTGACGATGACCACCGACCGGCGGAGGGCCGGGCGGGCCCGCGGGCCTTCCAGCTCCTGCCTGGCCAGGGCCAACCCTGCCTCCAGCAGGCTGTCGCCGCGCGGCTCCAGGGCAGCCAGGGCCCTGCGGAGGGCGTCCAGGTCGTCGGTCAGGGGTTGGTCCAGGCGGGCGCCGCTGCCGAAGGAGATCAGGCCCACCTGCGCCTGCGGCCCCAGCAGCTCAGGCAGCAGGCCCTGCAGCAGGCCGCGGGCCGACTCCAGGCTCCCGTCGAAGCCCATCGAGCGGGAGCTGTCGACCACCAGCAGGGTCTGGCTCGCCGGGGCCTGCGGCGGGCAGCGGCCGTCGATGTCCAGGGCCACCGTCACCGTCTGGCCCAGGTCCAGCTCGGCCGGCTGGGCACGCTTGTCCGGCACCGCCAGGCAGGCGCCGGGCGCCGGGTCAGGTGCTTGGGGAAGGGCCTGGGCCTCGGGGCGGAACACCCAGATCCCGCCGTCGACGAGTTCCTGGTAGAGGGCCCCGAACTGGGGCTCCGGCTCGTCGAAGGAGACGCGGCGCACCCAGGGCACGTAGACGGCGCCCGCCGCATCCACCGCCAGGTCGGTGGCCCGCTGGCCCGGCCCCGTCTTCGGCAGGGGCCAGAGGGCCCGCAGCCGGCCTTCCGGGCTGTAGCGCAGGCCCCAGCCGCCCGCCCCCAGGACGTAGACGTCGCCCTCGGGGCCCAGCGCCAGGCCCAGCGGGCCGTCGACCAGCGGCCAGTCGCCCAGGGGCCGCCCTGCCAGGTCGCGCACCCAGACGCGTGAGCGGGCGGCATCGGCCAGGTAGACCCGGTCGCCGCCGAGCGCCAGATCCACCAGGCCGCCTCCGGCCGGGATGGGCCATTCGTCCAGCACGGTGCCCTGGGCGCTGTCCAGCACCGTGACCTGGCGGCGGCCCAGGTCAAGGACCAGGACGCGCGCGGCGTCGGCGGCCACCGCGGCCAGGTAGGGCCGCTCGTCGGGTTCGGCGCGGCCCAGGGGCCAGTAGGTCCAGGCGGCAGGGCCCGCCAGGGGGCGGCGCTGCAGCTTGAGGGCATCCAGGACGAAGAGGTCCGGACCACCGAAGGCCAGGTCCCGGACGGGCCGCGCCGCGCCGGAGCCGCACCAACCCAACTGGGCGCGCAGGCGATCCTTGGGCACCAGGCCGGCGGCCAGGTCCCAGAGCTGGACGGTCTGGCGCTCGGCGGCGAAGGGCTCCTCGATGTAGACCTGGTCCGGCCGGCTGCCCAGGATGCTGAAGCGGCCCTGCGCGAGACCCAGGACGCCGTCACCCACCGCCAGGCGCTGCGGATGGACGGGACCCTCCAACTCCGGATGGTCCAGCTCCCCTACGAAGTCGACCTGGGCCGGCCGCTGCAGAGGTCGCGGGAGCAGGAGCAGGCCCTGGGCGCTGCAGTGGTTCATGGAGGCCAGCAGGCTGCCGTCGGCCCTGGCCTCCAGGTTGAGGACCACCCGGCCGAAATAAGCGGCGTTGATCGCCGTGGTCGGACCGCTGTAGAGGGGTTCGTCCTGGTCCAGGGCGAAGATCTCCACGTTGCGGCTGACGAAGGCGCCAGCGGGTCCCGCTCCCAGGTCCTCGGGGTTGGTGAAGGGGACGAAGCGCTCCAGGGTCAGTTCCGCCCCGAAGACCGCCACACCTTCCTCGCGGGGCAGGACGGGCGCCTCCCCGCTCTGGGCGGGTTCCGGCTCGCCGGGCTCCGGCTCCTGGGGCTGGACGACGGGCACCGGGCAGCGGTGGGCGACGTAGAGCCGGCCCTCCGGCCCCAGGTCCAGGCGGTCCGGCTGGCAGGCGACGGGCACCTGGGCAACCCGCGCACCGCCCGCGAAGACCTCCACCCCGCGGAAGCCCGGCCCGCCCGGCGGCTCCGGAGTCGGCGTGCCGCCGGACCAGTCGAAGAAGGGATCCTCCACGTCCATGCGCGAGGCGTAGAGGCGCCCATCGGGTCCGATGGCGATGTCCCGGTAGACGGCGGGGCTGCCGTCGGCCGGCGTCAGCTCGAGGCTGCCGATCATCCGCCCGTCGGGCCAGAGATGGTCCACTCGGTAGCGCCGGAACGGCGACTCATCGCTGGCGTAGGGGCCCTCCGCCAGCAGGTAGAAGCTGCCGTCCGGGGCCCCGTCCAGGCGCAGGGGCTCCCAGTCCTCCTCGTCCCCGTCGCCGCGGGGGACCGTGAAGAGGCGCAGCGGCCGGCCCTCGGGGCTCAGGACGTGAACGGCCCGCTGGCGCCCGTCCAGGACCAGGATCTCCCCGCTGCCGCCCACCGTCGTCAGGTCGATCGTCTGGCCGAAGCGCCCGGCCTCAGGCTGCCAGGGCACGTGTCCCCAGGTCTCGCTCAGGCGGTACTGGACGGCGGGCTCGGCAGCGCGGACGGACGGCGCGGGGCCAGGGCCGCCCTTCCCCGCCAAGAGCAGGGCCGCCGCGGTCGCCGCGGCCGCCAGGCGCGTCTCCATCGTCATGGGGTCCACCTTCCCTGCCCCGGCCGGGGCCACCGGGCGAGGGCCGCGGCCCGGGCCAGCGGCTCCGGGCCCAGGACGGGCATCGCCGCTCAATGCTATGATTCACGATCCCTTTCTGCAAGGGCCTTCCCGCGGCCTGGAGGACCATGTCCGAAGCCGGCTACTACCGCCATCCCAGCATCCAGGGCGACACCGTGGTCTTCGTCTGCGAGGATGACCTGTGGACGGTGGCGGCCGAGGGCGGCACCGCCCGGCGCCTGACGGTGGGGCCGGGGCGGGCGCTCTGGCCGGCCCTCTCGCCGGACGGGCGCCTGTTGGCCTACGTGGGGCACGACGAGGGCTCGCCGGAGATCTACAGCATGCCCGCCGCCGGCGGAGAGGCCCGGCGCCTGACCTATGCCGGCGCCTCCTGCCAGGGCACCACCTGGACGCCGGACGGCCGGCGCATCGTCTTCAGCACGAACGCCGGCCAGGCCTTCGCCGGCCATTACGAGCTGCGCGCCGTGGAGGCGGAGGGCGGCCCGGTGCTGCCCCTGCCCCTGGGCCCGGCCCTGACCCTCAGCTTCGATCCCCGTCCGGACGGCGGCGGCGGGGCGGTCATCGGCCGCAACAGCTCGGACATCGCGCGCTGGAAGCGCTACCGCGGCGGCCAGACCGGCGACCTCTGGATCGACCCCGCCGGCGGGGGGGACTGGCGCCGCCTGATCCGCCTGCCCGGCAACACGGCCAACCCCCTCTGGCTGGCCGACCGCATCTACTTCGTCTCGGACCACGAAGGCGTGGGCAACCTCTACTCCTGCGACCTGGGGGGCCAGGACCTCCGGCGCCACACGACGCATGCCGATTACTACGTGCGCCATCCGGCCAGCGACGGCCGGCGCATCGTCTACCACGCCGGGGCGGACCTCTACCTCTTCGACCCCGCCGCCCAGGCGGCCGCGCCCATCGCCATCGCCCTGCACAGCCCGCGGGTGCAGCGCAAGCGCCGCTTCGTGCAGCCCGAGCGCTACCTGCAGTCCTACGACCTGCATCCCCAGGGCCATTTCCTGGCCCTGGTCAGCCGCGGCAAGGCCTTCAGCGGCGGCAACTGGGAAGGGGCGATGAGCCAGCACGGCGTGCCGGACGGGGTCCGCTACCGCCTGGCCACCTGGCTGGCCGACGGCGAGCGCCTGGTGATGGTCAGCGACGCGGCGGGCGAGGAGGCTCTGGAACTGCACCGGGTGGAGAGCCTCAGCGGCCGCCAGGAAGAGCGGCGCCTGGATGGCCTGGACATCGGGCGGCCGGACGAGCTCCTGCCGGCGCCCTACGGCAGCCTGGACGGCATCGAGCGCCTGGCCCTGACCAACCACCGCCAGGAACTGGTCCTGGTGGACCTGGAGAAGGCCACGGCACGGGTCCTGGACCGGAGCCGCCACGACCGGATCAAGGGCGTGGCCTGGTCGCCGGACGGCCGCTGGCTGGCCTACGGCTTCGCCGACACGGCCCAGACCTCCATCCTCAAGCTCTGCCGCCTGGAGGACGGGGCCTGCTTCCCGATCACCCGTACGGTCCTGCACGACATGGAGCCGGCCTTCGATCCGGCGGGCCGCTACCTCTACTTCCTCTCCCTGCGCGACTTCGCCCCGGTCTACGACAGCCTGACCTTCGACCTGGGCTTCCCCTTCGGCATGCGGCCGCACCTCGTCACCCTGCAGGCCGACCTGCCCTCGCCCTTTCAGCCCCTGCCGCGCCCCCTGGCCGAGGGCCTGGACGATGCTGCCGACGAGGAGGCGCCGCCGGAGTCCGAAGGCGAAGGCGGCGAGGCGGAAGGCGATGCCGGTCCGCCGCGACCGGCGGGCGGCCCCGGCGACGCCGGCACGGGCGTCGACCCGGCGGGCGGCCCCGCTGCCGAGGCGGCCCCCGAGCCCCTGCGCATCGACCTGGAGGGCATCGCCGACCGGGTGCTGGCCTTCCCGGTGCCCGAGGGCCTCTACGGCAGCATCGCGGCCTTGGAGGGCAAGGTCCTGTACAGCACCTTCCCCCTGGAAAGCCCGGTGGACACGGGTGCCGAGACGGAAGGCCCGGGCGGCGGGGCCCTGGAGCTCTTCGACCTGGAGGGGCTGGAGGAGCGCAACCTGGTGGAGGCCGGCGTCTCGGACTTCCAGGTGAGCGCGGACCTCAAGACCCTGGTCTACCGCTCCGGCCATGGGCTCAGGGTGATCAAGGCGGGGGAGAAGCCCCCCCGCGAGGGCCCGCCGGGGCGCAAGAGCGGCTGGGTGGACCTGGGCCGCCTCAGGGTCTCGGTGGACCCGCACGCGGAGTGGACCCAGATGCTGCGCGAGGCCTGGCGCCTGCAGCGCGACCACTTCTGGAGCCCGGACATGGGCGGCGTGGACTGGCAGGGGGCCTACCTCCGCTACCTGCCCCTGATCGCCCGCGTGGCCACCCGGGCCGAGTTCTCGGACCTGATGTGGGAGCTGCAAGGGGAGCTGGGCACCTCCCACGCCTACGAGATGGGCGGCGACTACCGACCGGAACCCCGCTATGCCCAGGGCTACCTGGGAGCGGACTTCCGCCACGACCCGGAGCGAGGCGGCTACCGGGTGGAGCGCCTGCTGCGCGGCGACCTCTGGGACGAGGCGACGGGTTCGCCCCTGGCCCGTGCCGGCGTGGGCGTGCGGGTGGGCGACCGCCTGCTGGCCATCGACGGCCAGGCCCTGGGGCCGGAGCGCTCGCCGGAGCAGGCCCTGGTCAACCGGGCGGGCGCGGAGGTGGTGCTGCGCTTCGCCCCCGGCGAGGAAGAAGAACCCGAACCCGGCCGGGCGGCGGATCCTGAAGGGTCCGGTCAACCGGACCGATCCCATCCGTCCCATGGAGCCCATGCGTCCTATCGGTCCGCTGGGTCCGACGCTCCCCCGGCCTCGCTCCCCGAGCCCTCTCCCTTCTACTGCACGGTCCGCTGTCTGAGCAGCGAGACGCCGGCCCGCTACCGCGACTGGGTGGAGGCCAACCGCCGGCAGGTGCACGAGGCCACCGGAGGGCGCGTGGGCTACCTGCACATCCCGGACATGGGCGCCACGGGCTACGCCGAGTTCTACCGCGGCTTCCTGGCGGAGCTGCATCGCGACGGACTGGTGGTGGACGTGCGCTACAACAGCGGCGGCCATGTCAGCCAGCTCATCCTGGAGAAGCTGACCCGGCGCCGCCTGGGCTACGACGTCCAGCGCTGGGGCGACCCGGTGCCTTACCCGCAGGAATCCCTGGGGGGGCCGCTGATCCTCCTGGTCAACGAGCAGACGGGCTCGGACGGTGACATGTTCAGCCACGCCTTCAAGCTGCTGCGCCTGGGCCTGGTGGTGGGCACCCGTACCTGGGGCGGGGTCATCGGCATCCGCCCGCGCGAGAGCTTCGTCGACGGGGGCATCGCCACCCAGCCGGAACTGAGCATGTGGTTCAAGGACGTGGGCTTCAGCGTCGAGAACCAGGGCATCACGCCTGACCTGGAGGTGGAGGTTCGCCCCCAGGACCATGCCGCGGGCCGCGACCCGCAGTTGGAGCGAGCCCTGGAGGAGATCCAGCGCCAGCTCCGCGAGGCCCCCCCTGAAAGACCCAGCTTCGGCGAAGGCCCCCGCCTTCCGCCGCCCGACCTCCCGGAGATGCCCGCATGACCCTCAGCACCTACATCCCCTCCCGCGCGATGGTGATCGTCGCCCATCCGGACGACATCGAGTTCGGCAGCGCCGGTACGGTGGCGGCCTGGATCAAAGGCGGCGCCGCGGTCTCGTACGTCCTCTGCACCTCGGGCGACGTGGGCATCGCCGAGGCCGGGATGACCAAGGCCCGCGCCGCCGAGATCCGCGAGGCCGAGCAGTCGGCGGCGGCGGCCCTGATCGGGGTGGAGGAGGTGGTCTACCTGCGGCAGCCGGACGGCATGCTGGTCAACACCCTGGACCTGCGCAAGAAGCTGGTCCGGGAGATCCGCCGCTTCCGGCCGGAGGCGGTGATCTGCATGGACCCGACGGTGGTCTGGGTCAACGAGGGCTACATCAACCACCCGGACCATCGGGCCGCGGGCGAGGCGGCGGTGGATGCGATCTTCCCGGCCGCCGGCCAGCCCAACCTCTTCGAAGAGCTGGCCGATGAGGGCCTCAGGGCGCACAAGCCGCGCAAGGTCTTCGTCTCGGCCTTCCGCCAGGGGGATGTGGCGGTGGACATCACCGACACCATCGACCTCAAGCTGGCGGCCCTGGGCCAGCACGCCAGCCAGTTCCGCGGCTGGGACCCGGCGCCCAGGGTGCGCGAATGGAACAGCCTGGCCGCGGCGGGCACGGGCGCGGCCTACGTGGAGCGCTTCCGCGTCATCACCCTGGTCAGCGACGAGGACTGGGCGGCGCGCAAGGGCGAGGTGGAGGGCTGAACCCTGATTCGCCTGCCCCTTCGGGACCGACATGGCAGGGCCAGGTGAGGGCCTAGGCCCGCGATGCGGCGCTCATGCCGGCTGGGTCACCCAGGGAGCGCGAGGGTCCGGAAGCTGCCGTCCGGCTCGGGGAGGAAGTCCACCACCTGACGCACGGCGTCCAGGTTGATCGGCCCGTAGACATGCGGGAAGAGCTGCGTCCCTCCCTCGAGGTTCTCGTAGCGCAGCTCCCCGGCGATCCGCTCGCTGTCCAGGCAGAGCAGGACCAGCCCGTCTTGGCCGTGGAAGCGGGCATTGGCGACGGCCAGGATCTGCGCCGGGGTGGAGCAGTGGATGAAACCCTCCTGCGCCAGGGAGTCGGCGGTGTAGGCGCCCTGGGCGACGGCGCTGTCCCAGGCGGCGCGGCGGCAGCAGTGGAGGATGAGGGTCATGGTGCCTCGCCCGCCGCCTCGCCCGCCGCCTCGAACTGCGCCAAGAGCGCCTGCAGCCGGCGTCGCCGCGGCAGCACCCGGCGGTAGAGGCGCCAGAGGATGCTGCCCAAGGCCACGACCGCGATGACCAGGAAGACGAGGGCGCCGGACAGCGCCTCGTCGGGGGCCATCTTGCCGGCGGCGACCAGCTGCCCGATGGCCGCGGCCAGAAGAGGGGTGAACACCGCATAGAGCACGACCACGCCCCATTGCGAGCGCCGCTCGGCGTCCACCTCGCGCAGCAGACGCCGCAGCGAGTCCTGGATGCTGCCATCCGCGCCGGCCACATCGCCGCCGCCCCGCCGCAGCTGCCGGACCCAGTAGAGGAGGAGCAGCCACTGGCTGGCCAGCATGAGATAGAGGCTGCTGCTGGACCCGAAGCCTTCCGGGTGGGTGACACGGTAGGCGATGGCCGGGGCGGACGACAGCAGGAGCAGGACCGCGGTGAAGGCCACCATGCCCTTGCGCCGCCGACGCTCGCGCGCTACTCGGAGCATGGTTTGTGACACCAGGCTGTCGCGTTCGACCATCGTCGGTGTATTGCCGGGCGAGTTCCACAGGTCATCGAGGGTCATCGATCCACTCCTTGAATTCTCGGGCCAGGCGGGCCTTGCTGCGGCTGAGACGCACGCCCACGTTGCTTTCCGACAGGCCATGGATCTCCGCCATCTCGCGGTAGCTGAGACCGTCCAGCGAGAGCAGGATCAGGGACCGGTCCAGCTCCGGCAGTTCCCGGATGCGGGCGTAGACCCGCTCCAGGAGTTCGCGGTCGGCGTCATCGGCCGTGGCGGCGGAGGCGATGCCCTCCAGCGCGGCGGGGCCATCCTGCCGGGCGTCGCGGCGCCGCTCCGAGCGCTTCCAGGCCAGAGCGGCGTTGTGCGACACCCGGTAGATGAAGGTAGAGGGCTGCGCGTCGCCGCGGAAGGCCGGGATGGCCTGCCACAGGGCGACCAACAGCTCCTGCATCAGGTCGTCGCGGTCCGCGCCGACCGCGAAACCGGCCGACACCCGGTAGAGGATGGCGGCGTGGTCGCGCATCCAGTGCTGGAAGCGGGACGCGTGCTCGACCTGGCTGAGGGGCTTGTTCACGCATGGTTGGGAGCCGGCCGAGGCGGCTTCCTTACACCGCGAGGACCCACTGGGGCTTCGCGGCCCCCGCCGCTAGCGCCCCCCCTCCACAAAGCCCAGCTCCGTGCCCGGGAACTTGTCCGTGACCACCAGGAAGCCCCGGCCTTCCAGCCGCTCGATGCCCTCCCAGTTGCGGCTGGTCTCGGCGTCGACGAGCTGCAGCTGGATGGGGGCCTGGTCGGCCAGGCTGAGGCGACCCTCGGCGTAGCAGAGGGGGAGCAGGCGCTCGACCTGGGGGAAGGCGGCGTGGGTGGGACCGCGGCCCCAGCGCGCCGCGATGGCGTCATCGGCGGGCTGAAGGCTCTCGCTATCGCCGGGGAACATGTAGTTGATGGCCCAGAAGCAGCCCTGTCCGTCCAGCTCTGTGACGTCGGTGATGCGGTACTCCACCCGCGGGAAGGGCACCTGTTCCTTCAGGCTGAGGTCGAAGCCCAGGCGCTGGTCCTGGGGCTGGGGGTTGACCCGCTCGCCGTTGGCCTCGAAGAAGGTGAGCAGGCCGGCGGGGGTGACCAGCAGGCTCTCGAGACTCATGTTGTCCAGGTTGGCGGGCAGAGGGACGGGCACGGGCAGGGCATCGTCCAGGCGGACGCCGGTCAGGCGCCCCTCGGCATCCACCTCCGCGCGGCCGCTGGCGACGTAGCCGCGCGTGGCCTCGTCGTCCTGGGCCTCGACGGTCAGGAAGACCTGGTCCTCCAGGAAGACGATGGCCTCGAAGCCCTCGAAGCCCTTGACGCCGGTGACGGCATCAGGGGCGTGGAAGGGGATGGGGCGCGGGGTCAGCGGGGCGGCGTCGTCGCCCCCGTCCAGGTGGCCCTCGACATCATCCACCGCCAGGGCGAAGAGCCGGCCCTCGCTGCGGCGCTCCTCGTCCTCCTCCACGGTGTCGCCCTCCCCGAAACGCCCGGGGTACTGGGGCAGGAAGACGAAGTCCGGCCCGAAGCGGGTCAGGCTGGAGACCTCGGCCAGCCGGTCGGACATGGGCCCGGCCAGGGGCAGGGACTGCACCGCGACCTCCGTGGCGGGCGGCGGCGAGGCGGCGGGATCGGCGGGCGAGCCGGCGGTGGGAGGATCCCCGGCGAGGGTGTCGGAGGCGCCCCCGGCTGCGGCGGTGGCCTCGGCGGCCGGCGCGTCGGCGGCAGGGCCCTGGCCGGCACGCTGGCGGTAGAAGACGTAGGCCAGCCCGAGGACGACCACGAGCAGGAGGAGGATGCGGGTGCTGCTGCGATTCATGGCGGTGCTCCGCGAGGGGTGGATGCCGGCCGAGGGGGTGCGCGATGGCGTGAACGGGGGAGATGATACGCCGGTGGGGCGGCGGGAAGGGGCCGGGCGCCAGGGCGGACGGAGGGGGTCCAGGCGGCAGAGAGGCTGGTTGACAGAGCTGGTATCATAATGGTTCCATACCGCATCCCTTGGAGCCTGTCCATCATGCCGACCATCACCGTCAAGAACATCCCCCCGGAACTCTACGAACTCCTCAAGCAAGCCGCCGTGGTCAGCCGGCGCAGCATCAACAGCCAGATCATCACCTTGATCGAGCGCGGGGTGCGTAGCCAGCCGCTGGACCCCGAGGCCCTGCTCACGCGCGCCCGCGCGTTGCGGCGCCTGACAGAGCGTCACCCCATCGATGAGGCCGCCCTGCGGGACGCCAAGGAGCTGGGTCGGCCATGATCGTGGTCGACACCCACCTGATCAGCTACCTGCACCTCGAGAGCCCCTATGCCGCCTTGGCCGAGCGGGCCTTGCTCAAGGATCCGGACTGGGCTGCCCCCCTGCTCTGGCGCAGCGAGTTCCGCAACGTCCTCGCCCTCTACCTGCGCAAGGGCCTCCTGTCCCTGGAGGCGAGCCGGCAGATCATGGCCAATGCCCTCGATCTGATGGCCATGCGCGAGGTTGAGGTGTCATCGGACAGGGTCCTGCGCCTGGTTGCCGACAGCACCTGCTCGGCCTACGACTGCGAGTTCGTGGCCCTGGCGCAAGAGCTGGGGGTCGGCCTGGTCACCTTGGACAAGCGGATCCTCAAGGACTTCCCGGCCATCGCCCTGCCATTGACCGCCTACGTCGGCTGACCGGCCGGCACGCCTGACGGGAGCCGACCCAGCCGTCCCGCTAGCGCCCCGACCCCAGCCACGGCAGCGCCAGCCCGCGGAACGCCGCCTTCGGCCCCGCCAGCCCCAGGCGCCCGATGCGCCCGCTGACCACCGGGAGGACTTCGTCCATGGCCAGGCTGAAGCTGGTGTGGGCCAGGGCGTCGGCCATCTCGTCGAGCATCGTCCAGTCGATGTTGTTCAGGGTGTCGCAGGCCTGGTGGTAGCAGGGGTCGAAGGCCTCGCCCGCATTGCCGCCGTAGCGCGCCGCCATCCGCTCGTCCTTCTTGACCTCCGCGCCCGTGAAGAGCCCGCCCGCCGGAATCCCGGTCGCGATGAAGGGCCCGTAGTCCGAGCGGCCGTCGAAGGCCGTCGGGTCATGGGGCAGGCTGCGGCCGTCGAAGAAGGCGGCGAAGACCTGCTCGATCTCCCCTGACCCCGCCGGCCCCGCCGAGGCCTTGTCGCCGAAGGAGCCGTCGCCGTCGTAGATCCCGCGGTAGGGGTTGGGCGAGCCGATCATGTCCACGTTCAGGTTGGCCAGGATGTCGGCGCGGTCCGCCGGATCCAAGGTGCTCATGTAATGCTTGGAGCCCAGCAGGCCCAGCTCCTCGCCGCCCCAGAAGGCGAAGCGCAGGCGGTTCTTCGGCCTGAGGCCCAGGCGGGCCAGCTGCAAGGCCGTCTCCAGGATGGCCGCCGAGCCGCTGCCGTTGTCATTGATGCCCGGCCCCGCCGGCACCGAGTCCAGGTGCCCTCCCAGGACGATGGTCCGGTCCGGCCGGCCCGCCGCCGTGTCCGCCAGGACGTTCCAGGAGGTCTGCGGCTCGATCGCACCCCAGGCCGCCACCTCCACCTGGGCCGCCGCGCCGCTCGCCAGCGAGGCCGCCAGGTTCTCGCCCACGGCGAAGCTGGCGCCCACCAAGGGGATCTGCCGCGCCGCGCCGGCGGAGCCGCGCAGGACGTCCCGCCGGCCTTCCTGGCCCTCGTTGAAGAGGATGACCGCCGACGCGCCCGCCGTCACCGCGCGGTTCACCTTGTCGCCCAGGTTGCAGGCGCCGCGCTGGATCAGGGCCACCGCGCCCTTCGGGAAGTCCTTGAAGTCCTCGTCCTGGCAGCCGCTGGTCGAGCTGTTGGCGTCCTTGCCCGGCGGCAGCACCAGGTCCACCGCGTGCAGCGTGGCCGTCACCACGCCCGAGCCCGAGGAACCCAGGGTGGCGATCTGGTCCGCAGCGAAGCGCAGCGGATCCGGCGCCAGGCGGGCCAGGGAGGGCGGGGCCTTCTCGACGAAGGTGGGGATGGCGAAGGCCTGGCGGGTCACCGCGTAGCCGGCCCCCTCCAGGAGGCCCGCCACGTAGTCCACCGAGGCTGCGTAGCCCGGCGTGCGCGCCGCGCGGTTGCCGCCGTTGGCCGTGGCGATGGCCTGCAGCTGTTCCAGGTGACCGCGCAGGGCCGGCAGGGTCACCGCCTCCTGCAGGGCTTTCGTGTCCATGACCGCCATCAAGGGCGCGCAGGACGGCCGCAGGTGGTCCACCACCCGTTCCACGTCGCGGCCGTCGATGGTCCCGCTGTGGTCCAGGTCCAGGTTGGCGTCGAAGGCCGGATCGGCCGCCTTCCGGCCCAGTGCGGCCTCCACCCGGTCCACGTCGTCCAGGGTCACCGCACCGTCCAGGTCCAGGTCGTAGCGGCAGCCCCGCTGGGCGCCGCGCGCGGCCCGGCCGCCCAGCCAGGCCGCCAGCTCCAGGTCCTCCGCGAGTCCGTCAGCCGACCGCAGCGCGAGCGGCAGGGCCTGCACCTGGCCGTCGACCGCCCCGGGCGGGACGGCGTAGGCCACGCGCAGCCGACCGCTGGCTCCCGGGCCCAGGTCCAGAGGCGCGGGCAGGGTGGCCGGCCAGGGGCTGTCGGGCGCCGCCAGGCTGAGGGTGGCCGTCATGGCCCCCAGGTTCTTGACCCCCACCGTGAAGGTGACCTGCGCTCCCGGGCTGCTGGCGCTGGGCCCCGGGATCAAGCTGTGCTCGATCAGAGCCGGCGCCTCCTGCGCCCGGGCCGCGGGCGAGGCCGGCAGCCGGCCCAGGGCCGCCGGGGCCGCCAGGCAAAGGCCCAGGCCAAGGAGGAGGGCCGTCCGGAGGGGCTGGGGGCGAAGGGCGGAGAGGTGCATGGCGGGGCTCCCTGAGGGGGCGAGGCAGGGCGGCTGCCCGAGGGTGGGTGCAGTGCGGGTATAACGTTCGTCCGGGCCGGATCCGGCCATCGACGGCGCCGACGGACCAGCACGGACCCGCAATGCCCTGAGCGGAAGCCTCTTCCGTCATGACCGACCCAACAGGATCGCGTCGGTTGCCTGCGGCGAGGACGTCAGCCCTGCCCGGCGTCCGCCCTGTCGCCCTCGCCCCCCGGCGCCTCCGCCACCACCAGCCGCAGCTCCTCCCCTGTCGCCTCCACGCGCACCCGGCCGCCGTCGACCAGGCGCCCGAAGAGCAGCTCGTCCGTCAGGGGGCGCTTGATGCGCTCGTCGATCACCCGGGCCAGGGGCCGGGCGCCGAAGGCCGGGTCGTGGCCCAGGCGGGCCAGGAGGGCGCGGGCCTCGTCGTCGAGGCTGAGGCGGACCTTGCGCGGCGCGAGCTGGGCGTTCAGCTCGGCGATGAACTTGTCGACGATCTCCCCCATCACCTCCGCCGAAAGCGGCTGGAAGGCCAGGCGGCCGTCCAGGCGGTTGCGGAATTCCGGGCTGAAGAGCTTCTCGTAGGCCGACTGGCCCGCGCCCGGGCTGCTGTCCTCCTGGCCGAAGCCCAGGCCCGGCCTGGCCATCTCGCGGGCCCCCACGTTGGAGGTCATCAGCAGGATCACGTTGCGGAAGTCCGCCACCTTGCCGTTGGTGTCGGTCAGGCTGCCGTGGTCCATCACCTGCAGGAGGATGTTGAAGACGTCCGGATGCGCCTTCTCGATCTCGTCCAGGAGCAGGACGGCGTGCGGGCTCTGGCTCACCGCCTCGGTCAGGAGGCCGCCGCGGTCGTAGCCCACGTAGCCAGGGGGCGCCCCCACCAGGCGGCTCACCGAATGCCGCTCCATGTACTCGCTCATGTCGAAGCGCAGGAAGGACACCCCCAGCACCGCCGCGAGTTGCTTGGCCACTTCCGTCTTGCCCACACCCGTGGGGCCTGTGAGGAGGAAGGTGCCGATCGGCTTCTCCGGCGCCCGGAGGCCCGCGCGGGCCATCTTGATCGCGTCGACCAACTGGTCAACCGCCGTGTCCTGGCCGAAGACCTTGGACTTCAGGGTGTCCGCCAACTCCGCCAGGCGGGCGCGGTCGTCCCCCGACACGTGCTGCGCCGGAACCTGGGCCATCGCCGCCACCGTGCGCTCGATGTCGCGCGCCGTCACCTGCGTGCGGCCGGCCAGGTGGGCCGCCGCCCCCGCCTCGTCGATCAGGTCGATCGCCTTGTCCGGCAGGCGGCGGTCCCGCAGGTGGCGGCCCGCCAGGCGCGCCGCGGCCTTGAGGGCGCTCCGCGAGTAGTGCAGGCCGTGGTGGTCCTCGTAGCGCGGGCGCAGGCCTTCCAGGATGCGCTCGGTCTCCGCCACCGAGGGCTCCAGCACGTCCACCTTCTGGAAGCGCCGCGCCAGGGCCCGGTCCTTCTCGAAATGCTGGCGGAACTCCTCCCAGGTGGTGGCGCCGATGCAGCGCAGGCGACCGCTCTGCAGGGCCGGCTTCAGCAGGTTGGAGGCGTCCAGGGTGCCCCCGCCCGCCGCGCCCGCCCCCACCAGGGTGTGGATCTCGTCGATGAAGAGGATGGCCCCCGGGCGCTCTTCCAAGAGCGAGAGCACGGCCTTGATCCGCTCCTCGAAGTCCCCGCGGTAGCGCGTGCCCGCCACCAGGGCCCC
>WBZV01000088.1_pt1 | contig 62282 bp, 51 predicted proteins | sample 5204221 | NCBI WGS metagenome assembly WBZV01 (sample SAMN12344360, study PRJNA552823) | activated sludge metagenome | biome: Activated sludge suspended growth; feature: Nitrification reactor; material: Wastewater; isolation source: activated sludge from nitrification reactor of wastewater... | reverse complement strand
CGAGATCCTGGTATCAAGATCCAACGCCCCGCAGCCGGCCATCCACTGCCAGCTCGCTGCATTGTTCGCAAGGTCAGCATCGACAAGGGTGTCCCAGAACCAAGCCTCGCCCGTTCGCCATGGCAGAAGCAGATCCTTGATCAGGAAGGACGCTACGATGATCCGGGCGCGGTTGCGCATCCAGCCCGTCGCCCATAGTTCGCGCATGCCGACATCGACGATCGGGTATCCGGCACCCCGTCGCGAGGTGCCATAGGATGGTCGAGATCTTACGCCGGATCTGCCCCGACTTGCCATCGACCCTACGAATGATCGGCCCGGTCGGGGATTGTTCGCGCTAGGCCCTCGACGTGCTCGGGCATGAGGCGGGCTACCCCTCTATTAGTGATCCGCGACCCAAGTGGCCACGTAAGCAGCGCTGACTGTTCGGGCTGACTATCACGAGCGTTAATGCCGCGCGATTTTCCTTCTATCGGGTGCCGCCAGCGGGTTGCCGTGGTAGGTGGCGGTATATCCGGCCTTGCTGCTGCCTGGTTGCTGGGCCGAACCCACGACGTGACCCTGTTCGAACAAGCCGATCGGCTTGGAGGCCATGCCAACACCGTCGAGGTCGCGGGGCCGGAGGGTCCGATCGCCGTCGATACTGGCTTTATAGTTTACAATGAGAGCAACTACCCCAATCTGACTGCTCTATTCGCCCACCTAGGAGTCGCCACCCAAGCAAGCGATATGTCTTTCGCAGTATCGATCGATGCCGGCACCACCGAGTATTCGAGCTCGGGGCCGCTGTCGTTGTTTGCGCCCAAGCGCAACGCATTTCGTCCCCGCTTCTGGCGTATGGTCACGGATCTTCTCCGCTTCTACCGCGACGGCCCGGCGCTGCTTACCGAGCCGCACGCCGACCGGGTTTCACTCGGTGCCTACCTCTTGCGCGAGCGCTACTCGCCGGCATTCGTCGAGGACCATCTGCTGCCAATGGCCGCGGCCATCTGGTCGACGCCCGTCGAAGGGATGAGGGATTATCCGGCGGCGGCTTTCATCCGCTTTGCCGTCAACCACGGGTTGATGAGTGTCAGCAGTCGGCCACAGTGGCGCACGGTAACGGGCGGCAGCCGGGCGTACATCGCCCGGCTCGTCGCGGCGATGTCGGGCGTGATCCGGCAGGCGACACCGGTTGCGGGGCTCGATCGCGAAGGTGCAGCGGTCGTGGTCGCGGATCACCGTGGGAACCGCACGGCATTCGACCAGGTGGTCGTTGCCATTCAGGCTGACCAGGCGCTGCGGCTGCTCCGCCAGCCGACGTTGGACGAATCCCGGCTGCTCGGCGCCTTCCGCTACTCCCGCAACAACGCCGTCCTCCACGGCGATGTCGCCTGGATGCCGCGGCGGCGCCGCGCTTGGGCGAGTTGGAACTACCTTGCCCAGCGCGCTGGGGCGGGCAGCAGCGAGCGAGACCTGTGCGTCACCTACTGGATGAACCGGCTGCAGTCGCTGGACGGTCGAGTGCCACTGTTTGTGACCCTCAATCCTTGGGCGCCACCGCAGGCGCCGGTCTATGGCACCTTTACCTACGATCATCCAAGCTACGACGGCCGTGCCATCGCTGCTCAGCGTCAGCTGGGCCAAATCCAGGGCAGGGACCGCATCTGGTATTGCGGCAGCTATTTCGGCGCAGGCTTCCACGAGGACGCGCTGGTCTCGGGCCTTGCCGCAGCCGAGGCGCTCGGCCGGGTTCAGCGGCCGTGGTCAATCGCCCCGACTGCCGCCGACCACTGGGTGGTCCCGGCATGACTGAGCTCGCGTCCGCCCTTTACGTCGGCAGGGTTGTCCACCAGCGGTTCAAGCCACGCCGCCACCGTCTGCGCTACCGTGTCTTCAGCCTCTTCCTCGATCTCGACGAGTTGCCGCATCTCGACCGGCGGCTCCGCCTGTTCAGCTACAACCGGCCGGGCGTCCTCAGCTTTCGCGATGCCGATCACGGCGATGGCGCAAGGCGGCCGCTCCGGCTATGGGTCGAAGCGCAGCTGCGGGCCGCCGGGATCGCAGACCAGGCGGCGAGGATCCGCCTGCTTTGCTATCCTCGAATGTTCGGCTATGTCTTTAATCCGCTCAGCGTCTACTTCTGCTATAGCGTCGGTGGCACGCTGATAGCTTTACTGTACGAGGTTAACAATACTTTTGGCCAGCGCCACTGCTATCTATTTCCGATTGTCGACAGTGTCACCGATAGCGGTCTCCTGGAGCACAGTTGTGAAAAAAAATTCTATGTCTCGCCGTTCATCCCGATGCAGGGAAGTTATCAATTCAAGATCTATGTACCGGCCCGAAGCGTTACTTTGATCATCAACAATAGCGACCCTGCAGGCTCCCTGCTGCACGCTTCCTTTGTCGGTCGACGGGCGCCACTCTCGGACCGCTGCTTGTTGCGTAGCCTGATAACCCACCCCTTGATGACCGCCAAGGTCATCGCCGGCATCCATTGGGAAGCGCTTCGTTTGTGGCTGAAGGGAGTGCCACTGATTAGCCGGCCCATGCCTCCTGCCGAACTTGTCACCGTGGTCGCCCCGGAGCAGCGGTAAACCGATGCCGACGGCCGAAACGATCGCAATCGCCGCTGACGACCAGCGCCCGCTCCCAGGCAGCGGCAGCACCGGCTGGCTCGATCGCTCTCTCCTAGCCCGAATGCTGGACGTTCTGGCGTGCGCTCGCGAGGGCGCATGCATCATCGAAACTAAGCAACGGCAGCCGCCGTCTGGTAGGCCGCGAGAGCACGACACCGACGAGACTACGACTCATCCATGCTCGGACGCATCGCCGGTTGTTCCTGAACGGCGAAATCGGCTTCGGCGAGGCCTGCGGAATGTCGAGGCGGAGGCGGCGCGCGCCGGCCCTACGCTTACCAACGTCACCCCTTTCGGCGCCTCCTACGCGCGCACGGTAAAGTTGTGGAATAAGGTCGGCTCGGTCGATGTCGTCCAGTTTTGCCTCTCCCACGGGTGAGCCGACGCCGCAACGGGCGCCGGAGGGCGCTCCCGGAGACCACGCCCAGGACATTGACCGGCGGACGCTGCTGTTCTACGCGCTGCCGGCGATCGCGCTCGCCATGCCAACTATCCCGCTGTATGTCTACCTCCCGACGTTCTATGCGGACACTCTCGGCCTTGGCTTGGTGTCGACCGGCGCCGCGCTCCTCTGGGCGCGAGTCTTCGATGTCATCACCGATCCGCTGATCGGTGTCGCCAGCGACCGCCTGGTCAGCCGTTGGGGAAGACGCAAACCGTGGATCGCCGCGGGCGCCATCCCCGCCGCGGCCTCCGTGATCTCTCTCTTTAACCCGCCGGACGGTACCGGTTTCGCCTATCTCCTCGGCTGGTCGCTGGGGCTGTACCTCGGCTGGACGATGGTGGCGATCCCCTACAACGCTTGGGGGGCCGAGCTATCACGCGAGTACCATGAGCGAGCGCGGATCACGGGCGCGCGCGAGGCTGCGATGATCCTCGGCGTGCTCACTGCCGGCGCCCTGCCGGCAGTGGCGGCGGCGACCGGCGGCGCCGAGCGGGACGGCCTCGCCTGGGTGTCGTGGCTCGCGGTGCTGATTGGAGCGCCCGCGATCGGGCTGATGTTGTGGCGGGTCAGTGAGCAGGGCCCGTCAGCGGCCACGCGCTCGGGGAGATGGCGGGAGCTGCGCGCCCTTCTCCGCAACGGTCCGTTCGCCCGCCTGCTGTCGGCGTGGTTCATCAACGGCCTCGCCAACGGCCTACCGTCGGTCCTGTTTCTTCTTTACCTCCAGCACTGCCTGGCCGCAGGGCCGGTCGAGCGCGGCGCCCTGATCATGACCTACTTTCTCGCCGGCATCCTCGCGATTCCACTATGGCTCAGGATTAGCCGCCGCGTCGGTAAACATCGCGCCTGGTGCTATGCGATGATCCTCGCCTGCCTGAGCTTCGTCTGGGTGCCGCTGCTCGGGCCGGGTGACCTTGTGCCCTTCGCCGTCATCTGCGTCCTGACCGGGATGGCGCTAGGCGCCGATCTCACGCTCCCACCGGCGTTGCAGGCCGACGTCATCGACTACGACACGCTAATGACCGGCGACGTCCGTGCCGGCTTGTTCTTCGCCCTGTGGAGCATGAGCACCAAACTGGCGCTCGCCGTTGCCGTCGGCGTCGCTTTCCCGCTCCTCGCCGCCTTCGGCTTTGAAACGGCGGGCAGCAATTCCGAGGCGGCGCTAGCGGCGCTGGCGGTGATTTATGCCGTGATTCCGACCGTACTGAAAGTCGGCGCGATCGCGTTCGTGTGGAATCATCCGATTACCTTGCGCCGTCAACTCACCATACGTCGCCGATTGGAACAGGTGGCGCGACGTGGGGAAGGAAGACGCTGATCGACGAAGCTGTCTTGGGTCCCCGGCCGAAGCGAGGTCGCGGCGAAACCGATCGTCTGCGCCGGGTCACCGATCCGCGACGAGCCGGCGGGTGAGCGCGAAGAACAGTGGGTAGGGCAGCAGTCGGAGAAACTTCAGCTGCCAGGTGAAGCGGCGAGGGAACGTGATCTCGAAACCGCGGCCGCGGTCAAGCCGGTGGGCGATGCGGTTCGCCGCCTCCTCGGCGGTGATAAGAAAGGGCATGCGGAAGGCGTTCTTGTCGGTGAGCGGTGTCTTGACGAAGCCGGGGTTGATCAGCGTCAGGCGGATTTGAGCGGCCGCCATTTCAGGCTCAAGGGCCTCCGCCATGTTGATTAGAGCGGCCTTGCTGGCGCCATAGGCCGCCGCCGACGGGAGGCCACAGTAGCCGGCGACCGAGGCGACGACGGCGACGTGACCGGCCCGCCGCGCGATCAGGCGGGGGAGGAGGGCGGCAAGGCCGTTGACCACACCGAACACGTTGACGTCCATCAGCCGCCGGAAGGTCTCAGGGTGGAAATCGGCAAGGTTGACGGGGTTGTGGGTCCCGGCGTTGAGGATGGCTAGCGAAATCTGCTCGTGCTCGGTTTCGATCCGGTCGACGGCCGCCATCACCGCCCCCTCGTCGGTGACGTCGACGACGAGGGGCACCACCCGACCTGGCAGCGACTTGGCCTCCTCGGCGAGCGCCGCGAGGTCAGCTTCAGTGCGCGCGCTCGCTACCACGAGGCGACCACGCCGAGCGTACTCGAGACAAACGGCGCGGCCGATACCCTTGCCTGCGCCTGTGCACCAGACTGCGCCGTCCGCCGCGCCAGAAACCGCGCCACCGCTCATCCGGCGCTCACGGTTGCGCGACGAGGCCGCGATAGCAGTTGTCACAGCGGTACTCGATCCTCGCGCCATCCCTGCCCTCGAAACGCATCTTCACCCAGCGGCCCTGAGCGTCGTACCAGACCTCATTCTTGAGATCCCCGGTGTAGGAGTAATGGCGGGCCGGCAACATCTGGCCGTTGCTCGCTACCGGTTCGACGCCGTGGTCGACGATCCGCACTTTGTCAATTCGGCCGGTGATGGTGTTAAGGACGGCTGCCGAGCCGATTACTTCGGCATTCCAATGATGGGTCGGGTAGATATCGAGCGGTGCTGCGACTAGCCCGTTTGGCCCGCTCACCTTAAGCCCGTCGTTATCGGCGGTGGCGGTGACGGTCGACAGCGTTCCGTCGTCATCGATCGTCACCCGCATGTCGACGAGACAGCCGTCGCGCCAGCGAGCGGTCGCGGCATAGTGGTAGGAGTAAGCGGTCATGAACAGGAGCTTGACCATGACGTCGAACCGGGTGTCGACGATCAGGTCTTTGCCCTGCCGATTGAAGGTTACCGTGTGGCTGCCGACCGGCGTCCCGTCACGGAGCACGGTGAACTTCATGCGATCGCCATAGAGCTGCAGCGGATCGGCGAACAACGCCCGCCCGGGGCAGGCGCCGCCCGGTTGCACCGTCGCTCGGGCCGGCGAAACCCCAAGGAAGAACGCGCCGAGCATGACGACGAGCAGAGGTGCCGAGGCCACGGTACACTGACGGGCGAGTTTAGCGGTTGGGGTTGCGTTTGACATTGGCAAGGTCTGCAGTTCGGTCAACCTGCGATCGATCAGAGCTTGAGAAAAGGGTTTATTAGCGCGCCTATGGCGCCCGATAGCTTCAAGGGCGCATCAAGCGCGGTGAAGCAGACGCAGGTTGCGTCGTTGTCGACAAGCGGCTGGTGCTCGTCGCTCGCGTCTTTGGCGGCAAAATCACCCGGTCTGTGCGTCTGCTCGCCGTCGCGGTAGCCGCCTGCGAGGACGAGCGTGTACTCCTGGCCACGATGCGAGTGCCGCGGCATAAGACTACCCGGTGCCAGCCGCATCAGAGTCGCTTTGACGCCGGCGCCCGTCAGCGGCAAACGATACTCCTCGAACAGGCGGCCGACCCGCCGCCATGGCAAGGCGTCGAGGTCGCGGCCGATGTAACGCTGCAGCGGCGGCGGGAGAACTTTGCGGGTTGCGGCATCAAGGCTCGGCAACGGTGCCGCTCCGTGCACCCTGTCGGCGTCGTCAAGTCGGTTCAGCAGCGCCGCAAGAGCACCGTAACCCATGGCAACCGGCGCCTCGCCCTCAAGGAGGCTGCCGCCGATCCCCTCGATCTCCGCAAGCCTTCCGGCGCACAAACCGCACATGGAAGCATGGCTGGCGATGGCCAGCGCTAGCCCTTCCGAGAGCGCACCGGCCGCGTAGTCGACAAGGAGTTCATCCAACGGATGGAGCGTGATCATCTATGCCCCTCCGGCATGGCGACGCGCAAACGAGCAACAGCCAGTCGGATGCGCGACTTTACCGTTCCGAGCGGTAACCCCAGCTCATCGGAGATCATGCGGTGCGTTTTTTCTTCAAAAAACGCCTTTTGCAAGACTAGCAACTGCTCTCGTGGCAGGTCGCGCATCGCTGCCTGTAAATGTTCACTTGCTTCCGAAAGTTGTGCCTGGTCGTGCGGACCGGCTGCAACGTCCTGCTTGCCCTCAATTTCCGGAAACTCAACTTCCGGAAAGCTCGCGCGCCGTAAGAGGTCGATCCGCTTGTTGCGAACTATGGTAAAAACCCAGGTCGATACCGTGGCGCGGGTGCGGTCAAACATCTCGGCCTTGCGCCAGACTGTCAGCATCGTCTCCTGCGCCAGGTCCTCCGCGGCGCCGACATCGATGCCACGGCGCAGCGCAAAAGCCTTCAGTCGTGGCGCGAAATGCTCGAACAGATCACAAAAAGCCTGGCGATCCCGACTTGATGCCACCGCCTCGACCAAATCACACAAGTCGTCGTTGGTCACAACCTTGTCCGAAGTTGGCCGGACGTGGCGAATTTTCCGCTTCCCGGCAACGGTCACTGGGATCGCAAGATTTCGCAAAAGTCCCAACCGTGCAACGGACATTAATCAGCCCCGCCTGATCGAAGGCACAAATACTACGGGCGCCGTGTCCCGGCGGATCAGCGCGCCGCGCATTTCGGCTCCAGCCATTGGCATTGGCAATCGGCGGCGTCTACGGCGCACTTCTGCAATGGCGTCCGATACTGCAGGGCGCTGGGCGGGGCGCGCATCGAGACCGCGATATTTTCTTGCCTGTACGCTCATCCGGCGCGCCCAAACTGTCGTATGAGCACAGATGCAAAAGCACGGCAAAGCCGAAACGAGTTCAACGGAGGACTCAAGATGGAGCATGTGCGGGATGCAATACGTAGCGGCCTATTTGGCAACCGCAGCGGCGTTCCTCGTCGTTGATCTGCTATGGATCGGTCTCCTCGCCAATTCATTTTACCGCAACAAGATCGGTGCTCTGATGTTGGAGCAGATCAATTTGACGGCTGCGCTTCTTTTCTATGCTCTCTTTGTCGCCGGCATTGTGGTTTTCGCGGTCGCGCCAGCCCTGCAAGCCGGGTCGTGGCGAACTGCGCTCGTGTTTGGAGCGCTGTTCGGCTTCTTCGCCTACGCTACTTACGACATGACCAATCTCGCGACGCTGAAGGGCTGGCCGGTCGCGATGGTCATCGTCGATATGGCATGGGGCACTTTTCTTACCGGTGTCTCGGCAACGGCCGGCTTCCTGATAACCCGTTACATCTTCCCGGCTTCGGGCTGAGAAGAGACGGGGGTGGAACATTCGCACGCTCGCACCGGGACCAACCACTCGCGGTCGCAGTTGCTGGCGCGGGCATTTCCGGCATAGCTTGCGAGCGCGCCTTCTCATTCCAAAATTGCGAAGACCATGTTCGGGGAGTGTCAGCACCCGGGCGGTCGCGGCGCATCGCCGGCGATACGTCTGCGTTATTGCGCCGCTCGCGCAGCACTGCCTGTTCGACGATGAAATATGGACTGGAGTCTGCGCCAACAGCTGTCTTGCAGCGGGCTTTGGGACCGCCGTTCAGGACGAGGGAGAGCTCTGACCATCGTCGCGCACGATGGCGGCATGGTCGCTGCTATTGGATCGAGCCAAGGATGACGACACCGACTGCAGGCGGAACGCTTCGCTTTGTCCTCGGAGATCAACTGAGCCTCAGCCTTGCGAGTCTGCGCGATATCGATGCCGAAACCGACGTAGTTTTCATGGCCGAGGTGATGAGCGAGTGCACGTATGTGCGCCATCACGTCAAAAAGATCGTTTTCGCGCTGTCGGCGATGCGGCATTTCGCCGAAGCGCTGCAGGCTGCGGGGATACGGGTCGATTGCCGGCATCTGGCCGATGGGGGAAACACCGGCAGCTTGCGCGGCGAACTCGTTCGCGCCGTCCAACGTCATCGGCCCAAGCAAATTGTAGTCACCGAGCCGGGAGAGTGGCGTGTTTATGAAGACATACTGGGTTGGGAGGCCGAAATCGGGGTTCCCGTCGAGATCCGCGAAGATGATCGCTTTCTTGCATCGCGTTCGCGGTTCGCTCGATGGGCCGAAGGACGAAAGAGCCTGCGGATGGAGTACTTCTATCGCGGGATGCGCCGAAAGACGGGTCTGCTGCTGGACGATTTTGGCGAGCCCTTAGGCGGGAAATGGAACCTAGACGCCGCGAACCGCCGGTCCTTGCCTGACGGTATGCTTCCGCCTGAACCAGCGCGCTTCGATCCCGACCCGATCACCCGCCAGGTCATCGACCTAGTCCGCAGCCGCTTCCCCGCGAATTTCGGCGATATCGAGCCTTTCTGGTTTGCCGTCACGCCTGCCGATGCCGAGCGAGCTTTCGACCACTTCGTAGCAACGGCTCTCCCGCTGTTCGGCGACTATCAAGATGCGATGAAGCAAGGCGAGAGGACGCTCTATCACGCGGTGATCAGTTTGTATCTAAACGCGGGCCTCCTCCATCCGCTCACGGTCTGCCGGCGCGTAGATGCCGAACACCGCAACGGCCGCGTCCCCCTGAACGCCGCCGAAGGCTTCATCCGTCAGATTATTGGCTGGCGGGAGTACATACGAGGAATCTACCGGCTGAAGATGCCGGATTATGCCGAGACCAACTTTTTCGGCGCCAGGCGCCCCCTGCCAGAGTTCTACTGGACTGGCGAAACAGACATGAACTGCCTCCACCAGTGCATCACACAGACCAAGGAAGAGGCTTACGCCCATCACATTCAGCGGCTGATGGTGACGGGTAACTTCGCTCTCCTCGCCGGCTTGAACCCCAAAGAAGTGTGCGAATGGTATCTCTCGGTCTACGCGGATGCCTATGAATGGGTGGAATTGCCCAACACACATGGCATGGCCCTGTTCGCCGACGGCGGCATGGTTAGCTCGAAGCCTTACGCCGCCAGCGGCAAATACATCGAGCGCATGTCCGACTATTGCCGGCAATGCCGCTACAGCGTGAAGGACACAATGGGTCCAGGCGCCTGCCCCTTTAACGTTCTCTATTGGAACTTTCTGATTGAGAACCGCGATAAGCTGGCGCGGAACCCGCGCATGGCGATGATCTACAAGACGCTGGGCCGAATGCCGCCGGCGCGGGCGGACGCCATTCGGAAACAAGCCAGCGACTTACTCGACGCCATCAGTCCCGCCGGCACCAGGATGGTGGATCGTCGAAAGGACGCTTGAGAGAGCTGAATGAGCGAACGAAGAGGAATGGTGTTGTGGCGCGAGTTCTGATTATCGGTGCAAGCAGGGGAATTGGCCTGGAAACGGTAAAATGCGCCCTTACGGCCGGTCACCAGGTGCACGCACTGGCGCGTTCGGCGGGAGCGATCACTGTCGACCATCCCGATCTGGAGAAGATTGCGGGCGATGCACTGGATCGAGCCGCAGTGACGCAAGCATTGGCCGGAATCGACACCGTCATCCAGACACTTGGTGTCGCGGGCAGTCCTAAGATGATCGTCAAGCCTGTGCGCCTGTTTTCACAGGCAACGGGGGTGCTCGTTACCGCGATGAAAGAGACCGGCGTTAGGCGGCTGATCTGCGTGACCGGATTTGGCGCCGGCGATAGCCGCAATAAGGGGGGACTGCTTTTTTGCACCGCCTTTAATCTCTTCCTCGGCCGCATTTACAACGACAAGAACGTGCAGGAGCAAATTATTAGAAAGAGCAGGCTCGACTGGGTGATCGCGCGGCCGGGCATTCTGACAAATGGACCGCGAACGGGCTCCTACAAGGTACTCGTCGATCCGAAAGACTGGCGATGCGGCTTCATCTCGCGCGCCGATGTCGCTGACTTCCTGGTTAAGCAGATCGATGACGACGCATTGCTCGGGAAGACACCGGTTCTCACGAGTTGAGGCAGCCGCGCTCAGCCTCCTCCGTCGCTCGATGCGACGGAGCATATCGACCTGCCAAAGTTCGGCCCCGTCGACGCTATGCCGATCGGGCGGGCCGATCATACCGAAGGTGTCGCGCCGCCGTCTGCCCGGGGAGAGGACTGCTGCTGTCCCCTCTGCTGGTTGAAAATCCGGATCCGCGCCGCCGCGCCGCGCGCCGCGGTTCATCGGCATCGCCTTCAGACCTACGTGCATCAGCGGCACGTCATAACCGTCTCCGTGGCAAAACCGGGAGGCGGCACTATCGCCACACCGGCCAAAAAAGGTCTTTGCGATGAGAGGTGATGTTACCCTGGCAAGCTTTCCCGCAGGCGGAACTGCGTTGGTGATTGGCGCCTCGGGCGCGATTGGCGCCGCATTTGTCGAAAAGCTCCGGCAGGCGCCATCCTTCGTTCGCGTTATCGGCCTCGGCCGCACGACGGCGCCGGCGTTGGACGTGACTGTGGAGGCCTCCATCTCCGCTGCAGCGACGGCGATACATGCGTTCGAACCGCGCCTCGTGATAAACGCCACGGGGTTTCTGCACGAGGCGGGGTACATGCCGGAGCGCAGTTGGCGTCACCTGAAACCGGAACACATGGCGAGGGCGTTCGCGGTCAATGCGATCGGACCGGCGTTGCTGATGAAGCATTTCCTTCCGAAATTACCGAGAACTGGTAAAGCGATGTTCGCGACGTTGTCAGCAAAGGTGGCCAGCATCGGGAATAACCAGTTGGGCGGCTGGTACAGCTACCGCGCCTCAAAAGCGGCGCTCAACCAATTGGTCCATACTGCGGCGATTGAGCTGAAACGGCAGCGGCCGGAGGCAATTTGTGTGGCGCTGCATCCCGGCACCGTCAACACACCGCTATCCGCACCCTTCGCCAAGGCTGGACTGACCGTGCGGCCTCCAGCTGAAGCGGTGTCACAAATGCTTGCGGTGATCGATGCGCTCACGCCGGCGCAGTCCGGCGGATTCTTCGATTATCAAGGCCGGGAGTTGCCATGGTAGAGAGCACTGAACTGGCCCTTGCTTCGACCTTCGACCGGACACCCGGCATGGCAATTGGAGGCTTGGGGATCCCCGGGCACAGGCTTATGTCGAAGGCACCGCGCGGCCGCATTTGCGCAGGACTGCCCGGGATTTTTTTGCGTCCTCTTGCCGACTTTGTGCTGACTGGGGGCGCTATGCGTCTGCTTACTAAATTTCCAGCACCGCGCTAGTAAGAGATATCATGCCATCGCTAATAGCAGTTGACAACATGATCAGCAAACCGACGGTTGGCATAGCCGCAAAGCGTTCTCTAAAAAGTGTTCGACGTGAATATCGGCCGAAGGTCGAGCGAAAAGGGGCGTAGATCCTAGGAAAGCCAGCGGCGATGCGTTAGCATGGTTGCCAAGCATCGTTCGGGGGAGGGCGGGTGCCCCAGCAGGCGACTCGTATCGTTGCGGTGTCCGGTCCGCTCGGCCCGGACGTCCTGTTGTTCCGGCGGATGAGCGCGACTGACGCGCTGGCTCGTCCGTTCGTTTGCGACCTTGAGCTGCTAAGCGAGGATCACGGCATCAAGCTCGACAACGTGCTTGGCCGTAGCATGACGATCCGTTTCGATCTCCCGCAGGAGGGTCAGCGGTTCTTCAACGGCTGCGTCAGTCGCTTTTCGTACGCCGGCAGTTCCGGTCGCTACGCCCGGTATGAGATGCGTCTCAGTCCCTGGCTGTGGTTCCTGACCAGAACTGCGAACTGCCGCATCTTCCAGAACAAAAGCGTCCCCGACATCGTCAAGCAGGTCTTCCAGGACCATGGCTTCTCAGACTTCGAGGACCGCCTAGCCTCGACCTATCGCAATTGGGACTATTGCGTACAGTATCGGGAGACCGACTTTAACTTTGTCAGCCGGCTGATAGAGCAGGAGGGCATTTACTATTACTTCAATCACGAAGACGGCAAACATACACTGATCATGGCCGACGGCTATGGTTCGCACGACAAGACGCCGGGTTACGAGACCGTGCCTCTGTATCCCCCGACTGACATCGGCCGGCGCGAGCGCGATCATGTTTCGGGTTGGACGGTGGGCCAGGAGGTGCAGCCGGGCGCATACGTGCTGCGGGATTTTGATTTCGAGAAACCGAAGTCGAACCTGGAGACGAAGCTGGTCCGGCCGTGCCAGCACGAGCAGTCCGAGTTCGAGGTTTACGACTATCCCGGCATCTATCTCGACCGCGGCGAGGGCGACGTGTGCAGCCGGTTGCGGCTGGAGGAGCGGCACAGTGGCTACGAGCTGGCGCATGGCGAAGGCGACGTCGCCGGTCTGTCTTGCGGCCACCTGTTCTCGCTCGCGAACTGCCCGCGCGACGACCAGAACCGCGAATACTTGCTGATCGAAACCGCCCTCTCGCTGGTTTCCGAGGAGTACGAATCCGACCGGCGCGACCGAAGCGGCGTCGAGTGCCGGTGCAGTTTCACCGCGCAGGACAGCGGCCGTCCTTGGCGGCCGGTGCGGTCGACAACGAAGCCGAGCATCCAGGGCCCGCAGACGGCAATCGTCGTCGGCCCCTCCGGCGAGGAGATCTGGACCGACCGCTACGGCCGGGTGAAGGTGCAGTTTCATTGGGACCGCGAAGGCAAGCGCGACGAGAACAGCTCCTGCTGGGTGCGCGTCTCGCACCCCTGGGCCGGCAAGAACTGGGGAGCGGTGGCCGTTCCGCGCATCGGTCAGGAGGTGGTCGTCGACTTTCTGGAAGGCGACCCCGACCGGCCGATCATCACCGGACGCGTCTACAACGCCGATACCATGCCGCCCTACACGCTGCCGGGTGCCGCTGTGATCAGCGGCGTGAAGTCGGACTCGACGAAGGGCGGCGGCGGCTACAATGAATACGTGATGGACGATACCAAGGGCAACGAGCTGATCCGCGAACATGGCCAGTTCGACAAGGACTCGACCATCGAACACGATCTGCGCGAGCATGTTCTGAACAGCCGTTTCCGGGATGTGACGGTGGATGAGACGATCCTTGTCGGCAACGACCAGACGTACACCATCGGCAGCAATCAGACCGGCACCGTCGGCATCGACAAGACGCTGACGGTCGGTGCCAACCACACCGAGAGCATCGGCTCGAACATGACCATCACCATCGCCTCGATGCTGACCGAGACCGTGGGCATCAACTACGCCGAAACGGTCGGCGCGGCGATGGAGCTCACCGTCGGCGCGCTGATGACCGAGACCATCGGCGCCGCCAAAATCCAGAGCATCGGCGCCAGCAAGTCGGAAGACATCGGCGTCAACAAGAGCGTCGATGTCGGTGCCAACCAGAACATCAATGTCGGCGCCAATCAGAGCGCCGATATTGGCGGCAACAAATCCGAATCGGTCGGCGGCAACAAGTCGGTCAGCGTCAGCGGCAATCTCAGCGAGGCCATCGAGGGTGAGCACTCGGAGGCCGTTACGAAGGCGTACGCGCTGCAGGCGAAGACGGTGACCGTCACTGCCGACGACGAGATTCTGGTGAAGACCGGTAGTGCCAGCATCAGCATGAAGAAGAATGGCGACATAACCATCGAGGGTGCAAAGATCACCATCAAGGGGAGCGGCGATGTCATCATTAAGGGACAGAAAATCCTCCAGAATTGAGGACGTTGCGCAATTCGCCGAGCTTCCGGCCGGTGGCACGGGCTCCTTTCCCGAGATCGTCATTGGAACGATCGCGCGCTTGGCTGCTGACGGCACCCCCGAAGTGGACTTTCCCGGCAACGCCGCGAGCGCTCCCCTGCCGGCGCTCTCCACTGCCGCGGTCGGGACGGAGCATGTCGGCCGCGAGGCAGCGCTGGTTTTCGTCGATGGCAACCCGCAACGCCCGGTCATTCTCGGCCTGATCGGACGCCAGGCACCGAAACCGGCATCCCAACGGGACGCCCCCTCGGCTGACGCCAGCGCGCCGGCGCCATCACCGGAGGCGCGCCTCGACGGCGAACGGATCGTGCTGACCGCCGGCCACGAAATCGAGCTCCGCTGCGGCAAGGCGAGCCTGATCCTCACCCGCGCCGGCAAGGTGCTGATCCGCGGCGCCTACCTGCTCAGCCGCTCCTCCGGCGTCAACCGCATCAAGGGCGGCTCGGTGCAGATCAACTGAGGACGCCACTGCCATGGACCTGCTCAACGGCACGACGATGCTGGCGGGCTACACGCTGGGCGTGGAGCCATCGGCGCGCGAGCATCTGGTCGTCGTCGTCAAGGGCACGTTCGATTTCCCGAGCAATGGCGGCGAGGCGACGCTGGCGGAAGAGCAGGCGCCCTTCGTCTATGCCGATACCTTCACCGGCAAGCCGGGCTTTTCCGCGCCCGTCGATGAATGCGACTTCGCTTTTCGCAAGCCGCGCTGCGACGTGTTGCTGAACGGTGCGGCTTACGCGCCGGGGGGCAGGCCGGCGCAGCGGGTGACCGTCGGCCTGCGCGTGGGTGCCATGCGCAAGGTGTTCGATGTCGTCGGCGACCGGGTGTGGAGTGCCACGCCTGTGCGCATTACCCCTGAGCCGGCGCGTCCCTTCGTCCGCATGCCGATCACCTACGACCGCGCCTTCGGTGGCCTCGACGACTTCAGCGCAGATAGGAGCCGGCACTCGGCGTACATGCCGAACCCGGTCGGCTTCGGTTACCACAAGCAGCTCGACATCGCCTACGTCGACGGCACCCGCGTGCCCAACACCGAGGAGCGGGAAAGCCCGGTTGTGAAGCCCGATGCCGCGTACCGGCCGATGGCGTTCGGCCCGGTCGGCCGCGGCTGGCATCCGCGGCTGAGCTTTGCCGGCACCTACGATCAGAACTGGCTCGACAACGTCTTTCCGTTCCTCCCCGCCGACTTCAAGGACGACTACTACCAGGCGGCACCTGCAGATCAGCAGATCCCCTATCCCAAGGGTGGGGAGGAGGTCGCACTGGTCAACCTGACCCCGGAAGGCCGTGCCGGCTTCCGGCTGCCCGTCATCGATCTGCCGATCGTCTTTGTCCCCGCCAAGGGCGAGCGCGAGGAGCAACACGCGGTGATCGACGCCGTGGTGATCGAGCCTGATCAGCGCCGGCTGATCCTGATCTGGCGGGCGAGCCGGCCGCTCCGCCGCAACATGTTCGAGGTGGCGCAGGTGGTGGTCGGCCGCATGCCGCGCGCCTGGTGGCGAGCGCGCGATCTCGGCAAGACGTACTATCGGTCGCTGGGGGAGCTGGCCAAGGCGAAGCGGCGCGAGCGAGCGGAGGAGGCGGCATGACCGCGCCCCCGGTCGCCATCCTGGGTGCCGGGATGATGACCGGCGTCGGCCTCACCGCGCCCGCCTCGTGTGCCGCCATTCGCTGCGCCATCGACAACTTCACCGAGACCCGGTTCATGGCCCGCGGCGGCGAGTGGATCATCGGCTCCGCCGTGCCGCTGGACCAGCCATGGCGCGGGCAGGCGAAGCTGGTGAAGATGCTGGCCGGTCCGATCCGCGAATGCCTTGACCTGGTGCCGGAGACACCCGCATCCGAGATCCCGCTGCTGCTCTGCGTCGCCGAGCGGGATCGCCCCGGCCGGCTTGACGGGCTTGATAACGCGCTCGCCTTCGAGCTGCAGCAGGAACTCGGCACCGGCTTCGGCGCGGGCTCGGAGATGATCGCCGAGGGCCGCATCGGCGGCGCATTGGCACTACGCCGCGCCCGGGAACTTCTTTACCGCCCGGCCGAGGCACCGCGATACACGATCGTTGCGGGCACCGACACATTCCTCGTCGGCCCGACCCTCACGGCTTACGACGAACGCGACCGATTGCTCACCGAGCGCAACTCCAATGGCTTCATCCCCGGCGAGGCGGGCGCGGCGGTGCTTTTGTCGCGGCCAGAGCGGGGTACCGCGGTGCTGCACATTCTCGGCCTCGGCTTCGCCCGCGAGGAGGCCACGATCGAGTCCGACCGCCCGCTGCGCGCCGACGGCCTGTCGCAGGCGATCGGGGCGGCGCTCGCCGACGCAGGGACAACGATCGCCGGCATGGACTTCCGCATCACCGACATCAGCGGCGAGCAGTACGCCTTCAAGGAGGCGAGCTTGGCGCTCTCCCGCCTGCTGCACGTGCGCAGGAGGTGCATGGATCTTTGGCACCCGGCCGACTGCATCGGCGAGGTCGGTGCCGCCGCCCTGCCGTGCATGCTGGCCGTGGCCCTCTTCGCCGTGCGCAAACGCTATGCCCCGGGCTCGGCGGTGCTGGCGCATCTCGGCAACGACAACGGCAAACGGGGAGCATTGGTCCTGCACGCAGCGGGCGGGGTCGCCTGATGGATACCGATGACGCTCCCCGTCATCGCGAGGGCGCGGTAGCGCCCGCGGCGATCCACTGGTCGTGCGCGCTTCCCGGCAGTGGATTGCTTTGCTACGCTCGCAATGACGCCTTCTCCGAGGTGCCCTGATGGGCAACGACGTCTTTGCCAACGGCATGGAGATCTCGTGCAAGGCCGGCGACGGGAAATCCATCGCGGCGTTTCCTGATGTTTGCATGACTCCTCCGGAAAATCCCGCAACCCCACCGGGCGTGCCTGTGCCGTATCCCAACACCGGCATGTCCAGCGACACCACATCGGGCACGACCACGATCAAGATCTCCGGCCAGGAGGTCATGCTGAAGGACAAGTCGTACTTCAAGCAGAGTACTGGCGACGAGGCGGGAGCGGCAGCGAAGAAGGGCGTGGCGACCAGCGTCAACAGGGGCAAGGTTTATTTTACAGCGTGGTCTATGGACGTGAAGTTTGAAGGAGAAAACGTCGTCAGACACATGGATATGACGACTCACAATCATGGATCTACACCAAATACCGGCCCTTGGCTGTACGGGGATTCAACTGCATTCGCAAGTAGCGGTGCCTGCGATAAGAAGCCGGACAAAATGGCTTCTTCAATTAAAAAAAACTGTAAGGCCCCAAAGGGCGGAAGTTATGCAGATGATTATTCTCCAGAGTGCTGCGAATCTCGGAAATGTATGATGGTTCCGTTTCTTCCGAATAAGTGCTGCGATGATGAAGATGGAACCCAGCTGACGCCTCATCATCCTATTCCGTTTCAAGATCATTACCCAAGTGGCTCCCGAAGGCTTAAACCTGACCAGCGCAAACCACTCCCTGGAGCGGGGACTTACGACGGCGACAAAGCGCCCTGTATTTGTGTCGAGGGCGGTACCCACGGGTACGGTGAAAATGGAGACTTAATGGAGCATGGGCAAATCGGGCGTGCGTTTGCCCACTACAGAGATAATCACATTTTGAAAGACGGCAGGAAGACCTATAAGTACAAGGATGTAAATAAAAAAGCTGCCGAAATCGTGGAAGGAGTAACGGGGTGTGATGCTGCGTGCATCCAAGCCCAGATGGACGAGTATCACATCAAAAGAGTCAAGGCAACAGGTGACCTCAGAAAGAGTCAGCAAGCAAGAGAGGGTGGAGACGAGCATTACTCATAGAAACAGACTCGATCTTCGCCGTTATCCAGGAGCTGTGAAATGGAGCAATTGAGCCATGTCTAGCGCAAAAAATCTATATTTCTACGATGGTTTTGTTGTGGATCGCGGCTTAACTGTTCTTGCCTGTAAGCACCATGAAGATGAAGGTGACGATGTTTCTCGCTTAGCATTTGTAGAAAATGTAGCTAATGTGGAGAACGGTGAATGGTCATATGCCGATTTTCTTGATGATGGGGCAGTTTCGGTTACATGCTTGCGAGAATCTCGTGAATCATTTTTTCTCGGCCATAATGGTTATGTATTGGTAATAGAGCAGGGCAGGCAGGTTATGGAAACACTTCCAGATAAGGAGGGCCTAGGCTATGTTCTTAGGATCCGGGCGGTAGGGCAAGACATCTATGTGTGCGGAATGACTGGCCAGATTTATGCGAGAACTGATGGTCAGTGGCGCCATATCGATCATGGACTCTTAGGAACGGACGGCTTAGATTTCGAAGACATTGATGGGACAAGCGGGAACGACCTATACGCCGTTGGTATGTTTGGAGCCATCTACCATTTCAATGGCCTGCAGTGGAAGCGTTGTGACAGTCCGACGAACGCACATCTGTCCAACGTTAGGTGTACTGCAGACGGGCTGGTATACGTGTGCGGCAAAAAGGGGACCGTGCTCCGTGGCAACAAGGACGGCTGGGAGTTTATCGGAGACGCAGGAGTCAAGCGCAATTTCTGGGGCATGGAGCATTTTGGTAATCAAATGTATCTGGCGTATCCTGTGGGTATTATGAGGCATGATGGAGAGAAACTTGCCAACGTTGAAATACCAAACATCTTAGCACGTGACTTTCACAGACTTCATTCGGGTGACGGTGTATTGTGGTCAATTGGCATAGATAATTTGGCTTATTTCGACGGTTTTGATTGGGCGCCGGTTCGTTGTCCTCTAAACCAGTAAAAACAGAAAGGGGCTGAAGTAGGCGCAAAGTAGCAGTCTAATAGTTTTGTATGAGAAGATCTGCTGCTGTCGGGCGTGCCGCGGTTACGATCAAGTTCAATGGGCGTAAAAATTTGGGTTATGCGACCTCAAGCGGACTGGTGGAAGTGGTGTCAAAGCACGCCGAGGAATCCGCTTTCCTCTGGCTGTTGAGAGACCGTGCCGTCGCCGCCCCTCACTACCGCCTCGACACGCTGCTCCGCCTCGACAACCGCGTCGAGGCGCACATCGATGGGTTGCGGGTGGCGGGTGAGGCTGGGTGGGAGCTGCTGGTCGCGCAGCTTCAGCACGAAGAGGCAGGCGAGGTGTTTGCGGCGGCGGTGCTGGCGCTGGAGAGCCGGGATGCGGCGCGGATCGGGCGCGTGCTGGAGGTGGCCGAGCGGGTGCCGGAGACGGTGCGCGGCTTCGTCTCGGCGCTGGGGTGGGTCGAGAAGCCGCAGTTGCAGGGCACGGTGAAGGGCTTTCTCGAGGCGGCCTCGCCGTTCCTGCGGCGGCTCGGCATCGCCGCCTGCGCGGTGCACCGCATCGATCCGGGGGTCGCGCTGACCGATGCGCTGACCGACGCCGATCCGGCGCTGCGGGCGCGCGCGCTGAAGGCGGCGGGGGAACTCGGCCGCGCCGATCTGCTGGAGAGCCTGCGCGCGCGGCTGCGCGAGGACGAGGACGAGCGGTGCCGCTTCTGGGCCGCCTGGGCGGCGATCCTGGTCGGCGATCGTGGTCGCGCCCTTGAGCTGCTGCAGCTGACCGCCATGGTTGCCACGCCGCTGCAGATGCGGGCGATCGCGCTGGTGGCGCGCGTGCTGGCGGGCGAGGCGGGGCGCGGCTTCCTCAAGGCGCTGTCGGAGGATGCCGGCCGGCTGCGCGCGCTGCTCACCGCCGTCGGCGCGTTCGGCGATCCTTACTATGTTCCCTGGTTGATCGGCCAGATGCAGGTGCCGCCGGTGGCGCGGCTTGCGGGTGAGGCGTTCGCCATGATCACCGGCGTCGATCTCGCCTATCAGGACCTGGAGGGTGAGTGGCCCGAGGGCTTCGAGGCCGGGCCGACGGAGAACCCGGAGGACGAGGACGTTTCCATGGACCCGGACGAGGACTTGGCATGGCCGAACCCCGAACTGGTCGGGCGCTGGTGGAACGAGCATTCGGCCGGCTTCACCCCTGGGACCCGCTATCTGTGCGGCAAGCCGATCGCCGCCGCAAACTGTCAGGAGGTGCTGCGCACCGGCTACCAGCGCCAGCGGATCGCAGCCGCCCTCGAGCTCGCGCTGATGCGGCCCAGTGCCCCCCTGTTCCCCACGAGCGCGCCGGCCTACCGGCAGAAAAGGCTGCTCGCGCCGGCTTCGTAGCGAGGCCACCATGCCCGGCTGGGTCACGCCTGTCCTGTTCGCCGCCCTGGCGCTGCTGTTCGCCGGGCTCGTGGCGCGCGACCACGTCCGCAACCAGGGCTGGCCGACGCCGGCACGCCGCACCTTCATTCGTCTCGCCGCGATCTTCGCGGCCGTGGCGCTGGCGCTGTTCCTGCTCCCCAGCACCGGCTGATCACGCAGCGGAGTCCTCCAGCAACGCGGCTATTGCGCCGAGGTCGTCCGGGTGCGCCGATAATCGTCGAGCATGGCTTTTCCCTCGGCCCCGGCTCGCTGGACCCAATCCCGCTCGATGGTCGTGCCGAATTTCTTGAGCGTGTCCAGCACCTCGGGGGGCACCACCCCCACGGTCATGCCCTTGGAGCGCAGTTGGTCGATCCCCTCGTTGTTGGCGATGACACTCGTCTGCCAGCCGCGGTTCTGCGCCGCGACCGTTGCATTGAGCATGGCCGTCTGGATCTCCGGAGCGAGAGCGTGGTAGGCGGCTCCATTGAAGACGACCACGCTCTTGGGCAGGGCGATCGCAAGGTCGAAAAAGGCGGGCACGACCGTCCAAAGTTTTTCGGCCACGCCGGTCGGCATGGAAGCGAAGGCCCCGTCGATGCGCTTGGCCGAGAAGGCCTGGGGCAGGTTGGCGGCCGGTGTCTCCACGGGTGATGCGCCAGCCAACGTGGCGAACCGCGCCATCATCGGATGCTCGCTCGCAATGCGCATGGTCTTGATGTCGTCCATCTTCCAGATTTGGCGGTTTGCGAACAGTCCGCGCGGCGCGTGCGCGATCACGAACACGAACCGAAGTCCGTCCGCTTCCAGGAGGGGCTGCAGGAATGGCCGGGATGCATCCCACAAGGCTTGAGCCTCTCCATAGTTGGTTGCGAGGAACGGTACGAGGTCGACTTCGAAGAGGGGATTCCGTCCGCCCAGATCGGAAAGAAGAAAACTGCCGGCGGGCGCTCGACCGGCCGATACCGCCTGCCAGATGTCAACACCCTTCATCGAGGGCGCGCCGAGCACGACAATTTTGAAAGCGCCGTTCGTTGCGGCGCTGATTTCATCGGCAAACTGTTCAAGATTGCGCATTTCGAAGCTGCCAGCCTCGAATGGCGTAAAGAGCTCCCATGCGGCCGCAGCTTCCACGTGGGCCTGTGGCCCGGCCGGCGCGGTGGCTTGCGGCTCCGCCGGCGCGGTGCCTTGAGGGTCCGCCGGCGCGGTGGCTTCCTCACTGTCGACGGCGACGAGGCCACCGAAGACGAAGCCCGGTTGCCCGCTGTCGGTTTCGAGGCGATACCAGTCCATCCCCTTCACCTTGCCGGTGACGCGGAAGCGTTCTCCCGCCGACAGCGTACCGATCTGCTTTGCTGATGTGCTCGGCCGCGCCCGGACATTGGCGTCCCTGCGGGCGGTGAAGTAGGCGTCAAGGTCTTCGATCTCGGCCGGGGCTGGCGGCGCGGACGGCTCCTTGGGTTGCGGCGGCGGCGCGCGATACTTGCGGAGCCGTTCGCGCGCGGTGCCTGCGTAGAGGCCATCCGGGAAATGCCGGAGATAGGCGTCGTAGTCGGCCGGATTGCGACTCTCCTTTATGGTCGCCCAGAAGGATTCATCCGGGTTGAGCGCACGCTGGACACCGCGTGTCGTTGTCAGACCGAAAGGCTGAACCGAGACCAGCCGCGCCTCCAGCCTCCCGTGTTCCGGGGCGGGCGCCAGAAAACGGAAGCCGCGATTGGCGGGAGCCGTCAATTCGGGAAGCTGCGCATACCCCGTCCGTTCTGCGACAGCGGCTCGGACAGGCGCGAAGGTCCGTTGCGCACTGAATTCCCCCGTCGCTGCGATTTCCTGGAGCAGCGCCCGCGTAAAAAGCCCCGATCCAGCGTCGGTATCGAAGGCTACGGATCCGGGCGCCGTCGCACGGGCGATGAACAGATCAGGGTCACGCGGCCGCGTGTTGCCCGGCTGGCCAATCGGCGCGCCGGAAGCAGGTCCGTTTCGACACATATCAAGGATTACGATGTTCAACCGATCGGGCCGGGGCTTGGAGACCGCCTCAACAACCTCGGCGAGAGCGATCATCCCGCTCTTCACCGACGCGACAGAGCCCGGGTCGCTCCCCAGCGGAAGGAGGTGATCCGACCCGCCAATCTGCAGCCCGTGCCCCGCATAGTAGAAGAGGCCTGTGCCCCCCTTCTCTAAATCCCTGGCGAAGGCAACAACGGCCGAGCGCATCGCCGCGTTCGTTCCATTTTCAAGGAGGGTGACGTCGAAGCCGAGCGCGCGCAGTTGGGCGGCCATCTCGCGGGCGTCGTTGACGGCGTTCGGCAAGGGGTGGTTGGCATACTGGGCGTTGCCAATAACAAGCGCGTTGCGGAGGGGTGCTGCGAGTGTGGGCCGAAGCGCAGCTTCGAAGACGGAGAGCGGCAGTATTCCCAACGCCCACGCGAACAGGATTGCCAGCCGGGCCGCCTTCCACCGGCTGCCGAAAAGCACTCCGGCTCCTTTGATTTCTTGGCACCTCATCAGGGCCCTCCTCCCGAAAGGTCGCGGCCACCCTGGGTGGTCCGCACGCGACGTGGGCCGGGAAGAGCTATCTTCCAGGCTCCGTCTTGATGAACGCCAGCTCGGCCAGGATCGGCGGTGTAGAAGACTTCCCAATCCGAGCCAGCGCCTCGCGCAAGTCGGCCAAATAAGCCTCAGCTGGTTCGACTTCTGGCCGGAGCTTGGTGAAAAGTGGCTTCGGGCTTGTCAGAACGCTTATGAGCTCGGTCCCGAATGGTTCGCCAATCGTCCAGCGCCCGGTCCCTCCTTCGCCCAATGTCATTGGCGCAGACGGTGTCAAGCGGTTAGCCTTGAATGTCGGGTTGGGCAACATGTGAACGACGTTGCCATCGAGCGAGAAATAATCGACGTACAGGTAAGTGCTGTGAGCGAGGGTTTTGATCGACAGCACCAAGTCGTCGCCCTCGTGTAAGGGCGCCTGCGGATTGCTGCCACTGACGGCAAGCTCGATGTCTCGATTCCGAATTGTCTGGACGAACGGCTGGAGGGCGTCAAGAGGGCGACAATAGATCGGGTCAAGAAGCGTGATCTTTTCTCGCGAGATTGGAATACCCGCCGCTTTCTGCTTTATTGTTTCCAACGCTTGGTCAAGCGATCGCTGATTTCCAGCATACCCTTCGATAGTCAGAGCATCGCCGCGAGCAAGTGTCTGAAGTCGGGCACAGGACACGTTCGACAGAAGGTCCGTGACGACGGGTGCGAGAGACGCTGCGTCAGGGGGGGGCGGCGCGACCGGCAGCACCGGAGGGGGGAGAGGCGCCGGTTTCGTCATTGGACTTTGCGCAGAAGGTTTGTCGCGGGGCGGCTCAACCGGCAGCACCTGCTGAGAGGGTAAAGCCGGCTGCGCTGGTAAAGAAGGCAGGGCCGTGACCGGCTGCTCAGGGCGAGACCACCACCAGTAGCCAACACCTGCAATCAAGCCGATACCCAGCACTCCCGCCAGAATGAGCAACGGCAATCGAACCTTCTTCTGCTCGCCGGCTGTTAGGTCGGAGACAAAGGCGTGGACGTTGGGCGTGCGTGTGTCGCGATCGAAGCTGAGCCCGCGCCTCAAACCTGCCCACTGTCGGTTGTTGAGCTTCGACGGACGCAGCGGTTCGCGGCGTTCGGCGCGAGCGCGCGTTGCAGGAACCCTACTGAACGGATGCCGTCCGGTGAGGAGCTCGTAAGTCACGCACGCAAGGGAGAAGACATCGTCCCGGGCATCAGGCTCCAAACCGTCGATCATTTGCGGACTGGCGTAGGAAGGGCTGAGCGCCCCCAGGGTCCTTGGATCGAAAACCGTCCTGTCGTCCTCCGGGCTTTCCGGGTTTCTGATCGCCCGTGCAATTCCGAAGTCGATGACCTTTACATGTCCGTCATTTGTAACGAAAATATTCTTTGGTTTCAGATCGAGATGAACAATGCCGTTGTTGTGCGCAAATTCCAATGCGGCTGCCACAGATTTCACAATGAAGAAGACTTGATCAAGTTGTGGGGAGCCGGCCCTCTCGATCCAGCCATCAAGTGATTGCCCGGAAAGGCACTCCATAACAAGAAATATGTGCGGTCCGTCCTTGTCGAAATCGTAGACGCGAACAATATTTGGGTGGTTAAGCTTCTGTGCCTTTTTTGCTTCGCGCTGCAGCGCCATGAAAAACAACGGCTGACTGCGGAACGACTCCGAAAGTATCTTGATTGCAACGTAGGGCTCGCGATCCTGCGCCTCCTGGCGAATACGGTCGAGCGCCCTGAAAACCCTCCCCATCCCGCCGGATCCGAGCTCTTCCTCGAGCACGAACCTTTGCCTAATGACGTCTCCGACGCCAACCTCTGCCAGAGACATCGGATGCCCCCTCCCTTTCCTCGCTCTACTTCTTTGCTATCGCCAGGTTGTCAAGGCGAAGCAAAAATTGAACGAAGTATGTGGCCAGCATGCCTTCCCCCTGTTCCTAAAGATGAAACCATAACACCAAACGCCCCGGGCGACCACCCGATCCGCCCACCTCTGGCGGCACCGTGCGAGAGCTTCGTGCCGGGCGTCGTTTGCCGGGCGCGCGATCTCACGGCCTCATCAACACGGACGCCTGCTGTGTTCTTGGTACGTGTAATGCTGGGTATTCACCGTCGATGCTGCCCAACTGGCGCACCGCTGCCGGGGTGGCTGCGAGGGCGCCGAGGCGCCCCGACACACAAGCGACGCCCCGCAGATTGGCGGTCCCGTGACCAGTCCTCCGGGATCGTCGGCCTTCGCCGGAAGGTTGAACGGTTGAGTATGGAACGAGATATTCAGAAAACTGTGGCCATCTTCCCGGAACCGCTGAAATGAGGTTCCCATGCACTGAAGATCAGCGCGGCACTTGGCCGGTGCGCGTGCTCTGCGCTGGGAGGCTCGCCCAGTGGCTACCGCATAACCCGGTGGCCACTTTCCCGGGGGATCCACAGATGAAAGGACTGGTCGGAGTGAGAGGATTCGAACCTCCGACCCCTGCCTCCCGAAGACAGTGCTCTACCAGGCTGAGCTACACTCCGATGGGTCGTTAGGCGGTATATAGCGTGGCGCCGCGTCGGCCGGCAAGCCGGCTTGGCGGGGGAAGACTTAGAAGGCACGCTCGATGCAGAAATCGACCACTTCCAGCAGTGCCTGTTTGCCGGCGCTGTCGGGAAAGATGTCCAGCGCGGATCGCGCCTCCTCGCCATAGCCGCGGGCCCGTTCGACGCTGTCGGTCAGCGCCCGCCGCTCCTCGAGAATCGCGATGGCGCGGCCCAGGTCGCCTTCCTTCTGTTCAAGATCCTCGATCGTCCGCCGCCAGAAGCGTCGCTCCGCCTCGTCGGAGCGACGCAGTGCGAGAACGAGCGGCAGCGTCATCTTCCCCTCACGGAAGTCATCGCCGATGGTCTTGCCGAGTGTCGCCTGCTTGGCCGAGTAATCGAGCACATCGTCGATGAGCTGGAAGACGATTCCCAAATTCATGCCGTAGCTATCCAGCGCATTCGCCTCCCTCCGTGGCCGATCGGCGACAACAGCGCCGATCCGGCACGCCGCGGCGAAGAGCTGGGCGGTCTTCGAGCGGATAACGTCGAGATACGCCGCCTCGGTCGTATCGATGTCGCTGGTCGTCACGAGCTGCATCACCTCGCCCTCGGCGATGATCGAAGACGCCCGCGACAGAATTCCGAGAACTTCGAGAGAGCCGTCTTCCACCATCAGCTCGAACGCCCGGCTGAAGAGGAAATCCCCGACGAGGACACTGGGCTTGTTCCCCCAGACGGTGTTCGCGGACGCCAGTCCGCGGCGCAAGGCCGAATCATCGACGACATCGTCGTGGAGCAGGGTCGCCGTGTGAATGAATTCGACGCAGGTGGCAAGGGCGACGTGCCTGCGGCCGCTGTAGCCGCACAGGCGCGCTGCGGCCAGCGTCAGCATCGGTCGCAGTCGTTTGCCACCGGCGGCGACCACATGCCCGGCAAGCTGCGGGATGAGCGGCACCGGACTCTGCATCCGGTCTACTATCAGCGCGTTAACGGCTTGCAGGTCTTCGCCCACCAAGTTGGTCAGGGCGTCGAGCGACGGCATGCGATGAATACCCGCGTCAATGCCCACGGCCAAGCCCACGCACTATTCCTCCCGCTTATCCCTGTTCGGCCACTTGACGACCGTTACACAAGGGCCGAGCATAAGAATCCCGTGTGGGCGGGGTCAAGCCCGGCGCAGACGTGCGGGCCAGAAGAACGCGCGATGAGTGGTGCCGACGAGCCCGAGCGACGGATGATCGAGTTGATCCGCAGCGAGGACCCAGTGCTCATTTCCTGGTTGGAGATGCGATTGCGAGAGCTGGGCATCACGATCCATGTTCTCGATGCCTATACCGCCAGCGCTTACGCCGGCGCATTGGGTGCAGTCCAGCGGCGAGTAATGGTCGATGAGGCAGATCTGATACGGGCGCAACGGCTGCTGGCGGAGGCAAGCGGGGGGGCCGCCGGGCCGGAACGCACGGATGGCTGAGGCGACCACTGAGGATCGCCTGCTCGGCGGCCGTGTCCGTCTCCGGCAGCCGACCGAAGGTTTCCGTGCATCGATTGATGCCGTGCTGCTGGCGGCCGCCGTCGCCGCCGTTGACGGAGAAACGGTGCTCGACGTCGGATCAGGGACCGGCGCTGCGGCCCTGTGTCTCGCGACACGACTTCAGGGCGTCCAGGTCACCGGGATCGAGGCGGATTGGGCGCTGGTGCGTCTGGCCAGCGATAATGCGGAAGAAGGTGGTCTCTCGTCGCGCTGCCGCTTCTACCTGGGTGATCTGGCGGCCCCTCCCGTGCGCCTGTCGCCGGCTTCGTTCGACCATGTCATGGCCAACCCGCCGTTCATGCCTGCGGGGACAGGGCGGCTGTCTCAGAATTCCGGCCGTGCCCAGGCCATGGTGGAGGGTGAGGTCACGCTGTCCGGCTGGCTTGAATTCTGCTTGCGGATGGTGCGGCAGGGAGGAACGGTAACGGTCATTCATCGCGCCGATCGCTTGGCCGAGCTCCTGAGCGGACTTGCCGGCCGCCTCGGCGCGCTCACCGTCCTGCCATTATGGTCCCATGCGGGAAAGCCGGCGAAGCGGGTCATCGTTGCCGGTTGCAAGGGTTCGGGCGCGCCGCTTTCGCTGTTGCCCGGTCTCGTGCTGCACCAGTCGGATGGCGGGTACACGCCGGCTGCAGAGAGCGTCCTGCGCGGCGGCGAGGGGATCGACCTCGCATCGCCGCCGAGGCAGCATCCTTGACCATTCCGGCCGGTGCGCCGATATCCCGCTGATCCGCCGCCGGCCGGTGCGGCTACCCTATTGAAAAGCGAGACCTGAACCGCCGATGCGCCTGCGCTCCCTTCTGAAGAAGCTTCCGATCGACCGATGGCGCAATCCACGGCCCGTCGTTGCGGTGGTGCCGCTCAGCGGCGTCATCGGCCGGTTGGGCGGACTGCAACGTGGCCTGACCCTGCGCGGGCTGGCCTCGACGGTGAAACGGGCTTTCGAACTCGACGATGCAAAAGCGGTCGCCATTATCGTCGATTCTCCTGGCGGATCGCCGGTGCAGTCGGCGCTGATCGCCGGGCGGATCCGCGCGCTGGCGGCGGAAAAGAAGCTTCCGGTCTATGCCTTTGCCGAGGACGTTGCGGCGTCGGGTGGCTACTGGCTGCTGACCGCCGGCGACGAGATTTATGCCAACGAGAGCTCGATCATCGGCTCGATCGGCGTCGTTGCCGGAAGCTTCGGGTTTCCGGAAGCACTTCAACGTCTCGGGATCGAACGACGACTGTACACTGCGGGCACGCACAAAGCCGCGCTCGATCCGTTCAGCCCGGAGAAGCCGGCGGAGGTGGAGCACCTGAGGGCGATCCTCGAAGACACGCACGAGACCTTCCGCCGGCACGTCCGGGATCGCCGCGCCGGCAAGCTGAAGGGCGACGAGGAGGAACTGTTCAGCGGCCGCTTCTGGACGGGGCGTATGGCGCTGGACCTCGGGCTGATCGACGGGCTCGGCGATGTGCGGACTGTGATGCGCGCCCGGTTCGGCGAGAAAGTGCGCCTGCGGTTGATCGGGGATCGCCAACCGTGGTGGCGCCGTCGCCTCGGCCTGCCGGGGACGAACGCGGCAAGAGGAGCTGTTCGTCAGCTTCCCGAGCAATTGCTGGCGGCACTGGAGGAGCGCCTGCTGTGGAATCGGTTCGGACTTTGAGCCCGCCGCGTGCCGACGCTCCGTTGCGCCCGGAGAGCTTGGTCAGCGGGGCGCCGGTGTCGCCGCTGCCGCCGGGCCTTTTCCCCCCACGCGTCCCGCTCGAGGGGATCAGCGTGCGGCTGGAGCCCCTCGATCCGGCGGTCCATGCCGACGACCTGTACGCCGCGTCACACGAAGACGAGCGCGCGCGGGGCGTGTGGACCTACCTGTGGCCGGCCCCTTTCGCCGACGCGGCGGCGTTCACCGCCTGGCTGCGTGACGGCGCCGCCGCGGCCGATCCCGTCTTCTACGCCATCCGCGACCGGGCGAGCGCCAAGGCCGCCGGCATGGCTGCCTTCATGCGCATGGCGCCGAAGGACGGCGTGCTGGAGATCGGTCACATCTGGTTTGCACCGTGGGCGCAGCGGACGCGGGCGACGAGCGAAGCGCTGATGCTGATGATCCGTCATGCCTTCGACGATCTCGGCAGCCGCCGCGTCGAGTGGAAATGCGATGCGCTCAACCTGCCGTCGCGGCGCGCGGCCCTGCGCCTTGGCTTCCGCTTCGAGGGAGTCTTCTTCCGCCACATGATCGTCAAGGGCCGCAACCGCGACACCGCCTGGTATGCGATGATCGGCGAGGACTGGCCGGAACGCCGCGCGGCCTTCGCGGACTGGCTTGCTGCGGAAAACTTCGATGCCGCCGGCCGGCAACGGCGGCCGCTGCCCCGGCCCCGGAATGACGCCTTGACCGGCGATGGCGCCGCTCTCTAAGTTTTTCCGATGTTGCCTGCGCTGCCGTTGATCGCCGTTGGGGTTGCCGCCGCTGCCGCGGGATGGGCGGGGGCGAACTGGTGGGCGAAACAGCAGATGCTGCGGGGCGGAGAGCGCCGGCCCTCACGGGAGGGTTCAGCCGGTCGGCGAGGGGGGACACACGATGCGCGGCCGCTGACCTGGTGCCCCGGATGCCGGACCTGGTTTGTCTCCGGCGAAGCGCACGGTTGCGACCAGCCGGATTGTCCGCTGCGCCCCGTCGACTGAGACCCCGTCAGCACTGCGCACGCCAGTCAATCGCACGTCATCTTGACCGCGCCGGAGCCAGGGACGTATGGTCCGCCGCCTGAATATTACGGGCATCAACCCCGCCACCCGTCCGCGTGCCAATCCGAAGATGGATCGAGATCTGTCGAACAGCTTTCAGTCGCTGATCCTCCGCCTGCAGACGTTCTGGGCGGAGCGCGGCTGCGTGGTGCTGCAGCCGTTCGACATGGAGGTCGGGGCCGGAACGTTCCACCCGGCGACGACGCTGCGCGCGCTGGGGCCGGAGCCCTGGAAATGCGCGTACGTGCAGCCGTCGCGCCGCCCGACTGACGGGCGCTATGGCGAGAACCCCAACCGCCTGCAGCATTATTACCAGTTCCAGGTGCTCCTGAAGCCGTCGCCGCCGGACTCGCAGGACTTGTACCTGGAGAGCCTCTCCTGTCTCGGCATCGATCCGGCGGTGCACGACATCCGTTTTGTCGAGGACGACTGGGAAAGCCCGACGCTGGGCGCCTGGGGGCTCGGCTGGGAGGTGTGGTGCGACGGCATGGAGGTAACCCAGTTCACCTATTTCCAGCAGGTGGGCGGGTTGGAGTGCGCGCCTGTCTCGGTCGAGCTGACCTATGGCCTGGAACGGCTGGCCATGTATATCCAGGGGGTCGAGAACGTCTACGACCTGGACTGGGACGGCTGCGGCACCACCTACGGCGATGTCTTCCTGCAGAACGAGCGCGAAGGCTCCGCCTACAACTTCGAATACGCTAACACCGAGCAGCTGTTTCGCCATTTCGCCGATGCCGAAGCGGAGTGCAAGGCGCTGCTGGCGCTGCAAAAGCCGCTGGTGCTGCCTGCCTACGACCAGTGCATCAAGGCCAGCCACCGCTTCAACCTGCTGGACGCGCGCGGCGTCATCAGCGTCACCGAGCGCGCGGCCTATATCGGCCGGGTCCGGGCACTGGCGAAAGGCTGCTGCGAAGCGTGGCTCGCGATCCGTGGCCATGCGGCCTAGGCAGCCCTCACCCTCCCACCGCTGCGCGGCGGGCCCCTCCCTCTCCCGCGAGCGGGCGAGGGATTGCCGCGGCGCCTGCCTCCCTCTCCCGCTTGCGGGAGAGGGTCGGCGTGAGGGTGCCCGGGGCGAGGGGACGGAACTCTAGCCCATGCCCGAACTTCTGCTCGAACTGCTCTCCGAAGAGATTCCTGCGCGCATGCAGGCCCGCGCTGCCGATGATTTGAAACGGCTGGTCTGCGAGGGGCTGACCAAGGCGCAGCTTTCCTTCGAGCGCGCGGAAGCGTTCGTCACCCCACGGCGTCTGGCCCTGGTGGTCGATGGCCTGCCGGACCGTCAGCCGGACGTGCGTGAGGAACGCAAGGGGCCACGCGTCGGCTCGCCGGAGAAGGCCGTCGAGGGGTTTCTGCGCGCATCCGGGCTCTCGTCCATCGCCGAGGCGGAGGTGCGCGAGACGGACAAGGGCAGCTTTTACTTCTCCAGCAAGGTTAAGATCGGTTCGGATACGATCGACACGCTCGGACGTATCATAGGAGATGCGACCTTCTCGCTACCCTGGCCCAAGTCAATGAGGTGGGGTTGCGGGAGGTTCAGGTACGTTCGGCCGCTTCAAAACTTGCTGTGTATGTTTGGTGGCGCTGTTGTGCCCCTAAGCATAACCAACCTTCACGAAGGTGGTGACATCGGGGGCTATACCAACGTTGAATTGGATTCCGACCCTAATCTTTATGCATTACTAATCGTTGCCAATTCTCAAACTCGTGGCCACCGCTTTCTCGCCCCGGCCGAGCTCGCCGTTTCAAGTTTTTCCGACTATCGCGACAAGCTGCGCGCGGCGAAGGTCCTCCTCGATCCAGTGGAGCGCCGAGCGCTGATCGCGGAGCGGGCGGCGGCGCTGGCGGCGGCCGAAGGGCTGCGGGTGCGAGAGGACGAGGCACTGCTCGACGAGGTGACCGGCCTCGTCGAATGGCCAGTGCCGATGCTGGGCAGCATCGATCCCCGCTTCATGGACGTCCCCCCCGAGGTGCTGATCACCGCGATGCGGGCGCACCAGAAATACTTCTCGCTGCTCGATGCCGACGGCAAGCTGGCGCCGCGTTTTGTGCTGGTGGCGAATACCGAAGCCACGGACGGCGGCGCGGCGATCGTCGCCGGCAACGAGCGCGTGCTGCGTGCGCGGCTGTCAGACGCCAAATTCTTCTGGGACGAAGACCGCAAGAGGACGCTGGAAAGGCGGGTGCCGAGGCTTGCCGAGCGGGTGTTTCATGCCAGGCTCGGGTCCGATTTGTTGCGCACCGAACGGCTGGAGACACTGGCGCGTGCGCTTGCTCCGTTCTGTAACGCCGATCCCGATCTCGCCGACCGCGCGGCGTGGCTGTGCAAGGCTGATTTGATGAGCGCTATGGTCGGCGAGTTTCCCGAACTGCAGGGCATCATGGGCCGCTACTACGCCCTGCACGACGGTGAGCCGGCTGAGGTGGCAGGCGCTATCGCCGATCACTATTCGCCGCAAGGTCCTTCCGATCGCTGCCCCGCCGCGCCGGTGAGCGTCGCCGTGGCGCTCGCCGACAAGATCGACACCCTTGCGGGCTTTTTTGCGATCAACGAAAAACCGACCGGTTCGCGCGACCCCTTTGCTCTCAGACGGGCGGCGCTTGGCGTGATCCGGATCATCATCGAAAACGAACTGCGGTTGCCGCTGCTGGCGGTTTTGGATCAGGCGGCAGGCCGAGCCGGAAATGACGCCGCCCGGACAGCAGGCGCCGCATCTGCGGTGGCGATCACCAACGGCCACAACGCGGTGTCATGGGACGTACTCGAGTTTCTCGCCGATCGCCTGAAGGTGCACCTGCGCGAGCAGGGGGTGCGACATGATCTGATCGCCGCTGTGTTCGCCGCCGGCGGCGAAGAGGGCGCCGAGGACGATATCGTCCGGCTGCTGGCGCGTGTGGATGCGTTAAGAGCTTTTCTCGATACGGACGACGGTGCTAACTTGCTGGTCGCCTATCGGCGGGCGAGCAATATCGTCCGGATCGAAGAAAACAACGACAACAAAAGCTACAAGGGAGAGGTCGAGGAAGCGCTCTTCGCGGAAACTCAGGAAATCGAACTGCATCGGGCGCTGTCGGCGGCGCGCGCCGGGATCGGGCGGGCGCTGCAGGGCGAACGGTTTGGTGAAGCGATGGCCATCCTCTCGGCGCTGCGGGCGCCGGTGGATGCGTTCTTTGAACACGTCAAGGTCAACTGTACGGATGCCGATCTACGGGCTAACCGGCTGAATTTGCTCTCACAAATGCGGTCGGCGCTCGGCGGTGTCGCGGACTTTTCACAAATCGAGGGGTAGGAAGCACGCCATGACGAAATGGGTCTACACATTCGGCGACGGCAAGGCCGAGGGCGGCGCCAAGGACAAGAATCTGCTCGGTGGCAAGGGAGCAAACCTTGCCGAGATGTCGAGCCTCGGTATCCCGGTGCCGGCGGGCTTTACCATCTCCACCGAAGTCTGCACGTATTACTACGCCAACGGGAACACTTATCCTTCCGATCTGAAGGCCCAGGTCGAGCACGGCATCGCTCACATCGAGAAGATCATGTCCGGCAAGTTCGGCGCGACTGAGGGGCCGCTGGTCCTAGTCTCGGTGCGGTCCGGCGCGCGCGCCTCGATGCCGGGCATGATGGATACGGTGCTGAACCTTGGCCTCAATGACCAGACGGTGCTCAACCTGGTGAAACTCACTGGCGATGAGCGATTTGCCTATGACAGCTATCGCCGCTTCATCCAGATGTATTCAGATGTCGTTCTCGGCGTCGGCAAGCACGAATTCGAGGTGCTGATCGACCGCTATAAGGAGAAGGTCAACAAGATCTACGATGTCGACATGACTGCCGACGATTGGAAGGCGCTGATCGAGCAGTACAAGAGTGAAGTGCAGAAAGCCATCGGCAAGCAGTTTCCGCAGGATCCGCACGAGCAGCTCTATGGCGCCGTCGGCGCGGTGTTCGGCTCGTGGATGAACAAGCGTGCCAACACCTACCGGAGGCTGAACAATATCCCCGACCACTGGGGCACGGCGGTCAACGTCCAGGCGATGGTGTTCGGCAACATGGGCGACGACTCGGCCACGGGCGTCTGCTTCTCCCGCAATCCGTCGACTGGCGAGAACCTGTTTTACGGCGAGTACCTGGTGAACGCCCAGGGCGAGGACGTGGTGGCCGGCATTCGTACCCCTCAGCCGCTGAGCCTCTCCGAGAAGAAGGCAATCAACTCCGACCTTCCCGCCATGGAAGAGGTGTTGCCGCCGCTTTACACCGAGCTGGTCGGCGTGCGGGACCGACTGGAAGCGCACTACCACGACATGCAGGACATGGAGTTCACCATCCAGAAGGGTAAGCTCTGGATGCTTCAGACCCGCAACGGAAAACGTACTGCCGCCGCCGCTCTGCGCATCGCCGTCGAGATGTGCGAAGAGGGCATGATCGACAAGCGGGAAGCGGTCAAGCGGGTCGATCCGGCGCAGCTGGACCAGCTTCTGCATCCGATGATCGACCCGAAGGCGAAGAAGGACGTCCTCGGTAAGGGCCTGCCGGCGTCGCCCGGCGCGGCATCCGGCCAGATCGTGTTCACCGCCGATGAGGCAGAGACCTGGGCCAAGGCCGGCAAAAAGGTGATGCTGGTCCGCGTCGAGACGTCGCCGGAGGACATCGGCGGCATGCATGTGGCGCAAGGCATCCTCACCACGCGTGGCGGGATGACGAGCCATGCGGCGGTCGTGGCCCGTGGCATGGGTACGCCGTGCGTCGCTGGTGCGGGCGAGTTGCGCATCAACTACTCCGCGAAGACGCTGACGGCGGGCAGTACCGTGCTCAAGGAAGGCGACGTCATCACCATCGACGGCTCGACCGGTGCCATCCTCAACGGTGATGTGCCCAAGATCCTGCCTGAGCTGACCGGCAACTTCGGCAAACTGATGGAGTGGGTAGACGGAATCCGCACGCTGAAGGTGCGTGCCAATGCCGAGACGCCGCTCGACGCTTCGACGGCGCGCAAGTTCGGCTGCGAAGGCATCGGGCTGTGCCGCACCGAGCATATGTTCTTCGATCCGCAGCGCATCATCCACGTCCGTGAGATGATCGTCGCTAATACCGAGGCCGAGCGGCGGGTGGCGCTGGACAAGCTGCTTCCCTATCAGCGGGACGACTTTATCCAGCTGTTCACGATCATGGCGGGCCTGCCGGTGACGGTCCGGCTGCTCGATCCGCCGCTGCACGAGTTTCTGCCGCATACCGAAGCCGACATGGCGGAAGTGGCGAAGGCTGCCGGCAAGACGGTCGAGGATGTTAAGGCCAAGGCCGCGCAGCTGCACGAGGCAAACCCGATGCTCGGCCACCGTGGCTGCCGTCTGGGTATCACCTATCCCGAAATCTACGAGATGCAGTGCCGCGCCATCTTCGAAGCCGTCGTCGACGTGAAGAAGAAGGGGGAAACGGTGCTGCCGGAGGTGATGATCCCGCTGGTGGCTCTGAAGATCGAGTTCGATCGGCTCAAGGAGATGGTCGACCGCGTCGCCAAGGAAACGATGGAGAAGAGCGGCACCACCTTCGAGTACATGGTCGGCACCATGATCGAGCTGCCTCGCGCGGCCCTGATCGCCGACAAAATCGCCGAAGGTGCGCAGTTCTTCAGCTTCGGGACCAATGACCTGACGCAGACCACCTTTGGTTTGTCGCGCGACGACGCGGGCCCGTTCCTTGTCCAGTATCAGGATCTGGGCGTAATCCCCCACGATCCGTTCCAGGTCCTGGACCAGGAGGGTGTCGGCCAACTGGTGAAGGTGGCAGCGGAACGGGGGCGCAAGACCCGGCCGGATATCAAACTTGGCATCTGCGGCGAGCATGGCGGCGAGCCCTCGTCGGTGCACTTCTGCCATAACGTCGGGCTGAACTATGTCTCGTGTTCGCCCTACCGGGTGCCGATCGCCCGGCTGGCGGCTGCGCACGCGGCGATGGAGACGGGCCTCGTCAGCACGACGGCCTAATGGCGATCCGTCCGAGATTGCGAGTGCAGGACGCGAGGGGGCCATTGGCCCCCTCGCTGCTTTTCGGACCCCGCTGGACGTGGCGGGGGCTGATCGGCTGCACCGGCGGAATTCGACCGCATAAGCCGTTCTGAAAAGCTACCGGACCTGGTAGTCGCGAAGCGGGTCCCATCCGCCTAACATTTCGATCCAGAGCTTGACGCAGGGCACCCAAAATCGGGTGTCTCCCGCTGAAGGTTTGCATTGATTGCCGCGATCCGGGAGCGGGGTGCCAATCTCCGCAGGCCCGTCGGCAGATGCCGGTCGAGAGCCCGATAACCCCGCTTAAAAAAAATCTTCGTCATCGAAGAAAGTTCTTGTTGCTTAGCCCCATTAGGGGTATAAGAAAGATGTCCCGCGAGCGTCCATGTGAGCCCTACGGGTTCACTTAGACCTCCTCCCTATCCAACTTAACCGCCCCGTCAGGGGCGGTTTTTTTGTTGGCTGACAGGCCGTTCGTCGTGGACAAAAAATCTCAAATTACACCCAAAAAGGGTAAAATATGTGATCGCGCAGTCGATCCGCGAACCTGGGAGATCTTGCAGCCTCCAACGGAGTCTCCGCGTTCCGCCGATCGCGCTGAGCGAGCGGCGAGCGCGGTATTTGACGGGCTTGCCGCTAAGGTGTACCTCGTGTTCCAGCCAAATTTTGTGCAAGCGCGAACAATCGGAGGGGAGGGAACCCGTGAAGCTGCCGTCACAGTTCTACAAACCGCTCGCGGCCGGGGCGCCCGAGCCCGTACGCGAGCTGCCGGTCCGTCCGGAAAGGATGATTCATTTCTTTCCGCCGCATCTGGAAAAGATCCGCGCACGGGTTCCGGAAATGGCGAAGCAGGTGGACGTTCTCCTCGGCAACCTGGAGGACGCAATTCCGGCGGATGCCAAGGAAGCGGCGCGCGCCGGCTTCATCGAGGTGGCCAAGGCTACCGATTTCGGCGACACCGCCCTGTGGACGCGGGTGAACGCGCTGAACAGCCCCTGGGTGCTCGACGATATCCACGAGATCGTCCGCGAAGTCGGCGACAAGCTCGACGTCATGATGATTCCGAAGGTTGAAGGGGCGTGGGACATTCATTTCGTCGATCAGTATCTGGCGCTGCTGGAGGCGCAGTACTCGGTGAAAAGGCCGATCCTGATCCACGCACTGCTGGAGACGGCGCAAGGGGTCAAGAACATCGAGGAGATTGCCTGCGCGAGCCCGCGGATGCACGGCTTCAGTCTCGGGCCGGCGGACCTTGCCGCATCGCGCGGAATGAAGACGACGCGGGTCGGCGGAGGACATCCGCTGTACGGTGTGCTCGCGGATCCGGTCGAGGGGAAGCAGGAGAGGGCGTTTTCGCAGCAGGATCTCTGGCACTATACCGTCGCCAAGATGGTGGATGCGTGCCAGTCCAACGGCCTGCGCGCCTTCTACGGACCGTTCGGCGACATCAAGGATGAAGCGGCCTGCGAGGCGCAGTTTCGAAATGCCTTCCTCATGGGCTGCACCGGCGCCTGGTCCCTCGCACCGAACCAGATCGCCATCGCCAAGCGTGTATTCAGCCCGGAGGTGCCGGAGGTGCTGTTCGCCAAGCGCATTCTGGACGCGCTGCCGACGGGCTCCGGCGTGGCTATGCTCGACGGCAAGATGCAGGACGATGCCACCTGGAAGCAGGCGAAGGTGATCGTCGACCTGGCCCGCCTGGTGGCGAAAAAGGATCCGGACTTGGCCAAAGCCTACGCGTTCTGAGAAGTGCCCTTACCCTCCCGCTCGTGCGGGCCCCTCCCTCTCCCGCACGCGGGAGAGGGAACGAGGGTGAGGGCTTCGGGATAATCATAAGGGGGAGGGAACGATGACCACCAAGACCAACCCGGGAAATTTCTTTGAAGATTTCCGTATGGACCAGCAAATCCGCCATGCCACGCCGCGAACGGTCGGCGCCGGCGATGTGGCGTTGTACACCGCACTCTACGGCGTGCGTTTTGCGTTCAATTCATCGGAAGAATTCGCCCGCAACCTGGGCATGCCGCGCGCGCCGATCGACGACCTGCTGGCGTTCCACGTGGTTTTCGGGAAAACGGTGCCCGACGTTTCGCTGAACGCCGTCGCTAATCTGGGCTATGCCCAGGGACGGTTTCTCGCGCCGGTCTATCCTGGCGATACGCTGAGCACGTCATCGACCGTGATTGGCCTGCGGCAGAACAAGGACGGCAAGACCGGTGTTGTCTATGTGCGCTCGGTCGGCAGTAACCAGCTTGGCGAGACCGTGCTCGATTACTGTCGCTGGGTGATGGTGCGCAAGCGGGACGAATCAGCGCCGGCGCCGGCTCCGGTCACGCCCCAGCTCGCGGACGCGGTTGCCGCCAACGATCTGGCCGTGCCCGTCAATCTCGATCTGCGCGAATACGACTCCGTGCTGGCCGGGTCCGATCAACTGTGGGACGACTACCTGGAAGGGGAGAAGATCGACCACGTGGACGGAACGACCATCGAGGAGGCGGAGCACATGATGGCAACCCGCCTGTACCAGAACACCGCCAAGGTGCACTTCGATGCGTTGATGCAGAAGGAGAGCCGCTTCGGCCGGCGATTGATCTATGGCGGCCATATCATCAGCATCGCCCGGTCCCTGTCGTTCAACGGGCTGGCAAACGCGTTCAAGATTCTGGCGATCAACGGCGGTCGCCATGTTGCTCCCACCTTCGCGGGCCATACGATCTACGCTTTCTCGGAGGTCCTGGCGAAGCTGGAAGTTCCCGGACGCACCGACGTGGGCGCGTTGAGGCTGCGCACGGTGGCATTGAAGGACAAGCCCGCCGCGGCCTTCCCTTACAAGGACGATGCCGGCAACTATGATCCCGCCGTCGTCCTGGATTTCGACTACACGGTGCTGCTGCCACGCCGCGTCTCTTAAGGCCTGCTCCTCTTCCGAACCAGTCGCTTGCTTGTATTCGCCGGCATACTGCCTCACACTCGCGGCCACAAAAGAGCCTCGGGCTCTGGAAGGACATAAGTCCGGGGGCATCGGTTGAGGGAGGAGCAACGTATGGCACGAGCGACCAATGCGCTCTTTTCGGCGACGGCGATCGTCTTCGCCGTCGCGGTCTCGGCAGCGCCTGCCATGGCGCAGGACAAGAAGCCGAACATCGTGATCATCTGGGGAGACGACATCGGCCAGACAAACGTCAGCGCCTATTCCCGCGGTTTGATGGGCTACGAGACGCCGAACATCGATCGGGTTGCCAAGGAAGGCGTGATGTTCACCGATTATTACGGTGAGCAGAGCTGCACCGCCGGCCGCTCCGCCTTTATCACCGGCCAGAGTGTCTATCGCACCGGCCTCAGCAAGGTGGGCCTGCCCGGCGCCGATATTGGCATGCGCAAGGAAGATCCAACGATTGCCGAGATGCTGAAGGCGCAAGGTTACGCTACCGGCCAGTTCGGCAAGAACCACCTGGGCGACAAGGACGAGTTCCTGCCAACGGCGCACGGCTTCGACGAATTCTACGGCAACCTCTATCACCTCAACGCCGAGGAGGAGCCGGAGCTTCCCGACTATCCCAAGGACCCGGAATTCCGCAAGAAGTTCGGTCCGCGCGGCGTGATCCATAGCTGGGCCAATGCCGACGGCACGCAGAAGATAGAAGATACCGGTCCCTTGACGCGCAAGCGCATGGAGACGATCGACGACGATATTGCTTCCCGTGCCGCCGAGTTCATCGAGAAGCAGGCGAAGGCGGACAAGCCGATGTTCGTCTGGGTGAACTTCACCCATATGCACTTCCGCACCCACGTCAAGCCGGAGAGCCTGGGGCAGGCGGGCCGCTGGAACGGTCCCTACGCCGACGCGATGATCGACCACGACAAGAACGTCGGCACCGTTCTCGACAAAATCGATGCGCTCGGCATCGCCGACAACACCATCGTCATGTACTCGACTGACAACGGCCCGCACATGAACACTTGGCCGGATGCGGCGATGACGCCGTTTCGCAGCGAGAAGAATTCCAACTGGGAGGGTGCCTACCGGGTGCCGGCTCTGGTCCGCTGGCCCGGCCACGTCAAGCCCGGCACCGTCTCCAACCAGATCATGTCGCACCTGGACTGGATGCCGACGCTGGTGGCCGCAGCCGGAGAGCCGGACCTGACCAGCAAGCTGCTGAAGGGTTTCAAGGCCGGCGGCACCACCTACAAGGTCCATCTCGACGGCTACAACTTCGTGCCCTGCCTTTCCGGCCAGCAGCAGAAATGCCCCCGCGACGACTTCTTCTACTTCTCCGACGATGGCGACCTGACCGGTTTGCGCTATGACAACTGGAAGTTCGTCTTCGCCGAGCAGCGGGCGCCCGGCACGTTTCAGATCTGGGCAGAGCCGTTCGTCCGGCTTCGCGTGCCGAAGATCTTTAATCTGCGCTCGGACCCTTACGAGCGGGCTGACGTGACGTCGAACACCTACTACGACTGGTTGATGGATCACGCCTTTCTGATGGTTCCCGCGCAGCAGTACGTCGCGAGATACCTTGCGACGTTCAAGGACTACCCGCCGCGGATGAAGGCGGCGAGCTTCTCGATCGATCAGGTGTTGGAAACGATGAAGAGCGGCGCCGTGATGGGCAACTAGGCGCCCTGGGCTCGCGTGGCCTCCGGGCATGAGGGAATCACTTGCCCGGCCGACGGCAGCGCAGACTTAACCGGTCAAGAGATACCGGCAAGAGCCGGAGAAACATGTCACTGAGGTGGAGGAAAGCATGCAAACGAAGCGAGGGGCCTATCTTACCGCGGTTTTTGTCGGGACCGCACTGTTCGCCGTGGCGGGTTGCAGCCACCATGACAAGTCCGATGCGGCGGCGTCGCCCAGCGCAGTCGCCCAGCAGACCGAACCCAGGCTGCTTGCGGAAGAGTACGTTGAGGGCGAAGCGACGGTGCTGGCCGTGAATCATCAGGCACGGACTGTTACCTTGCAAAATGATCGAGGTGCGGTGACGACCGTGAAGGTGCCGGCCGATGTGGATCTCAACCGGCTGAAGATCGGGGACACGGTGGTCATCGGAATCCTGCAGTCGTTGACGGCCCGCGTGCTTCCGCCGGGTTCGGCGACCGTGAGCACCACCCTCGCGACCGGCAGCACCCCGCCCGGACAGCCTTCGGGGCGGGCGTGGGGCCAGCAGGTCAACGTCGTCGCCGAGGTCACGGCGATCAACCTGTCCACCCATACGGTGACCCTGCGCGGGGTTGACGGAAGCAGGACGATCGCCGTCAAGGACCCGGAGATGCAGCAGCGGATGACCAATCTGAAGGTGGGCGATCTGGTCGAACTGGCCTACTCGGAGGCCATTGCGGCAAAGGTGTTGCCGAAGAGCTAAGGAAGGCGGCCTGCGGCCAAGAACCTGCAGACGGTTACGGTTCGAGCGGGGACGGTCCATTCCGCCGTCGAGGGGATTGGGCCGTTCTCCTTTCCGTAACGCTCGCGACGCTGGAGACTCATGCCGCTGCAATTGATCGCTGGGGACACACCCCACCGCGACTTCCGCCGCTGGGACAGCGCCATCCGGGCGGCGGCGTTCGCCGCCGCCATCCTGGCCAGCGGCGTGAATAACGCGTTTGCACAGGAGGACGCACCGGCCGCTGACGCGGACGCCCAGGCCGGTCTCGCCGCGGCGGCGCAGAATCCGATCGCCGCCATGATCAGCCTGCCGTTCCAGAACAATACGTTCTTCCGAACCGGCCCGGACAACGATACCGCCAACGTCCTCAATATTCAGCCGGTGATCCCCTTCAGCCTCGGCGACTGGAACGTCATCACTCGCACAATCATCCCGGTGATCTACCTGCCGAGCGTCACCGACTCGCTGCCGGATTTGCCGAGTGCTGATACCACCGGCGACGACTTCGGCCTCGGCGACATCAATTTCTCGGCCTATTTCTCGCCGGTCTCCAGCGGCACGTTCACCTGGGGCATTGGCCCGTCGATCACCCTGCGGACCGCCACCAGCGACCGCCTCGGCACGCAGAAGTGGAGCGCCGGGCCGGCGGCGGTGGCGCTGGTGACGGCAAAGCCGTGGGTCGCCGGCACCCTCGTGCGCCAGCTCTGGTCGTTCGCCGGCAAGAGCGACCGCGACGACGTCAGCCAAACCCTGGTCCAGCCGTTCGTCAATTACAACATGGCCAAGGGCTGGTACCTGGTCAGTTCGCCGGTGATCACGGTCAACTGGGAAGCGGACCGGGACAATGCCGTGATGCTGCCGGTCGGCGGCGGGGTGGGGCGGGTGTTCACGGTTGGGACTCAGGCCGTCAATGCCCAGGTGCAGGGCTTTTATAATGCTGTCAAACCGGATTTCGCGCCGCAGGCCTCGCTGCGCCTTCAGCTCACCTTTCTGTTTCCTACGGAAAAATAGGTCGCTGAGGGCTGTCGTGGCTGAGCGTGCTGTCAGTCAAAGAAGCTGTAGCGCTGGCAACTGCGGCACCAAAAATGCGAGGGCGGCGACCTCAGACAGGACGTCACCCAGCAAGGGCCAATACTCGGTGTGATCTATTCGCTTTGGTTCGATCGGAAGGAAGCGCTCATAGTGAAGGCCTTGACATCCCAACGCCTGCGGCGGCTGATCTCCGCATCAGCGCCAGATGCTGGCTGCTGGCATAACGAGCCTGAGGAAGAAGGCTAATGAGAACGCTGGCGGAATTCACCAAGACCACGCTGATGGGTGGCTTGCTGGTCGTGCTGCCGGTCTACCTTGCCATTCTCCTGCTGGCCAAGACCGTGGGAGGCCTGCTGGCAATGCTCGCTCCGGTGACCAATCACATTCCGGCAACGGTTGAATTTCGTCAGATCGTCGCATTCCTGCTGCGATCTGTTTCATCGTGGGCCTGATCGTGCGAACCGCCCCTGGTCTGCGCGCCAAGAACGCTTTCGAAAATGCCGTCCTCGAAAAACTTCCCGGATATACCTTCCTGCGCGGCCTGGCCAAGCGGTTGACCGGGAGCAGCGAGGAGCAGGCGTTGCAGCCGGCTCTGGTCGAAATCGAGGAGGCGTTGGTGCCCGCGCTGATCCTCGAGGAACTGACGGACGGATCCTACACCGTCCTGGTGCCGTCGGCGCCGACGCCGATGGCCGGCAGCATCTACATTCTGGCCCGCGAGCGCGTCCACCCCGTCGACATCCCCTTCCCCAAGGCGATCGCCGTCTTCTCGAAGTGGGGGACGGGAGCGGGCGAGTTCGTCCGGGCGATGAACAGCGGGGCGGTGGTGTCCGAGGCGCCGCAGCCGCTTCCGCTGCTCAAGTCCTGACGCAAAGTTTCGTAAAGAGGCAGTATCATGTTCACTGCAATCCCTTTTCTGGCCATTGTCGTCGTTGCTTACAACATCATTGTGCTGCTGACCGGCCCGGCGCTGAGCAGCGCAATCGTCGCCGCCACCCTGCCGTCCGGAGCCGCTTGGGTGCTCTCTCTCGGCGACTTGCTGATCCTCGTCGGCATCTCCCTTCTGTTTCTCGAGATCGTCAAGGCGACCCGTGCAAGGCGGGCCGGGGTCGACCACGCGCTGTCGATGGTGCTGTTCGTCATCGCCCTGCTTGAGTTCCTGCTGGTGCCCGCGTGCGGAACGGACGTCTTCCTGATCATTGCGGCGCTGACGCTGATTGATGTCATTGCCGGCTTCACCGTCAGCCTATCGACGGCGCGGCGGGATATCTCGATCAATTAAGGCAGCGTCTTTTGTGGAGCAGTCAACGGGCTGCCGTCAGCACGTCTGAATCGTTCGTCGCGGTCATGTCTGCCTGCGCGCGACGCTCGATCCACCCGCCGCCAAGGACACGCGCGCCATCGTAAAACACGCAAGCCTGCCCGGGTGCGACGCCGGCGTAAGGGATGTCCAGGTGAACCTCGCCAGAGCCGTCCGCCCGGACTTCGAGCCGGGCGGGAACGGGTACCATCGCTGAGCGCAACTTCACCGCGACCGGCACATCCCGGAGCGGCGGTCGCCCATCGCCGATCCAATTGACCTCGCGCAGAGGGACGTGCTGCCGAAGTAGCGCTGCTTTTGGGCCGACGACGACGCGGGCTTCGCCCGCGTCAATCCGCACGACGTAGAGGGGGTCGGCGGCCGTAATGCCGAGCCCGCGGCGTTGTCCGACGGTAAAGCTCGCGATGCCGGAATGGCGTCCGAGAACGCGGCCGTCGGTATCAATGATATCGCCGTCACGCTGGGCCTCAGGGCGCAGCCGGCTAAGCATCTGGGCGTAGCCCCCTTCCGGCACGAAGCAGATATCCTGGCTGTCCCGCTTGTCCGCAACCGGAAGGTCAAATCTTCGCGCCAGCGCCCGCGTCTGCTGCTTGTCCATCTCGCCCAAAGGAAAGCGCAGGAAATCGAGCTGCGACCGGGTGGTGGCGAACAGGAAATAGCTCTGGTCGCGCGTCTGGTCGGCGCCGCGGTAAAGTTCCGGTCCCCTTGTTCCCACTCGCCGCGCCACATAGTGACCCGTGGCCAGAGCGCTTGCGCCTAAAGCCCTGGCGGTCTCGAGCAGGTCGGCGAACTTGATCTGCTGGTTGCAGCGAACGCAGGGGATCGGCGTCTCGCCGTCCAGGTACGACGCCGTGAAGTCATCGATCACGCGCTGGCGAAAACGCTCCTCGTAATCCAGCACGTAGTGCGCAATGCCGAGCCGATCGGCGACCCGGCGCGCGTCGGCGATATCCTGGCCGGCGCAGCAGCTTCCCGGCCGACCCACGCTGCGGCCGTGGTCGTAAAGCTGCAGCGTGACCCCGACGACCTCGCATCCGGCCTCCTTCAGGAGCGCCCCCACGACCGAGCTGTCAACCCCGCCGGACATGGCAACGACAACGCGCCCGCTCATGTCCCCGCAACTGCCTTCCGTTCGTTCCATCATGCCGCCAATATAGTCCGATGATCCGGATGTGACGACGGGATCGGCGCGACTGCGGGCCTGGTGCCGATCCCCACCCGAAAGACTGCGGCAGGCGTCAACGGGTCAATAGGGCACGCCTTGTTCACGCGCGTGTTTGAGCGCCCGCGCATACCATTCGAATTCGTCGAGAAACCGCGAGACCCGGCGGATCTGTGCCGGGTCTCGCGGGTTCCCGTCATCGTCGAAGTGATCCTGCACTTTCGGCATCGGCTGGAGCGACGGGATGCTCGGCATGCCGAGTTCGGCGAGGGTGGCGCGCAACTGCATCGCCGCCCGGACGCCGCCAAAGGCGCCGGCCGAATAGCAGGCGATGGCAGAGGGCCGCCAGAACCACTCCTCGAGAAAGTGATCGAGAATGTTCTTCAACGCCGGAGGGATGCCGTGATTGTACTCTCCGCTGACGATCAGGAAGCCGTCGGCCGCCCTGATGATCTCCGCCAGTTCGGGTAACGGGGCAGGGGCTGCGCCAGCCGGGTACTCCTTGTACATCTTGTCGAGCAGCGGAAGCCGATACCGCAGCGGATCGACAAAGGTGACGGCATGCCGCCGCGCCTTCAGCTGGGCTTCAAGAAACCGCGCGTACTTGATTCCCTGCCGTTCGCTGCGAACCGAGCCGTAGAGGACGACAAACATCAATTCCATGGAAAAATTCCCGATTAAAAAGCATTAGCTAGGGGCGTCGGCGTCGCGATTCAGCGCGCGGTCCAGCCGCCCTCGACCGGGATTGCCGCCCCGGTGATCGATCGGCCGGCCTCCGAAGCCAGGAACACCGTCAACGCCGCCACCTCGTCGACCTGGATGAATCGCTTGGTCGGCTGCGGCGCGAGGATAACGTCCCGGATGATATCTTCGCGGGGGATGTGGTGCGCACGCGCCTGATCGTCGATCTGCCCTGCCACCAGGGGTGTCCAGACGTAGCCAGGACAGATGGCGTTGCAGGTGATCCCTTCTTCCGCCGTTTCCAGAGCGGTGACCTTGGTCAGCCCAAGCATCCCGTGCTTTGCCGCGACGTAGGCCGCCTTGAAGGGCGAGGCGACAAGTGCGTGGGCGGAAGCGATGTTGACGATGCGGCCCCACTTCCGCGCCTTCATACCCGGCAGCACCGCCTTGGTGGCATGGAAGGCCGAGCCGAGGTTCGTCGCAAGGACGAGGTCCCACTGTTCTGTCGCAAACTCGGTGATCGGCGCGACGTGCTGAACGCCGGCATTGTTGACCAGGATGTCGGCGGGGCCCCATTGGTCGGTGACGGCGCCGACGAGAGCGTAGATCTCCTCGGGCCTGCTCATATCGGCGCGTTGGAAGATGACCTCGGCACCGGTCTGGTTCACGATCTCGACGCGGGTTGCTTCGGTCTCTTCGCTCTGGCGGCGTCCGTTCAGGACGATGCGGCAGCCTTCTGTCGCCAGAGCGCGTGCAATACCGAGGCCGATGCCGCTGGTCGAGCCGGTGACGATCGCCACCTTGCCTTTAAGCATCCCGTCATCCTCCGTCGCGGCCCCGTTGCGTTCGCCAGGGACCTTGGCTGCGGCAACGCAGATCGCCGAGCAGCTTGCGATTATGGTCTTGCCGCAACACGGAAGCTACAGCCGACCTGCTCGTGGACGCCGCGAGACCAAGCTCGGGATGCCGCCAGTGAGACTGGAATGCCGCTGATGTGTTCGCGAGGTGTTCGTTCCCGATTCGGACCAACTAAAGGCACGCAGGCCATTGACAAGCGAACTTAAGGAGCCGGTTTAAGATTGCCGTGCGGGCCTGTAACCCTATCAGCGTGAGCTGCCGGCATAGCCTTATGGAAGGAGATCCTCTCCCGATGTCAGGCCGCGATCCCGGGCGGCGGCATCGGCCGAACGGACCAATGCCTCGGGCCCGGATAGCGTCCCCGACTGAGCATCCGTGGCGGATGCGGAAGGCGCCGGTTCGGGGCCGAGCATGGCCGATGCCTCGCCCAGATGCCAAGCGACGTCATCGAGATCCTTGTGCACCTTCCAAACCCAGGCATCGCCCCAATAGAGATTACAGCTGGTTTCGGCCCGCAGCAGATGCCAGTGCGCTTCGGTCAGAAGTCGCGCGAGTTCGGCATCGCGGCCCTGTCTTCCGCGTTCGGCGAGCTGGTGATACCGGCCCGAGAGTTCGTAGATACGGCCCAACGCATCACGCTGGGTCTGACCCCCCTGCCACTGATGGAAATCCCAACCGTGGTGCGTGTCGGTGTTCCAGGCGCCGCGCCTCACCTGAACGCGGCCGTGCGCACCAAAGCGGTCAAGATAGGCATCGATAAACGTCGGGCGCAGCGGTGAGTTGCCGGCACGAACCTCGTCCAGGGCGTTCTGGTAGAAGTAATTCCAGAAGTTCGCCAGCGGGTTGACGTTTCGAAACCAGCCGCCATTGTCGCCGTCGGTTGCCGTCGCGACCAGGGGCGGAAAGTCACACCAGCGGGTTCGCTCGATCAGTTCGTTGATGAACCAGCCGTATTCCATGCCGGAGAGCTGCGCATTGGACAGGTCCCGGTCGCGAACGACGACCACGATTTCCTGGCCCTCGAACGCGCACACGTGTGGCCGATAGCGCAGTTCCTGCCAGCTCATGGAATCCAGGGGATCAACATACTCGCTATCGACCATGACATAGCGGTAGCCGGCGCGCTTCAGATGCGGAATCAGCCGCTCATCGAACCCCATTTCCGGGGGCCAGAAGCCCGCGAAGCGCTCGCGCCAGAAGACATGTCGGGCAAGCGCCAGCCACCGGCCGATCTGCTCATCCCAATCGGCCTCGGGGATCAGCGCCATTACGGGGTGATAATAGCCGGTGCCCAAGATTTCGAAGATCTTGGTGTTCTGCAGGCCCCATATCAGGGTCCCGCAGTCCACCGTGCCATAAACCCGACGCTGGAAACCGGGATGGGTCAGCGTTTCGAGCAGCGTCCCCGACATCGACAAATGAACGCGCGCCAAATCCTCATAGGCCCACAGCGTGCGCGGCATGCGGTCGTAGGCGAACAGAATCTCCTTTGCTTCCCACGCATTGTGCTCAAGGAGGTCGTCGAGGTTACTGGGCGGCTGGTGCATGTTCAGCACGAGCGCGTGGTAGATCTCTTTCATTCAACGGCCTCCGGTCCCGGCGCTTGCATGTCTGACCAGGCTTAACGCGCCCTAACCCAGCCGGCAACTGGCGAGTACGCTGTACAGGGAAGAGCAAGGGAATACCGCGCCTCGACAGACACGCGCCCGCAATTCTCAGAAGGCTGCCGCCGCGACGCCGGCGATGGGAGACAGGCCAGACTTCGCTCGCTGCTCGGTGTTCGTCGTATTGCTCGTCGGGGCGACGCGATTGGCGGCCGACAAGCGACCGTACAGGGCGTTGATCCGCGTGTTCAGATCGAGAACGAGCGGGCTGAGCACGTCGGGATTTTCGGCGACGAGATCGGCGAAGAGGCTGAGCGGAAACCGCACCAAGACCGTCTCTGTTGCTGCCCGTAGCGAAACGCGAGGCAGTTCTTCGCCAAATAGCGCCATTTCTCCAAATGACCGATGCGCTTCAAGCGTCTCCACGGTAGCGCCATCGAGAACGAGATGTGCGGTTCCGCTGCGAAGGATGTGGATGTGCCGGACCGGCTCGAGCGCATTGACAATGACTTCCCCAGGCCCCTTCGTCACAGTCTCCGCCAGCTGGGCGAGGCGGGTGATGTCCTCCAAAGCCACCGCGCTGAACAACGGCGTCGTCTTCAGAAACAAAGCCAGGTCGAGCATTGCTAGTTCTTCCTCGCTACAGGTACCACAGGTGCGGCGGGCGAAGAGTCGGTCGGCGAGAAGACGGGCCCAGCGGTCATGAGCCGTCGCCTTGTCGATCGCCAGCGCGACCGTCGGCGGAGCCGGCCCTGCGGTTTGTTTGGACCGTGCGACCGTTGCGGCGATCGACGCGGCTTCCAGAAGGGGCATGACCGGCTGGATGAAACGCTTGGTCGGCATGTTGATCAGCGCTTCGAAGGCATTGGACCGCGTGCGCGTTTCCCGTGCTTTGGTCAAGGCATGCAGGAACTTGACGTCACGAGGGTTGCCGAGCGCCGATTTGACAAGGAAGACGCGGCGGACGATGCGGCGGTTACTGTCGATCAGCCATGCTTCGAGGGCACTGCGGGCGTCGTCGTCGTTCGTATCGCCAAGGTGCCGAAGCGCTTCCAGCGCTTCAAGGTTGAGGCGCGTTTGCTGGAACAGGGGCAGCAGATGTTCCTTGAGGAGTTGCACAGCCTTTCGCGAGCCGATGCCGCCGAGTGCCAGGATTGCCGCTTCGGATACCTCCGGACGGTCGGAGCGCAGGCGCAGCGCAGCGGTTGGCACCGCAGCGGCTCCGAACGTCGCGAGCAGGCTGGCGGCCGCCCGGCGCACGGCTCTCGATCGATCCTCCAATCCACGGCCGACCTCGTGGATGCGGTCCATCGCTTCCCGACGCTGAATGAGGGCAAGTCGCCAGATGCCGGCATCCGAGCGCCGTCTGTTGCTCCGCCCGGATCCGCTCGTCGCCAGGCACAGGAACGGCGGCGTCTCACCTACCTGGGCATAGTCGTTGCGCCTCAACCGCAGAGGGCGGGAAACCTCCTCCGGTTGAGGCGCCACAAGCGGAACGAGCGCCTGCGGGCTTCTGAACGCAGCCGGCTGGTCGGGGGCGGGCGGAGACAGCAGTTCCGGAGCCAGTCGCGCAGCCAGATCCGTCCCGAAGCGACGGGCTTCGATGCTAGGGTGATTCAACAACTGCCTGATATCGCTTGCGGAAAAAACGCGGCAGCCCTCCGCACGGGCATACTCGGACGGACTGATGGCGCGCAGGCGAAGGCTGCGGAGGAGATGCGGGAGAAACCACATGCCGACGACCGCCGAGACCGCGAGGAAGATAAGCGCCACAACGACTGCAATGAGAAGAATGGCCTTCGGATCGCCCCAATGCTGCAACCAGAGCAAGCCGAACGCTGAGAGCGCGACGCCGAGGGGATAGATAATGCCGTCGACCAACACGCGGACCTGCGCCGAGACACGGTAGGGGACAGCCGCGAAGTCGAGGGTCTTGACGGGCTCGAACACCGCGTTCGACAGCGCGATGACATTGGCGTGGACGAAGACAGCCGCTGGCAAGGTCCAGCTGGCAAGCATCGCAAGCAATCCGGCGCAGGTGGACAGGGGAAACACCAGATTGCGGACAATTGGCCCGGCGGACTCCAGAAGGAGTCTGCCGCATACGGCAAGGATCAGGAGTTCCGCCAGCTGATGGCCGGCATAAACAATTGCCATGAAACTTGCGAGAGCATCGGGCTCCTTGAAGGTCTCGCCGTAAACCGTCATCGCCAAGTAGTCCTGCAGACAGAACAGAGCCGACATCAGGAGGACCGTCAAGGCGATGGCGCCGGTGATCGGGAAGGTTCGGACCACGTTGCAGGTTGCTTTCAGCGCCTCGATGAGACCCGGCTCGCTTTCGTCTGCTTCCCCCTCCTCCGCGGAAGCGCTGAGCCTGCCGATCCGGCAATACTGCGCGAAACACAGCCCGAAAAAGGCGGCATCGAGCAGGAGCAGGTCCTCGCCGCTGAAGATCTCGCAAAAGAGTGTCGCGACAAACCCGGCGACGATGCCGCCAAGCCCGAAGGCGGCCGCGAGGAAGGGTGTTTGACGCTTGAGTTCCAGCGTCGGCAGGTGCTGCGAGGCCGAGAGCCAGAACAGCGTGTCAAAAACGATTTCCAGGGCATAGGCGGCGATACACGTTGCCGATGAGGCGTAGGGTACATCAAATGCCAGCGCCGCCCGGAGACCCAGGGCAAGACACAGCGAAGCAAGAGACGCCGCGCTGCTGATCCGCGAGACCGGCCATCGGCATAGTGCTGCCGATATTCCGGATGCGAGCGGCACCGAAACGCCGGCCAGCAGAAGGTAAACCAGAGGAAGCCCTTCGCTCCCCTCATCGGCGAGCACTTGTGCCGAACCAACCGCCATCAGAATGATCACGGCGGAAGAGAGGACAGCGGCGAGAAGCGCAAGCTCCAGGACGATCGGCGGCCGCCGGAAGTAACTTCGAAACGCGTCGGCTAACTGAGCGCTGGAGCTGGAAAAACGCATCTAGGCCGCGGAAGGAGCTCCGCCCTCTGCCTCCGCGATGAACGAAGCGACGACGCCGAGATCGAGGTAACGGCGGCGCAATGTCTGCGGCAGTGTGGAAAAACTGCGAACGACGCCGCGACAGCCAACAGCGCCGCAATGGCAGATCATGTCTTCCTGCGGATGCTCCTGGTGCGTCGAGTAGTCGTAAGTCAACTCCTCTCCCGCGGCGATGTCGCGAAGGGCAATCATCAGAAAGCCGGTAGGGCCAGCCCGCAGGCCGCAGTTCGGCCGGCAGCTATGATTTGTAAAGTCGTCTAGGCCCCCATATGGGGGTATAAACAGATCCGGTCCCACCTGGAAGATGTCGGCGTGGGTATAGCCACTCAGGCGCAACTGTGCGTGCGGTCGGGCCCCTGAGTAGTACGCAGGTTCGTAGACTTGCAGAGCAATATCCCCGGTTGCAATGTCTCGTACAGTAAATAAACCAAAGCCACAGTTGGAGGTTGGAGCAACATAAACATAGGTATATTGTGACATCTTTGCCTGAGGCCGATGGGTTGCGTCAATGCGCAGCGTTTGTCTATTGTTCATCGTTATCACCGTAAATACTCGGCTTGAGTGACTGAGTTTACCGACAGGATATTTTGCGGGCAGGGGCCGGTGCCGATCTCTGCAACACCCATTCTTCAAAGGCTTTGACGTCGATCGGTGGGCTGAACAGATAGCCCTGCGCTTCGCCGCACCCCTTGGACCGAAGGAACTCAAGCTGGCTGGCCTGCTCGACGCCCTCGGCGACAACTTTCATGCCCAATTGATGGCCGAGCGAGATCATCGCATTGACGATGGCGACGTCGCCGGCTCCAGTGGTCAGGTCGCTGATGAACGACGTGTCGATCTTCAGAGTGTTCAGCGCAAAGCGGCGCAGGTAGCTCAGCGAGGAATAGCCGGTTCCGAAATCGTCGATGGAGATGTTGATCCCCAGTTCTTTGATCTGGGCGAGAAGATGCGCGCTCAGTCTGGTGTCTTCCATCAGCACGCTTTCGGTCAGCTCCAGCTCCACCAGGCGGGGATCAATCCCCGTTTCCGAGATGATTTGGGCAAGACGGTCCGCCAACGGGCGATGGCGGAACTGCACGGCGGACAGATTGATCGAAACGATGAGAGGGGGCAGGCCGGCGGCGTGCCACGCGGCGGTTTGCCGGCACGCCTCGCGGAGCACCCAGTCGCCGATGGGCAGGATGAGGCCATTCTGTTCGGCGATCGGAATGAACTCGCCAGGCAGGACCAGACCTTCCTCGGGCTGGTTCCAGCGAAGCAGGGCCTCCATGCCGACGACGGCGAGCGTGCTCGTATCGACACGCGGCTGATAATAAAGCAAAAACTCGCCGCGTTCGAGGCCCCGGCCCAGTTTCGATTCAATGTAGAAGCGGCGAGCCGTGCGTACGCGCATCCCCTCGGAGAAAAACCGGTAGCAGTTCCGGCCTTGCTCCTTGCCCTCGTACATGGCCATGTCGGCATGTTTGAGCAAAGACGTCGCGCACGTGCCATCGTTGGGGAAGACACTGATGCCGATTGTGGCTGTGATCCGGGTTTCTTCGTCGGTGAGTGCAACCGGTTGAGCCAGGGCGCGTGCGATCCGCTCGGCGACAATGGCAGCGTCTTCTGGGCCCTTGATCTTAGAGAGGATAATAACGAACTCGTCACCACCCAACCGGGACACCAGTTCCTGCTCTGGCTCCGCGAGCAGATTTTCGACATCCCCCTCTCTGAGCAGGACATCACTCTTGCGGATGCAGCCGAGGAGGCGCCGCGCCACCTCGCGCAGGAGAACGTCGCCGCTGTCGTGGCCGAGCGTGTCGTTGATCCGCTTGAAGTTATCGACGTCGAGGAAGAGAACGGCGAGACGATGGCGAAAACGCTCGGCTTGCGCCAGGGCGTGGTTCAGCAGTTCATCCATCAGCAAACGATTCGGCAGACCCGTAACGAGATCGTAGTAGGCGAGCGAGCGGATGCGCGCTTCGGCCTCCCGCCGTTCGGTGATATCCAGCCAGCAGCCGACCAGTTCTTGCGCCTTGCCGGCGGAGTCTCGCAGGATTTTCATGCGGTCGCTGACCCAGCGGAACTCGCCCGACGCCATTCGGAACCGGTAGTCGATCGATAGTTCGTCGCTCTCGTGGATGTCCTTGAGAGCCTTGTGCACCCTGGGGAGATCTTCGTCGTGCACGCGATCGATCCAGAACCGCGGGTCTTCGAGAAACGACTCGGGGTCCCAGCCGAATTCGGTCTTGATGTTCTCGCTCACGAATGCCGATGAGTGGTCGCGCCCCGGCGCGGAGCTGTAAACCACAACGTCCGTCGCATTGATGACCTGCTCGAGCCTCAGCCTGGTGGTCCGCAGCGTCCGCTGACCGAGCCATTTCGCGGACAGGGCGAATGCTACCTGGCGAAGCTCGTTGGCGTGAAACGGCTTCTGGCAATAAAGCAGCTTGTCCACAGGCGGAACGCGGACGGCAATGTCTTCGGGGCGGATGTCGGAAAAGCCGGTGACGAATACGATGTTGATCTCTGTGTCGAGCTTTCGGATTTGCTCGGCGGCTTGTACTCCGTCGGGACCGGGGGGCATCCGGACATCGAGAAAGGCGACAGCGAACGGATTGCCATCCCGCAGAGACTCCTCGACGGCTTTCACCGCCGCGTCTGCTTGCAGGCAAAGGCACAGCGAAAAGCCCGGCGTTGGGGCTTTCTGTGGCGCCGCGCCGAAAAGTTCGGACTCGAGGTCCGCAATTTTGGCTCGGCGGGCATCGTCCTGCCCGGTGCTGCCCGAAAGGATCGCAGCGTAGTCGTCGAGTATCCGCTGTTCGTCATCGGCAACAAGGATACGCACGCTGCTGAAATCTTTATCGTTGCTATTCGTCATGATCGTCAGCCTGTATCCTGGTCATTAACCGGCTACTCGCAGCAGTATGTGAAACGTAGAGCCTTGATCACTACCGGCGCTTTCGGCGTAAATTTTGCCTTCCAGCGTCGAAAGACTTGTTGCACACCAATGCAGCCCGGCGCCCCGCCGCCCATTATTCTTGGTTGAAAAACCGCGGACAAAAATCGAGGCCATCAGCTCGGAAGGAATGCCGATTCCATTGTCTCGCACCTGCAAATCAACGTACTGGGTACCGTCGACCGTCTTCGGGCATGCGGTAACGGCGATCTTGGCAACCGATCGTCCGGCAGCGGTGACCGCCTCGACGGCGTTAACGAAGAGGTTCTGCAGTACGTGCTTCAGCACGAAGCGAGCGGACGCAACCGGTGGCTGCTTGTGCACCTCGGGGTCGACATCGATTTCGATTTCGGCATCCGGGAACGAAGGCAGCATCGCCACCGCTTCCTGCACGCAATCGGCGACGGCCACCGCCTGAATGGATGCGTCCACTCGGCTGAACCGGTCCAGCTCACCAAGAACGTCCTCGACCCGGAGAAGGTCCTGCGAGACGAGAGCGAGTTGATCGCCCGCTTCCGTTTGCGTTTCCCGCAGGTTGTCGAACGCCAGCCGGAGGTAGGCGGCGATTTTGGCTCGACGATCGGCGGTGGTGCTCTGCGAGGCAAATTCGTCGAAGGCTGCGTCAGCGTGTTTGTGGGGAGGTTCGACGAGACGTTCTCGCAGGCGTTCGACCCGTGTGTTCACCGGCATCAACTGGTTGCGCAGGTTATGGAGAACGCCGGATGCCATGTGGGCGACACCCGACTGGTAGGAGTGATCAAGCAGGCGGTCGCGAGCTTCCGCGAGCCGTGCCAGCATGTGATCGAACTCGCGACTGAGAATGCCGATTTCATCACTGCGGGCCAGGGCGACACGCCGGCTCGGCGCTCCCTCTGCCTGGATCTCGACGATATGCCGGGTGAGGCTAACCAGCGGGCCGACCAACAGCCATTGCAGCAGGATCGCCAGTACCGCCGTAACCAGAACGGCGGTTACCGCCAGGCCGCCGACGGAGGCAAGCAAGACGCGCTCACCAATTTGCGACAGGTCGCGCTTGACCTTCGCCGTCACCAGCAGGATTGGGCGTTCCTGAAGGTCGCTGATGAGCGAATATGCGAGAAGGCGATCGTCCGACGACCTCTCGGTCTGAACCGAGGCCCCGGATTCCAGAAGCTGCCGGTAGGCGCCGGCTGTCGAACCCGAAAGCTCTTCGACAGGCGTCAGGGTAAAGTCGACCTTGATCCTGTCCTTGATGCCCGCAAGCAGCTCAGCATCGACGAAGCGGCCAAAGATGAGCGCGCCAACGGCCGGGCCTTCCCGGCTCGTCTTAACGATAGGCCTGGATGCCACAAGTACGGGAAGCTCCGGCGTGCGCATGATCCCGGTAATGCGGCTGGCATCATCAGCATAGGTTCGCAGTGCGTCGCCGTCAGCAAGGGAGGCGAGTGTCCAATTCGCATCTCGCACTTTCCCGGAGTTGCGATCGAAGACGGCAGAAAACAGGTGGACCTTCTTGGTGTTATAAATTTCGACGACGTCCAGACGCAGGGTTTGCAACGATTCGACGCCGAGGTTTGTGCTCGGGTATGATTTGTCGCCACCCTTAGCGAAGCGGTAGCTGTCGTCCCAGCTGGAGTAATCCCACAGCGTCTTGTCGACGTCCTCGAGCTCTGCGTTCAGGGCTTCCTTGATGCGTTGAACGTCGCGGGCGGCGGCTTGCTGCTCCAGCTCAAGGAACGTCGGGAAGACCAACGTCTTCAGGACGAAGAAGTTGGCAAGGGCTGTGGCCAGCAGCGCAAACCCGATCGCGCACAGGACTTTCCCCCGGATTCTCATAGCGCCTGTCCCGTCGGATGGCCGTCATTCGGCCGGTTTGCCGCGAGTGAAAACGGAGCGCCGATGATCAGCGGGAGCGATTTCCGCCCTGTTGCGGCCGCGCTTACGGTCCGGGCGGAGCTTCCGTAGACAGCCTTCTCGGCAAGGATCGTGGGCCGCACCGGTGTCTCCGTGGCAATGGACCACACAGGCCAACCTGTTCGACCTGCCCCGGCAGCATGCACGTTGAAGGTTAAGAACTCCTTGCATCAGCGAGCACAGTTGGTTTGAGGCGGCAAACAGAAGAGAAGTTGCGGCCACGCGCAGACGTGGCTGAGATCGCCGTCCCGATCGTGGGGCAACGCATTGGTGAGCCGCCTTATTTACTTGGATTTACTTGGCGGGATCAGCGAAAGGCGGCTCGAACCAGAATGTGTAGTAGTCGCAGGTTATTTCCTCGCCGCAGCGGATGTCGCGAGTGGCCCATCCATAGATTTGATCCCAGGCGGTATTGGGAACTTCGGCGTGATTCATGAAGCGCGAGTTGTCGACCGAAATGACCATGGTCTTGTCTGCAGGATCGACGTAAGCGAAGATGCGCATGAAGCGGGCGAACTCCACACCGAAACGCGCGGCCTGCTCGCGGGTCATGACGATATCGACACCTTCGACGAACTCGTAGATGCGAGATCCTGACCGGATGTCCTCCCCCGCAAAGACGCCGACTCCCTGAATCTCACTTGGTGCGACGTAGTTCTTCACAATCATCATGACCGGTTTCTCTTTGCCGATTATGAAGCGAGACTCGTCTGCAAAGCTGAAGGTTCGGTTAACCGGTTGCGGTTTGGGGTGTGTCGTCGTGCAATCATGCCCGCATAAGGATTCGGGACGGCGTGCCGGGGTGAGCTGGCCGCGTGCTGGCAAGATTGTCTTCGCGCAAAGTCTGTGCGCGCCACCGGCAGCCTTATATGTCGACTGACATGGGCCGTTGGAGCTATTGCTGCGTTTAACGGTCGGCCACAGGGGGATCGCCTGCCGATGGGGGCGACAACCGCATCGTCTGGCTGGCCATGGATTCATTCGTTAGACTGTGCGGTCGTTCTCGCAAGAAAGGAATCGGGCCTTATGCGTCTCTCCGTAATCCGAGCGGCTATGCTGGCGTTTCTGCTCGCGCTAGCGGCGCCCCTACTGCCGCTGCCGGCCAACGCCCTGATGGACAACCAGGAGGCGTTGTCACTGCTGGAACGGGCAAAGAACGGCGATACGACAGCGGTCGATACCTTGCGTCAGCAGGCAGACGCGGGCGACCCTATTGCGCAAACGGCACTCGCTACTGTTTATCTCGCCGGCCTGGGCGGCGTTACCAAGGACGACGCGGAGGCGGTCCGCTGGACGCGGATGGCGGCCGACCAGGGCTTCCCGCCGGCCGAGTACGACCTTGCGTTGCTCTATTATACGGGGCGCGGCGTTACCAAGGACGATGCGGAATCCGCACGTTGGCTGCAGCGAGCGGCTGACAAGGGCGTGGCGCCGGCTCAGAACAATCTGGCACTTCTCTACGCCACCGGTCAGGGCGTGCAGAAGAATATGGGCACAGCGGCGGCCCTGTTTCGGAAAGCGGCCGATCAGGGTTTTGCAGAGGCAGAGAACAATCTCGGCGTTCTCTACGCCAACGGCGAAGGCGTCAAAAAGGATCTGAAGCAGGCAAAGAAGTGGTTCGAGAAAGCCGCGGCGCAGGGCCATCCTGCGGCCCAGCGTAACCTCGAAAAACTCCAGCAGGAAAAACGCTAAAGGGGGCGATTCGCAATTGCGGAGAGTCAGTGCCGGGACGCGGTTGATTGTTGCTCACCGCACTTTGCCTCAAGCGGTCAAAACAGCGCTCTTCTGACCGCTTGACCCGGTACTTATCCCCATTTTTTCCGCCATAAGGGAGCGGATCAACAGACAATCGCAAATCTCTCCTGTCTGTATTATAAGCTTATCTTTCTCGTTGGCATCATTCGAAGGCTTTGACCTCCACGATGAGCCGTTTACCCGTCGCAGCGGGCATTTGCTTTTTCGTTTGCGGTTTGGTGATGGGCGGGTGTGCGTCTCCGCCGGAATCTTCTGGGGCGACCCGTTCCGTATATCAAGCGGTGGACCGGGCGAAGGTCGGCGATGACCACGCCCTGCAGGAATTGCGCATGGCTGCTGACGCCGGGGAGGGTGCTGCCGCCTATGCAATAGGTCTCGGCTTGGCCGAGGGCTGGGCCGGGCGCAGAGATATCAACGAAGCGCTCGCTTGGTGGCAGCGGGCGGCCGACCAGGGCAACGCGGACGCGATGAACGCCTTGGGCGTTGCCTACGCAGAGGGAATCGGAGTTCCCGAGAGCACCGTTAAGGCCCGGCAGTTGTGGGAGCAGGCGGCTTTACAGAATCACGCCACGGCGCAATACAATCTCGGCAGTCTGCTGGTTTCCTCATCGGCGACACGAGGCGACATGGCGCAGGCGACGGAGTGGCTCCGCCGTTCCGCCGAACAGGGGGATGCCGACGCTGAATACTTCCTCGCCAACCTGTACGACTCGGGCGAGGGGGTGATCCGACAACCGGAAGAAGCGCTGGCGCTGTGGAGCAAAGCGGCGGCGCAGGGGCATGCGGACGCGGCGTACCGGTTGGCGGAAGCTTATCTGAGCGGCGTCGATGGGTCGGTCGATGTCGCTGCTGCCCGGCAGTGGCTTCAGGTTGCGGCGGGCAAAGGGCATGGCGAGGCGGGAGAGGCGCTGGCATTGCTGGAAAGCGGAAGCATTCCGGCGGCGCCGGTCATTACCCGTCGCGGTCATGGCCTCCCATATGCGGTCGCAGATGCGGCGCCGGAGGAAACCGCCGCCTCGGCCGTGTCGGACGACCCGGCCGAGCCGATCCAGCGCATCCAACCCTCGTCACTGCCCCGCTATAAGGCGCCGGAAGTGCGAGCTGTCGCTCTCGCTGCTGCAGCAGCGTCCTCCGCTTCGGCAAAGGCGAGTGAAACAAAGGGCCGCCGCGCCACGGCGGCACGCTCCGCCGCCGCAGTCCGCATGGTCCAGAAGGGAAAAACGTCGACACGGTCCAAGCCGCAGGCTTCTGCGCGCGCCAAGCCCCTGCTTGCAGCGGCGCCCCGTGGTAAAATCGTCTCCGCGTTCGCTTCCGGAGGGGGAAAAGCAGCGAAGCCGACGGCTCGGTCGGCGAAGCCAGCGGCAAAGGTGGCGACGCCTGTCGGGAAGCCGGTGCCTGCCAAGTCAACGGCCTCCCGCGAAATAGCGACCAATATCGTGGTGAAGAACCGGCCGGCCAAGACCCGATAACAAAAAAACGCTGCTGGTCTAGCTAGCCGCGCCACATGCCGCGAAGAATCGGCGAACCGCGCCGGTGATGGACGATCGCGATCAGTGCATGAGCGAGGGCGGTGACGACCAAGGCGATCGCTGCGAGGCGGTGAAGCTGCACCAGCAGGTCGTACCAAGTTTCGGACGCCGGCGTCAGATTGGGCAAGGGAATTGCCAGGAGAAACAGGACCGGAATGCGTGATGGCGAGGTGGAGTTGGTAAGGTAACCAAGGACAGGAACGGCGACGAGTAAGCCATAGAGAACGGCGTGGCCGAGCAGCGCCAGTCGCTGGTTAAGAACGGAGAGGTCCGCAGGTAGCGGCGGGCGGCCGCGGCGCACAAGCAGGATGATGCGCGCGACGACCGCAGCGAGCACCAGCAGGCCCGCGTTTTTGTGGAGCTGATACAAGGCAAATTTGAGCAGAGCCTGATTGTCGCCCAGCCGGGTCATCACCCATGACAGTGCGAAGGCGAAGAAAACGCCGATCGCGACCAGCCAATGCAGCCGTCGCTGCGCCACGCTCCACGAAGCAGGCGGGCGATTAGCCATGGTTGTCCTCGGACGCGAGCAAGATATAGGAGCTGATCCGCAGGGAGACCTCCTTCGCGACCAACGGGTAGTCGGCCGTCATGCCAAAGTCCTCCCGCGCGAACTGGCCCTTTACGACGAAGTCAGCGACCAGACCAACTCCCGGCTCGTTGTGACGGCTCTTGAGCCGTGCATCAAGGTCGACCGGGCACGTCACGCCTCTGAGAGTCAGGTGACCGTGAAGAATGACATGGTCGGGTGCCAGCTTCTCGACCCGCTCGGAGACGTAGTGCACTGTCGGAAAGTGAGCCGGATCGAGGTAATCACCAGACACCAGCATCCGATTGGCGTTATCCCACGCGGTAAGGATGGATGCGGCCTCTGCCGTCACATCGACGTGGCTATTCTCCGGGGTGTCGAGGTCCAGAAGCAGTTCACCAGAGAAGCGGGTGAAACTCCCCGTAGTGCTGAAGGAGCCCCACATATTTTCGACCACGAATTCCAGGGTCGTGTAGTGCGGCTCGATATCGTAGAACATCGGAGCGCTATACGCGGGGCCAGCAACGAGCCAACCTGCCGCCGTCAACGCGGCCAGCACCCATTGACGTATCGTCGTCATCGGCGAACCTCTTGTCATCGGCGAACGTCCGGAGCCTCTGGAACGAACGCCCGTGCAGGCACTCAACGACTGCGAGGCGGGATCTGTTTAGCCCATAGCCTCTAAACAAGGGGAGCTGATGGATCTCAATTTGTTGTGATTCGGTAATATTCGGCAAAGGCGCGGTTTGCCGAATACACAGTGCTAAACGGCTGCAACCGCGGAGAGGACTTCGTGCGCGCCGTCCCAGATCATTCGGAGCGCAACATAGAGAATGATGGCAAATCCGGCATACGCGATCCATCGATGCCGGTGCAGCAACCGGGCGATTATGGTCGCTGCCAGGCCCATCAACGCAACGGAGAGGGCAAGCCCGAAGATCAGGACGATTTCGTGGTCCCGCGACGCCCCCGCGACCGCGAGCACGTTGTCCAGCGACATCGAAACGTCGGCGACGACAATCTGGGTCACCGCATCACGAAACGATTTCTCCGGTGGCGCGTCGGGCACCCGGCCCTGTAACGCGGCCTCCGCCTCATCTTCTGGCGACGGCTCGAGCGCAGTGAACGTGCCGGCTCGGAGCTCCCGCCAGAGTTTCCATGCAACCCAAAGAAGGAGGAGGCCACCGGCGAGCAGCAGGCCGATGATCTGCAGCAACTGGACGGTAAAGAGGGAAAAGGCGATCCGGAGCAAGGCCGCGGCAAGCACCCCGACGAGGATGGCGCGCCGCCGCAGCGCGGCCGGAAGTCCGGCTGCTGCCATGCCCACGACGATGGCGTTATCGCCGGCGAGAGCGATATCGATGAGGATCACCGAGACCAGGGCGGTCAGCGCTTCGACGCTCAGGAGTTCAGCGAACACGTCAGCGGCCCCGGAACAGTGAGCCGAGCACGCCCCTGACAATTTCCCGGCCAAGCCTGTTGCCGATGCTGCGCGCGGCGCTGCTGGCCAAGGTTTCGGCGATGCTGGGCGGCGGTTTCCTTGCGCGTGTCGCCCGCGGAGTCGCCCCTTTCGAGGGCGGCGGTTCCGGCGGCACCGCCGCCTCTGCTCTGGTCCGTAACTGCTCGTACGCGCTGTTTCGGTCAATGGCGATTTCGTAACGGCCGGTTAGTGGGCTCTTCGAGACCGCAGCCTGACGCTCGGCTGGTAGTGCCGGCCCGACGCGGGAGCGGGGCGGCGCAATCAACGCACGTTGCACGATTCCCGGGGTTCCCTTTTCTTCCAGCATCGAGACCAGTGCTTCGCCGACGGCCAACTCGGAGATAACACTCTCTGTTTGGAAGGCGGGATTGGAGCGAAAGGTGGCCGCGGCCGCCTTAACCGCCTTGCGATCTTTTTCGGTGAAGGCCCGAAGCGCATGTTGAACGCGGTTGCCGAGCTGCGCCAGAACATCGTCCGGCAGGTCGGTCGGGTTTTGTGTGACGAAGAAAACACCGACGCCCTTGGAGCGAATGAGGCGGACAACCTGCTCGATCTTGTCGACCAGGGTCTTGGGCGCATCGTCGAACAGAAGGTGCGCTTCGTCGAAAAACAGCACAAGCTTTGGTCTGTCGCGATCACCCACTTCCGGCAGTTCCTCGAACAGCTCGGAGAGCAGCCACAGCAGGAAAGTCGCGTAAAGCCGCGGCTTATGGATCAGCTTGTCGGCGGCGAGAATGTTGATCGTGCCGCGACCGTCGGCGGCGGCCGAGATCAGGTCGGTGAGCGCCAGCGAAGGCTCGCCGAAAAATACCACTCCGCCCTCCCGCTCCAGGACGAGGAGGTTCCGCTGAATGGCGCCGACCGTGCTGGGAGCAATATTGCCATAGGTCTGCTGCATCTCCTTGGCGTTGTCGGAAACGAACTGCAGGATCGCGCGCAGGTCCTTGAGGTCAAGCAACAGCAGGCCGCGGTCGTCCGCCACCGCGAAGGCGGCATTGAGCACCCCCTCCTGCGTGGGGTTGAGTTGCAGGAGGCGGGAGAGCAGCAGCGGCCCCATCTCTGACACCGTGGCCCGAATCGGATGCCCCTGCTCCCCGAGCACATCCCAGAACACAGTGGGAAAGGCGGCCGGCGCCCAGGTGTTCAAACCGATCTGCCGCGCACGATCGGCGAACGGGCCGGTGGTCGCGCCGGCCACGCAGAGCCCGGACAAATCGCCCTTGACGTCGACCAGGAACACCGGTGT
>WBZV01000031.1_pt2 | contig 62357 bp, 43 predicted proteins | sample 5204221 | NCBI WGS metagenome assembly WBZV01 (sample SAMN12344360, study PRJNA552823) | activated sludge metagenome | biome: Activated sludge suspended growth; feature: Nitrification reactor; material: Wastewater; isolation source: activated sludge from nitrification reactor of wastewater... | reverse complement strand
TGCTGGACGAGATCGACTCCCGGCTGGAGGACGATGAGGCCCGCAGCGGCACGGCGAGCCTCCGTCAGGTGCTGAAGGTCCTGGCGGCGGTTGGCATCGGCGCCGACCGCCTGGCCCTGGACTTCAGCATGGTCCGGGGCTTGGCCTACTACAACGGCAGCATCTTCGAGACCGTGGTGCCGGAGCCGCCGATCGGGTCGGTCAGCGGCGGCGGGCGCTACGATGGCCTGGTGGGCATTTTCGGGCGCCAGGTGCCTGCGGTGGGCAGCAGCCTTGGCGTCGACCGCCTGGTGGACGTGATGGTCGAGCTCGGTCTCTTCGGCGAGCAGGCGGAGGGGCCGCCCTTGGCTTTCGTGGTCGCCTTCGGTGCTGCCGATACGCCCCGCGCCGCCGCCCTTGCCGCCTCCTTGCGCCGCGACGGCATCGCCTGCCTGCTCAGCACCGAGGCCGACCAGGGCCTTGGCCAGCAGTTGCGCAGCGCCGACCAGTTGGGCTGTCGCTGGGCCCTGATCGAGGGCGGGGACGAGCAGGCGAGGGGAGAGGTGGGCGTCAAGGACCTGCGCCAAGGCTCACAGCAAGCCCTTCCGCGAGCCGGGCTCGGCGCCTGGCTCCGAAGCACCCAGCACAACAAGGTGACCGGGAGGACGGCCTGATGGCTCGGTTCCGGACTGCCTGGCTGGCCGTCGCGTCCGCCGCCCTCCTCCTCACCCTGGTGGCCATCCCCACCGTCCTGCGCCTGACCCATGCCGGCCGCATCTACCCCGGAGTCGAGGTGGGTGGCGTGGATCTGGGCGGCATGCGGCCTGCGACGGCCAAGCAGGCCCTCTTGGCTGGCGGCCTGGACCCTGCCCAGCCGATCCGCCTGCTGGCCCAGGCGGACGAGTTCCTGCTACGCCCCGGAGCCGACGGCATCGCCTTGGACCTGGACGCCACCGTGGCCCAGGCATTGGCAGTGGGCCGCGGCGTCGGCCTTCGCGCCAGGGCCTGGGATCCTGTGTCTGCCGCCCTGGCGGGCCGCGGACTGGCCCCAGTGGTCACGGTCGACCGCGATCGCCTTCAGACCGCTCTGACCGTGCTGGCGGCCTCCTTCGACCGGGAGGCGCGTGACGCCTCGGTCACGGTGGAGGGTGCAGCGGCCACGCCGATCGAGGCGCAGGCAGGCCGCAAGCTGGACAGAGACGGCAGCCTCACGCTATTGAGCTCCGCTGCGACCGCGGGAACCTGGCCCATCAGCGGCCTGTCCTTGCCTGTGGTCGTCCAGGAACCCGCGGTCCAAGACCTGGGCGCGGCCTTCGACCAGGCCCGCGCCCTCCTCGCCGCCCCCATCGACCTGCGCGCCGGCGAGCAGCGGTGGGAGCTGCCGCCCCAGGACCTGGCGCCGATGCTCCGCCCCGTGGCCGAGGACGGGACGGTGCGCCTGACCCTTGACCGGGTCGCTTTGAGCCAATGGCTGGCACCGGTGACAGAGGCCATCAGCCGCAGCGCCCGCCTGCCCCGCTTCACCTTCCTGCCGGAGGAGGGTCGGCTCAGCCTGCTCGAGCCCGGGCAGCGCGGCCAGCGCCTGGACCTCGAGGCCGCGGCAAGGGCCATCCTGGAAGCAGGGGATGGGGCGCGGCTTGCCCGCCTGACCCTTGTCTACGAGGAACCGGCCGTCAAGGACAGCGCAAGCGCGGCCGAGCTCGGGATCAAGGAGGTGGTGGCCGCGGCCAGCAGCCGCTTCACCGGTTCGGCACCGGGGCGCGTCCATAACGTGGCGCTGGCCGCGGCCCGCTTCCACGGACTCCTGGTTCCCCCGGGCGCCGTCTTCTCCTTCAACGAGTTCCTGGGCGACGTTTCGGAGGCCGAGGGTTACCAGAAGACCCTCATCATCGTCGACGGCGCCACTGCGGACGGCGTGGGCGGCGGCGTCTGCCAGGTCTCGACCACCCTATTCCGAGCGGCCTTCTGGGGCGGCTTTCCCATCGTCGAACGGCATGCTCACGGCTACCGGGTGGGCTACTACGAGCAGGGTGCACCGCCCGGTTTCGACGCCACCATCTACAGCCCCGTGGTCGATTTCCGCTGGCAGAACGACACCGGTCATTGGTTGCTCCTGGCATCGTCCACGAACAAGGCGGCGGCCACGACCCAGTTCACCATCTATGGCACCAAGCCGCAGCGCGAGGTCAAGTTGGGCCCGGTCACCCAGAGCAAGGCGGTCCCGCCACCGCCGCCGCGATCCGAACTGGATCCGAAGATGGCGCCGGGTACACAGGAGATCAAGGAGTACGCCCGCGACGGGCTCAGCGTCAGCCTGAGCCGCGTCATCGTCGAGAACGGCGAGGAGCGTTCGGAGACCTTCCGGTCCCACTACGTGCCGACGGGTCAGCTGGTGGTGATGGGACCTCCTGTCGAGGCCACGCCAGCCGTCGCCAGCCCTTGAGGGCGCCCTTGAGGGTGGCCTGGGTGCTCCCCGCGATGCCCCGGGATGCGGCGGATCCCCTCGTCGCCTACTGGGGGCCGATGGCGCGCGCGATCGGCACCGACGTGGACCTGGAAGTCATCGCGCTGCGCTTCCCCTCCGCCCTGCCGACCTACCGCTGGGGTCGGGCCCGGGTCCACTGCCTGCCACACGGTCACCTGCGGCGGCGACGCAGTCCCCTGATCTGGCGGAGCGCCGTCCAGCGCCTGGAAGCCCTGCATCGCGAGCGACCTTTCAGCCTTATCCACGCCCTCCACGGCAACGAGGCTGGTTGGGTCGGGGCCCTGGCCAGCCTTCGTCTCCGCCTGCCCCTGCTGGTGCACCTGGGCGGCGGCGAACCGGTGGGCCTGACCCGCCTGGCCTATGGGTCCCAATGCCATGCCCTGGAGCGCTGGCAGGTGGCCACCGCCGTGCGCCTCGCGCGCCGGGTGACCGTCGGCAGCGCCTACCAGGGACAACGGGCGGCCGATCGGCTGGGGTTGAATCCCGCGCGGATATCCGTCCTCCCGATCGGCCTGGACCTGGCCGCCTTCGCCGCGCTTCGGGATCGCGGGGCCACGGCGCCGGTGGCAGAACGCTTCCGGCGCATCATCGACGTTGCCGAACTGAACGCGGTCAAGGGGCATGACCTCCTGCTGCGGGCTGCCCAGCCTTGGCTTCACAGCCTGCCCGGCCTGCGCCTGGCGCTGGTCGGCGGCGGCCCCAAGTGCGCCGGCCTCCGGCGTCAGGCGGCGGCACTGGGCATCGCGGATCGGATCGACTGGCATGGGCAGGTCCCCAATGGGGCCCTGCCCCAGTTGCTGGCCCGCGCCGACGTCTTCGCCCATTCCGCCCTGCACGAGGCGCAGGGCCTGGCCCTGATCGAGGCGGCGGCCGCCGGGCTGCCCATCGCCAGCAGCCGTGTGGGCGTGACGACCGAACTGGGAGTTCCGAATCGGCAGCTTGCGCACCCGGGCGATGTGGACGGCCTGCGCGCCGCCATCGGCCAGGCCCTGGCCCGGGCCTGGGATCGCGATGTCCGGCCCCAGCCCGAGGCCGACCGGGCGCGGGCGTGCTTCAGCTTGGAGACGGTCGCCCCCGCCTGGCAGCGGCTCTACGCCGGCGCCCACCTCGGTGTCGCATGAGGAAGACACCTGCCGTTCCTGAGCTGCTGCTCGGCGCAAGTCGACCGGCGCGTCTCTGGCAGGGCCGCTGGCGGCCGCTGGGCATGAACCTGCGCTGGCGCGCAGCCGACCGGTCCCTGGCCAAGGCGGCGGAAGGGGTGCTGGGGACCGTGGCTCCCGGAGCCAGCGCCGGGATCGACGCCGACCTGCTCCTGCTGCGATCCCCTGCCGGCGCGCAGCTCGGCGCCGTCGGGATCCAACGCGCCGCGGACGGCCAGGCCTACCGCGAAGCCGAAGGGCTGTGCTGCGTCCTGACCGCCGGCGGCAGCCTCAGTGTGGCCGACTTCGAGCGCGGCCAGGTGGTTGCCTGGGCGGCAGCCGACAGCCCTCTGGCCGAGGAGGCCGAGGCTCTGGTGGCCGCACCGATCTGGCGCCTGGCGGCGGCGCGCGGCCTGGTCGCCTGCCATGCCGCGGCGCTCCGGACACCCGACGGCCGGGCGCTCCTCCTGCGCGGCGCCGGTGGAGCCGGCAAGTCGACCCTGGCCCTGGCCGCCTGGCGGCAAGGGTGGCCCTTGATCGCCGAGGAAGTGGCCTGGTTGGACGGTCGCGGGGCCGCGGATGCGCGGGTCGGGCCCGCCGGGTGGCTGGTGCGCGGCCGCCCGGACCGCCTGCACCTGGACCTGGCCACGACGGCCGCCCCTTGGTTCATGACCATCCGGCCTCCCTGGTACCGGCCGCCCGCCGCTTCCCCGAACGGAGGAGCGGCCCGGCAGCCTGGGGTCACCGCCAGCCCGGGAAGGCCACCGGCCAAGATCACACTGGACCTGCGCCCAAGACCCCGCGGGCTCTGCGGCGCGGCGCCCCTGGGCCCCCTGGTCTTCCTCTGCCGTGAGGATGCCGCCCTCCGCGGACGATGGGTGCATTGCGGCCCCGCCGAAGCGCTGGCGCGTTGGGAGGACGGCTGCATCCCCGGCGAGGCGAGTCAGGCCTGGGCCTTGCGACGGATGGCGGCTTCGGCGATCACAGCGCGGGGCGCCTACCTCTTGGGGGATGCGGCCCCCCCGGTCCTGGTGGACTCCCTGCGGGCCATCGCCCTCGACCGGGAAGGCAGACCATGAGACTGCTTGCGACGGCGGCCGCCGGCTTGGAAGGCGTGGTGGCGATCGAGCTGCGCCGATTGGGCTATGCCGACACGCGGACCCGTCCCGGCCGCGTCGAAGTGCCAGGCGACTGGCGGGACCTGGCCTGGCTGAACCTGCAGCTCCGGAGCGCCGATCGGGTGAAGCTGCTGGTCGGCGATTTCAAGGCCACCACCTTCGACCAGCTCTTCGAGGGCAGTAGGGCCCTGCCTTGGGAGGACCTGCTGCCGGCCGACGCCGAGTTCCCGGTCATCGGTCGCTCTGCCCGCTCCACCTTGCACAGCGTCCCCGATTGCCAGGCCATCGTCAAGCGTGCGGTCGTCGAGGCCCTGCGTCGCCGCCACCGGGCCGAGTGGTTCCCTGAGGACGGCCCCCTGTACCGCATCGAGGTGGCCCTGCATGACGACCAGGTGGAGTTGAGCATCGACAGCAGCGGCGAGGGGCTGCACCGGCGAGGCTACCGCCGGCTGACCGGCGGCGCTCCCCTGCGCGAGACCCTGGCAGCCGGCATCCTGATCCTGGCAGGCTGGAAGCACTGGGCCGAGGGCTTCGTCGACCTCTTCACCGGCTCCGGCACCTTGGCCATCGAGGCGGCGCTCCTGGCCCGCCGCCAGGCCCCGGGGCTCAAGCGGCGCTTCGCCTCGATGCAGTGGCCGCAGATGCCGGCAGCCCTCTGGCGCGGCCTGCAGCGCGATGCCGAAGCGATGGTGGACACCGGTCTGCAGGTCGACCTGGCGGCCTGGGACCTGGATCCCGCGGCCCTCGACCTGGCTCGCGCCAACGCCGCTGCCGCCGGGGTGGCCGGTCTGATCCGCTTCCACCGGGGCGATGCGGTCCGCTGGCAGGCGGAACGGCCGGCCGGCCTGTTGGTCGGCAACCCGCCCTATGGCCAGCGGGTCGGCTCGGTGGCCGAGGCCCAGAGCCTGGCCCGTGCCCTGGGCGAGATGCATCGACGCGCCGGTCCGGGCTGGCGCGCTTTCTGGCTCTCCGGCCTGGCCGACTGGGAGACCCATTACGGCCGGACCGCTGACCGTCGGCGCAAGTTGTACAATGCGGGCATCGCCGCCCAGCTCTACCAGTACCAAGCCCCCACGGCGCCAAGGGACACCGCACCGTGACCTCCCGAGACGCGGGGGAGGGTCCCGTCACCTGGCGCTGACAGATGGCGCGACAAAGGGCAGCAACAGCTCCCGGAGCGCGATCGGATCCTGACCGTCGATTGGCTCCAGCCAGGCATCCGGCCGGCGCAGGCGACCCATGTCATCCACCGCCTGAACCGTGATCGAGAGCGCCGCCTGCGGCCGGATGAGCAGCTTCGCAAGCACTGCCCCGGGGGCTGGCGGGGCCACCTGTCCGGGGCGAACCGCGAGCAGCTCGGCGGCACCCTGGGCATCGACAGCGTTGCGGAGCACCAGCAGGCCGGGGACAGCCACGGCGAAGGGCGCCCTGCCTGCTGCGACGACGCGCTCAGGCCCTGGCCCTGCTGGCCGGACGCGCACCTGCCAGACCCGCGCCGGCGCCGTTTGGGACCCGAGGCGGATGACCGGCGCGGCGTCCATGCGGCTCAGACCAAGGTCCGCACCCGCTGCGGCTGGGACCGCGCCATCGGAAGGCGCCGCGGCCAGCGGCGCCCCGCCGGCGCAGGCCGCCCCCAGGTTGGCGGCGATGGGCGCCAGGTCCTGGATGCCGACACTGCCGTCACCGTCCAGGTCGGCACAGGCAGGCTGCGCCAGGTCGGCCGGTGCCCCGAGCTGGCGGGCGAGGATGACCAGGTCGCCGATGCTGACCGCGCAGTCCTGGTCCAGGTCCCCCGGCCAGAGCGCGAGGTCAGGCAGGCTGTTGAAGCCGTCGATGATCCCCAGTCCCTTGAGGTTGGCGCTGAGCGCGCAGGGCGCCGTGATCGCCAGGTCCAGGAGACCGCGGCGCGGGGGCGCCAGGACGTAGCGGCCGGAAGGGCCGCTACGCGCCGCAGCACCCGCCACTTGGGCCAGGGCTCCTTCCAAGGGCCGCTGCATCAGGCTGAGCCGACCGGTCAGAACGGCCAGCCCCTCCGGACAGGGGCTGGCGGCGAACTTGGCTCCCTCGACGCGCAAGAGTTCGCAGCGTGGCAGGATCTCGGGCGTCCCGTCGACCTGGATCCAGCTTCCCAGGAACGGCACTAGGTCAAATCCGTCCGGCCGGAGATAGGCCAGCCAGGCACCGTCGCAAGCCAAGAGCGCAAAGGCCTCGGTAGGGCAACCGAAGGGCCGGCCGGCATAGACGAGGCGGCCCTGCAGTTTCCGCTGATCGGGCCGGCTCAAGGGCAGCTCGGCCCGGGCCGTGCGCAGGCGCCCGCTCCTGTCGGTGGCCCCTCGTCCAAGCCACAGGGCATGGACCTGCCCGATGCCGTCCACGAGGGCGCGCGGGGATGCCGCGTGGCCCAGGTCCCGGCCCAGGTCAACGCGCCCGCTCGGCCCCAGGCCGCTGGGTCCCCAGGCCGCCGCCAGGAGCCGGTCCCCCGAAGGATCTTCGCGCGCCTCGGTCCACAGCAACAGGCCGCCTTCACCAGGTGCTGTCGCCCAGGCCAGATCGAGCAGGCGGCCGAGGACAGCCCGATAGACCACACCATCGTCGCGCCAGTAGGCATCGGGCGCGGGCAAGGTGGCCCTATGCACCTGTCCCAGGCCGCGTTCCTCCACCCACAGCACCGTCGGCAGGCCTGCCCCGTCCACGGCAAGGACCGGCGCGCGTTGGTCCACCGCAGCTGCGCCTTCAGGCCCCAGGATCGCGTTGGGCCACCAGACATCGCCGCCCGGCGGCAGTCGGCTGGCGGCGATGGCGCTATGGCCCAGGCGGGTGTCCTCCCACGACGCGTAGAGGTTGCCATCGCCAGTCGCTACCAAGGCTGCATGACGCTGGGTGCCGTCGCCGGGCGTGTTGAGACGCTGAGGCGGGCCCCAGGTCCCTTCTGCGTCCGTGCTGGCGTGGACGATGTCCGCGTCCTCGCGACCTTCGGTCCAGACCGCGTGGAGGGTGCCGGCCGGAACGACGACCAGGGCCGGGTCGCTCCGGTCCAACAGGTCTCCGGCGTCCACGCGCTGCGGCCGCGACCAAGTACGGCCGCCAGGGCCGCGACTTGCGTGCCAGACTTCGCTGCCGAGGCGGCGCCGCAGGATCCAGAGCGCGTGCAGGCGCCCGTCCGGGCCTTCGGCCAAGGCGGGCGAGGCCAGGGCCGCGCCGCCGGCGTCCGCCGCGTCCGGGTCCAGCGCGTAGACCCGCTCCGGGCTGGGCCACTCCTGGCCCGAGGCCATGCGCCTTGCGGTGAAGAGCGCGAGACCGGGACCGAGGCGATCGTCCACCCACAAGGCGTTCAGCGCCCCGTCGGTGTCCAGCAGGAAGGCCGGATCGTGCTGCCCCGGCACCTGCCCGTCGCCGATCGTCTGGCTCGCCTGCCAGCCAAGGCCACCCGCTTGCGCCGAAAGGGTCCCGCGCGCCCCCCCCAGTCCGAGGCCGACCAGGAGGCTCAGCAGCAGCACGAGGGCCGCGTAGAGCGTCCCGCCTTGGTTCGACGCCGGGGGCCGGAAGTCGCGCTGATCAGGCATGATCGGCGAGTATAGCGTCGAGGGCATCGTCGTAACGGAGGGCCAGGCGGCGCCAGTCCAGGTCCTCGACGGCGGCGCGCGGCCCTGGGTCGGGGGCCACCGAAAGAGGCGGCGGATCAAGACGTCGAACCATGGTCGCCAGGCGATGCAGGCAATCGCTCTCGTCGGCATAGAGCCCGGCCGCGGCAAGGTCGTGAGGCAGGCGCTCGGGATAGGCCAGGGCGGCCGGCAGGAGGGGCTGGCAACCGCAGGCCATGGCTTCGGCCACCGCCAACCCGAAGAAGTCATGCCTCGCGGTCGAAAGCACGATGTCGCTCTCCCACAGCCACCTGGCGTAGGCGTGCCGGTTGGGAACGAAGCCCAGGTGATCCAGCCGCTCGCCGTGGCGAAGGCGGATCGCGGTCAGCTCAGGGCAATCGCGGGCATAGGTCTGGCCCAGGAGCACCCAACGGAGGGGCAGGCCCAGGTCGGCCGCCCCGTCCATGAGGCGCAGCAGGCGGTCCGGCCCCTTGTCATGTTCCCAACGGTGGTTCCAGAGCACGCGAAGCGGCCCAGGGCTCCGCGAAGGCGGACGGGCGGCATCGAGGCCGGCGAGGTTCAGCCCGACCGGCATCACGCGACTGCGCTGCACGAGCCGCTTCGCGGCGCCCAGTTCGCGATGGTCCGGAAAGCCCTTGAGAAAGGCCGGCAGCGCCGCGATGAAGCTGTCACGATGGTGCCGCGAGTTCCACCAGACCGCGTCGGCGGCCAGCATGGCCCGCAGGTTGATCAAGCCGTACTCGCGGTCGTCGCGCAGGGCCCGCCGTTGGCGTGACAGCTCCCAAGATGGATCGGGCGCCGCCTGGGGATAGGTGAGCTGGGTCTCATGGGCGTAGTAGACCACCGGCAGGCCGGCGGACCAGCGCCGCGACAGCCCGAGGAAGACCGACAGATCGAGCATCGAAGAGGCTACCAAGAGATCGGGACGCTGGTCGGGCGCCGCCAGACGTCGGGCGAGGGTGATCGCCGCGGCCTGCAGGCGCCACTTCCAGAAGCGACCCGGCAGCGCGGCAACCGAGTGAGCCCAGCGGCTGTGGCCGGCCCAACCCTCGGCCCAATCGCGGTGCGATCCCGCCCAATAGGGTTCGAGCAGCAGGACCCGCTTCTTGGCAGGCTGTCCGTCTCCGGCCGGGCCTCCTTCAGGGGCCGTCAACATCGGCCGAGGGACTGAGGGTGACCTCCACCGCCTCCGGCGCCAGGCGCCGGACGCTGAGGCCCGCGGGCAGACGCAGGGTCGGCTCGATCCGATGGCTACCTGCGGCAAGACCCTTGAGGTCGAGTTCGGCGCTCACGTCCGCGGCATCGAGCGCATCCAGGATGGGCCTGGGCCCTTCGAGCACCGCTTGAAGGGACTCGGCCGCCGGCTTTGCCTCCAGACCCTCCGGCAGGTTGATCTGACGCAGGGTCAGGGTCAGGCTCCGCGTGCCGGTCTGCGGCCTGACCCTGAGGCTCACCGTGATCGCATCGACTGCCCCCAGGACGCTCACCGCCGGCGGGAGCTCCAACGCGTACCGCTTGATCGTGTCTTCCTTGAGCTCGGTCAGGTCCACCAAGGGCTTGAAGCCACGCTGTCGCACCTCTGCGATGGCCGCGGCGTCACCTTCCAACTGGATGCTCTCGGGCTCGACGTCCACGTCGTAGATCTCGTACCCGTCGGCCGGCGCAATGCGCCAGCGGGGCGACACCGCCACCGGTTCACCGCGCTCGGTGACGCGCAATTCGACCGTCACTGCGGCTGGTTCGAGCCGGACGTCGTGCACGGCCGACCCGAAGGCATCCAAGGCCACCAAGGGCACCTGCTCCAGCCTGCGCTCGCCGGGGAGCAAGGGGCTCGGAGGCAGCAAGGCCCGGACCTGGGACACCCGGCTCACCTGCGCCGATGCGCCGCTCAGTCCCACGGCGGCCGGCAGGACGGTGCTGCGCTCGATCTGCGCCCGGGGTACAAGAGCTTCGCCGGCGTCGATCACGACCTCACGCTGGGCCGTCACGACGCCCCCCAGACCCAAGGCCAGGCGTTCCGGCTGGCTGCCGACCACGCGCAAGCCCTGGCGCCAGCAGAACAGGCGGCTGCGACAGCGCCCGCGAACGGGCAGCTCGAGCTGGGTTTCGGCGGTGGCCGCCTCGGGGACGTCGACGATGGCCACCAGGGCCGAAGCATCGATGTCGCTGAGGGCAGATCGGAAACCGCGCAGGCGGAGCTGGACCGCCACGTCCTCGCGGCGGTAGGCGGCCATCCCTTCCCCGGCGACAGAGAACTGCAGGGTCAGGCGTTCTTCGGCGCCGGCCACCGGCACCACCTGCTCGACCAGGGGCCGGACGTCGGTCTGTACCGCGAGCCACCAGACCAGCGACACGGCGAGGGCCAGCACGAACTCGGACGGACGGATGAGGAGGCGGAGCCGCCTGATCCGCCCCACGAGGTCGGTCGATCGCGACTCGGCGGGGCTGGCCTGGAAGTTCGGCGCCTCGCTGTCCTCCGCCTGTCGCCACCCGCCGCGCAGCAGCGCCCACGCATCCCTCCACCCTCGCGCCGCCTGCGGCTCGGCCGATCGGAAGGCCTGTTTCAAGCGCTCCGCCACGGCGTGCTCCGTCAGGCGCCGAGCCAGCCGCCCATCCTGAGCGATCGACACCAGTCCGGTCTCCTCGGACACCACGAGGACCAGGGCATCGGTGAGGCGGCTGACGTTCAGTGCCGCCATGTGCCGCGTGCCGAGGCTACGCATCCCACCGGTCGCCGCGCCCAGGGGCAGCACGACCCTGGCGGCCTCGACCCGCCCCCCGCGCATGATCACCGCGCCATCATGGAGGGGGCTGTTCGGCACGAAGAGCTGCATCAGCAGGTCGGTGCTGCAGACCGCGTCGACGGCCAGGCCGCGCTCGATGAACTCGCTCAGGGAAATCCGTCGCTCGATGACGATCAAGGCCCCGACCTTGCGCTCGCCCAAGCGGCGGCAAGCAGTGGCCGTCGCAGCGATCCAGTCGTCACCAACCCGGCTGACGGGTGCACCGAAGAAGCCGGCCCGCCCCAGTCGCTCGAAGGCCCTCCGCAACTCAGGCTGGAAGATGACGGGAACCGCCACCAGCGCCGAGGGCAGGATCCTGGCGATGATGCGTCCGAACGCCGGCAGCTCCAGAGCCTGGCTGAGCAGGAGCAGCAGGAGCGAGGCGATGAGGATGCCGCGGAGGAGCCGCACGGCCGTCGAGCCGCGCACCACGATGAGCAGGGCCAGCACCAGGAGCGCGACCAGGACGATGTCCAGCAGATCGCTGGGCCTGAGGGCCCCGAGGTAGATCAGAACATCGGCCGCGCGCAGCACGTTGCTGGGTTCGCTGCCCGCTCAGCCGGCGGCGCTGGGCAGAGGCCGGCCCGCCAACCAGGCGATGAGGGCCTTCTGGGCATGCAAGCGGTTCTCAGCCTGCGCAAAGACCCGGCTCTGTGGACCGTCGATCACCCCGTCCGTGATCTCCTCACTGCGATGGGCGGGCAGGCAGTGCAGGACGATGGCGTGCGGAGCCGCCCGCGCCAGCAGGTCCTCGTCGAGGCGATAGGGACGAAACACCGCCCGCCGCCCCTCTGCCTCTTCTTCCTGGCCCATGCTGGCCCAGACATCGGTGTACAAGACGTCAGCTCCGTCTGCCGCGCCGAGATCCACCGTGGCCTCGGCCACGCCACCCGTCCGCTCGGCGATCGCTCGGGCCTGCTGCAAGACATCGGCAGCGGGTGCGTAGCCCGGCGGATGGATGACGCTGACCCTGAGGGCACATTGGGCGCCTCCCAGCAGGAGGGCATGGGCGACGTTGTTGCCATCGCCGACATAGGCCAGGTGCCTGCCTGCCAGTTGCCCAAAGGACTCCTGGATGGTCAGGAGGTCGGCGAGCGCCTGGCAGGGATGTTCCAGGTCCGACAGACCGTTGATCACCGGGACGCCCGCATGAGCGGCCAGGGTGACGATGTCGGCATGGGCGAACACGCGAGCCATGATCAGGTCGACGTAGCGACCCAGAACCCGCGCCACGTCGGCCACGCTCTCACGCTGACCCAATCCGACTTCGGCGGGCGAGAGGTAGAGCGCCTGGCCACCCAACTGCTGAACGGCCAGCTCGAAGGACACGCGGGTGCGCAGCGAGGGTTTGGTGAAGACCATCGCCATGGAGCGCCCGCGCAGGTCCTCCAGTGGCAGCCGCGTGGCCAGCCACTCCTGCTTCAGCGCGAGCGCAAGGTCCAGGAGGGCTACCGTTTCACGCGGGTCGAGGTCGGCCAGGCTGGTCAGGTGGCGGGGCAGTTGTCGGGCGGTCAATGGAGCCTCCTAGGGTTGCCGGGTTGCCCGGTCGTGGCGTCAGGCGCCATGCAGGGCCAGGGCCAGGGCCGCCACCAACAGGGTCAGGAGCTTAGCAGGCTGCGCGGCCTGTGAAAACCAACGCAGACGCCCATCGCTCAAGGCCCGCATCATGGGCAGTTGCACCAGGGTCAGGAGAGCCACGATTCCCGCGGCCAGGCCGGCGCCGAGCGCGGCGAGCACCAGCACCACGCCGGTCTGCGCGGCCAGGGCCAGGCCCGCACGCCAGCGCGTCCGACCGATCGAGGGTTCCGGGCCCAGCGTGACCACGTCGATGGCGCTGAAGCAGACCCAGAGCAGCGGTCCGGCCAGGGCCCAAGGCAGGAGCGCCGACTCCAACCCGGCGGCCGATTCCAGCAGCTTGACCGTGCCGTCGACCTTGGCCAGCGACCAGCCCAACCAGCCCGGCAGGGCGATGCGTGCGGCAGAGGTCAAGGGCAGACGCAGGAGGGCCAGGTGCTCGCGTCCGGACGACAGCCGGACAGTCCCCCAGACCAAGGCGGCCACCAGCAGGAGCGACAGGTTGGAGGGGCTGATGAGGAGCGCGATGGCGACGGCCACCGCGAGGTCGCCGAGCGCCTGCGGCCGCACCTCCTGGGGCCGCGCATCCACACCGTCCCGATCCCAGGCGCGCGCCCAGGGACCCCTGACCAGGTAGAGACCCGCCACGAGGCGCGCGACCAGGAGGGGGTCTGGCGACGGGGCCGCCGCCAGGACCGCGCAGACCAAGGACCAGGTCGGCCCCCACGCCTGGGGGCGCCGACGGGTGCCGCGCTGTTGGGGCCCGGCCGGCGCCGTTGTCATGGGTTCAAAGGCTGCCTGCGAGCAGGCCGCGCGCCGCCCGGATCCAAGCCGCGGCCTTCTCGGGTCCCACGGCCATCACGCCCGGTGCCTGGGTGAGGCGCGCCACTTCGTCGGGGCTGAGCCCGGCCAGGTCCTTGGCTCCCAGCACGCCCGCCCCCCTGAGCAGCTCTGCGTAGATCGGGCTGAGCCCGATCACGTGGCGGAGGGGTGGACCGTGCCTCGTCTCATCGAACGCGGGCTCATCGGCCGCAACATCGGACGGCGGTGGTGCGGGTGCCGCGCCAGGAGGAAGTCCACCCGCTTCAGCAGGAGGACTTGGGACTTCCAAGGCTCCGGACGGGCCCGCCCTCTCACCTGTGGCGGGCAGTCCCGCGGCCGGTTCATCGTGCTCGGCGAGAACAGGCGCCAGCGGAGCCGGGGCGGTCGGGGCCCGGAGCTCGGCGGCCGGAAGGTCGTCCGATTCAGCGGGTGGCGCTGACGGCGTCACGGCCGGAGGATGGACCACCGGCGGCTGTCCTGGCGCAGGATCCACCGAGGCAGGGGGGGCCGGAGGCGCCACGGGTGCAACGGCCCGGGGCTCCTCTGCTGCGGGCGGAACCGACCAGGCCGGCGGGCGGGTTCCCAGGCGAGAGGCCAGCGCCGCGGCGTAGGCCCAGGCCAGAGGGAGGGCCAGCAGCAGGCTGACACCGCAGAAGACGGGGATGCTCGGGAAGGCTGTGAGGAGCGTGACGAGCAAGGTCATGAGCGCCGCCAGCAGGAGTCCACCGAGGGCCGCCTGCATGGTCGGGCCCCGGCGGGGGGCCACGGCGCGTCCCCAGGTCAACGCCATTCCGACCCAACCGAGCGCGAGGGTCAGCGCTGACAGCGGAATCGTGACCAGGAGGATCCATGAGAACGGGGTCACCAGGAGGGCGATCAGACCGAGGAGCAACAGCTTGCCCGGGGAGGCGGCGGCCGTGCCGGCAATGCGGTCGATCTGCTCCGGCAAGGCCAGTTGGGTGAGCCCTGCGAACAGCATCGCCAGAACGAGGAAGGCGCCGAGCAGCAGGGCCCGTAGCCAGCCCCCTTGGCGAGAGCCATCGCCCTGGACCGCGCTGTAGCCGCTGGCGCTGTCGCGTTCTCGCACGTCGCCCGCGACCAAGGCTCCGGGTTCGACCGTGACCCCTTCGCCGGCCACCACTTCGGCGTCGGCCCGCGCCCCGCTGTCGAGCCGCACCTCGCCGCGGGCGGACACCGTCCCACCAACATGAGCCTCGGGGGCCAGGTGGATGTCGCCTCGCGCGGTGGTCACCTTGCCGCCGACCTCACCCGCAACCTCCGCGTCGCCACCGATGGCAAAGGCATTGCCGCCGACCTGGCCGGTGATCGCCAGGTCTCGGGCAGCCGTCACGTCGCCGGTGACCTGGCCGAGAATCCGGGCGCTGCCGGTCAGGACGTTGAGGCTGCCATCGATCACCGCATCGGCCTCGACCAAGGCGCTGCCACCGATCACGTTGAGGTCGCAGTCCAAGGTCTGACCCGACCCAAGGGTCAAGTCCCCGAAATGGGGGCCGCACTCAATGGGCTCCGGAGCCGCCAGGACTCGGCCGGGAAGACCGAGCGACAAGAGGGCGATGCTCAGTCCCAGGACGCTGTTGCGGCAGGCCAAGGCTGACCGGCGCGGGCACGCGCACCTGTGGGGATCGTTGGACATGGTTGACTTCCGGATGCGGGGGAGGCAGGGTCCGCCGGCCAGGCCGGTGGGACGCTCCTCTGGCTAGCTTCCTACAAGGCCCTTCGCGATCCCCGCCCGGATAGAAGCCGGGGGCCGGCCAGGACCAGGAACCACATCGCGGCCAGCATCACCGCGATGATGGGATATGATAACGCCATCCAAGGACTTTCGACCAACGGCGCCCCGACCGCGCCGATGACACGCAGCCAGGCGACGAGCGTTGCCACCCAGACCGCCGAAGGCACGCCGGCTTCGCCCAGGCGCAAGAGGGCCAAGGCCGCTCCGACCAGGGCCACGCCGCTGACGATGGCGCCCAACTGGTAGAAGGCAGGTTGCCAGGCGGGCCGATCTCTGTGCCAAGCGTCGAGCCTGGCCAGGGTTCGTGAGCTGAAGTGCGCCGGCGGTTCCGGCATCGGAGCTGCGAGCAGCTGCTGATGAACCGTCACCAGGGCGGACAAGGCGGATCGGCAGCTCTCGCAGGTCTCGAGGTGGGCCGCCAGTGCCGCAGGGGGACGGGAGAGATCGGCCTCGGGATCGTCGAGGAAGTTGTCGATCAGTTCACAGGCGTCAGGGGTCTGTGCGTCCATGGCTCGTTTCCTTCGGCGAGAGACAAAGTGGCGTCAGGCAGCTTGGACGCCGCGCCGTGCGGCGGCGTCATCATGCCGGCCAACTGGCGGCGGGCGCGATGGAGGCGGCTCTTGATGGCTGCCTCGCTGGTCTGCAGCAGCTCGGCGATCTCCACGTAGCCGAGGTCATGCCAGTACCGCAGGACCAGCACCAGGCGATCGGTCTCGCTCAGGTGGGCGAGCAACCCGGCGATCCAATCCGCGCGCTCGCCATCGATGGCTGAGCGCTCGGGATCAGGCCCCGACGACGCGATGCCGCGCCAGGGCGGCAGGTCCTCGATGCTCTGCGGCTCCGGTCGCCGGCGCCGGATGCGGTCGATACAGTGGTGGGCGGTGATGGAGAGCAGCCAGGTGGCAAAGGAACGGCCTGGGTCGTAGCTCCCCAGCGCCCGGTAGGCCTTCATGAAAGCCTCCTGGGCTGCGTCCTCCGCGTCGGTGGCCTGGCCCAACATGCGGTAGGCCAGGCCGTACACGGGACGCTGGTAGGCCTCGACCAGGCGCCCGAAGGCCGAGCGGTCGCCCAGCCGGGCCGCCTCGACGGTTCGCGCCTCGTCCTCAGCTTGAATGCGCTGCATGTCAGGTGCGCGTCTACGTCCCCATGTTAGAATCGGTTGCGGAGGCCGACATGCAAGAGCTGACCCTGATCGACTTCGCCGGAACCTACGGCGGCCCGACCTCACGCGACCAACTCCTGCGAGCACTCAAGGAATCCCTGGCCCTGGTGGAGCAGGCGCCCCCAGATGCCGTATTCTACTGCGCCGGGCTTCGCATTGAATGCCGTTTCCAGACGCCCGTCGACGAACGGTCCTGAGCCGGCGCCTCGAGCGCGTCCGGCGAGCCCAGGAGCGGCAGGAAGGCCCCGGGCTTGACCGGGACCGCCGGCGTCCAGGGCGAGGGGGTAGGCTGGGCCGTGGCCGGGGCGGCGTCGGTGACACTCGGTCGGGGCGCAGGGCTCGGAGACGCCGTCGGGACAGCGGTCGCGACAGCCGTCCCGCTGGCCGCCCCGTCGATCAGGGTCTGAGCCTGCGGCGCCTCAGGGGCGAGCGTCCAGTTGCCCGCACGGTCGGCCGCCCGCAGGGCGAAGCAGGGGGCTTGCCCGGGCTCGTAATCCCCGGCCCAGGGGATCTCGCCCGCCAGGGGATCTGCCGTCCATGCCGCCTCGGCCAGGCGACGCCAGGTGACCGGGGCGCGGCAGCCCTCCCCTTCCGCCCCGAGCAGTTCCCAGCGGCTGATCCCCGTTCCCCCGTCGGCAGCACGCAAGGTCAGCAGGACGCGGCCCACGGACTTCTCAGGCAGGGGATCCACCGAAGCACGGAAGGGAGCCGCGGTGTCCCGTTCCACCAGGAGCTTCGGCAGGCCGGCCATGACCGCGCTCTGGTTGCCCGGATTGTTGCGGTTGGTGGCGCCAGCCAGGGCGATGGCATAGCGCCCGCTCTCGGGCACCACGGCCTGGCTGATCGCCTGGCCGTCCGGCCCCAGCGACCAGAGGGTCCCGGCCGGACCGGTGGCGAAGAAGCTGATGCTCTGATCGGAGCGCAGCAGGTTCCAGAGGACCGAGACCCGCAGGTCCGGCGGGCGGTAGAAGAGCAGGCGCTGCGTGAAGTTGTCCTCGCGCGGAGGGCGCCAGAGCAGCGTCGCGCCGGCCATTTGCTCTGACCAGGCCCGGTGTGCCGCGAAGGCCGGACGCGGTCGGCCGTCGCGCTGGGGGTCGCGGACCCAGCAGGCCTGGCCCTCGGGCGGCGTCCAGCACTGGTTGCTGCCATGGTTGCGCAGGAGGCCGAAGGCATCGTAGCTGCTGGGGCCGTTGCCGCAATCGTCGTAGAGTTGAAAGAAGAACAAGGCCTCGACACCCGCGGCCAGGGCCTCGGCGTACGCCTGCCAGAGGTAGCCCGCCTGCTCCTGGACGGTGGCCCGCCAAGGGCTGACGGGATCCCAACAGGGGCCGGGATGCTCGTTCCAGACCGGCACCCCCAGTTCGGTGACCCACACGGGGCGCAGAGGCAGGCCGCGCTCAGCCAACAGCTGTCTGGCCCGCGGCGGACCGGTCTGGAGCAGGCTGGGGTAGACGTACCAATGCCAGGCCGCGGCATCGAAGGGCAGTTCAAGGGCGGGGTCGAGCCTGGCGGCCTGCAGTCGCCGCGCGACGGAGGCCAGGAAGGAACGGTACCAGTCGGCCGCTCCGGCGTCGTCGGCGATGCCGCCGTGTAGCACCCGCGCCGCCGGGTCACGGCGCTCGATGACCCGCCACGCCACCTCCTGGTACCTGGCGAACTGGTCCGCGCTGCCGCTCCAGAAATGCGCCAGGTTGGGCTCGTTGCCGATCTCCCAAGCGCTGACGCCTGCCCCGGAGGTCCAGCCCAACCGGCGCGAGAGTTCTCCGCCGGGCCGGTATCTCTCGACAGCCGCATCGATGAAGCGCGCCCAGGGGTTGGCTGGGTTGACGGTCCGGGCAAGCTGACGGTCCTCGGTGGGCTGCCCCTGGCCATCCAGGAAAGTCGCCTCTTCCAGGTTGCGCGGCGGCGCGGCGTCCGGCCGACAGGGCTGCCCGGCGCGTCCCGGCCAGGGTTCCGTCGGGGCTCCGAGCAGCCCGAAGGAGGTCGTCGATCGCGCCGCCGCGGCACAGCGGGCGAGGTCCCAGGCGGCCGACCGATGCGCCGGCGTCCCTTGGACAATGAGGAGGCTCCGGAGACCGCCCGCCAGGTCGCGCTGCACGATGCCATCCGGGACTGTCCAGTCCCAAGTCCCGTCGGGTCGCTCGATCAGATCCCAGTAGAGCGACCAGCGGTTCCAGCCGGCGCCCGAGGCACGGGCCTGGACGTAGCGATCCGCCAGGTCCGCCGCCGGCACGAGCTCGCGCAAGCGAACACCGCCCTCGGGACGCCGCTCGGCATGCAGGTCCATCAGGTCCACGTGGACCAGACCAAGCTCCATCGAAGCCGACGGGGCCGACTCGGTCGCCGACACCTGCGCCGCGACGGACCGGGCCGCAGATCCTGACCCGAGGGCCGAGGCCAGCAGACTGGCGGTCGCGAGACGACGAAGGACCAGGAGCCCGCCGCACGGCTCGGTGCGCGGGGGCGGCGAGACCGGTGCCGAGGCCTCCGCAGGCACCGGCCGTCGTCGCCTCATCCCCTCACTGCCCCAGGCGCCAGTTCATGACCACGGCCGGCAGAAAGATGCTGTCCAACACGATGGTCGGCGTGCGGCCGGTCGGGCTGGGGAAGGGGGTTCGGGTGGGGGTAGGCGTGGGGGCCGCCCCGCCGACGGGCAGGTGCGCTGAGAAGGCAGAGCCGTTGCCGTTGATGTCGGTACAGGCCGCCGTCACCTTGTTGAAGCGCAGGGGGCCGGCCGGGTTGAAGATGAAGAGGCCGGTGGCACCGTCGGCCACCGTCTCGCCTTCGAAGCTGCCTGCCTGGTTGCCGCCGTCGCTATAGATCTCGACAGGACCGCCCAGGCAGCTGGGCGCCGACCCGATCACCCGCGCTTCGGAGGCAACGGAGAGCTGCGGGGGCCGCACCTTGTTGTTGGCGTTCTGTCCCAGGTTGACCGGCGGACCGCCGTTGGCATCGAAGATGTTGCGGCGCAGACGATTGCCTTTGGCTGCCGACCCCTGGATGGACACGCCTCCCTTGCCATTGCAGGAGATTTCGTTGCCCTCGATCAGGGTGTTGACCACCTGGTTGTTGATGGCGATGCCCACGTCGCCGTTGCCCCCACAGCGGCCATCCTCCAGCACGCCGATGCGATTGCTGCGGATGACCACGCCGCTCGTGGTGTCGAAGATGGCGATGCCGGCCACCTTGTTGCCGCTGATCCGGTTGTCGACGATCTCGGTGTTGCTCGCACCCAGCTTCACCGTGATGCCGCCGTTGTTCGGCTCCGGCTGCCCCAGGGCATTCAGCCCGATCCAGTTGCCCATGACCTGGTTGGCCTGGGCGGACTCGAAGATGCTGACCGCCGAGCCGATGCCGCTTCCGGCGAGGATGTTGCGGTCCACCAGGTCCGGGCCGCCGACGATGTTGCGCGAGGCGCCGTTCATGATCTGGATACAGTCTTCCGACACCTCGGCCCGCTGACTGCCGTCCGCTCCCTCCAGCCCGCACCAACTGCCGACGATGCGATTGCCGACCGTCTGGCGATCCCGCAGGATGATGCCGACACCCGGCTTGATGTTGGCGAAGGCCAGGCCCGGACCGAACTGGTTGTCCCGGGCGCCACCGGCAAAGCCGTCATAGCGCACCATGATGGCCGCCTGCTCGTAGGCCCCGGACAGTGTGAAGCCCTTGAAGGTGCTGCCCGGACCTTCGACGACAAAGGCGTAGGCCATGACGCCGGCCCCCGGGCGGATCACGACCTTGTTGTCTCCCGGTCCGTTGTAGCCTTCGATGTCGGCGCCGAAGTCGATGGTTGTCCCGGCGGCGGTGAAGCTGTAGGGGATGGCGTTCTCGCCGAACTCGAAGATCCAGCGTCCGGTGGCTGGGTCGTAGCCCGGATCCGACACCGCGAGGGGCTTGCGCCCAGGGGGGCACTTCTTGCCCCGGGGCGTGGTGGCCGGGTCGTAACAGGCTCGGATCGTCCCGGCCACCGCGGCACCCTGGATCTTCTCGATGGCCCCCCGCAGCGAGCAGGGGTTGTCCCCCGGCAGGCAGTGGTTGGAGTCGGTCGGGATGTCTTCCGTGGTGTTGACGAAGATGACGAACTGCGAGGGGGCAGCGGCCACCGGGAGCGAACTCAAGGCCAGGCCCATCCCCAGCCACAGGACCATCTTGAAGGCTCGGCGCCCCATTCGGCTTCCTCCCCACTGCGGATCCGGCGCCACGGCGCTCTGGCGAAAGCCGCGGCCGACTGTCAACGATGGTCTGAGTATACCAGGAATGGCCCAGCCCGGCCGGGGCAGCTCCGGCCCTCAGGGCAGGGCGGGCGTCGGCGTCGGCAGGGTCGAGAAGACGCGGTAGATGCGCCCACCACGGTCGTCCGAGATCAGGAGGCTGCCGTCGGGTGCCTGGGCGAGGTCGACGGGACTGCCCCATCGACGGGTGTCTGGCCTGAGCCAGCCGCTGACGAAGTCGAAGACCTCTCCGCGGGGCAGGCCGTCCTTCATCGGAATCCGCAGGACGTTGTAGCCCAGCGGCAGCTCCCGCCGGGCATCCGAGCCGTGGCTGACCACGTACAGGTCCCCGCGGTAGTCCGGCGGGAACTGGGAGCCGGTGTAGAAGAGCAGGCCGCTGACGGCGCTGTGGGCCTGTAGCTGGACCAGGGGAGCGGTGGTCGCCGCACAGAAGCCCTCGGCCGGCGGCGCGTCGGCCTGCAGGTCGGGTTCGGACGCACCGAAACAGGAAGGCCAGCCGAAGTGCGCGCCCTGCGCCAGGCGGTTGATCTCGTCGGGCGGCAGCTCGTCGCCCAGGCCTTCCCGCCCCTGGTCCGGCACGAAGACCTCGGCGCTGGTCGGGTGGATGGCCAGGTCGAGGCTGCGCCGGAGGCCGGCGGCCATGCGGGTCACCTGGCCATCGGTTGGATCGAAGCTGAGCACCGAAGCGGCACGGGCGTCGGCGGGCTCGCAGCTCTGGCAGGGCGCCCCAACAGAGACGAGGAGCCGCCCATCCGCCGCCCTCGCCAGGCCCCGTTCCCAGTTGACGTCGGCGCCGGGCAGTTCCATCAGGCGCCGCGGCCCGCCCTGTGCCATGAGCTGGCCCGGACGGTAGGCAAAGGACCAGAGTCCGTCAGCGCAGGCCACGTAGAGCGCATCGGGTCCGAAGGCCAGGCCCCACGGCCGGTTGAGGCCGTCCCCCTGAGCGAAAGTGAGCGCCGTCCCCTGGGTGCCGGTCGGCAGGGGGTCTACCCGGCCGTTGCGATCGGCGTCCGGCAGGACGATGATCCGGTCCTCGCCGGGAACGGTGGCGAAGAGTTCGCCGCCGGTGGCCACCGCCATCATCGCCACCGGCAGTCCGAGTTCCGCGAAGACCGAGACCTCGAAGCCGGGCGGCAGCTCCAGCGGTTCCGGCGGGGGCACGACCACCGTCGGGCCCGGCGTGGGGGAGACGGCCGGCGTGACGCTGGCGACCAGGGTCTGGCTGGCCGCGGGCAGGACCCCCGCCTGGTCGCCAGCTGCCGCCAGCCCGCTTCCGGGCGAGCGCGGCGGTATCGGCGTCGGGCTGGCGCAGCCCAGGGCCAAGGCCCCCCCGAGGCAGGCAGCGCCGATGACGAAGGGAGCGTTTCGTGGGGCAGGCATGGAGCGATTGTCCGCAGCTCGGCGCCAGGGGTCAAGCGGGTGGGGTGTCGGGCGGTCGCGACACGGCGCCCGGCCGACGGGGCCTTGTGGAGCCGGCCGGCTCGGCTACAATGGCCCGCCTTATCCAGACCGCCGACCTCCGACCTCCGAGCGCAGGATTCCAGCCATGGTGCAGCTCTACAACAGCCGCAGCCGGACCAAGGAGCGGCTGCGGCCCATCCCTGGCCAGCCGATTCGCCTCTACGTCTGCGGCATCACGCCCTACGACACCACGCACCTTGGCCATGCGTTCACCTATGTGACCTTCGACCTGCTCATCCGGCTGCTCCGGGAGGGCCACCGCTGGCCCGTGCGTTATGTCCAGAATCTCACAGATATCGACGACGACGTCCTGCGCAAGGCCCAAGAGACAGGGGCTGACTGGCGTCGCCTGGGCCTCGAGTGGACCGAGCGCTTCAGGGGCGACCTGGCCTGGCTGAACCTGCTCCCGCCCGATGCCTATCCCGGCGCAACCTCGGTGATGGACCGGATCATCGGCCTCGCCGAAACACTGCTCGGCAAGGGCCTGGCCTACGAGCGTGGCGGCAACGTCTACTACGCGACCGGCGAGAGCGCCGACTTCGGCGCCGAGCTGGGCCTGGATCGCCGGCAGCTCCTGGCGATCGCCAACGAGCGTGGCAACCATCCGGACGACCCGCACAAGCGTGACCCGCTGGACTTCGTGCTCTGGCAGGCGGGCAAGCCCGGTGAACCGGCCTGGCGCAGCCCGTGGTCCCTGGGTAGACCCGGCTGGCACATCGAATGCTCGGCGCTGGCCCTGGAGCATCTGGGCGAGCAGGTGGACGTGCACGGGGGCGGGGCCGACCTGGCCTTCCCCCACCATGCCTGTGAGGAGGCCCAGTCCTCGCCCGTGGTCCCGCGCCATCCCTGGGTGCGCTTCTGGGTCCACGTGGCGATGGTGGAGATGGACGGGGTCAAGATGTCCAAGAGCCTCGGCAACCTGGTGCTGGTGCGGCGGCTGGCGGCCGAGGGCCACCACCCGGACCAGGTGCGCTGCTACCTGCTCCAGCACCATTACCGGACTGCCTGGAACTGGGATCCGGGGCGCTTCGCCGACTGCGAGGCCCTGGTCCGCACCTTGCACGGCGCGGTCGCTCGGTCGTCGTCCGGACAGCGGGTGCTGGACCTGAGCCGCTTCGGCCCCCGCATCACCGGCGCCCTGGAGGATGACTTGAACAGCCCGGCGGCCCTGTCCGCGGCCCTGGAGCTGGCGGATGCGATCATCGAGGCCCCGCCCGGTTCGGATCTCCGCCCGGCCCAGGACCTGCTCAGGGCCACGGCAGGCGGCCTGCTCGGCCTGCGTCTCGAGTCCTCGGTGCTGCCCCCTTCGCAGCTCGCGGACCTCTGGCCGAAGCCCGTGGTGGCCGCACCGGACCTGGTCCTGCCTCCGGGAACTCCTGCCTGAAGCCTCCCACCACACCTCCGGGCCCAGAGCCCTCCCCAGCAACACAGGTTTCCGATGCCCTCGCTTGCGTTCGACTTCTCCTGGCAGTACGCCTACGTGTTTCCCTTTGCGGTGTTCGTGGCCATCGTGGCCAACGCCTCCGGCTTCTCCGGCGCGGTGCTCTTCCAGCCCTTCTTCAACTTCGTGTTGAAGCTGCCCATCGGCAACGCCATCGCCACGGGGGTGGCCACCGAGACCATCGGCATGTCGAGCGGTGCCTGGCGCTACTGGCGCATGAAGCAGGTCGACCGGGCCGCCGCCTTCGCCCTGCTGCCCGCCGTTCTCGCGGGTGTGGCGGCGGGGCTCCTCCTCTTCGTCAGGTTGCCCCGCGAATGGCTGCGCCTGCTGGTGGGTCTGGTGGTTGGCGGGATCGCCGTCTTCCAGCTCCTGCGCGCCCGCCGAATGCTGTTCGGGACGGCGGGAAGCGCGGACCTGGCCGCCTTGCGGCAGCGACGCTGGCTGGCCCTCTTCGCCGGGACCTTCTCGGCCTGCACGGGCACCGGCGTGGCGGAAATGAGCCAGCCGCTCCTCGAACTGCGTGGCCGACTGGCCACCAAGCGGGCCAATGCCACGGCCATCTTCCTGGAGGCCATGGCCGACTGGTTCATCACCCTGGTCAACCTCTCCCTCGGCAACCTGCGCCTGGACATCCTCGTCTTCAGCGCGACCGGGGTCCTCATCGGGGCCCAGATCGGCGCCCTCCTGTCGCCCTACCTGTCGGACCGCCTGCTCAAGACGGCCTTCGGCCTCTGCATCCTGTTCATCGCCTCGGTCTATGTGATCACGTCCCTGCAGCGGCTCTGGCCGGGAGCCTGACCCGCCGCCGGTCCGAACCTCCTACTTTGGTCCCTTGCCTCGGCCCGGGTGGGGACGATAGGCTAGGCGCCGGCAGACCATCGGGTTCACTGCCACGAGGCAAGAGGAGCAAGGACATGGACGTGGACGAAGCGGCAGGCGGCTGGGTGGCGCTGCGGCGCGAAGGCAGCATCGAGACGTTCTGGACGGGGCCCCGCGCCTTGGCCTACCTCCGTCGCCAGGTGCAGGCCGTCGCCCTGGCCCTCTTCGTGGGGGGGCTGCTGCTCAGCGGCTACAGCGCCTGGGGGTGGCTGGCGGTAATGGCCGCGCCGGTGGTCGGCTTCCTGGTGATCGGCCGGTGGGTGAGGGCGCGTCCCTTGCTGAGCATCGACCGCGCGGCACAGACCCTGACCAGCCACCGGCTGACGGAAGCCGGTGAGGCGCCACTGCCCATCGCTCGCCTGGAGCAGGTCGTCGGGGCCTGGGAGACCTTCGGTTGGAGTTCGCGCAGCGCGGTCTATGCCCTGGAACGAGGCGGCGCCAAGCACCTCGTTCTGGACCTCGGGGGCACCAACGATCCGTATGCGATCGCCATCTGCACCGCCTTGGGCCAGCAGCTCGCGCTGCCTGCCAGCTACCTGGGGCCCGAGGGCGAGGTGCTGGCCTCCTTCGATCCCATCCGGCCGGCGGCGCCCGGCTGATCGGCGGCGGGGCCTCGGACGCTCGTCGTCCATGGCATCTCCGGCTGCCCGGCGCCCGCTCAGTCCGCAGCCCGGGCTTCGAGAACCTGGACCGCCACCGTCAACAGGCCCGGCACGGCCCCCGGATGCTCGAGGGCGATGCCGCCCACCAGGCTGATCGTGGCCAGGAGCGCGGGATCCGGCTCCGACCGCCCCAGGAGCCGCTGGCGTTCGAGGAGCGCGGCGGCCGCCAGGGCTGCACCGCTCGGCAGGGCCTGGTCGAGCAGGTCGCGCCCCCGGAGGAAGAGGGTCTCGTGACGCGGGCCCGTGCGGTAGGCGACGGCCCCCTTCTCGTCGACATGCTCGGCTTCGATCTGGGCGCACAGCTCCAGGCCCGCCCGGGCCCAGGCGCTGGTTGGATCACCCTGGGCGACGCTCAGGCAGGCCAGGGCCAGTGCCGCCAGGTCGTACAGGAAGGCCGGAACCTCCGCCCGCCCCGCTCGCCAGACATGCGCGGGGCCGCCGCCGGGGAGGCGCAGTTCGGCCAGGAGGAAGCGCAGGGCGGTCTCCGCCTCCCGTTGCAGGTCGGGGCGTCCCCACTCCAGGCCGGCACGGTGCAGGGCCAGGACACAGAGGCCGTTCCAGCCCAGCAGGAGCTTGTCGTCGGTGGCCGGTGCCGGCCTGGCCGCGCGCGCGGCCAGGAGGCGCGCCAAGGCCTCGTCCAGCCGCCGCGCCTGCGCCCCGGCGGGCGGGTCCCCGCGCAGCGTGGGGACGGAGCGGCCTCCCTCGGCATTGCCGGCGGCGGTCACGCCCAGACGCTCGGCCGCCCAGGCCCCTTCGGCAGCGCCCAGGACCGCGGCGATCTCCGCGGGGCGCCACAGGTAGCTGCGGCCTTCCTCGCCCGCCTGGTCCGCATCCTGCGCCGCGAAGAAGGCCCCGCCCGGGTGGCGCATCTCGCGCCTGAGCCAGGCGACGATGCCTTCGGCCGCCCGCCGCGCCCGCGGCGCCGCCTCCTGGCGCTCGGCGGCCAGGAAGAGGGGCAGCAGGAGGGCGTTGTCGTAGAGCATCTTCTCGAAGTGCGGGACCGTCCAGTCCGCGTCCACGCAGTAGCGGTGGAAGCCGCCGCCGACCTGGTCCATGAGGCCGCCGGAGGCCATGGCCTCCAGGGCCGCGGCCAGGGCCCGGCGGGCCTCCGCCGCGGCAGGCCGATCCGTCCGCGCTCCCCAGGCCGACAGGAGGCCGAGGAGGGGCGCCTGGGGGAACTTGGGAGCAGAGCCGAAGCCGCCGTTGCGCCGGTCCTCGGTCGCGACGATGCGGGCCACCGCCTGGCGCAGCCCCTCGCTCGTCGGCTGGGGCCCGCCGAGGTCCCGTGACTCCTGGGCGGCAAGCGCGGCCCGCACCCGTTCCGCCGCTGCCTCCAGCTCCGGCCGGCGCTCGCGCCAGGCCGTGGCCAGGCCCGCCAGCAGGTCGCCGAAGGCCGCGATGCCGTGTCCGGCGCACGGCGGGAAGTAGGTGCCGCCGTAGAACGGCAGGCCCGCCGGCGTCAGGAACAGGGTCATGGGCCAGCCGCCGCGGCCGGTCATGGCCTGGAGGGCGTCCATGTAGAGGGCATCGACGTCGGGCCGCTCTTCGCGGTCCACCTTGATGCACACGAAGTCGCGGTTCATCCTCTCGGCGACGGCCGGGTCCTCAAAACTCTCATGGGCCATGACATGGCACCAGTGGCAGGTGGAGTAGCCCACCGAGAGCAGGATGGGGCGGTCGGAGGCCCTGGCCTCGGCCAAGGCGGCAGGAGACCACGGCCACCAATGCACGGGTTGGCGCGCATGCTGCAGGAGGTAGGGCGAGAGGCTGTCCGCCAGTCGGTTCATGGGAGGATCTCCGTCGCGCGGGCGCCGCCTGCGCGCGCCGAGCAGTCCCCGGTCGGGGTCGGCCCGGCCGCCACCGGGCGCAGCAGGAGGTCGGCACCGGGGAGGACGTCCAGCGTCCATCCCGGAGCCAGGAAGAGGGTGCCATGGGTCTGCAGGACGATGGCCGGTCCCTTCAGGCCTTCGCCCGGGCGAAGCTGGGACGCTGGACGACAGGGCAGGGGCAGCCGGCGGCCGTCGGGCAGGCAGGTGTTGACCGTCGACGGCTGTTGGCGCCTGGCCGCGGGGTCCTCCCGCACCGACAGCCCCTCCGGCGCCAGCGGCGGCCCGGCGAGGGTGAGGCGCAGCGCCACCAGGCGCGGTGGGCGGCCGGCCAGCCGGAAGCCGTAGCGGGCCTCGTGCAGGTCCTCGAATCGTCCGCGCAAGGCTCGCGGGTCGTCCTCCCAGGGAAGCGTGAGGTCCCAGGACTGCCCTTCGTAGCGCAGGTCCACCTGGCGGTGCTCGACCAGGAGGGCATCGGGGACCCAACGGCCGAGGTCCCGCCGGGCCTGGCTACGGAGGCGCAGGAACCCGGCTTCCACCAGCCGGGGCCAGGCCCGCCGGCCCGCCGGCCAGCCGAGGGCCGGCATCGACAGGCGGCCGCTGGCCGAGGGCGCTGCGCCGGCCAGGCCCAGGGCCGAGAGCACGCCGGCCGCGGCCGGCACCACCACCCGGGCGATCCCCAGCCCCTCGGCGACGGCGCAGGCATGCATGCCCGCCGCGCCCCCGAAGGCCACCAGCCCACAGACGCGTGGGTCGATCCCCGCCTCCACCGAGACCCTTCGCAGGGCCCGCTCCATCCGGGCATCGGCCAGGGCAACCGCACCAAGGGCGCAAGAAGACAGGTCCAGGCCCAGTCGCGACGCCACCGGCCCCAGGGCCTTGGCCGCCCGGTCGAGCGACAGGCGGGTGCCGTCGGCCAGGGTCAGGCCGTCGGGCAGGCGCCCCAGGACAACCAGGGCGTCGGTGAGGGTGGGCGCAACGCCGCCTCGCCCGTAGGCGGCCGGGCCGGGCCAGGCACCCGCAGAGGCGGGCCCCAGCCTGAGCGCGGCATCCTGGGCCGCCTCGACAAGGGATCCCCCGCCTGCGCCGACGGTCTGGATGCGAAGTGCCGGGCGGTGGATGTCGACACCACCCACACAGCTGCTCCCTTCGAGCACCAGGTCACCCGCCGAGAAGGCGACGTCGGTCGAGGTGCCGCCCATGTCCAGGCTGAGGAAGGCCCCGAGCGCGTGCCGGCGGGCCACGGCCTGGGCAGCCAGGACCCCTCCGGCGGGGCCCGAGAGGACGGTGGTCACGGGCAGCCGACCGGCCGCCGGCGGGGCGAGGAGCCCGGCATGGGAGCCCATCACCGCCAAGGGGCGCGCGCCGAGTCCCCGGGTCAGGCGCTGCAGGAAGCCGCGCATCAGCGGCATGAGGTAAGCGTTCGCCAGGGTGGTGGAGGCCCGCTCCACCTCGCGCGCGGTGGGCAGGACCACCGATGACAGGCTGAGGTTCTGGGCCAGGCCGGCGGATCGCAGGGCACGGGCCAGAGCCTGCTCGTGGCGGTCGTCCAGCCAGCTGAAGAGCAGGCAGACGGCCACGGACGTCACCTCAAGGGCCGCCACGCCTCGGCACAGGCGCTGCAGCTCCGCTTCCGAGGGCGAACGCAAGACCGTTCCGTCGGCAGCCAGCCGCTCGTCAAGGCCCAGGCAGAGCCCGTCGTCGGCACCGATCAGGCTGGTTCGCCGCGAGGGCTCGAGCGCATAGAGCTCGTCCCGCTGGCCCCGACCGATCGCCAGCAGGTCCTCGAAACCGGCGGTCAGGACCAGGGCGCAGCGGGCCCCCTTGCGTTCGAGCAGGGCGTTGGTGGCGACGGTGCTGCCGTGAAGGACGGGGGCCTGGCCCCGGGCATCGATCTGCCTTAGCGCCTCGATGCCCGGCAGCTCAGGTCGGTCGGCTCGGCTGGGCACCTTGTACAGGTGCCAGCCGCCCGGCCCTGCCAACACCAGGTCGGTGAAGGTTCCCCCGGCGTCGACCCCGATGCAGTAGGGGTCTCGATCACCGGAGACCGGGCCTCGCGCCTGCTGACCGAGGTCGGGCATCGACGAAAACGAGGGGCCGAGCCGCATGGGCTCGGCCCCCGGAAGGCCTGCTCGCGTGATCGGGGCCGTTCCGGCCCGGCGTTCAACGGCCAGCCCAGGCCCTCACTGCTCGGCCAGGCGGCCGTGAATGAAGTCCACGGCATCGCCGACGGTGCGGATCTTCAGCGCGTCGTCCTCGCTGATGTCCCCGACACCAAACTTGTCCTCGAAGTCCATGATCATCTCGGCCAGGTCGAGCGAGTCGGCCTCCAGGTCGTCCTTGAAGCTCTGTTCGCGCTCGATGCCGGATGGATCGTCGATGCTGAGGTTCTCCGCGATGATCTCACGGATCTTGCTGAGGACTTCGTCCTGCGTCATCGCCATGGTACTGACTTTCTCCTGGAGGTTTGAAGCCGGTCGCTTCATGACGGCCGCACCGTAGGTCGATGGGCGTACGGTCATGCCGAGGGCGGGGAAGCACGGCGGTTCCCGCAAAGCGGTGGAGGTCTGAGTATATCGCGGAGGCGGGCGGAAGGACAAAGGCTTGTGAAGCGATCGGATGAGCCTTGACCCGGCCCACCGGGCCACGCATACTCGGGGACATGCCTACCAAAGTTCTCGCCGTCCCCACCAGTAGGAACACCCTGGGCGGGGGAAAGTTGCGCCGACCGTGAGCGATGCCGCCGCGACGGCCCGTCGCAAGGTGGACCATGTCCGCATCAACCTGGACGAGGCCGTCGGCTCGACCCTGACGACCGGCCTGGAGGCCTACCGCTTCCTGCCGCGCGCGCTGCCCGAACTGGACCTGGAGACGGTGGACCTCAGCGGCGAGGTGCTCGGACGGCCCTTCCGGGCCCCCTTGCTGATCTCCTCGATGACCGGCGGCTCGGACGAGGTGACGGCCATCAACCGCAACCTCGCCGCGGCAGCGCAGGCGGCCGGCATTGCCATGGGCGTGGGCTCGCAGCGCGCGGCCCTCGAAGATCCGGGCCTGGCCGCCTCTTTCGGCGTGCGCGACCTGGCGCCGGACATCCCGCTCTTCGCCAACCTGGGAGCGGTGCAGCTCAACTACGGCTACGGTGAGGACCATTGCCGGCGCGCGGTGGAGATGGTGGGCGCCGATGCCCTGATCCTGCACTTCAACGCGGTGCAGGAGGCCGTGCAGCCCGAGGGCGACACCCGCTGGTCCGGCCTTCTGCAGCGCATCGAACGCGTGGCCGGGCGCCTGGCCTGTCCCATCATCGCCAAGGAGGTGGGCTGGGGATTCTCGGCCGAAGACCTCAGGGCCTTGGCGGCTGCCGGCGTCGCGGCTGTGGACGTGGCCGGTGCGGGGGGGACGAGCTGGAGCGAGGTCGAGCGGCATCGCGCCGCGGACCCCTCCCAGGCCCGGGTGGCCGCCGCCTTTGCCGGCTGGGGACTGCCGACGGCCGAGGCCCTGGTCCTGGCACGCCGGGAGAGCCCCGGGCTGACAGCGATCGCCAGCGGGGGACTTCGGGACGGCGTGGACCTGGCCAAGTGCCTGGCTCTGGGCGCCACGATCGGCGGCATGGCGGGCCCCCTCCTGCGCGCGGCCACCGTCTCGGCCGAGGCGGTGCTGGAAGAGATCGACGTGCACCTGCGCACGCTCAGGATCACGATGTTCGCGATCGGGACCCCCGACCTGAGCAGCCTGCGCGAGACCCCGCGCCTCGTGCGCTGGGATCGCTGAACGGATGACCGCCCGCGGTCCCGGCGCCGACCTGGTGGCCAGCTTCCCGGATCGGGTGAGCGCGGCCTGCGGCCTGGGCCTCGTCGAGTTGCGCCAGCGCGTGGCCGCCTGCTTGCAGGGCCGGGGCGCGGATCGCGACGGACTCGCGGTCTACCGCTACCTGAGCTACCACCTCGGCCTCACCGATCTGGCCGGCCATCCCAGCCCGGAAGCGGGCCTGGGCAAGGGCATCCGCCCCATGGTGTGCCTCTGCGCGGCCACCGCAGTCGGTGGGAAGGCGGCCGACGCCCTGGACGTGGCGGCGGCGATCGAGCTGACCCACGAGTTCTCCTTGATCCACGACGACATCCAAGACGGGGACCGCCTGCGCCGCGGCCGACCGACGCTCTGGGCCGAGGTGGGCATCGCCCAGGCGATCAACGCCGGCGACGCCCTCTTCGCCATCGCCCGATCCCTCCTCTCGGCCGCGGATCCGCCTTTCGGGCCGAGCACGGCCTTGGCGATCTGCGCCCTCTACGACGAGGCCTGCCTGCGACTGGCCGAAGGGCAGCAGCAGGACATCGCCTTCGAAGCCGGCGCGCCGGTGTCCGAACCGGCCTACCTGCAGATGGTGCGCGACAAGACGGGGGCCATCCTGGGCGCCGCGGCAGCCCTGGGCGCCCTGGCAGGCGGGGCGGCGCGGGACACCGCAGCCCGCCTGGCGGCCTACGGCGATGCGCTGGGCGTCGCCTTCCAGATTCAGGACGATGTCCTCGGCCTGTGGGGCGACCCGAGGCTCACGGGCAAGCCCGCCGGCAACGACCTTCGCCGCCGCAAGCGCAGCCTGCCCATCCTGCGCGGCCTGGCCCATCCGAGCTTGGGGCCTGCCCTGGCAGAGCGCCTGGCCCGTCCCGATGCCTGGGACGATCGTGACACCGAAGGCTGGCTGGGCCGCCTGGAAGACGCCGGATGTCGGGCCGAGGCGGAGTCTGCGGCCAAGGAGCGGGCGGTCGAGGCCGAGCGCCTGCTGGCGGAGGCAGGACTGGACCTGGCCAGCGCGGCCGGTCGGCTGTTGGTGGGCCTGACCCGGGCGGCGGTGGAGCGCGACCGCTAGGGTGCAGGCGAACGGCCGCCGGGAGCGTCAGATCAGACCAGGCCCCACTCCGACCAGTCTCCACCCTCCATGAGCTCCGGCGACCAGCGCGGCTCGTCCAGCAGGTTGATGCGCACCTCGCCATCGACCATGCGCTGGACCACGTCCTTGGTCTGCTGGACCAGGGTGCCGGCATAGGGACAGAAGGGCGTGGTCAGGATCATCCCCACCTCGGTGCTGCCGTCGGCATGGAAGCTGACCTCGCGGACCAGTCCCAAGGTGACGATGTCCAGGTTGATCTCCGGATCGACAACGGCCCGGAGAGCCTCGCGGATGTCCGACTCGAGGACCGCAGGGGCGACGGCGGGAGCTGTGGGCGCTTGGATGGACATGGGGGACTCCTCAGCGTTCAAGGTCGAGTGGGGGTCACTCATCATAGAGCACCGTGGGCTCCTCGTAGAAGCGGATCTGCCGATCCTGGAGCTTGTGACGCGTCCACTCCGCCAGCCAGCGGTTCTTCTCGGACCGCAGGGTGTCGCTCCACAGGAGGTCCAACTCGGTGTTGACCCTGAGGGCGCGCAGGGGAATCAGGTGCCGGGTGATCCCGGAGGGCAGCTTGGCGTCCTCGCGCGCCATGGCCAGGATGTCCTGGGGCCGGTAGGAGGGAAAGACGACCAGGCCGGCGATCTCGGTATAGAAGGGCAGGAGCCCCGGCAGCTCGTCGCTCTGCACGCGGTGGATATTGGCATGGCCCTTGTAGAGCCGCACGACCTGCCGCAGGACGGCGGTCCGCCCTGCCAGGTCGCCCACGGCCTCCAGGCGGGTGACGCTCCCGTCGGGATGGGCGACGAAGGCCAGGCAGCCGCCGGTGGCCAGGGCGGCCCGCGCCTCGGCCAGGCCTCCGGCGCGCAGGCTGAGGCCGGGCACCCGGGCCAGGCCCTCCTCCAGGGTCGCGGTGGGGATGCCCGTCACCAGGTGGTACCAGGTGTTCAGGGTCACTCGGGCATAGTCGACCACCTGGACCACGACATCGGGCACCCCGAGGCGGCGGAGGGCAGACACGCGGTTGGCGCCGTCCAGCACGACGAAGCGCTCCGCATCCAGGGGGGCGACGATGGGCGGGTTGCGCACGATGCCCTCGGACTGCAGGCGCATGGCCAGGGCGGCGACGCGGCGCTCGTCGGCATCCTCGTGCAGGAGGACATCGGTGCCCGCGACCACGCGGAGGTCCGGAAGCTCGAGCCCGCTGGGCAGGAGGGCCATGGATCTCAACCGGCCGCTTCGGCGCGCCGCGTCAGGTAGTCGATGAGGTCGATCTTGGTCAGGACCCCGGACGGTCCGGTCTCGCCGCGCACCAGGAGGATGCTGTGCCGGGCGAAGAGTTCGCCCAAGGCGCTGAGCGGCAGGTCCACGCCCACCTCGGCCGCGCCGTCACCGACCATCGTGTGGACGTCCAGATCCTCGCTCCAGCTGAAGTCGGGGGCGAGCATGCGCGCCAGGATGTCGCGCTCGGAGACGGACCCGAGGAGGCGGCCGGCCGCGTCGAGCACGGGGAGCTGGGAGATGTCGCTCTCCTTCATCAGGCGCACCACTTCCACGAGGCGGGCGCCGGCGCTGACGGTATGGAGGGGGCGGGAACCGAGCGCGCCGAGCAGGTCTGCCACCCGGGCCTCGCCGGCGGTGCCGGTGGGCATGCCGTGCTCACGCAGCCAGGCATCGTCGTAGACCTTGGAGAGGTAGCGGCTGCCGGAGTCCGGGAGCAGGACGACCACCACCGCCTCGGCCCCCAGGCCCCGGGTCTGGATGTAGCGCAGGGCCCCGGCGACGGCCGACCCGCAGGACCCGCCGACGAACATGCCTTCCTCGCGCACGAGGCGCCGGGCCATGACGAAGGACTCGGCATCGCCCACCTGCACCACGTCGTCGACCACCGAGAAGTCGGTGGTGGAGGGAAGGAAGTCCTCGCCGATGCCCTCGATCAGGTAGCCCTCGGCGGGCCCGTGCTTCCCGGTGTAGAAGAGGTCGTGCAGGATGGAGCCGTAGGGGTCCACGCCCACCACCTGGATGGCGGGGTTCTGCTCCTTGAGGTAGCGCCCGGTGCCGGAGATGGTGCCGCCGGTGCCCAGGCAGCAGATGAAGTGAGTGATCCGGCCGTCGGTCTGCCGCCAGAGTTCGGGGCCGGTGCTGCGGTAATGGGCGGCGGGGTTGGCGGGGTTGTGGTACTGGTTGCCCAGGATGGCGCCGGGAATCTCGCGCGAGAGCCGCTCGGACACCTTGTAGTAGGAGCGGGGGTCGTCCGGCTCCACGGCCGTGGGGGTGATGACCACCCGCGCCCCGTAGGCCCGGAGCACGCGGATCTTCTCCTGGCTCATCTTGTCCGGCATCACGAACACGGTCTTGTAGCCTCTGAGCGCCGCGGCGATGGCCAGGCCCACCCCGGTGTTGCCGCTGGTGGGCTCGACGATGGTCCCGCCGGGCTTCAGCCGGCCGTCGGCCTCCGCGGCCTCGATCATGCTGATCCCGATGCGGTCCTTCACCGAACCGCCGGGGTTGAAGTACTCAACCTTGGCCAAGACGTCGGGCGCCAGGCCGGCCACCACCTTGTGCAGGCGCACGAGGGGGGTGTTGCCGATGGTCTGGAGGATGTTGTCCTTGACGCCGGACATGGGGGCGGGGGCGGTCGCTGGGGTCTGCGTGCCGGCATCCGGCTTCGAAGGATTGGCCATGGGTCGCGGATCACCTGTTCGGTAGCGGGGCTGCGGTAGCTGCCGGAGGTCGGAGATTGGGAGCCGAGCGGACGCAAGGTTACCCGACCGAGGGGGGGTGGGTCAACGTGTCGGGCGGTGGTCTGGCGCAGCGGCCTTGGGGGTGTGATACCATGCGCCCGGTAGCAGTTGGCGCCTGCCCGGCGGCCGCGGACCTCTGGCAAACGGAAGCTCAGAGCCACCGTCATCGATGAATCGGAGCCGGCGTGGCGCGGGCCCCCGAGAAACCCTCGGTCGGGGCCAGGTGCCGATCGAGCCAGCGTTCGACTCGTATTTCGCGATCGCCTTCTGGGCATTCGTCGCAACAAGAAAGGGACGGCGCATGTGTCCCCATCGCTACCCGTTGATGGTGTTGACTCTCGCGGTCGCCCTGGTCCTCGCCACAGCAGGCGTTTCCGGCCTGATCGTGGTCCCTTCGAGCGAGGCCAAGGCCATGGTGGGGGCTGGGGGCTGGGGGCGGAAGGGGACTGGTCCAGGGTCAGAGCCGCCGCTGAAGCCAGCCCAACAAGGACCGACATCCCCACTGCCCGGGCAGCTCGAGGTCTTGGACCAGGCCGGCGGTCCCACCGGCCCCTTGGTCATCGAGGGCAACCTGGCCTATGTCGGCCGCGGCCCGGTGGTGGCGGTGGCCGACATCAGCGACGAGCGGCATCCACGCTGGGTCGGGCGGTCGGCGGTCCTCGAAGGGCCGGTGACCGACCTGGCCTTGGTAAATGGGCACCTGCTGGCCACCTACGGCGACAACGGATCCGACGAGCACGTGGTCGGCATGAGCCTTGGCAAGCCCACGGCGCCGGCCCTGGCCGGCAGCTTGGACCTGCCGACGGCGTCGCTTGACCTGTATGGGACACCTGAACAAGCGTGGCTGGGCGTGCGCCAGATCGACCTCCGCCCTGGCGCCAACACGCGCATTTTCCTCATCGCGCTGTCGGTCGATCCAAACGCCGGCATCACCGCCTCGACCCTTTGGCAGGGGACGTTTGGTGGGATGGGAGTGCCGGCAACAGCCCCCGTCGTCCGCCCCATGGGAGCCGACCTGCTCGTGGTGTCGGGGATGCCGAGTGATCGTCCCGATTCGGAACTCTGGAGCTTCGGAGGGCGCGGCCGAGGGCCGTGGACCCCCGTGTCGCGGGCTGCCTTTGGCGATCGCGGTTGGGCCCAATCCCCAGGTCTAGCGATCGATTCCAGGCGCCGCCTGGCCTTTGTCGCCAACCACGCGGGGATCAAGGTCTTCGACATCGGGGCGGAAGGTGGCCTTCGCCGGCGCGGTGAACTCGCCAGGCTGGGCTCCGTATGCAATGGCCTGGTCTGGACTGGGCGATGGTTGGTGGCGTCGAGGGGCTGCGACGGAGACCGGAGTGTCGATCTGATCGATGTCGATGACCCCGATCGGCCGCGCCAGGTCAGCAGCTTCACGATGGAGCACAACGTCGCGATGGTGGCAACACGGGGCGATCGCTGGGTGACCAGCGGCGGCCGAGATGGTGGGTTGGCCATCTTCCGGCAGACCGGCTCGGGCGCTCCCGAACCGCTGGGACGGATCGTGGACGCGCCCGTCTTCGGCCGCGCCGTCGACACGGAGCGGGGCCGCTACGGGATTTCGCCCGGCCTGGGCGTGGTCCATGTGGCCGATGCTCAGGGCCCGGGATGGGCCCAGGCGACCTTGGCCTACCCGCTTCCCGGCATCACGGACCTGGCGGTGGGTCCGGAGGGTCAACTCGTGGCCGCATCCGTGCAGGGCAGGGAAGGGCCGTCGAGTTTGCATGTTCTCACGCTTCAGGGCGACGAGCCGGTGCCGGCCCGGCGCATCGATCTGGAACCGGCGTGGGACATCAACCTGACGGTCGTCGACCGCGATCTCTATCTCGGGATCTCTCAAGTCCTCGAGGCATCGGGGCAAGCCATCTCTCCCGTGCAGCGTTGGGCCTTCGATGCGACTGGCCTCACCTTGCAGGCGCGCACGGACCCCAAGGTCGGCGCGGCCTGTTTCGTGGTCGGTGACCGAGTCTACGTCGCGGTCGGCGGCGGCATCGTCGCTCTGGATCGCAGCAGTCTGATGCCCCTGCAGGTGTTGAGCAGCGATCAGCCGAGCGGGTCCTGCGGTCTGGCCCTCCTTTCGTCGGATGGCGGCACGCCGAGCTTCGTGCGCTCCAATGACCGGACGATCTTCGTTCAGCGGATCGAAGGGAACAGGTTGGCGACCTTGGGTCGCCTGGAGCTGCCGTTGGGTTCGGTCTGGAAACCGTCCTGGGCCGCTCCACTGGTGGACGATGGTCTCGTGCTGGCGGTCGGTCCAGGAGCATGGCTGGTCGACATCCAGGTTCCAACAGCGCTTCGTGCCCTGGCATTCCTCCCCTTGGACCGCCTGAGCGGGATCAGCCCGCAACATCCGAAGCGCGGGGCTCTGAGGCCCGGCAGCCGCTGGCTTATGTCGTCTGATGAGGAAGGGATGCTCCTCGTCCGCGTGGTCGACTCGCCGGCCGCTGCCCCCCGCCTGGTCCCGACGCCCCAGCCGTGGGCCAGCCCGACGCCCGGCATGGCGAGGCTGCTGCAGACCTCCGTTCGACCTCCCAGCTTCAGGCGCCTCTACCTGCCCCTGGTGGTCGAACAGAGCAAGGACTGGCCCCAGCCTATCATCGACCAGCGCAGCATCGGGCCCGGATACCAAGGGATTGCCGCCGAGGGTGGCCGCGCCTGGATGGGCGACGGGCGCACCATCGCCCTGTTCTCGAGCGATGGCCGTCGCGCGAAGCTGCTGGATCGCTCGGTCAACCTACCGGCGGCCCCCCGTCTACTGGCGCACGCCGATGGCCTGCTTCTCGCCATTGCGGGTGACCGCGAGCTGTTCCTGCTCTCCCGCAGCGATGACGCCGCCCCTGAACCCTTGAGTCGCCTGGAGCTACCCGACCAGGTCATCGACATCGCCGTCCAAGGCAGGCTTGCTTACCTCCTCACCGCGTTCTGCGGCCTCTTCACCGTCGACTTGACACGATCTTCCCGTCCCGAGGTGGTCAGCGTGCTCGAAGAGCCCGCCGCAAGCAAGCGGGTGCTCATCGTCGGTCCCTACCTGATCAACCTGCGCGACAACGACCCCGATGGCTGGGTAGACATCGCCAGCCTCGAGGATCCGCGGCGTCCGCGTTGGGTCCAGCCTCAGCAGTTGCCGCGCTATCACTTGGCGGCCACGGACGGCCTCAGGATCTACTTCGATGGCGGCCTACCGGAGCGGGACCTTCTGTTGGTCGCCTACACGGTATCGAGCGAGGGCCGCCTTGTCGAGGACCTGGCGTGGAGGGGGGCGTTGGAAGCACTGCCGCAGGATGCGTTGGCGGGCCTGAATCCAAGTCGTATGGCCGCCACCAAGGACTGGCTGGTCCTCTCGAACCTGGGAGGCTTTGCCGCGGTACGGATGTCATCTGACGGCCTGCCGCGGGGGGTCTTCGATGGACAACTCGGCCCGCTCCTCGAGCCGACACATCTGGCGTTGTCCGATGGCTCGGGATGGGTGATCGTCAGGGGCTACTCCAACGGTACCAGCATCGATAGCGCCGAAGAGGATTTCCGGCAGGCGGCGGCATGGGTGGACCTGGACAGCTTGACCGTGGAGCGAGGCGGGCCTGCGGCCACCACCAGCTGGTTTGCGGACGCCCCGGCATACCCCGGACCCATGGTACGCTTCGGCACGGTACTATGCATCGGTCCAGGTGCGCCGGACAAGGATCTAAGGCCTCGCCACCACTGGCTGGCTGTGGACGCCGCCGACCCCCGCAAGCTCGTCACGCTTGGCCGGATGGCCATGCCCAGAGGCATCCATTGGTTGACGGCCATCGATGCCGCCACCGCCATCGGTTTGAGCTGGGATCCGGAAGCGCAGCCGGCCAGCAGCCTACATCTTCTGGACCTCGCCGATGTCCTCCACCCCCGGGTCATCGAGACCCTACCGCTGGAGGGCGAGCTTGCCTGGTCGGCCCGTCGCTTCGGTGATTGGATCGCGGTGCGCATGGCACCTCCCGGGGGCAACGGAGTCGAACAGGTGACCTTTCACCTGCTGCGGGCCCGCAAGGGCTCGCCCCTGGAACCGATCGCAACGATCCCCAGCCCGGCAGGGTCCTTCGACAGCAGCCTTTTCATCGAGGACTCGCGAGCTTTCCTCAGCTTCCAAGGCTTTCGCCTGGTCGACGAGGCTCGTTCTGTCAATACCATAGAGACCCAGGTCTTCGACCTCACGGCTCGCCCCCCGACGCTCCTGGGGGGGCTACCCATTGAGGTCCACGCCCTGGGTCGCGTGGGGTCTGAAGTCTTCGCACTGCTCCCGGACCCGGCCGAGCCTTGGATCCGGGCTCTGGCCACCGTTTCGCTCGCCGACCCTCCGTCGGCCTCACGCATCCGCCAGCGCATCGATCTTCGAGGTGCCAGGCCTCACTTCACCGACGGGGACGCGGTCATCGGTGATATCAGCGCCCTTGAGGACGGAACGGTCGTCCTGCCCGTCCTCGCTGAGAACCCCCAGCGTATCGGGCCACACCGTTACCTGATCCAGCGGCTCCGGCGTAGCGCACCGGGCGGCGACTGGCTGGCCGACCCCGGCATCCCGCTGGAGGTGGACGGCGTCACGGCGTCCTCGTTCAGCTACGCCGATGGCTGGCTGGCCTTCCTCGAGGAGGAGGTTCCGATCAACCTGAACGAGCGCCTACATCTGCTGCGGCTGGCGCCCTAGGCCACGGGCCGCGCCCATCTGCCATGGGGTAGGGCGAGCCTAATTCAGCCCATGCGGCCCCAGTAGACCACGGCCAATCCGATAGGGATCGACCACCGGAGCAGCCAGGTCAGCAAGCCGATAGCCGCCAGTTCCTTCAACAGCCGGACATCCGCCGGGTCCGGCAGGGGTTCGGGTGTCGCCAGCAGGGCTTGGTCCAGAACAGGCCGGGTCAGGCTGCCCGCGACCACCAGCAGCAAGAGAGAAGCCAGCACCGCCCAAGGCGGCAGGCCGAGGGTCAGGGTCATCATCCAAGGATCCAGCGAGATGCCCGGAGAGCGGTCGGCGATGGGAGGCAAGTAGAAGACCGCGGCCAGGATAGGGCGCGTCAGGCCCAAGAAGCCATCGGCCACCGCTCCCCAAGCCAGGAGTCCCAGAGCCCAGCCGGCCTGGCGCCGTCGACCCAATGTCACGTTGCGCTTGAAGTCGTGCTGGATCCAAGTGACCGTGCGATAGAAGGCCCATTGCCCCAGAATCAAGGCCATGGCAAGCAGGGCGAGGTCGACGATCTGCGGAAACTCCGCAGCGGACGTCACCGGCCCCAAGCGTCGCGCCCTGACCATAGCGGACCATGTTCCGCGGAGATTCGACCAGTGTTCAATCAACCGAAGCCAACCGCCGGCCAAAGCCAACGCGAGGAGGGCCTCGCGTTGGGGCCTTCCCTCCGGCCTTGCGAAGAGCCCCTGCCGCAGGCTGGCGACTGGCCGAAGGGCCACGAGGAAGCAGGCCGCTGGCAACAACCAGACAGCCGTCCCCAAGACGTTGCGATGCATCTCGAAGGAATAGGGTGAGGTGTAGGAGCTCCAGAATCCTCGGCTGCTGGCGATCAGGGGTTCACGCAGCAGGCCGGCCGCCACCAGCAGCAGACCCAGACGAGCCCAAGGACCTTCGGCCGCCTCATGCTCCGCTCCTGTTGACCCATCCTCGCCGGATGGCCCGCCCAGCCGTAAACGCACGACTTCATCCAAGTGCTCCTCACCGACAGCAGCACCCTCCCTCTTCGTGTCGGCGAGAGCCTGTCGACGCCGGCTCAGGGCAAGCAGGCGGCGTGCGGCGAACAGCGCGACCCAGATGATCAGCAAGTCGTTGATCCAGTAGCGCCAGAAGTCAGCCATGCTCAGCTCCCCGCTTGTGACCGCCAGGCTCGTCGGGCTCCCAGGGCGCCTCCGTTTCATCAGGATCGGCTTCATCAGGGTCGGTATCGACCATCGTCACCCTCGGCTTCCAGGTGAAGAGCCAGATGAGCAGCCCAAGGCCGACGAGCAAGGGCCCAAGGCGCAGGACATGGGCCCATTGGCCGCTAGCGAAGACCGGGCCGCCGCCTAGAAGGCCCAGTCCCCAAAGCACGCCCAGCCCACCGAGCAAGATTGCCAAGCTCGTTTGGCTCAGGGTGGCGCCCAGCGTCAAGGCAAGGAGCCGAGACGCCCTGGACCAGCCTCCTTCCGGCACCCAGGCGGCGCTCAGGTCGGCCACCTTTGGTCGGAGTGCAAAGGCTGCCAGGAGACTGAAGCCCATGAGCAACAGAGCGCCACAGCTCATGTCACGGCCCATCACGCCCGTGTCGTTCAGCAAAGGTGGAAAGCAGGCGAATGGGGACACCACTGCCTGTCCAAGAAACGCCACGGCGGCTCCTGCGAAGGCAACCCGATACAGCCAGGGACTCCAAGAAGGCGCTGCCCGCGGAAAGGTCGCGGCCGATGCCTGCCGGGCAAGCTCCGCACTGCCCAGCAAGGCCCACACCGCCCCAGCAGCCGTCGCCACGGGCAACAGCCATGTCCATGGGCCCAGATACGCCGCCATGCCGTCTGGGAGCCAGACGAAGCGAAGGGCAGCCACTTGGACCACACTGACAGCCATGGCCGCCCAGGCAAGAAGCGCCACCAGGCGCGCGCGCAGCGGCCAAGGCGCCTCGTCGTCCTGCCTGGCAGCCAGCACCCGCCCGCCCAGGTTCCAGCCCGCAACCACGGTCGCCACCCACAGCAGCAGGTCTGCGACCAAGGAAGCCGTGCTGAGGCCTGACCTGGTCTGGGCAAGGCCTTCGGTCTGCAGCGCCACAGACCACCAGACGGAGAATACCTGTCCGATCAAGCCTAGGGCCATGCCAACGGCACTGGGCAGGAGAAGCAACAGGGTCAGCTTGCTTCGCCACCAGAGAAAGGCCTCGCCTTCAAGGTGGGCGCGTTCAGACTCCTGGGGATCCTGCCTCGGTCCCGAGCGCCGATGCCACGCCCAGACGAAGACCAGGATCAACGGTAGCAGGGCAACGATCGATCGTCCTGACGCCACGAAACCCTCCGATTCTGTCTGTCCGGAGCGCAGTGCGTGCTTCCAAGCGACGTGACACGAGAAGCAACGGGGTCACCCGATGATCCGTTCGCTCAGACACAGCCCTCGCTCAGGCCCGCAGGTAATGACAGCTATACCCCCCCGGGTTCTTGACCAGGTAGTCCTGGTGGTAATCCTCCGCCGGCGTGAAAGGCCCGGCGGGCTCCACCTGGGTGACGATACGCCCGGGCCAGCGGCCGGAGGCCTGGACCCTCGCGATCACCTCGGCCGCCGCCGCCGCCTGCGCCTCATGGGTGGTGAAGATGGCCGAGCGGTACTGGCTGCCGCGGTCGTTGCCCTGGCGGTTGGGGGTGGTGGGGTCGTGCATGCGGAAGAACCATTCATCCAGGAGGCGCTCGAAGCTGAGCACCTGGGGGTCGAAGACCACGCGGATGGACTCCGCGTGGCCCGTCAGGCCCGTCCGAACCTGCGGGTAGTCGGGGTCTGGCGTCGAGCCCCCGCAGTAGCCCACCTCGGTGTCCAGTACGCCAGGCACCGCGCGCAGGATGTCCTCCATCCCCCAGAAGCAGCCGCCGGCCAGGATGGCCGTCTCGGTGGATGACGTGGTGGACATCAAGAACCTCCTGGAACTGGGCGGAAGAACGGTGGGGCTATCGTAGACATGGACGCGCTCGGACGCAAGGGCTCCTGTACTCCGGCGCCGCTCGGCAACGGCTGCCCCCGCCACCCAAGGGGCGAGGACAGCTACCCTCGTCGACCTCGCCGGGTTATCATCGCCGCCATGTCCCCAAGTCCCGCCGCGACGCGGAGTCCCCGCCCCGCCGCTCCCCGCCTCGTGAGCTCCAGCCTGCTCTTGATGGGCGCCTTCCTCCTCTCGAAGGTGGTGGGCCTGCTCCGGGACCGCGCCATCGCCGCCCGCTTCGGCGCCGGGGCCGAGCTGGACGCCTATGTGGCGGCCTTCAAGATCCCGGACCTCCTCTTCACCGTCTTCGCCGGCGGGGCCCTGATCTCGGCCTTCCTGCCGGTCTTCGCCGACACCCTGGCCAGCGAGGACGAACCGACAGACCCGTGGCTTCTGGCCAGCGCCGTCGGCAACTGGGTGGTGCTGGCTACCGCCCTCGTCGGCGGCCTGGCCGCGCTCTTCGCCGAGCCCCTGGTGAGCCTGGTCGTCGCCCCCAGCTTCGACCCTGTTCAAGCGGCCTTGACGGCGGAGCTCATGCGCATCGTCCTCCTGAGCACCCTCGTCTTCGCCATCTCCGGCTTGCAGATGGGCATCCTCAACGCCTACCACCACTTCCTGACCCCAGCTCTGGCCCCCATCCTCTACAACCTGGGCATCTGGGCCGGAGCGCTGTGGCTGGCGCCCCGCCTGGGCATCCATGGGCTGGCCTGGGGGGTGGTGCTGGGCGCCTGCGGCCACCTGCTGATCAAGCTGCCGCCGCTCCTCGGCCGGGGTTACCGGTGGCTGCCCGCCCTGGGCCTGGCGAATCCCGCCGTCAAGCTGGTCTTCCTGCTCATGCTGCCCAGGATGCTGGCCTTGGGCACCGTGCGCGCCATGGACCTCTTCAACGTGCGCCTCGGCTCCGGCCTGGCGCCCGGCTCGCTGTCGGCCTTCAACTATGCCTGGTTGATCGGCCAGATGCCCCAGACCCTCCTCGGCACGGCCATCGCCACCGTCGCCTTTCCCGCCTTGGCCGGCCTGGCGGCCCGCGGCGACCTGGCCGGGCTCAGGGAGGTAGCGCGGAAGGCCCTGTCCGTCATGCTGGCCCTGGCCCTTCCCGCCTCCGTCGCGCTCTGGGTCCTGGGCGGGTCGGCCATCGACCTCCTCCTGCGCACCGGCCGCTTCGACGCCACCGCCGCCGGCCTCACCCTAGCCGCTCTCAAGATGTTCGCCCTCGGCCTCGTCGGTCACGTGACCCTGGAGATTGTCGCCCGGCTCTACTACGCCCGCAAGGACACCTGGACCCCGCTGTGGATGGCGGTCTTCGCCCTCGTGGTCAATGTCCTGTTGGCCCTGTGGTGGATCGGCCCGCTCCAGGTCCGCGGCCTTGCCTTGGCCAACTCGGTGGCCGTCACGGCCGAGGTGCTGCTGGGGCTGGCCCTGCTCCAACGCAGCCTCGGAGGACTGGGGCCGCGCGCCCTGCTGGCGGACATCGCGCGCACGGCTCTGGCGGCGCTGGCCATGGGCCTGGCCATGGCGGCCGCCCTCGGCTCGGCGGCCTTGCCGGCGATGGCCGGGCTGCTGGGCCGGCTCGGGCCCCTGGGCAGCCGCCCCGCCCTGGCCGAAGGCATGGCCGGGCTCGGGCTGGGGTCTGCCGTGGGGGCTGTGGTCTACCTGGCGGCGGGGCTGCTCTTGGGGGTGGAAGGCCTACGGCTGGGGTGGCAGCGGCTGCGGAGCCGGTGAGGCGGGCTGGGCCCAGCGCAGGTAGTCCGCCTCCGTATCGAGGTCAGCGAGGATCTCCGGTGCGTCTTCGAGTTCAGGCACCGTCACCCGATCGCGGAGGCCGAGGAGGAGGTCGCGCGGCCGGCTGCCGGGGGGGAGAGCCAGCAGCCCGGGCAGGTGCTCGCTCCCGAACAGCACCGGATGCCCCCACCGCCCCTGGTGGGCCGGCACCACCAGGGCCTCCCGCAGGCGCTGGGCGTCAGAGGCGTCCATGACCGCCCGCATGACTTCCGGCCCGATCATCGGCTGGTCGCCGAGCAGCACCAGGACCGCGTCGATGTCGCTCGGCAAAGCGGCCAGGCCACATTGCAGGGAGCCAAGCAGATCGCCGACCTCGGGCCGAGGGTTGTGGACCACAGCGACGGCCTCCCTGCTGGCCAGCGCCTCCAGCTCCGGCGAACGCCCGCCGGTGACCAGCCAGGTCCGTTGAAGGCCCGCGCCGCGCAGGTTGGCCAGGACCTGTTCGATCACCGTCCGGCCCCGCCACGGCAGGAGCAGCTTGTCCCGCCCCATCCGCCGGCTGCTCCCTGCCGCCAGCACCACTGCTCCGATGCGGCCCCTGGCGGCGGACAAGCCGCCCGCCGCCGCCCGGCCTCCCCCCTTCCCGGTAGACGTCACCCGGCTCCCCCGCTCCTGCTGTCAGCCACCACCTGGGCCAGGATGGCCAGGGCGATCTCCGCCGGTGTCCGGGCCCCGATGTCCAGGCCGATCGGCCCTCGCAGGCGGGCGATCGCGGCCTCGGTCAGGCCCGCGGCAGCCAGCCGCTCGCGCCGCTCGGCCTGGGACTTCCGGCTGCCCAGGGCGCCCACGTAGCCGGCGGGACTGCGCACCGCCACCGCCAGGGCAGGGTCGTCCAGCTTCGGGTCGTGGCTCAGGACCGCCACCGCTGTCGCCGCATCCAGGCCCAGCCGCTCCAGGACCGTCGCCGGCCAGGCCACGTGCAGCCCATCCACCGCCGGGAAGCGCTCGCGAGAGGCGAAGGCCGCCCGGGGGTCGACCACCACCGTCTCGAAGTCGAGGAGGGTTGCCAGACGGACCAGGACCTGGGCGATGTGGGTGGCGCCGACCACGACCAGGCGCCGCCGCGGCAGGAGCGGGTGGAGGAAGATCTCCAGCGACGCGCCCTGAACCGGCAACGCCAGGAGCCTGGGCTCCTCGGAGGCCCGGTCGGCCGAGGGTCCGCCGCCGAGCACGACCTCTCCGAACGCATCGGCGAGCGCGACGGCGAGCCCGGCCGATCCGGCCAGGGCCGAGGCCGGAGCCCTCCGCTCCTCCACGAGGCAGGCTTGACCCAGCCATGCCGCCGGCCCCCCCACCACCGTCGCCCAGCCCGCAGGCCTGCGGGCGTCCAGCGCCGCCCAGGCCGCTCGCCAGAGCCCTTCGTCCAGCCCTGCCAGCCAGAGCTCGACCGTCCCGCCGCAGGCCAGGCCGAGGCTCCAGGCGCGGTCATCGCCGACGCCGTAGCTCAGGCGCTTGGACGGCGCCCCTGCCAGGACCGCCAAGGCCTCTTCGACCAGGGCTCCCTCCACGCAGCCGGCGGTCACCGATCCCGCGAAGGCTCCGCCCTCGGCCACCGCCAGGAACGAGCCCGCCGGCCGCGGCGCGGACCCCCAGGTGCGGAGCACCGTGGCCAGGGCCACCGCCCGCCCCTCGTGCAGCCAGGCGTCCACTGCCGGGCGGAGTTCAAGCCAGTCGACCATCCGTCTCCCCACGTCTTTGACCGGATTCAGACCAACGAGCCGTCTACGATTGCCCGCGGTCCCGTGTCAGTGTAGCGTGGAGGCCTGACGGCTGCTTGCGCCGCACCGCCCCCCGGCTCCCCGTCCTCTGCGCCCCGCTCCTTGCCCCATCTTCGCGAAAGGACTGACGCCCATGCCGGCTACCGCCTTCCGGCTCAACCGCCGACCGCAGACCGTGGACCTGCCCCCTGAGATGCCCCTGCTCTGGGTCTTGCGGGATGTGCTCAACCTTACCGGCACCCGGTACGGCTGTGGTGTCGGCTCCTGCGGCGCCTGCACCGTGCACGTGGACGGCAAGGCCGAGCACAGCTGCCAGACACCGCTCGGCCAGGTGGCCGGCCGCGAGGTCACCACCATCGAGGGGCTGGCGGAGGACGAACTCCACCCTTTGCAGGCCGCATGGATCGAGGCCGATGCCCCGCAATGCGGCTTCTGCCAGGCGGGTCAGATCATGGCCGCCGCGGCCCTGCTCGACCAGAACCCGGCCGCCGACGACACCGCCATCGATGCCGCCATGAGCGCCAACGTCTGCCGCTGCGGCTCCTATGTCCGCATCCGCGCCGCCATTCGCCAGGCGGCGCGAGCCGTCGCCGCAGGAGGCCGGGCATGATCCTGCGCCAACACGAAGGGCTCCTGACCCGCCGCCAGGTCCTCAAGGCCGGGGCCGGCCTGCAGCTCGGTCTGATCGTCGGCGGGAGCGGCGAGACCCTGCTGGTCCTGGCCCGCGAGGACGATGCCCGATCCTCCGAGGCCGACCAGCAGCCCTCCCTCCTGCCCAGCGCCTGGCTGGGGATCGCTGCCAACGAAGCCGTCACCATCCGCGTGCACAAGAGCGAGATGGGCCAAGGGGTCCGGACCGGCCTGGCGATGGTCCTGGCCGAGGAGCTGGACGCCGACTGGACCCGGGTGCACGTGGAGCAGGCGCCCACGGACCCGAACACCTACGGCAGCCACAGCACGGCCGGCTCCGGCAGCACGTCGGGCAACTACCAGAACCTACGGCGCATCGGCGCCGCAGCGCGCTGGATGCTGATCCAGGCCGCCGCGCGGCGCTGGGGCGTGGACGCCGCCACCTGCGTCACCGAGCCCGGCAAGGTGGTCCACGCCGCGAGCCGGCGCGAGCTGAGCTACGGCAGCCTGGCCGAGGAGGCCGGACGCCTCAGCCCGCCGGATCCCGCCGGACTGCGCCTCAAGAACCCGGCCGACTTCCGCATCGTCGGCCAGCCCACCCGCCGCGTGGACACGCCGGACATCGTGACCGGCCGCGCCCGCTACACCGCGGACGTCCGCCTGCCGAACATGGCCTTCGCGGTGATCGCGCGCTGCCCCATCCCTGGCGGGCGCGTGGCCTCCTTCGACGAAGCCGCGGCGCTGGCCGTGCCGGGGGTGATCCGCACCCTGCCCGTGAACCGCGGCGTGGCCGTGGTCGCCGACAACACCTGGGCCGCTCTTCGGGGGCGTCAGGCCTTGGCCATCCGCTGGAACGGCGGCGGCAACGCCTCGCTCTCGGATGCGGGCATCCGCGAGAGCCTGCGGCAGGCGATGCAGACCGCACCCGCGCTGCCCGCAGGCCGGCAGGTCACGGCTGCCTACGCCTTGCCCTACCTGCCGCACGCCGCCATGGAGCCGCTCTGCTGCGTGGCCGACGTCCGGGCGGACGGAGTGGATGTCTGGGCGCCTTCGCAGAATCCCGGGGACATCCAGCGGATGGTGGCCAGCGGCCTGGGCCTGCCTCTGACCGCGGTTCGCGTTCACCTGCCCCTCCTCGGCGGCAGCTACGGCCGCAATGCCTCATCCACGGTCACCGAGACCGTCAACCTGTCGCGCAGCCTCGGTCGGCCGGTCCTGCTCACCTGGACCCGCGAGGACGACCTGCAGCTGGACGCCTACCGCCCGGCCTCCCACCACCTGCTGCGCGCCAGCCTGGACGGCGGCGGCCAGGTGCAGGCCTGGCAGCACCGCGGCGCGATGGCCGGCGGGGCCGCGGGCGAGCGGGAGCTGACCCCGCCCTACACGGTGGGCGGCCTGGACCTGCACATGAACTCGGCCTCGCTGCCCGTTCCCACCGGCGCCTGGCGATCGGTCATCCACTCGGCCCTGGTCTTCGTGAACGAGTCCTTCGTCGACGAATTGGCCCACGAGGCAGGCGTCGACCCGGTCGCCTTCCGTCGGCGCATGATCGGCAACCGCCGGGTGCAAGGCGTGCTCGACCGGGCCGCGACCGAGATCGGCTGGGGGACCCAGCTCCCCGCCGGCGAGGGTCTGGGCATCGCCTGCGCGAGCTGCTTCGGCTCCTACGTGGCCACGGCCGTCCACCTGGCGATCGAAGGGCCGCGGCAGGTCCGGCTGAAGCGGGTGGAGGTGGCGGTGGACTGCGGGCTGGCGATCAACCCGTTGGGCGTCACGGCCCAGGTCCAAGGTGCGGTGGTCGACGGTCTGTCCACCGCGTTCCATGCCGCGGTCAGCATCGAGGGCGGGGCCGTGCAGGAACGGGACTTCTTCGACCTCGCCTGGTTCCGGCTGGCGGACACGCCCCCGATCCACGTGCACCTCATCGCGGGCAGCAGCAGCTCGCCCGGCGGCATCGGCGAGGTGGGCTACCCCACGGTGGCGCCCGCGGTGGCCAACGCCCTCTTCGCCGCCGGCGGCGAGCGCCTGCGAGAGCTGCCCCTCAAGGCCTTCACGGTCCTCCCGGCCCACGGCGGCGCGGCCGCTCCCACCGCCGCGCCGCCCAGCGCCACCCCGCCGGCAGCCCCGACGGGGTCCCCCGGGACGCCGACGCTGCCTCCATCCCCCGTTCCCCCCACCTCGACCCCCACGGGACCCACCGACGGTGGCGACCCCGTCTTCCTTCCCAAGCTGGGGCGCGGCTTACGCGTGCGCGGCGGCCGGCAGGCATCCTGACCGGAGAGCGAACAGCCCCCGCAACCGTGAAGCGAACGCCTCACGGTTGCGGGGCGATCCTGAGGCGTGGTAGCATCTCTCCGGGCTTCGGCATCTTCCGAGGCCATTCTGCAGGCCACCCGCCGGACGATCGACAGGCGATACCTGGCCTGCCCGCGACAGGACAAGCACCGTTTTTTCCATGGCAGCCGACGAAGAACGCATCGCCCTCTTTCTGGATTACGAAAACCTCGCCATCGGCGCCCGCGACCACCTGGGCGGCCTGAAGTTCGACATGAAACCCCTGGCCGAAGCCCTGGCCGAACGCGGCCGGGTGGTGGCGCGCAAGGCCTACGCGGATTGGTCCATGTTCTCCGAGGACCGCCGCATGTTGACCCGCAACCACGTGGAGCTGATAGAGATCCCCCAGCGCATGGGGACCGTGCGCAAGAACTCCGCCGACATCAAGATGGCGGTGGATGCGATGGAGCTCTGCTTCGAGCGCGACTACCTGACCACCTTCGTCATCTGCACCGGCGACAGCGACTTCACGCCCCTGGTGCACAAGCTCCGGGAGCTGAACAAGCGGGTGATCGGGGTGGGCGTCAAGGCCTCCACCTCGGCGCTCCTGCCGCCCGCCTGCGATGAGTTCATCTTCTACGAGATGTTGGACGGCGTCGAGGTGCCGCGCACGGCGGAGCGCAACCCGGCCAAGGGACGCCGGAGCAGCCAGGCCAGGCCGGCGCCCGAGCCGGAAGAGACGCCGGTGCCGGCCCAGGAGACGGGCGACATCGACGCCCTGACCACCCTGGTCACGCAGACCCTGGCCGGCCTGCAGCGCAGCAGCGGCGACGCTGTGCGCGGCTCGGCGCTCAAGCGGGCCCTCATCCGCAAGGACCCCACCTTCTCAGAGGCCAACTACGGCTTCCGGTCTCTGGGCGAGATGCTGCGCTTCCTGGCCGAGCGGAAGGCCGTCGACCTGGGCGACAGCCCGGTGCGCGGAGATCCCGAGGTGGCCTTCCCCGAGCATGGCGGCGGCGAGGACGAGATGTTCGCCGCCCTGCGAACCCAGGTGCAGCTCCAGTCCCAGAAGGGGCCGCCGCTGATGTCCGGCCTCAAGCATCAACTCAAGAAGCGCGTACCGGGCTTCGACGAGCGCCGCCTGGGCTATGCCGGCTTCCTGCAGTTCTGCAAGGCGGCCCACAATCGCGGTTATGTCGATCTTGGCTGGAGCGACGAGGCCGAGGACTACGTGCTCCGCGCCGTCGGCGGCTGACCCCGGGCCTGTGTTCGGGCACCTTCCCTTCCGACCGTCCCGCGGTCCATCCGCATCCAGCATTCGTAGGTGAAGCCATGCAGGCGATGCTCGGCGGTGCCCGCCACCTGACCCGGATCGGGATCTTCTACGACGGCGGCTACTTCAGCCAGGTCAACAACTACTACGCCTTCGAGCATCCGCGCCGCAGCCGCCTGCACCTGGGCGGCCTGCACGACTTCATCCGCGACCAGGTGGCAGCGGCCGAGGACATCCCCCGCTCCTACTGCCAGGTGGTGGACCTGCACTGGTTCCGCGGCCGCCTGCCGGTGACGGAGCTGTCGTCGGCACAGTTGGAGGCGGACCGAATCTGGGACGACGTCCTCACCTCTTTCGGCATCGTCACCCATTACCTGCCGGTCTCCAAGGGTCCCGGCCAACCCCTGCGCGAAAAGGGCATCGACGTCTGGTTCGCCCTGGAGGTGCTGGAGCTGGCCCTGATGAACCGCTTCGACATCGTGGTCCTGATCACGGGCGACGGCGACTACCTGCCCTTGGTGCGCAAGCTCAACGCCCGAGGGGTCCGGGTCATGCTGCTGAGCTGGACCCTGAGCTGGCACAACAGCTACGGCGAGCTCAGGGTCATCCGGACCTCCGAGGCCCTGGCCCGCGACGTGACCTACCGGATCCCGATGGAAGAGGTGATCGGCGAGGAGATGGACGGCGACCCGCTGCGGGAGTCGCTCTTCGTGCACCGGCCCATTCGCTCCACGGCCGGCCCGGAGGGTCCGCAGCCGGACCCGACGGGCCTGCCCGAGACGGGCCGAATCGCCAACCTCGTCGACTCCTACGGCTTCGTCAGCCGCGACCGTGGAGGCGACAACCTCTTCTTCCACGCGACCGACGTGGTGGGAACCCGCTTCCGCGACCTGCAGATCGGCGACCCCGTCAGCTTCATCGCCGGCTTCAACGACCGCGGCCCCTGCGCCCGGCAGGTGGAACTGGACGGCGGCTGGGGCGAGCCGGCGGAGGGACCGGGGCGGCCGGAGAGCGACGGGCAGGGCTGAGGCCGGCCTTGGGTCACCCGTCGCGACAGGCCCGCAAGCTCACTCCCCCGCCACCGTCACCATCCCTCCCGCGCTGCGACCGAAGACCTCGGGGAAGTACATCTCCTCGGCCTTGGCAGGGGCGGCCAGGAAGTTGCCGGCCAGCTGGGCGCGAATGAGGTAGCTGAGCTCGAAGGTTCCGGCCGGCAGCTCGCTGGCGAAGAAGGCGGCCTTGTGGTCCAGGAGCTGGCTGTCCACCCACCAGCTCCACCAGCCCCGCTCCCACCACGGGATCTCCGCCGGATCGCGGCCGTCCTCGCGAACCTGCTCCAGCTCGACACCCTGGGCGGCGGCGCTGGCCGTCTTCAGGCTGGTGTCGAGGATCTCGAAGCCCGCCGGGATGGGGTCCTCCACCGCCACGTAATGGCGCGGCTCGTCGCAGATCAGGGTCAGCTTCACCTGGACCACATCGCCGATCTCGAAGCGGTCCGTGGCCTCGCCCGCGGGCTGCAGGGTGGCGGGGTCGGTCGGGAAGTACTGGCGGCCGATCACGATTCCCTCGGCCAGGGGCTCGGCCTTCTCGGCCGGCGTGTAGAGGCGCAGGTGGGCGTCGTAGTAGACCAGGCCCTGGCCCTCTCGGCGGATCGTGAGCGGATTGGACTGTCCGGCCCGCAGGTCCTTGGCCAGGGCCCTCAACGTCAGCGCTTCGCCGACGTTCGCCTTCCCCACCGTCCCCCTGCCCAGCTCCGCCTGGTTCAGGGTGACCGTGTAGCGGTAGTCGGCCTCCAGTTCACGCGTGGCCTCCATGGCCTCCGTCAGGCCCAGCACCGCCCAGGCCGTCTCCTGCGTGCTGTCCCAATGCCCCTCGCGGCGCTCGGCCATCAGCCAGCGGATGGCCGCCGGGAGGTTGACGTTGGCCGGGTCCAGGCGGCTGAGAGCCAGCACCGCGATCGCCGTCGCGCGCGCATCGCTGCTCATGGTGGCCGGGTCCGTGCGCCCCTCCGGCCAGAAGGCGCCCGTGGCGCTGACCGTGGCCCGGCCGCCCAGGTCGGCCACCAGACCCTTGACCCGATCGGCCTGGTCGGCCCCGCCGGCCCGGTCCAGGGCCAGTGCCAGGGCGGCGAGGCCGAAGACGCTCAGGCTGCTCCGCTGGTCGTAGAGCGCCAGCACCCTGCCGACCGGGACCGCATCGGCCTCGGCGAGCACCCACAGCGCGTAGGCCCGCGCGTTCCGCTCGGAGCTGGTGCTGGCAAGGATCGACCGATCCAAGCCGGCGACGAGGTAGTCGGTGGCCCGGGCGATGGCATCGTCGCTGACCGGAACGCCGGCCTCGCGGGCCAGGCGCAGCCCGTGCAGGGCGTAGGCCGTGAGCCAGGGCTGGCTGTTGCCCTGCCACCAGCCCCAGCCGCCGTCGTTGTTCTGCAGGTTGTAGAGCCGCTGGACCTGGGTGGGCAGCACCGCCTCCAGGCCCTTGCGCAGCTTGTCCAGGCGCGCTCCGGGCAGGTCCAGGCGCTGCAGCGCAAGGTAGGTGGCGACGTTGGGGAGGAACTTGCTGGTGGTCTGCTCGGTGCAGTCGTAGGGGAAGGCCTCCAGCCAGCGCAGGCTATCGACCATCGCCGCGGCCAGGGAGGGGCTGAGGTCCACCTCCAGGCCGCCCTGGCCGGCGTCGATCGCCTCCGGCAAGCGGATCATCTCGGTCAGCTCGGCCTGGTCCGCGGCCAGGCGGCCCGCGGTCCCGACGATCTGCGGCGCGCTGAAGGCGTAGACCGGCAGGGTCAGCTCGGCCGCGTCGCCGAGGCCGCCGCCTTCGGCCGCCATGCGGACGGTCGCCGCGCCCAGGGCCTCCGGCAGTTCCGGCGGCAGCAGCCCTTCGCGGGGCACCGTCGCCTGCCAGACCACCTTGGCCGCGCCGCCGGCCGGCACCACGAGGTCCTGGGGGGCCAGGCTCGCCAGGGTCAGACCCTTGGCCGTCGCCGTCACCTGGACCGAGCGGTCCTGGTCCGAGCGGTTGTTGACCACGGTCTCGAGCTGCACCGTGTCGCCCGCCACGAGGAAGCGCGGCAGGACGGGCCGGACGAGGAGGGGCAGGGTGCTGGTGATCTCGCCGGACGCGGCCCCGACCAGGGTGTCGGCGCCGCTGACGCCTCTGGCGCTCAGGCTCCAGGTGGTGAGGTTGTCGGGCAGGTCCAGGTCGACCGTGGCCCGGCCCTCCGCGTCCGTCACGACGGAGCCGTTCCAATAGGCCGTGTCACGGAAGAGGCGGCGCACGTTGCCGCTCTCGGTCAGGCCGCCGCCGCCGCCCTTCTTCTCGGCCGGGAGCTGCTGGTTGCGCCGGTCGGCCGACTCGGTCAGCGAGGCCGAGGTGACCACCCCCAGCATTCGCTGCCCGTAGAAGGCATCGATCAAGGGCACCGAGCTGTCGTCGGCGAGTGCCAGGAGGGCCTTGTCCACCAGGGCCAAGGAGAGCTCGGACCGCACCGGCGCGCCGCCGTGGTCCCTCACCTCGATGCCGAAGCGGACCTTGTCCTGCGGTCGGTAGCTGCCTTCGGGACGGTCCGGCCGCACCCGGATGTCCAGGCGCTTCTGCTCGGTGGACACAGCGAGGTTGGTGTAGCCCAGGCGGAACTGCGGCACGGGGCTGTCCGGCCCCATGCCCTTGACGAGGACCACGGAGACGTAGACGTTGGGCGCGTAGTCCGGCTCGATGGCCACGCGCAGGGTCTCGGAGTTGCCGGCCAGGGTCACGCGGCGCAGGTCGCGGATGCCCCCGCGCTCGATGGTCACCAGGGCTTCGGCACCGGAGAAGGGGGCGGGGACCAGGATCTCGGCCACCTCGCCCGGCACATAGGCCTTCTTGTCGGCCACCAGGTCGATGCGATCGTTGTTCTCCTGGCGCCAGTTGACGGACTGGGCGCCGCCCGCCACCCAGGAATAGGTGGCCGAGCGCGCTTCGTTGCCGGCCCCGTCCTTGGCCAGGGCCACCAGCCGGTGGACCCCGGCGGTCTTGGGGACGAAGGAGGCTGTCGCGCGACCGGCGGCATCCGTCTTGACCCGGCTCTCGGCCTCCAAGGTGTCGGTGAAGTGGCTGGTCCAGTAGAACTCGCCGTCCTCCCGCTGCTCTTGCGCCGAGTACCAGGTCCGCTGGTAGAAGCGCAGGTCGACCTCCTGGCCGGACACGGGTTGGCTCTCCGGGTTCAGGCCGATCAGGTCGAAGGCCAGCTCCTCGCCCACCGTCCCGACGTAGTCCTTGGCCTGCAGGCCGACGTAGAGCGACGCCTTGTGGACCACGGCCGCGTTGCGCGCGGCCACCACGCGGTGGCTGGGGTCGGTGATCTCGGCCTCGACGGTAAAGACCTGGCTGAGCGGCTGCTCGCCGAGGTCCGCGGGCAGCGCGAAGGCGAAGCGGCCCTCGGCATCCGTCCGCCCTTCGCCCGAGCTGACGACCTCGGCCTGGGCGTCGTGGTACCGGTCCTCGGTCAGGTCGTCGTCGATGAAGCTCCACCAGCCGTCCAGGCCCTCGGGGCTGAAGAAGTAGTCGTCACGGATCAGCCGCCAGGTGGCCGGCGCGCCGGCGACGGGGCCTCCGAAGTAGTAACGGGCCGAGGCTGTGGCCCGGAGGGTTTCGCCCTGCTGGTAGGCCGGCTTGTCGGTGACCACCTCCACCTCGTACTCCGGCTTGCGGTAGGCCGCCACGCGGAATTCGGCGGTGGCCACGACCTCGCCTTCTTCCTCGCCGCCCCCGGCCGAGCCTGCGCCGGCAGGCCGCTCGGTGACCGGCAAGGACAGGGCGATCTGGTAGGAACCCAGGCGCGCCGCGGCCGGCAGGTCCACCTGCGCATGGACGGTGCCGAACTCGGAGACCGGCAGGTCGCGCTCCTGCAGCAGATCACCCTGCGGGTCGCGCACCGTCACGTGGACCTCCCGGAGTTCCGGCAGGCGGTACCGGGCATCGTCGTCCGCGCGCAGCACGCCCCGGTAGAAGACGGACTGGCCTGCACGGTAGACGGGCCGGTCGGTGTAGGCGGTGGCGACGAAGGGCCTGCGGTCGGGGTCGTAGCCCACGTTGAAGGCGTAGGGCTCAATGCCCTCGCCCCAGTCCGTGGCGGCGGCGGCGACCACTCGGCCCTCCGCCTCAGAGACGACGAGGAGGGGCTCCCAGGCATCCATGGACTCAGGCAAGGGGAGGCGAAGGACGCCATCGGCATCGGTGGCGCCGCCGCCGAGCAGGCCGGGCTGCGGACGGTCCTCGTCCGCCGGGTCGCCATCGCCCGTGGCGACGCGGCCCCAGACACCCAGGGCCAGGCCGGCGACCGGACGGCCACTCCGCAGGTCGGTGGCCCAGGCCAGCAGCTCGTCCTCGGCGCGCTTGAGCGTGAGGTTGACGGTGGAGACCAGCATCACGGTCCCCTGGTCCTGCTCGCGCCCGCTGCCGAGCAGCCTCAGCTCGTAGAGCCCCGGCGCCATCAGCCTACCCTGTTCGGCCGACAGGGTGGTCGAGATGCGCCGGAAGGCATTGAGGTCGGCGCCCGTGTCCACCGTCCAGCTCCGAACGAGGTCCGCGGGCCCTGGCTTGTAGGCCTCACGGAGGCTCCACCGTTCCTCGCCCAGGGTCATGGCGACGAGGTCGGCACGAGACACGCGGTGCAGGGCCAGCGAGGCCGTCGCCACGTTCACCGCATCCATGTAGGCCAGCGGGGGCGTGTAGGCGTTGTAGACGCTGAACGGGCCGGTGGTCTTGAGGTAGACGGCCGGCGCGACCTCCGCCAGGGTGAAGCCCATGACCACGTCCTCGCCCAGGGGGTCGCCCCAGCGCGAACGCGAGGTCCCCCGCACGGTCACCGTGTAGGCCTGGGAGGCCAGCCAGCCGCCCTGGATCCGCAGTTCCCGGCCATCGCCGCTCCAGTCCTGCGCCTGGCGGGTGATCGTCGGCTGCAGGGTGACCGTCACCCCTTTCCGGTCCATGGGGGCGTTGAAGCGCAGCTCCATGGCATTGCGCTCGCGGATGGCGGTCGCCTCCCGGTCGCCGTCCCGGGGCAGGGCCCCGATCACCCGCGGCAGCGGGGACACCGTGAAGCGCGCCCCCCAGCCCTCTTCGGTGGCGGCCACGCCGCGTGCATCGCGCGCCCCGGCGGCGACCATGGCCCGGTACGCCTCGAGGCGGCTGCTGCGCTCGAGGCGCCTGTCGGGCTGGAAGACCATCGTCCGTCCCGCCCAGCGAAAGCTGCCGGGGAGGGGGTCCGAGCTGCCGTCGAGGCGCTCCTGGCGCAGGCTGAAGGCCTTCTCGGCGGAAGCCCGGTCCATGTCGACGTTGAAGGTCACCGATATGGACCCGCGGGGGTCGACATCCTCCATCCCGCTTTCAGGGAAGCTGCTGATCACCTGGACCCCGCCCGTGCTGAAGGAGACGTCGACCGCCTCGGCCAGGCGGCCCCCCAGGACGTCGCCCAGGCCGGCCGCCACGCGCACGCGGTAGGCCGTGGTCGGGCGCAGGTCCTCCTCCGGCTCGAAGATCCAGGTGGAGGTGTTGAGCCAGCTCCCTTTGCCCTTCAGCGCCGGCTCGATGCTGGCGGGGACCGGCAGGCTCTCCTGCGCCTCGGCGGCCACCAGGGGCACCACCGGATGGTTGAACTGCAGGACGATGCGCTGGCCCTCCCTGGCCACCTCCACCCCTTGGGCGCCATCCACCGGCTGCGTCTGGGCCACCTTCAAGGGCGTCCCGGCGGCGGCGAAGACCGGCAGGGCCGCCAGCCCCGCACCCCGCGCCGGCAACGCCGGGCGGGAAGCCGCGACGAGCTCCGCATCGGCGGGGGCCGGCGCCTCGGCGGTCGGCTTCTTGCGGCAGGAGGCCAAGGGGAGCAAGGCCAGGCCGACCAGCAGGCCGGCGGCGATCAGAGGCGAGGGGCGGCGGTGGGCGCGCTTCATGGCTGGGCTCCTGCTGGCGAGGTCTTGCGGGCGATGGCAAGGAGGGGGAACGGTGGCCATCGCCTCAACGGGCCTCAGGTTCGGCTCGTACCGTGAAGGATACCGCCGCGCTCTCCAGCCGTCGACCGTCGGCCCGGCGCGCGACGGCCTGAACCCGGTGCTCGCCGAGCACGATGGACCAGGAGGCGCGGAAGGGCGGCCGACGCAGGGTGGCCACCGGCAGGCCGTCGACCAGGAGGGTCAGGTCGACGAGGTCGGCGTCCCCAAGGACCTGGGCCTCCAGGAGGATCCGCTGCTGGTCGACGGGGATGCGCGGCGACAGGGCGAAGCGGCTGTTGGGGGCCGGTCGGCTGACGGCGATGCCGGGTCCGGCCGGCAGCGGTGCCGCTGACCCGGGGCCGCCGCCGACCGCCCCCTCGCCTCGTTCCGGCGCCCCGCGGTCGCCCGACCGGCCGGCCCGCTCCTCGCCATCCCCGACGTCCGCGCGCCCGCGCGCCGCCACCCGGCCGCCCCCGCAGGCTTCGCGCGGCGGCGCGGCGATCCCCATCGCCCGGCCCCAGTCGGCGGCCGCGGGAGGCAGGAGGCGAAAGGTCCGGCGCACCCGCCGGCCCTTGCAGCCCTCGGCCCAGGCCAGGCCGCTGCCGGCATCCACGTCCAGGCTCAGGTAGGAGGGATCGCGCTCGGTCGGCTCGGTGCCGACGATGAACCACTCCCGGGCGCGATGCGGGCAGTCGGGCGAGGGCAGCAGGCCTGCGCCGGTGCAGACTTCGAGGCGCCGGAGGCCGGGCGGCCGGTCGAAGGCAAGGGGCGGCCGGCCGCGCAAGGCCTCCAGCATGAAGTCGTGCCAGATCGGGCCCGCGCCGGTGATGCCCGAGATCTGCTCCATCGGGCTGTTGTCCGCGTTGCCCAGCCAGACCCCGGCCACCAGGTCCGGCGTGTAGCCCAGGGTCCAGTTGTCGCGGAAATCGGTGGTGGTGCCCGTCTTGGCCGCCGCCGGCCGGTCCAGCTTCAGCACCGAGGCCTCGCCGAAGGCCGGCAGGCGGGCATGGTCGTCGGCGAGGATGTCGGTGACCAGGAAGGCCACCTGAGGCGAGAGGACCGGCGCGGCAACGAGGCCGGACCTCCCGTGGTAGGCCCTCAGGCCCGCGGCGTCGCCTGCGGCGGCCTGGCGCCAGGCCGCGGTGTCCAGGACCGCCAGCACGGGCAGGGGGTCGACCCGCCGGCCGCCGTTGGCCAGGGCGCCGTAGGCCGCGGTCAGCTCGAGCAGGCGGACGTCGCCGCCGCCGAGGGTCAGGGCCAGGCCGTAGCGCGCCCGGTCACCCAGGCTGCTGATGCCCAGGCCGGTCGCCAGGTCCAGGGCCGCGTCCACCCCCACCGCATCCAGGACCTTGACCGCCACCAGGTTGGAGGAGGTGGCCAGGGCCCGCCGCAAGCTGATGGGCCCGTGCCACTTGCGGTCGTAGTTCTGGGGGCGATAGGGCTCGCGCTCCTGGGTCAGGAAGCTGGTGGGCACGTCCGAGAGCACCGTGGCCGGCGTGAACGGGAGGGCTGCCTCGGGCGCCAGGGCCACCGCCGAGGAGGGGGGCCGGGGCAGGGCGGGCCGCCAGCGCCCAGGATCGAAAGCCGCGGCGTAGGTGATGGGCTTGAAGGCCGAGCCCGGCTGGCGCAGGGCCAGGGCCACGTTGACCGCGCCGTCGATGGATGCATCGTGGTAATCGGCGCTGCCGACCATCGCCAGCACCTGGCCCGTGGCCGGATCCAGGGCCACGAGGGCCGCATCCGTAACCTTGTGGTCGGGCTTGCCGGGCGCGCGGCGCCGGAGGTCGGCCATCCGCCTCCGAACGATGGCCTCGGCACGGCGCTGCAGGTCCAGGTCCAGGCTGGTGAGCACCTGCAGACCGCCCCGTCGCAGGGCCTCGGGTCCCCGCTCGGCCTCCAGGCGCCCGAGCACCCAGCTCACGAAGTGCGGCGCGTTCATCAAGGCCCCTTCCCCGGGGGCGAAGCGCAGGGCCTCGGCCCGGGCCAGGTCGGCGGCGCCCTGATCGATGAAGCCCGCCTTGACCATGAGGCCCAGGACCACCGCCTGCCGCGCGCGCGCCGCGTCGATGTCCACCAGTGGGTTCGTCCGGGCGGGATTCTGGATCAGGCCGGCCAGCAGGGCCGACTCCGCCAGGTCCAGCTCACGGGCAGGCTTGCCGAAGTAGGTACGGGCGGCCGCCTCGATCCCGTAGGCCAGCTGACCGAAGTAGACCTCGCTGAGGTACATGGCCAGGATCTCGTCCTTGGGATGGCTGGCCGTGATCCTGAGGGCCAGCACCATCTCGCGCAGCTTGCGGCGCAGGGAGCGGGTGACGGCCTCCTCGCGGCTGAGCAGGAGCTGCCGCGCGAGCTGCTGGGTGATGGTGCTGCCGCCGGACACGACACGCCGCTCGCGCAGCAGCTGCACCAAGGCCCGCGCCAGGCCGCGGGCATCGACCCCCGGGTGGCGATAGAAGCCGGCGTCCTCGACGGCGAGCACCGCCTGCCGCAGGTGGAGGGGCAGCTCGCCGAGCGCCACGCGGGTCCGCCGGCCGGCCGCCGGGTCCAGCACCTCGAAGAGCAGCCGGCCGCGGCGATCGTAGAGCTTCGTGGTGTCCGGCGAGGACCGCGCGACGAGGTCCTGCGGCCCGGGCAGGTCCGCCAGCAGCCACCAGCCGAAACCGCCGCCGAGGGCCGCGGCGAGCGCGATGAGCCCACCGAGGCGCCGGGCCTCCGCCGACCGCGGCAGGCGGAAGCTCCAGGACCGCCTCAGGATCGCCGCGCCTGGGTGCCCCGGTCGGCCCGCGGCCATCGCCGGCGCCTAGGCCGCGTCGATGGCCTCGCCCGGCCGCCAGCCCGCCGCGGCCAGGCCCTCGATCAGGCTGAGCACCTCGCTCCGGCCGGAGTGGACCAGGAGGAGGACGAGATCTCCGGGCCGTGCCCAGGCCAAGGCGGCGCGGGTGGCGGCGAGATCGTCGGCCGTGACCTCGACGGCGCTCGCCGGGAGGCCGAGCCGCCGCAGCTCGCCGGCGAGGATGGCCGGCACCTCGCCTGGCCGGCGCCCGCGCAGGTGCTTGGGCAGTTCCTTGACCACGACGCGGTCGGGGGCCATGGTCAAGGCGAGCTGGGCCAGCTCGCGGATGGCCTCGTCCGAGCGGTCACCGGCCTGGCCGATGCTCAGCAGGCGGCGCGTCGCCGGGAGATGGGCCACGGTGTCCAAGGCCGCCCGCAGGCCGTGCGGGTTGTGGGCGTAGTCGACGATGACCGTGGCCCCGCCCAGGTCGAAGCGGTTCATGCGGCCCGGGTTGCTGTCGGGCCGGTTCTCGAATGTGGTCAGGCCGGCGCGGACGGCAGCGATGGGCAGGCCAAGGGCCAGGCCCACTGCAGCGCCGCAAAGGGCGTTGGCCAGGTTGTAGCGCGCCGCCCCCCCCAGGGCGATGGGCACCTCGTCCACCCGGGCCAGCTCCGTGGGGGCGGCTCCGCCCTCGCGGAGGACCAGGCGGTCGCCTTCCAGGAGGCAGGCCCGACCGCCGCCGGCCAGGTGGGCGGCGAGGCGCGGGGCCGAAGGGTCCAGGCCGAAGTAGGCGAGGGGCTGATGCAGGGACGCCGCCCGGGCGATCGAGATCGGATCGTCGGCGTTCAGGACCACCTGATCGGCCACCCGGGTCACCACGAACTTGAGGTCCGCGAGCGCCGCCAGGTCGGGGACGCCGGCATCCCCCAGATGGTCCTCGGCAATGTTGGTCACCGCGGCCACCGTCGCCCGCTCGACGGCCAGTCCCCGGCGCAGGAGCCCGCCGCGCGCTGCCTCCAGGACGGCCACCGTGGGGCGCGGGTCAGCCAGGACCATCCGGGCCCCGCCGGGGCCGCTCCAATCCCCCCGGTCCAGGATCTCGCCGGCCACCATCACCCATTCGGTGCTGGAAAGCCCGACCACCTGCCCTGCGGCCTCGGCCATGGCCGCCACCAGGCGCACGGTGGTGGACTTGCCGTTGGTGCCGGTGACCAGGGCGACAGGGATGTCGTGTAGGGCGGCCCAGTCGACGGCGTCCGGCTCCGGGATCTCGGCCTGCGGCCAGGTCCGCGAGCCGACGCCCATGCCCAGGGTGACCCGGTCCCCGTCCGCCCGCAGGGACAGGCCGCGCGCATCGGCGGCGGCCTTCAGCGCCAGGAGCCGGGGATCGGCCTCGGCGGCCACCTTGGCCCGCAGATGCGCCAGGGTGGCCGCTTCCGGCTCCGGCTGGCCGTCAGCAAGGCGGTGCCAGGCCTGCTCGGCGAGGTCGACGGCGCTGTAGAGGCCGTCGATCGGCGCGGTCAGGGCCAGGCTGAAGCCGCCTTCCCAGCGCCTGAGGCCGGTGCGCTCGCCCTCCCAGCCCACGGCCGCCAGCAGCTTCCGGGCACTCTGCTCCCAGGCCGCGATCGCCGCGTCGACCTGTGCGGCGGGCATCCCCTCGGGCACCGCCACGTCGAGGATGGCGCCCGGCTGGTCCCAGATCAGGTTGGGGCCGGTGAGGCGGCGGCTGTCGAGGAGGTGCATGGGGGGCCTCGTTCAGGGCAGGGTCCGAGCGGTCGGTCCGCTCGACGGGTCGGAAGCTCGACCGAATGGGTGCATGGCGGAACCCGCGTCGGCCCCGGCCTATCGTAGCACGGGTGGCCGGCCTCGAGCCCGAGGTCGGTGCGGGTCTCCCCGGGCGTCCTCTCGACCCCTTGCCCGGCGGCGCGGCCGAGACCGCCGCCGCCGACCTCAGTCCGCGTCCTCCGGCTCGGCCGGCAGCCAGACCCCCCGGTCGTCCCGGACCAGCTTGCGGCGCTCGCGGGCGCTGAGGCGAGGCGCCTCCTCGGGCTCGAAAGGCATGGCAAGGGGCGGCGGCTCGGCGCGGGTGCTGGCTGCATCGGGCGCGAAGTAGATGATCTGCTTCCAGGTGCGGGTCACCTTGTCGCCGAAGATCAGGAGCAGATCGCCCGGTTCGGACTGCCGCAGGGCCGCCTCCACCGCCTCCTGCTCATCGGGGATCACCGAGATCGCCTCCGCCGGAACCCCCGCCGACGCCAGGGCGTCGGCCAGCAGGCGCGGCACCTCGTCCGCCCCGCGCCCCCGCGGGTTGTCGTCGCGGCGACAGAAGTAGCGGTCGAAATGGCCCGCGCAGTGCAGGCCGATCTCCCGGATGTCTTCGTCGCGCCGGTCGCCGGGCGCCGCCAGCACCACGGTGCGCCGGCCCGCCACCTCCAGGCGCTCGGCGAGCTGGACCATGGCCTTGACCGCCGCGGGGTTGTGGCCGTAGTCCAGGATCACCTTGAAGCCGTGCTCGTCAAAGACGTTCATCCGGCCCGGCGCCTGGTAGAAGGTCATGTCGAAGGTGCGCAGGCCCTGGCGGACGTTGTCCAGGCTGGCCCCCAGGCTGTGGGCCACCGCCGCGGCGAACATCGCGTTCTGCACGTTGTGCGCCGCCCGCCCTTCGAGGGTCGCCGGGATCAGGTGCGT
>WBZV01000087.1_pt1 | contig 62365 bp, 66 predicted proteins | sample 5204221 | NCBI WGS metagenome assembly WBZV01 (sample SAMN12344360, study PRJNA552823) | activated sludge metagenome | biome: Activated sludge suspended growth; feature: Nitrification reactor; material: Wastewater; isolation source: activated sludge from nitrification reactor of wastewater... | reverse complement strand
GATCAACGGCGCCCTGCACGACATCGACGCGGTTCCGGCGCTCGACAAGAAAAAGAAGCACGAGATCGAGGTTGTCGTCGACCGCATCGTCGTCCGTCCCGGCCTTGCTCCGCGGCTCGCCGAGAGCCTCGAAACAGCGCTTGAACTGGCCGACGGCCTCGTCTTCGCCGAGGATGCCGACAAGGGCGAGCGGACCACGTTCTCGGCAAAGTTCGCCTGCCCGGTCTCTGGCTTCACGATCGACGAGATCGAGCCGCGGCTGTTTTCGTTCAACAATCCCTTCGGAGCGTGCCCGGCGTGCGACGGGCTCGGCACCGAGATGTATTTCGACCCTGATCTTGTGGTTCCCGACGACCGGCTGTCGCTCGCGGCCGGGGCGATAGCGCCCTGGGCGAACAGTACTTCGCAGTATTATCGGCAGACACTGGACGCCCTCGCCCGGCACTTCCGCTTTGACCTCAATACGCCCTTCGGCACGTTGCCGGAAAGGGTGCGTCACATCGTTTTGTTCGGTTCCGGCGAGGAGGCACTCACCTTCCGCTACGACGACGGCGTCCGGGACTATCAGGTCAGGAAGCCGTTCGAAGGGGTCATCCCGAACATGGAGCGGCGGTGGAAGGAAACGGAATCCAACTGGATTCACGACGAACTTTCGCGCTTCCACACAGTGACCCGCTGTGAAACCTGCGGCGGCAAGAGGCTGAAGCCGGCGGCCCTGGCCGTGAAGGTGACAGGGCTCGACATCAGCGCGGCAACGGAGATGTCAATCGAAGCTGCCGCTCGATGGTTTGGCGGCCTCGATCCAACACTTGATCCTCAGCGCCGCGAGATCGCCCGGCGCATCCTACGCGAGATCAATGAACGCCTCGGTTTTCTTGCCAATGTCGGCCTCGGCTATCTGACGCTGGGTCGGGCGTCCGGAACCCTCTCGGGCGGCGAAAGCCAGCGCATCCGGCTGGCCTCCCAGATCGGCTCCGGTCTGACCGGCGTGCTCTATGTTCTCGATGAGCCGTCGATCGGCTTGCATCAGCGGGACAATGACCGGCTGCTGGCGGCGCTGACACGTCTCAAGGAGATCGGCAACACGGTGATCGTCGTCGAGCACGATGAGGACGCGATCCGCGCCGCTGACTACCTGATCGACATGGGCCCCGGGGCTGGGGTGCACGGCGGCCGCGTCGTTGCCCGCGGGACGCCGGACCAGGTGATGGCGACGCCCGAGAGCTTGACCGGCCAGTACCTGGCGGGGATCCGGGAGATCCCTCGCCACGAGCCCCGGACCAAGCCGCGCGAGCGTTCGGCACTAACCGTTATTGGAGCCCGCGCCAACAATCTGCAAAACCTGACCGTCTCATTTCCGCTCGGCACCTTCACCTGCGTCACCGGCGTGTCGGGCGGCGGAAAATCGACGCTGGTGGTCGAGACACTCTACAAGGCTCTTGCCCGCCGCCTGATGGGCGCGCGCGAACATGCCGGGGAGCATGATCGGATCGAAGGTCTCGAACTGATCGACAAGGTGGTGGATATCGACCAGTCGCCGATCGGGCGGACGCCTCGCTCCAACCCGGCGACCTACACGGGCTGTTTCACCCCGATCCGGGATTGGTTCGCGCAACTGCCTGAAGCAAAGGCACGCGGGTATCGGCCCGGACGCTTCTCCTTCAACGTCAAGGGCGGTCGCTGCGAGGCCTGTCAGGGGGACGGCGTCATCAAGATAGAAATGCACTTCCTGCCAGACGTGTACGTGCAGTGCGACGTCTGCAAGGGCAGGCGCTACAATCGAGAGACCCTTGAGATCGCGTTTCGCGGAAAGTCGATCGCCGAGGTTCTCGACATGACGGTCGAGGAGGGCGCCGAGTTCTTCAAGGCGGTCCCCGCCATTCGCGACAAGCTGGCAACGCTGCAACGCGTCGGCCTCGGCTACATCCATCTCGGGCAGCAGGCGACAACGCTCTCCGGCGGGGAAGCGCAGCGCGTGAAGCTGGCAAAGGAGCTCAGCCGTCGGGCGACCGGCAAAACCGTCTACATCCTCGACGAGCCCACGACCGGCCTTCACTTCGAGGACGTCCGGAAGCTGCTCGAAGTACTGCATGCCCTCGTGGCGCAGAACAACACCGTGATCGTCATCGAGCATAACCTTGAGGTGATCAAAACCGCCGACTGGATCATCGATCTGGGGCCCGAGGGGGGTGCCGGCGGCGGTCTGCTGGTCGCTTCCGGCACGCCCGAGCAAGTGGCGGCCAACCCCGCCAGTTTCACCGGGCAATATCTTGCTCCCTACCTTGCCCGTGGGAAGGTCCGCAAGCGCGCCTGATCGCCGTGCACGCCCCCGAACTAAACCGGCAACGGTTTTTGTGCAGCGCAAAATTCCGCTTTGCGGTTTCGCTCTCGGCGAATATTCTTATTCGGTTCGAGGGCTGACATATGACGATTCACCGCGAGACGCGACAAATTCCGCTTCCTCCCGAACAAGTGTTCGAACTGGTGGCGGACGTCGAGCGCTACCCGGAGTTCCTGCCTTCCTGGCTGGACGCGCGCGTCGTCGGTCGTGACGACGACGGCTACGACACCGAGCAGACGGTGGGAATGGGCCTGCTGGCGCGGCACTTCCAGACCCATACGAGGCTCGAACGGCCTCGCCGGATCAATGTCACATCCCGCGACCAGCTTTTCCGCCACTTCGAAATCGTCTGGGAATTCCACCCGGCGCATGACGGGGGTTGCCGGATCGACTTTGCGCTCGACTTCCGTATCGGGTCGTTCGTTCTGGCACCCGCCTTCGACATGCTGATGATCCCCACGGCGTCGCAGATGGTCTCGGCCTTTGAACGTCGGGCAGGGCTCATCGCGGACCGGCAGAACATCTGCGACGCCGCGCAAGGACGCGTTTGAGCCGGGAATCTGACGGGGCCGCCCTCCCGGATCGGGGCAGGGTTCAACTCCCGGCGGCGAACGTCGGGATCGGTTCGTCGATGACGATCACCGCATTGCGATCGACGCGAAGAATGGCGAGACGTCGCTCGGCAACACCGTCAGAACCGAGCCGGAAGAGGCCGTCGCGGCCGTAGAAGCCATTCGGGTCCTCGAGCGCGGAACGACTGTATGGATCCCGCTGCGGGCCGCGTGCCAGCACAGCAGCCAGGGCCGTCGCGTCGTAGGCAAGGGTCGCAAGCCGGGGCGGCGATTGTCCGAACGAGCGGCGGTAGCTGACATCGAAGTCGTTGCGGTTGGCAGGCGAAGGCGCGGCAAACCAAGCCCCGTAGAGCGACGCTTCGTTGCCGATGTCGGGCTCGTCCCATTTGCCGGTGCCTAGAAGCTGAACCACGGGCGACCGGATCCCCATCGACGAAAGCGATGTCGCAAGGCTGCGAAGCTGGGCCCCTCCTTCCGCCAGCAGAAGAGCATCAAAGAACCGGGGGGGTGCCAGCACCGGGGGTGACGAGCCTTCGCCGCCGGCCGGCGGCGCCACGACCGTTGCCGTTGCCACCGGCGGACCGCCAGCCGGTGGGGATGGGGGAGAAGACGTGCTCGCCCCCACCGTCGATGTTGTCGCAGCGGCCGGTTCCGGCAACCCGAGCAGCTTCCGGACGACCGGCGCAAAGTCCTTGTTGGCCGGGTCGTAGAGCTGAATCCGGGCAAGCTTGGCCTGGTACTGATCCACGGACCCGCGCACCGCCGCGACGACAGCCTGACCATACGGATTGTCGGGCGCGACCACGGCGAACCGGGAAAGGCCGCTTTGCGCGGCGAAGCTGATGACCCGTTGAACCTCGGTATCCGGCGTGAAGCCGATGATGTAAACTCCCGGCTGCGCCACCTTGCGGTCGCTGGAAAAGGCAATGACGGGGATGCCGGCCTGGGACGCAAGCGGTGCCACGGCGTTCACGGATGTCGCAAGCAACGGGCCGATAATCAATTGCGCACCCTCGGCGATCGCTCGACGCGCCGCAGCAGCCGCTCCGTCGGGCGTTCCGGAGTCATCCATCGGCATCAGCTGGAAGCGGGCGTCTGCCAAGTCGAACACCGCCATCTGCGCCGCGTCGGACATGGCCTTGCCAAGGCTGGCGAGACGGCCCGACAACGGCACCAGCAGCGCCACCTTGACCGGCTGTTCCTCGGCCGGCGGGAGGTTTTCCGTGACCTCCGGCTCGCCCGACGGCGGCACGACCGTCACACCGGTGGATGGAGCACGCTGGACAGACCCTGGTTTCCGGGAGGCCGACGTCTGACGGTCGGCGTCGCCCGGCAAGCCGGTGCCGCGTTTCACGGACTCGCAGGCCGAGAGTGTGAAAGAGATCAGGAGCAGTGACAAAGCGACGGCGACAAACCGGCGGGCGGGCCGAAGCCACATTGCAGAAGTCCCAGCCTGCTGTGGACGATGACGGCGGTTGCCAGATACCTAGAGAGCCTGATCGCTTAAGTAAATCACCGAAGCAGGGTGAATCGCTGGCACCGGGACTGTATCTGGTGGCAACGCCGATCGGCAATGCTGCCGACATCTCGCTGCGCGCCCTAAGGATCCTGGCCGGCGTTGACGCGATCGCCTGCGAGGACACCCGCGTCACCGCGAAGCTGCTGGCGATCCACAACCTGTCGCGGCCGCTGCTTCGCTACGACGAGCATACCGCCCGACGGTCCGGCCCGGCGCTGCTGCAGCGGATTACGGACGGGCAGCGCATCGCGCTCGTCAGCGACGCGGGCACGCCGCTGGTGTCCGACCCCGGCGCCCGCCTTGTCCGCGCCTGCCTCGATGCGGATCTGGCGGTGCACGCGGTTCCCGGTCCTTCGGCGGTGACCACGGCGCTGATGCTTTCCGGACTGCCGACGGTGCCGTTCCTCTTCGCCGGCTTCCTCGCCGACCGCGGGCCGGCCCGGCGGCGTCAGCTCGAGGAACTGGCCGGCGTCTCCGCCACGCTGGTGCTGCTGGAATCGCCTCGGCGGCTTGCGGCCTGCCTGGCCGACATGGCCGATGTGCTGGGGCCGCGCCAAGCGGCGGTGGCTCGCGAACTGACCAAGCTGTTCGAGGAGGTGCGGCGCGGATCCCTCGCCGAACTCGCGGAGCACTATCAGGCGGCGGGCGCCCCGAAGGGCGAGGTAACCCTGGTCGTGGGCCCGCGCCCGCCCGCGCCGCCGGTGGGCGACGACGAAGCCGACCGGCTGCTGCTGGACGCGCTGCGTGACGCCTCGCCGAGAGACGCCGCGGCAAGCGTGGCCCAGGCGACCGGCCTGCCCAGGCGGATCCTCTACGCCCGCGCAATCGCGCTGCGGGACAAACGCCCGTGAGGGGGGCGGGAGCGCAACGGCGGCAGCGCCGGCTCGCCTGGCGGTTCGGCCGGATCGGCGAAGCGCTGTGCGCCTGGCGGCTGCGTCTGCTGGGCTGGCGCATCATCGCCCGCGACGTCCGCACCCGAGTGGGCGAAATCGACCTGGTCGCGGCGCGCGGCCGGACGCTGGCGTTCGTCGAGGTCAAGGCGCGCTCCGATGCCGCCGCGACCGAACCGCTGCTTGCACAGCAGCGCCGGCGAATCGTGCGCGCCGCAGAATCCTTCCTCGCCGCCCGCCCCGACCTGGCGCAACACAACATCCGCTTCGACGTAATGCTGGTCGGCAAAGCCCGCCTGCCCCGGCACCTGCCGGCCGCGTTCCGGGCAGATGATTGATTGAGCGAACAGATAGGGACAACGATGACCAGATGTCGCATCCTTGACATTAAGTAACTGACCGGTTAGTAATATAATTGTGACTAGTGGGTCAGAACCACGGTGAACGACACGGTACGGAAGCGTCGGCCGGAAGCTCGGCCGCAGGAGATCCTCGCGGCGGCACTGACGCTTTTCTCGGAGCGAGGCTTTGCCGCGACGCGCCTGGAGGACGTCGCAGCCCTCGCCGGGCTCAGCAAGGCCGCCATCTACCTCTACTTCCCCGACAAGAACGCTCTGCTCAGAGCGATCGTCGAGGAAGCGGTCAGCGCCAACCTCGACGCCGTTCGGAGCGCGCTGGCGGCGCATCACGGTCCAGTTGCGCCGTTCACCTCAATCTTCCTCGAAACCATGGCAACGCGACTGAGCACGTCGCACCTGGCCGACGTCATCAAACTCGTCGTCGCGGAGTCCCGCGCGCATCCGGATATCGGCCGGCTCTACTTGGACACGAACATCAGCCGGGCGATCCCTATCCTGCAGTCGCTGATCGAGCGCGGCATTGCCCGTGGCGAGTTCCGCCCGGTTGATCCGGCGCTGACCGTGCGATGCATCGTCGGCCCGATGGTATTGGCGGCGCTTTGGCGCAGCGTCTTCGAGCCGATCGGCGGCGAGCCGCTCGACATCGTCGCCCTTGCGCGCCAGCACGCCGACCTGATCATCAATGGCCTAGTGCCACGCCCGCCCGACTCGGAGGCTCCGGCATGAAACGGCTGCGGGTCATCCTGGTGATGACGCTGGCGGCGCTGCTGATCGCCGGCTTTGCACCCGACCGTTGGCTGCAGGCGAAGTCCTGGTTCGGTTTCGGCGCAGGCCCGCGCGGCTACCTCGGCTACGTCGAGGGTGAGACAACGCTGATCGCGTCGCCTACCGCGGGCCGTCTGGTTTCGCGTCCCGTGGATCGCGGTGCGCGCGTCACCCGGGGCACCGTCCTCTTCAGCGTCGACACCGCTGCCGCCGAGGCGGACGTAGCGCACGCCGAAGCGGCGCTGCAGCAAGCCAAAGCGGAGTACGAGAACCTGACGACCGGCAAGCGCGAACCCGAACAGGACGTTGTCCGCGCCGCGCGGCGGGAAGCGGAAGCGGCCCTCCGGTTGGCCCGGCAGGATCTGGCACGCTCGACCGCCCTTCTGGAGAAGAACGCGGTCTCGCGCGAGCGGTTTGATCACGACCGGTCCCAGGTCGATCAGTTGAAGGCGACCGTCGAACGGCTGACGGCCGAGGAAGCCGCCGGCGATCTCGGTGGACGAACGCGCGAACGCGAGGCGGCGCTCCAAAGGATCGAACAGGCGAAGGCCGATCTGGCTCAGGCGCGGGTGCGCCTGCGCGACCTCATAGGCGTTGCACCGGTCGATGCCCTCGTCGACGATACTTTCTTCGATGAGGGCGAGTGGGTTGGGGCCGGCCAGCCGGTCGTCTCGCTGCTGCCGGCCACCGCCATCAAGCTCCGCTTCTTTGTTCCGGAAGCGGACGTCGCTCTTGCGACCCCGGGGACGGTGGTCGCCTTCCGCTGCGACGGCTGCTCACCGGGCCGGGCCGCGACGATTACCTACGTCGCACCGCGCGCCGAGTACACGCCGCCCGTCATCTACTCCCAGTCGGCGCGAGAGAAGATGGTCTTCCTCGTCGAGGCGAAGCCTGTGGTGGCGGATGGCGCGCTGCGCCCCGGACTGCCGGTGGATGTCGCGCCTTTAGGGGCGCCTGGATCATGACCATGGAGACGGCCCCCGCAATCGACGTCCATGGTCTGCTCAAGCGCTTCGGGTCCCGCACCGTCGTCGACCACGTGGACCTCGCCGTGGCACCCGGGAGCATTTGCGGCTTCCTCGGCCCCAACGGCTCGGGAAAGACGACAACACTGCGGATGGTCTGCGGCCTGCTGACGCCGGACGCCGGCTCCGGCACCTGCCTCGGCCACGATCTCCTCAAGGGCCGGCCCGCGATCAAGCGGCAGACCGGCTACATGACGCAGACGTTCGGGCTCTACCAAGATCTGACGATCCGGGAAAACCTGGAGTTCGTCGCCCGCGTCTACGGGATTGATCGCATCGCTCGGCGCGTGGACCGGACGCTCGACCGGCTGGGCCTCGCCAGCCGGCAGGGCCAGCTTACCGGCGAATTCTCGGGCGGCTGGAAACAACGCCTGGCGCTCGCCGCCTGCGTCCTCCACGAGCCGAAACTGCTGCTCCTCGACGAGCCCACGGCCGGGGTCGACCCAAAGGCACGGCGAGCCTTCTGGGACGAGATCCATGCGCTCGCAGCAAGCGGGATCACCGTCCTCGTCTCGACCCACTACATGGACGAGGCAGAGCGGTGCCACGAGATCGCCTACATCGCCTATGGCAAGCTGCTGGCGCGAGGAACGGTGGACGACATCATCCGCCGGTCGGGCCTCACGGCGTGGGTGGCGAGCGGCCCGGAAGCCGAACGGCTCGTCCCTCGCCTGCAGAACGTGCCGGGCGTGACCGCTGTTACCGCCTTCGGCCGGACGCTACACGTCTGCGGCCGCGAGCCGGACGCGCTCGCCCGCGCCATCGCACCGCTGCGCGCGGAGCCGGCGATCGACTGGCGGGAAGCGGAACCGACGCTGGAAGACGTCTTCATCGACCTGATACGCGGCTCCGACGACACCCCGGCGGCAGCCTGAGGCGGCGGGCTATGCGATTCCTGGTCCGCGTTGCGGCGATGATCCGCAAGGAGGTGCTCCAGCTCCGGCGCGACCGGCTGACCTTCGCGATGGCCTTCGGGATGCCGCTCTTCCAGCTCCTGCTGTTCGGCTATGCCATCAACAACGACCCGAAGGGATTACCAGCGGCTCTGGTCGTGGCCGACCACTCCCCGCTCACCCGTGCGCTGGTCGCCGCACTGGGCAACACGGGTTACTTCCGGTTCGAAAAGGCGGTGGATGAGGCGGAGGCGAACGCGCTGATGCAGCGCGGCGAGGTCCAGTTCGTCGCCACAATTCCGTCCGAGCTGACGCGGCGACTGGTCCGCGGCGAGCGGGCACAGCTGGTGATCGACGCCGACGCGAGCGACCCGACGGCGATCAGCAACGCGCTGGCCGCCGTCGATCGAGCGGTTGCGCAGGCGCTGGCACAGGAGCTGACCGGTCCGCTCGCGTCCCTGAACGGGCGCGACGGACCGCTCGAGGTCGTCGTTCATCGCCGCTACAACCCGGAGCGGATCACGCGCTACAACGTCGTCCCCGGCCTGCTCGGCGTGGTTCTGACGATGACGATGGTGATGATGACGGCGCTCGCGGTGACGCGGGAGCGCGAGCGCGGGACGATGGAACAACTGCTCGCCATGCCGGTGCGGCCGATCGAGGTGATGGCCGGCAAGATTGCCCCCTATCTCGTCATCGGCAGCGTGCAGGCGACCGTCATCCTCGGCGCCGCGAAGGTCCTCTTCGGGGTGCCGATCGAGGGCAGCCTCGGCCTTCTGGCGCTGGCAACGCTCGCGTTCATCTCCGTCAACCTGGCGATTGGCTTCACCTTCTCGACCATTGCCCGCAATCAGCTGCAGGCGATGCAAATGTCGTTCTTCTTCCTGATGCCGTCGATCCTGCTCTCCGGCTTCGCCTTCCCCTACCGCGGCATGCCCGGCTGGGCGCAGACGCTGGGCGAGGTGCTGCCGGCGACGCACTTCCTGCGCGTCGTCCGCGGCCTGATGCTGAAGGGCGCGACGTTCGGCGATGTCGGCGGCGAGATGCTGGCGCTCGCCGCCACCCTGATCGTCGTCAGCACCGTTGCCCTCCTGCGCTATCGCAACACGCTCGACTAACGCCCACCCGCTGCCCTTCTGCGGTATCGCAACACCCTCGACTGACGCCCACCCGCTGCCGAACTATAAGTGTTGATCCGCCAGCCGAAAGTGGCGATCGATACTTAGCGGACGTAGCCTGCTACGCTTGCCGAAATTCCGAAACTGAGCCCGCACCATGGCCTCACCTGATTATCAGCATCCTGCATTCCCGCAGCCTTCCAATCCAAACGCCACCCTTTGGCGATATATGGACAAAAACAAGTTCAAATGGCTTGTTTCCGAGGGCCGCTTATTTATGCCCGCTGCGCCAAAATTAGGGGATCCTTTCGAAGGAACTACACCACAGGGCGAACTCAACTGGTGGCGTGAGGAGGCAACACGCGCTGCAAGCGATGAAGAAAGGCATATCATTGAGCAGAACCGCGTCAGGCTATCTGCTTTCGCTAAAGGATTTTTGGAGCACTACTACGTAAGTTGCTGGCACATGAACTGCTATGAGAATTACGCATTGTGGAAGATTTATACAAAAAGCGAAGATGCCGTAGCGATACAGACGACGTTGCCAGCACTTCGAGATTGCCTACCGGAATATGTTAACATCGGTATGGTCAAGTATATTGATTATCTGACCGAAAGACTTCCTACAATGAACATGTTTGAATACATAATGCACAAGCGTATAGAGTTTTCGTTTGAGCAGGAAATCAGGGCGGTAGCGTCTGGTATTTTGACAGACCAACTTGGTGGGATTCACCTTCGCGAACATCTTTTCGAAAAAGAAGACAATCCTAGTTTCAAAATATTTGCGCCTCCGATCAAGGCGAATCAACTTATCCAGAGAATTGTGCTACCTTCATCAACAACTACTGACCTCGCACTAGAGATTAAAAGTATTTGTGCTGCCTACGCTCTCCCTTTACCAGAGCTATCGGCGATGGATCGGCGAAGTTGTTTCTAGAGCCAAATTTTGCGATGCCACTTCCCCACGTCATTTTCGGCCGCACGGTTCGGGGATTGGGCTTCCGAGCTCCCGCGCCGTTTCGACCCATTCGGCCATAACGACTTCGAGGTTGGCCAGTGCTTCGGCGTGGGTCTTGCCGTCGGCCATGCAACCAGCAAGTTCCAGCGCCTCGGCGACGAAGGACTGATCGTCGCTGCTCCAGTAGATGATAACCTGGCATTTCGGTGTCATCACTTTTCCAACCTTCAGCAAGCATAGCCTCGATGAACCGCAGCGTAATCCGGGGATAACGCGTCACCTGCTCAGTTGGATACCTCGAAAAAACCGTCATCGCGAGCGCAGCGAAGCGATCCAGTGTTTCCAACCCATTTAAAACACCGGATTGCCACACCCGCCTTTGCGGGTTCGCAATGACGTCGCGGGGAGCGCCCGAGTGTCCTGACGACCTCGGCGCCGGAAACCCGCGGAAGTTTACCCACGGACCTCCACCTCAAAGGTGGTGACCAGCGGGCGCCCATGGACAACAAGCGGGAATTCTTCGAGATAAAGCGTTGTCGCCTCGCGAAGATTGGCCAGTGCCTCTTCCACGGTTTCGCCCTGCGTCGTCGTTCCGGTCTCGGGATTGAATGCGGTAAGCCCGCCTTCCGCGGCAGGCGTAAGAACTGCGGTCAGCAGCATGGATCCCTCTCGAAGCCCTGGGAAACAATAGCGTATGCCGCGATCGGATCATCGCCAAGCGGAACGATGGAAAGAGCGAAGAAGGTTGCAGCAGCCTTCGGACAGTAGATCGCTTCGCGTTCGCTCGCGATAACGAGCTTTCCGAAGCCCTTCCCCTCAATCCACGAAGGGGTCGTGGACCATGATGGTGTCGTCGCGCTCGGGGCTGGTGGAGAGCAGGTGGACGGGGGCTTCGATCATCTCTTCGATGCGGCGGATGTATTTCACCGCCGTCGCCGGGAGGTGGGCCCAGGAGCGGGCGCCTCTGGTGCTGTCGGTCCAGCCCTGCATCACCTCGTAGACCGGCTCCACGCGCATCTGCCGGACGCTGGATGCCGGCAGATGGTCGAGGGGCTCGCCGTCCAGCCGATAGCCGACGCAGACCTTGATTTCCTCGAGGCCGTCCAGGACGTCGAGCTTGGTCAGCGCGATGCCGTCGATGCCGTTGACCTTGACCGCCTGGCGGACCAGCACCGCGTCGAACCAGCCGCAGCGGCGCGCCCGGCCGGTGACGGTGCCGAACTCGCGGCCGCGCTCGCCGAGCAGCCGGCCGGTGGCGTCGGTGAGTTCGGTCGGGAACGGGCCGGAGCCGACGCGGGTGGTGTACGCCTTGGTGATGCCCAGCACGTAATTCAACGCGCCCGGACCAAGGCCGGAGCCGGCGGCCGCTTGGCCTGCCAGCGTGTTCGATGAGGTGACGAACGGATAGGTGCCGTGGTCGATGTCGAGCAGCGTGCCCTGCGCGCCCTCGAACAGGATGCGCTTGCCGGTGCGACGTGCCTCGTCCAGCGTTTTCCACACGGTATCGGCGTACGGCAGCACCTTCGGAGCGACCTCGATCAGGTCGGCCAGCACCGACGCCTTGTCCACCTCCGGCAGCCCCATGCCGCGGAGAAGGGCGCCGTGGTGCAGCAGCAGGGCATCGAGCTTTGCCTCGATCACCGACGCGTCGGCAAGGTCGCCCAGGCGGATCGCGCGCCGCGCCACCTTGTCTTCGTAGGCCGGACCGATGCCGCGCCCGGTGGTGCCGATGCGCGCGCTGCCAAGCGCCTTTTCCCGCGCGGCATCAAGATTGCGGTGCAGCGGCAGGATCAGCGGCACGTTCTCGGCGACCCGGACGTTGTCGGGACCGACGTGAACGCCCTGGCCGCGCAGCGCTTCGATCTCGGTCAGCAGCGCCCACGGATCGAGCACGACGCCGTTGCCGATGATCGACAGCCGGCCCGGCCGCACCACGCCGGACGGCAACAAACTGAGCTTGTAGGTCACACCGTCGATTACCAGCGTGTGGCCGGCGTTGTGGCCGCCCTGAAAGCGCACGACCACGTGCGCCCGCTCCGACAGCCAGTCGACGATCTTGCCCTTGCCTTCGTCCCCCCATTGCGCGCCGACAACAACGACGTTGGCCATGCCGTCAGCCCCTTACCGCGCGCTGCACGAGAGAGTCGAGAGGCTGGGGCGTGCCTTCGATCAGCACATGCGTACAGCCCAGCCGGTGCGCTTCCGCCATGATATCGATGCCATCCTCCAACGCGCCGACTGCGATCCATCCCTCGCCGCGCAGCTTGCGCGCGGTCTGCGGGTCGGTCGCAAGCGGCAGGAACAACCGGCGCTGCGGATTCGGACACGACAGCGCCCGGATCACCGAAGCCATGAACAGGGTGACCCCCGTGGATGCCTCGCCGGTCTCGGTCCGGTAGCGCCCGCCCCTGCCGATTTCATCGGGAGCCGCCGCCGCAAACAGCGCATAGGTGACGCCACTGTGATACTCGAAGCCCCGGTTTTCCACGGGATCGATGGTCAGCGTCAGTGACGGCAACTGGCGACGCAATTGTTCGTGCACGCTGACAAGACGGGCACGCTCCGCGGCAGCGACCGGCGGCAGATCGAGGGAAAGCAGCGTCGGCAAGGCGTCTTCTGCCGGGCCGTTGCCGGCAACAAGCCGGGTCAGCAGGCCCGCCCGCGCGTCGCCCAGCACCGGCGCCATCGCCGCGATCGCCGCAAGGTCCTTGCGGTCAAGCGCCAGCCGCAGCCTGTCCTCGACCCCAGGGGCGACGGGATCGTCAGCAAGGATGGCCGGCACCAGCGTCGGCAACCCCAGGTCCACCGTCAGTCCCGAGACGCCGAGCTCGGCCAGACCGGTGGCCGCCATCACGATCACCTCGACATCGGCCGCCGCGGCATCGCTGCCGACGATCTCGGCACCAACCTCGCCGAACTGGCGCTCGGGGCGTAGCTGGGTGCCGCGCAGCCGCATCACCTGCCCGGAATAGCCGAGACGCAGCGGGCGTGGCCGGTGTGCCAGCCTGCTGCAGGCGATGCGCGCCACCTGCATCGTCATGTCGGGACGCAGCGCCAGCATCCGTTGCGAGACCGGATCCATCAGCCGGAAGGTCTCGGCAGCAAGCGCCGCGGCAGAGCCGGCGAGCATGGTTTCTTCGAACTCGATCAGGGGCGGCTTGACGCGCTCATAGCCAAAGCCGGCAAAGTGCCGCATCAGACGTTCGACCGTCTGCGCCTCGAAATCGGCGGCAGGCGGCAGGACATCCATGAGACCGGCCGGCAGCAGGGCTGCAGCGAGCGTTTGCATTGTCCATCCGAATAAATAAGCCCGACGCCCGTCGGGCAGGAATACAGCCATCCCGCGCGGCGCCCGGGCCGGGTTGTAGACGGAGCCGGGGGTCCAGGCGAAGCGAAATCGTCAGCGGCGGCCGTGAATAGGCGTCAGGGTTGCAGGTTAAAGGGTTCCTCGCGGACGGTCGTCCCGAGGCTGTCGGCGAGCTTCGGCACCATAGCTGCGGCCAGCTCCGAAGGCTCCCCCTGGCTCAGATCGGCAATGGCCCACCCCTGCCACAATCGGGCGCCGGAGTCCCGGGTATCGAGCGTGAGCCCGAGGCGATATTGAGCCGGCGTGACCACGGTCGTTCCGGCGAGCGGCAGCCGCGCCTGGCGTGCCATATCCAGTTCGCCCTGGGGAAACAGGCGACCACGGTCGTCCATCATGCGAACTCGGTCGGTAACGCCGGGGGCGGTCCAGGCGCCGACGCTGTCGCCGGTGTCGATCGTCAGCAGCAGGGGCGCCTCGTTCCCTCCCACGTGAACACCCCGCTGCCTGAGCGCCTCTTCCAGTTCCCGCATGACGGCCAGGTTTTCGTCGGAGTTGTCCAGCACCCGCACCTCGACGGCCTGCGCCTGGGGAATTGGCTGAAAGGCGACCGCATTCAGGAGTCCTTGACCGACATCTTGCGGCACTGCGGGCGCCGCCATGCCTGCCACAATCAACAATCCCAGCACCAGCGGTGCGAGCGTTCGGATCATGCCCATGCTCCCGTGCCGGCCGGCGGCTGCGCGCCCGGGCGGCGTTTGCGCGACCGGATATGATCTGCGCTGGCGTCCCGGCCGTCAACCGGTGGCCACCGCCGGGGCGCAACAAATGGTCACCGTCATCCGGTTGACACCGCACCGGTCGATCGATACGCCACATCGTCGATCTCACGAGAGGAAGGACAGCGACGTGGTGGCAAGCAGAGGGGTGGTCGCCGCCGGCCATCCGCAGACGGCGGCTGCCGCGTGCGCGGTCCTGGCAGAAGGCGGCAATGCGGTTGACGCAGCCCTCGCTGGTCTGCTTGCCGCCTGTGTCGCCGAACCGATCCTCGCGTCGCTTGGTGGCGGCGGATTTCTCGTCGCCCTGCCGGCTGACGGCCGCCATGAAGGGCGCCCCCTCGTCTACGACTTCTTCGTGCAGACCCCGCGACAGCGCCGCCCGGATTGGGACACCGATCGCCGAGAGGTGGCGGCCGACTTCGGCCCCGCGACACAGACATTTCACATTGGCCTTGGCACCGTCGCCACGCCGGGGGTGGTCAAGGGCGTCTTTGCGGCGCACCGGGACCTTGGCCGGATGCCGATACGCCGGCTGTTCGAACCCGCCGTGGCCCTGGCCCACGACGGCGTCCTGGTGGACGGCATGCAGGCCTATGTCTTGCGCGTCGTCCGCGCCATCGTCGAAGCCGACCCCGCGATGCGCGCCCTGTTCGCGAGCCCTGCCGGCGGCGGCGCTCTGCTGGGCGAAGGCGATCGCCTGCTTCTCCCGCAACTCGCGGACGCACTTGAGTCCATCGCCGCCGAAGGGGAGGACCTGTTTTATCGCGGCGAGATGGCCCGGCTGCTCAGCGACGACAGCCAAGCCAAAGGAGGGCATCTGACGCGCGCCGATCTGGAGCGTTATCAGGTCGAGCGACGACCTCCGCTGAGCCTCTCGCTCTTCGATACCAACATTCTGCTCAACCCTCCGCCATCTTCCGGCGGCATTCTGGTGGGATTCGGGCTGGCCTTGTGGCAGGCACTCGGGCGTATCGATGACGACTTCGGGTCGCCCGCGCACCTGAGCCGGCTGATCACCGTCATGCGGGCAACGGAACGCGCCCGTCTGGAAGAGCGGATCCACGAGCGACTGGCGGAACCGGCAGCGGCAAAAGCGCTGCTGGACGCCACGTTGATCAAACGCTGGCACAAAGAGGTTTCTGGAGCGACCCTCACCTCGCGAGGAACGACGCAGATCAGCGTTGTGGACGCGGCGGGCGGCGTCGCCAGCCTCTCGGTCTCCAACGGAGAGGGATCCGCTTATGTGCTTCCCCAGACCGGCATCATCCTCAACAACATGCTTGGCGAAAGCGACCTGCTGAGCAGCGGGACCTGGCAACAGGACCGTCGGCTCTCATCCATGATGACACCGGCCATCGTGCGCGACCCGACGGGCGGAGTCATGGCGCTGGGGTCCGGCGGCTCCAATCGGATTCGCACCGCGATGCTGCAGGTCCTCCTCAACCTCCTGGCCTTCAGGATGAATCCGGAAGACGCGGTCAGCGCCCCACGGCTGCACCAGGAGGGAAACACCCTGAGTGCCGAGCCGGGTTTTCGGGAGGAGATCCTGGACGCCGCCAGCTCTGGTGCAGCGCTCGGCCTCGAGGCCTGGCCCGCCAAGAATTTGTTCTTCGGCGGCGTACACCTGGCGCGACGCGACGCTGGCGGCGCTCTTCACGGCGTCGGAGATACCCGGCGCGGCGGCGTCGCCTGCCAGGCTTGAACATGGGGCGGAGACGCGCGGTCGTGGCCGATGACCATCAGCTCTACATATTGACCATAGCCTGTCCGGACAGAACCGGGATTGTTGCCGCGGTTGCCGGGTTCCTTGCTGACCACGACGCCTTCATCACCGAATCCTCCCACTTTGGCGATGCGCGGACCTTACGCTTTTTCATGCGCACCGTTTTCCGGACCGGCACTGCCACACCGCCGCTCGATCTGTTCGCCCAGCGGTTTTCACGCATTGCTGAACGTTTCCACATGGTCTGGGGACTTCACGACGCCTTGCGTCCGGAACGGCTGCTCGTTCTTGTGTCCAAACTCGACCACTGTCTGAACGATCTGCTGTACCGCTACCGCACCGCCGATCTGCACGTGGATATCGCCGCGGTGGTTTCCAACCATCCCGACCTCGAGCCGCTGGCCCAGTGGCACGGTATTCCGTTTCACCACCTGCCGGTAACTCCCGAAACCCGGCTGGAGCAGGAGGGAAAAATCCTCGATCTGGTCCGGGAACTGGAAATCGACTTGGTGGTGCTCGCCAGATACATGCAGATCCTGCAGCCGAGCACCTGCGATCGGCTGCGCGGTCGCTGCATTAATATTCACCATTCGTTCTTGCCAGGCTTCAAGGGAAAACGCCCCTACCATCAGGCACACGATCTTGGCGTAAAGCTGATCGGCGCAACGGCCCATTACGTCGTTGCCGATCTCGATGCGGGTCCCATCATCGAGCAGGCTGTCGAGCGGGTTGACCACAGTTTTGGACCCGAGGACCTGGCCCGCGTCGGGCGAGACATCGAGACCGTTGTTCTGGCCCGCGCGGTTCGCTGGCATATCCAGCACCGCGTATTGCTGAACGACGGCAAGACGGTGGTTTTTCGCTGAGTTAGCCGTCATCCGGCGGCTGAAGCGCGACGCACGCGAAACCCCTTCTACGCGTTAAGAGAGCATAAAGCAACCGACGTTACTCTCATGAGGGTATGGCTAACCCGATTGCGAGGAAGGGGCGCTGCATGCTGGCAGGCAGAGCATTCGAAGAAACGGCCCGCTTAAATGGCGGCGTCACCTCGGCGGCCGCCAACGGGCGGAGCGCCCTTGCGGACATCGAACTGTTCAGGGACTTCGATAAGGCAACTTTGACTCAGATTGAGCAATCCTGCCGGTACCGTCGCTATTCGGCGCAGGAACAGATCATCGACAGCGATGCCGTGTCGTCCGATGTGTTCTTTATCATTCGGGGGCGCGCTCGCGTCGTCACCTACTCCATGTCCGGACGCGAAATAACATTCGCCGACCTGCAGGCCGGTGACTACTTCGGCGAAGTTGCCGCTCTTGATGGCGGCCCCCGATCGGCCGGCGTCATGGCGACCGAAGACACGCTCGTCCTCTCCCTCCCCCGCGGGCCATTTCTCGCCATATTGGCGGACCACCCTGAGGTCGCCTTGCGGGTCATGCGCCGGCTGGCGCACATCGTTCGCCGCGCCAATGAACGCATCATGGATCTCTCGACCCTGGCGGCGAACAACCGCGTACAGGCGGAACTCCTTCGTCAGGCCCGAAGCGACAACGCGCCGCGCAAGACCGCCATCATCGAGCCGATTCCCATCCATAGCGATATCGCCAGCCGGGTATCGACAACCCGGGAAACGGTCGCACGGGTGCTGAACGAACTGGCCCGCAAGGGAATCGTCGAACGGACGCGGACGGCACTGGTCATCCGCGATATGCCCCGTCTCAGGATGATGGTCGAGGAGGTGCGCGGCTGAACCGCTCGCGCCCGTGGGTATTATTTGATCTTCGCTTCCTTGAACGGCACGTGCTTGCGGACGACCGGATCATACTTGCGAAATTCAAGCTTTTCCGTTGCAGTGCGCGGATTTTTCTTGGCAACGTAGAAAAAGCCGGTGCCTGCGGTGCTGACCAGCTTAATCAGGATTGTATTTGGTTTAGCCATCCTCGGCTCACATCGTTTCGCTGGAGGGTCGGGCATCCCGACCGCCGGCGCACGATACGCGTCCCTGGCTGGCTGTCAAGGCACAGGTCCCGGCGGCATCTGCGCCATGAGGGATTCCGGCTTCAGAACCGCGGCAAAAAGCGACGGCTGGTCGAGCAATCGGCGGGCAATGGCGGTATCCACCGGGCCATCCCGCCCTTCGGCCGGGCAACCAAGGCCATTCATGACCGCCTCGGCTGAAGACGCCTTCGTCAGAAACTTATCGAACGCATCGGCGTCGACAACGTACAGACCGACCGAACATATGCGCGGGTGCACTCCGCCCGTCCTTAAGCTGACGCCGGACGGCGAGACCGCATAGGACCAGGTCATTGCGATTTCACCTCCATTCGGCAGCGGCACGACCGTCTGTACCGTACCCTTACCATAGGACGTGCTGCCGACAACGATTGCCCGACCTCGGTCCTGCAGGACGGCGGCGGTCAATTCGGCTGCGGATGCCGTGTTTCCGTCAATCAAAATGACAAGCGGCAGGCCTCTCGCGACGTCATCTCCACCCGCGACATAATCCTGAACACTGTCGGGGTGGCGACCGCGCGTCTCCAGAATAGGACCGTCGTCGAGAAAAAGATCGGCGACTTTCACCGCCTGTTGCAGCAACCCTCCTGGATTCCCTCGAAGATCCAGCACTATGCCGCGAAGCTGTCCTGTTTGCAGTTTCAACAGTTCGTTCAAGGTGCGCGTAATGTCGTCCGCCGTATCCTGGTTGAAATGCAGGACGGTGAGGAAAAGGATGCCATCTTCGTAGCGTTCCTTAACCATGTCGGGGATGAGATAGCTGCGCGTCACGACGAATCTCAGGGTCGATCGGCCCAGACGACGGACCGTCAATCTCAGCCGTCCGCTGACTTCCTCCTGCAGCAGGAAATCCAGCTCCGCTTCCGATAATCCCGATACGGGCCTGCCATCAATCTGTACCAGCACGTCGCCCACGCGCAATCCGGCCCGCTCCGCCGGGCTCCGGCCTGTGACTTCCGTGATGATCGGACCGTCAGGCGACATCTGAACGGAGATGCCAATGCCGTAATAGCCGTCGCGCCGTTGTCGGTTCTGTCGGGCTTCGGCGGGCGTGGCATACCGGCTGTTGGCATCGAGGGAGGCCGCAGCCCGGTCAAACATGGCTTCATAGACGCTTTCCTGCGGTGCGGCAGCGAGGCGGGGGGAAATTTCCCGAGCAGCCCGCCAGACCTGGACGCTTATTCGCGCCCACCCATCAACGTCGCGCGAAGTCGGCGTCGGCAACGACACGGCACGCCGGCCCGCGACATCCAGTTCCACCTCGTGGTGCGCCTTGGCGACGTTCAGCGCAGGATCGATCGTGGCAAGGCCGCCCAGCGCAGCCAGCGCAACCTGCTCGGCGCTGACGGAATCGATGTACCGTTCGCCCACCACTCCGTAAACGGCTCTGAACATGTTTTGCGCTTCGGGTCCGGCAAATGGACTCGGCGCCTCGTAAGAAGGCGGCTGTTCGATGCTCTGACAGGCGGAAACAGTGATCCCTGCAACAAACCAAGTGAGGCAGAGAGTAGCTCGCCAGTGCTCACGCATGCCGTGATTTATCGCCCAATTAGTCGCCTTGTTCTTGGCCACCAAGGAAACGGTGCGCTCTCCGCCCGCGCCTGAATTAGAGTGATAAGCGCGCTGGCGCTACATTATAGTGTGGAACCGCGCCGCGGATGGCGTCTTTTTAACAAGGTCGAACCGCCCTGTGCGGGTATCGACAGACCACGGGTGCGGAAGGGACCGTTTCGCACAGCGAATTCAGGAGGAGGTTGCATGTCCGATTACGGTGGGATTATTGGCCTGATCATTCTCGCCCTCGATATCTGGGCGGTGATCAATGTCATTCAAAGCGGTGCATCGACCGGCGCCAAGATACTCTGGGTGCTTGTGATTATCATACTCCCGCTTGTCGGCCTGATCATCTGGTTCTTCGCGGGGCCTCGCGGCAGCCGTTCTGCGGCCTGACCCCGCCCCTGCCGGGCACCAAAGGTATCCGTGCTCGAACGTTCGTCACGGATTAAACTTCGACCCTGCCGTTATCGTCCGCCGCCGGGATTACCGGCGGCGGCATCATCGGTGGCGGATCATCAGGCAGCGACAGCGCGCATGGCACCAAGCTGCGCGCCGAGCGGTCCGAGAAGCTCCCGGATGCCCCAGACGAAAGATCCTGGGTTGTCATAGGTAATCAGGCCGCTCTTGCCATGCTCGACGCATTGAATGCCAGACTGGTGCGTAACAAGCACCGGCTTGCCGAACAGCAATGCATGCCGCGCCAAGTCCTCTGTCTGCGGTATTCTCGCCGGGATTACGACGAAGTTGCTGGCTTCCAGAAGCTGCTCGAACCGGTCGGCAGGCACATCACCCGCGAAACGGCATCGGCCACCAAGGCCGGCCCCCTGCAGGCGCTCCTGCAGGTCTCCCCGCAGCGGACCCTCGCCGACGAACAAGAACTGCGCGGATGCGTCGCCGCCGCTGACGGTGATCAGGGCGTCGGCGAAAATGTCTGCACCGGCGTCGTACGAGAGCGCCCCGGCAAAGAGAACGAGGGGAGCCGTCGGCTCCAGCTCGAGGCCGCGCTTCACGGCCTGGACGGACTCCAGCCGTTCTTCCGGGCCAACTGCGGGATGCGCTGTTGACGATTCTGGCGCGTCCGCCGCCACTGCAGGCAGTTCTTCCTTCACCGCCAGGACGATGACCGGTTGTTCTTCGGCACTGCTGACTGGAGCAGCGGGAGGCTCAGCCGACTCGACGCCGGCGACATCCTGCACGGCTTCGGCCGGCGAGCCCGTAGCTGCGCTTTCGACGCTCGGTTGAACGTCGTGAATTCCAGGAACCAGCCCCTCCTCCGGGGCCACTTGTCCGAGTTGGCCCGTCGTCTGCGGATCCCGAGAAGAGGTTGGTTCCGGCGAAGTCGTGGTCATCGGAGGCGGCGAGACCGCCTCCCGGCGAGGACTGAGCCACTGCCTGTAACGAGCGGTGGCGACGCCGACCAGCCGCGAGAAAATGCCAGACTCCCAATGTGATGCGACGGGAACCAAAGGCCGATCCGCTCTCTCCGGCGCCGCGGCAACCGCGGGCTGATCATCGAGCGCGGACGGTCGCCGAACAGCCTCGGCCGATAAAGTCTCCAATTGCGTATCTTCCAACACTTCCGACCTCGCGGCGGGCTGCGTCGCCAAGGGAACGGCGCTGGCAAGCCGTTCGTCCATGCTCTCCGCCTCTTCGTTCCTCTCCCGTTCCCAACTCATGATGGCGTCGTCCTCACCAGCTGCGCCCTCATCGGTGGCCGGTTCGCGGGCAGGATCGGGACGGTGCAACTTCGGCAGTTCAAACCCGTGGCCCAGTGGCAGATTGCTCGGAAGCGAATCCGCCATGAACGTGTCCACGTCAACGTGTGGATCCCGATTCCGGGTCGGCTTCAGCTTGGCCCGGAAAGGAACGAGCACATCGTCCGCGCGAACTGGTGGCCGTTCGACTTCGGGATCCCGAGCGGGCCGGTCAGGCTCGGGCTCCCGGAGGTCCTCCAGGGCTGGTCGGAGCGCTGCCCTCAGATCCCGAACCTCGGCGAGCCTCTCCCGTTCGGAACATGCCTCGAACCGAAGATGGACGTGAGTCATGCCGGCCGCCAACGCTCGCCGCCAAATCTCCGGACAGCGCTCACGCGCGCGGCCAAAGCGCTGGTGCAGGCTGCAGGCATGGCCGACATGCAACACTTTCGTCTCGTCGCCCTTGCACCTGACAAGCACGAAGACGGCCGCCTGATCGAGCCAGCTTGCAGACGGACGCGAGACCGCAAACTCGTAGCGCCTTCCGCTCGCTCCCACCCAATTGAACACGTGCGGGTCACAGAGCGGAAGATTCTGAGGCAAATACATGAACGATCGTCCCTATTCCGTGAGTGGCTCGTCGGGGCGACGCCACCGCGCTTTGCGCCAATACGTTAATTTTTAGCGGCTGCCCCTTCTTTCGCCCGGCCACTCCCTGCCAGCGTCTTGTCCTCCCGTCCCCGCGCGGCATTATAGCATCGCCGGAACTAACTATTAATTGCATAAACGCGGCCGCGAATACTTTCGTTCCGTCGGCGACCCAGATCTTGCAGGCGTGCTCGCGCATACCCGTGTTCAGCCCGGGCCCGGGCCGACCTGAACCTTCATGGCCGTCCTCCACGAGCTTCCCGATGGATGTCCAAGGGTTTGCGATCCGACAGATTGCCGGCGGAGGCGCTTGCCATACCGACAAGCCCACGCTACCTCATCGGATGTCGGCCAGGAGCAGGGGGCGGCCAACTTCCCCCGAAGGTGTCTTGCGCTGGAGTATGACTTGATCGATCGACGCGCCGTCGGACGGCACAACCGCCGCGAAGTGAACACCTCCCGCCAGTTTCGGCCTACTCGGCGAGGACTCCTTGCAGCCTGTGCGGCTGTCCTGATTGCGGCTTCCTGGCCCGTCGACGCCGCCGATGACGGCGCCGAGGGCAAGGCTTTTATTCAGAGCTTGGCAGAGCAGGCGATTGCCGCGCTGACGGCGCCCGGCGTCTCGCGCGAAGAACGCGAGGCCCGCGCCCGCGCCCTCCTGACCGACAACTTCGCCGTTCCGACAATCGGCCAGTTCGTGCTCGGCCGATACTGGCGCAGCGCGACGCCAGAGGAACGCCAAGAATACCTGCGTCTGTTCGAAGAACTGATCGTCGTAACCTACGTGGATCGGTTCAGCCGGTATTCCGGCGAGCAACTGCGCGTCACGAACGACGTCGTCGATCCGGAATCCGGCGACGTCCTGGTCTACTCGGAAATTACTCGGCCAGCCGCCGGTCCCGTCAAGGTGGCTTGGCGGGTCCGCCGCGTGCCGCCGTCCTTTAAGATCGTTGACGTTCTCGTCGAAGGGGTCAGCATGAGCCAGACGCAACGCTCCGACTTCGCCTCGGTGATCCGCAACAACGGCGGTACCGTTACCGCGTTGATCGAAGAGATGCGCCGCCGCGTGCGGCAGCCGGCCTGATCCCCGCGCTTCGGTCGTCAGCATTGTGTCCGCGCAGCCCAGCGCCGTAGAAGCGCCCTCCGGCAAGGATGCCGCCTACGAGAACTTCCCCGTCGGCTCCTTCCTTCTCCCGCGGGAGCTCCGGCCCCACGTCGCGGTCTTCTATGCATTCGCCCGCGCCATCGACGACATCGCTGACAGCCCCACGCTGGCCCCCGACGACAAGATCCTCCGGCTCGACGGCTTCGCCCGCACCCTGAACGGAGAGTTGCAGGACGATGCGCGGTTCGGCAAGGCGCATGCGATGCGGAGGAGCCTGCTGAAAACCGGCATTCCGTTACGCCATTGTCTCGACCTCATCTCGGCCTTCAAGCAGGACGCTGTGAAGGGGCGCTATGACGACTGGGCGGATTTGATTGACTACTGCAACCGCTCCGCCGCACCCGTCGGCCGGTTTCTGCTCGACCTGCACGGCGGCCATCGCAGCGGCTATGCGGCATCCGATGCCCTTTGCAACGCTCTGCAGGTCATCAATCACCTCCAGGACTGCGCACAGGATTACCGTGACCTCGACCGGGTGTATCTGCCGGGCGACTGGTTGAGCGCCGAGGGCGCCACCGTTGGCGATCTCGATCGCCCGGCATTGACCGCGGGGCTTCGTCGTGTCGTCGATCGCTGTCTCGACGGCATCGATGCCTTGCTCAACGACGCTCGGGCCCTGCCGGGCGGCCTTCGCTCCCGCCGCCTGGCCATGGAGTCAGGGGCGATTCTCGCAATCGCTCGCGCCCTGTCGGCACGGCTGCGGCGGGAAGACCCGCTGGCCGGGCGAGTCGCTCTCAGTAAGGTCGCTTTCCTGTGGTGCTGCGCACGCGGCGCCGCTTTCATGAGGGCTGGCGCTTAGAGCGACGGTTTCCCCCTGCGCCGGACCTCCCCCGGTCCCGATCGTGATTAAGCCGGGACATTGAATTCCTTTTGCTTACGGACGCCGACATCGAGCATGATCCGGGCAATCTGACGCAGCTTGTCGCTCGGGCTCAGGTGAGCAGGAGCGATTGGTGTTGTCTAGGGCTCGATTGCGTCGTGGGACATTTTGGAACGCCTGCTTGTGCCTCCCTGTGTTTTCGTTTTTCAGAAGCTCCTTCCTTTCCTTGGGGGGAATGACCGGTCCCGTCCGGAGGCCGCCGCGGCGGGCGGCATCGCCGAATGAGCACGATCATGACCAGCCCAACCGAGCCAGCGACCGGGGCTTCGGCCGAGCGCGTCGAGCAGATCGTTCGCGGATCAGGAACGTCGTTTTACTGGGCGATGCGGTTCCTGCCCCGCACGAAACGACAGGCGATGTTCGCGGTTTACGCGTTCTGCCGCGAGGTCGACGATATCGCCGATGAACCCGGACAAATCGAACAGAAGCGGCTCGCCCTGCAGGAGTGGCGCGACGAGATCGACCGCCTTTATTCCGGGCGCGGCGAGAACCCGGTCGGGTTGGCCCTGCGCGATCCCATTGAACGCTTCGCACTGCGTCGCGAGGACTTTCTCGCCGTCGTCGACGGCATGGAAATGGACGCGGCGCCGCAAATCCGCATCAAGGACCTGGCCGAGCTCGCCCTTTATTGCGACCGGGTGGCCTGCGCCGTCGGGCGTCTGTCAGTGCGGATCTTCGGGGTGGCGGAGCCGTTCGGTGACCAGCTCGCAAGTGCCCTCGGGGAGGCGCTGCAGCTCACGAATATCCTGCGGGACCTCAAGGAGGACGCCGAGCGGGATCGACTGTACCTCCCTGACGAGTTGCTTCGTATACACGGCATCGCCGCGTCGGCCGACGCCGAGAAAACTCTCCGCCACCCGGCAATCAAGGACGTTTGCGAACAGATCGCGTCCCGCGCCCAGCAAAGGTTTGACGAGGCCGGACGCATCACGGCCCAATGTGATCGCAGACGGGTCCGGCCCGCGGTGATCATGATGCAGGTTTACCGGCGGACGTTCGATCGCCTGGTCGACCGCGGCTGGCGGCGCTGGGCCGAGCCGGTTTCGGTGTCGCGCGCCGAAAAACTGTGGGTGGCGCTGCGGTACGGAACGGTGTGAATTTGAGCGGCCGCGTTCATGTCGTCGGTGGCGGGCTTGCCGGGCTCGCCGCCGCGGTGGAATTGGCTGCGGCCGGCCGGCCGGTCAGCCTTTATGAGCAAGCGGGGCAAGCGGGCGGCCGCTGCCGCTCGTTCTTTGACGAAACCCTGCAGCGAACGATCGACAACGGCAACCACCTGGTTCTCTCCGGTAATGCCTCGCTGATGCGCTACCTGGGGAGGATCGGTGCGGAGGACCGGCTGTCCGGTCCGGAGCAGGCGGCCTTCCCGTTTGTGGACCTGCAGACAGGCGAGCGCTGGACGGTGCGGCCCGGCGCCGGGCTTTTCCCCTGGTGGCTCCTTTCGGCCGAGCGCCGCATTCCCGGAACCCGGCTTCGCGACTATCTGACCGCGATTCGGCTGGCCATGGCTGGCTCCGACCGCACCGTGGCCGACTGCCTCGATGATGGAAGCCTTCTCTATCGCCGCTTCTGGGAGCCTCTGGCCGTCTCGGTCTTGAACACACATCCTTCCGAAGGCTCCGCCAATCTTTTGTGGCCGGTTCTGAAGGAAACCTTCGGTCGGGGTGAGGGCGCCTGCCGCCCCCGGATGGCAACGCGGGGCCTGGCGGACAGCTTTGTCGATCCAGCACTCGCCTTCCTCCGCAAGCATCAGGCGGACGTCCGGTTGCACGCCCGGCTGCGGGAGGTGGAGAACGATGGCCACCGCGTTCGCAGTTTGCGCTTCGCCACCGGAGGCGAATCTCGCGTCGATCTTGGCGATGCTGAGGCGGTGATCCTGGCGGTGCCACCCTCGGCGGCCGCAGGGTTTCGACCCGAGCTCCAGGTGCCGCAGGAAAGCCGGGCCATCGTGAACGCTCACTTCCGATTGTCCCAGCCCGTTTCGGCGCCGGGCCTCATTGGCCTGATCGGTGCCTCAGCCCATTGGATCTTTACCCGAGACGACGTCGCCTCGGTGACGATCAGCGCCGCCGATGGCCTCGCCCTGGAAGGGAACGAAGCCATTGCCTCGCGCCTCTGGCCGGAGGTCCGCCAGGCCCTGCAACTTGCCGAAGAGGCCTTGCCGCCATGGCGGGTGATCAAGGAAAAGCGAGCGACTTTTGCCCAGACCCCGGCAGAAGTGCGGCGACGGCCGGGCTGTGTCACGACGCTCAAAAACCTCTTTCTTGCCGGTGATTGGACCGATACGGGCCTTCCTGCAACCATAGAAGGAAGCGTGCGATCAGGTCACACCGCAGCCTCGCGCTTCTTCGCATCTGCAACGAGCGCTTGACACCGTGGCTATTTCACGCCACCAAGCGACGTTAACTGTGACATAGGAGTGACAGTGGACGGTTCCACAGAATGTCGCCGAGGGGATATCTGGGGGGGAACAGGGACAGTGGGGATGCACGCGGCAAAGCGCATTCCCATCGACGCCGAACTCGATCAGGCGATCGCTGAAGCCGCCTCCTGGCTAACTCACCGGCAGGACGCCGACGGTCACTGGGTGTTCGAGCTTGAAGCCGACGCCTCGATTCCTTGTGAGTATATTCTGCTCCACCACTTCCTGGACGATATCGACCAGGCACTGCATCAAAAGATCGCACGCTATCTGCGCCGCACTCAGGGCGCGCATGGCGGATGGGCCATGTATCACGGCGGCGAGTTTGACCTGAGCTGCTCGGTCAAGGCGTATTTTGCGCTCAAGCTGACGGGGGATGCTCCAACGGAACCGCACATGGTCCGCGCGCGCGAGGCCATCCTGGAAGCCGGCGGTGCGGCCCGGTGCAACGTCTTCACACGCATCCAGCTCGCCCTCTTCGGCCAAGTCCCCTGGCGGGCCGCTCCGTGGATCCGCCCGGAAGCCATCCTGATGCCGAAGTGGGCTCCGTTCCATATCGACAAGGTGTCGTACTGGTCACGGACGGTCATGGTCCCGCTGTTCGTCCTGGCGGCTCTGAAACCGCAGGCACGCAACCCGCGCGGCATCGATATCCGCGAGCTGTTCGTCACGCCGCCCGAAAGCATAGTGAACTACCAGCACAATCCCACCGGCCAGCTTGCGGGCGAAGTTTTCCTCGCCATCGACCGCGTGGGCCGCATCCTCGAACCCTTATTACCGAAGCCGGTTGAGCGCTTGGCCATCCGCAAGGCGGTGGAATTTGTCGAAGAGCGGCTCAATGGCGAGGATGGGCTCGGTGGCATTTTCCCTGCCATGGCGTATGCGCTGATGATGTTCGATGTCCTGGGATACCCCCGTGATCATCCCAGCGTGGTTGTGACCCGGGCAGCGATCGGGAAACACGTCGTCGTGCGTGAAACAGAAGCGTATTGCCAGCCCTGCCTGTCGCCGATCTGGGACACCGGGCTTGCCTTGCACGCCCTGCTCGAAGCCGGCGCATCGCCGGACGATGCGGTGGTCGAGACTGGTTGCCGGTGGCTGGTGGAACGACAGGTTCTGGATGTGCAGGGCGACTGGAGCGTCAATCGCCCCAACGTGCGCCCTGGCGGCTGGCCATTCCAGTATCGCAATGCGCATTACCCGGATGTGGACGACACAGCGCTGGTTGCAATGGTTCTCCATCGCGCCAACGAAACCACGAATGCCGAGGCGGTAGAACGGGCGCGCGAGTGGATCGTCGGCATGCAGAGCCGCAACGGGGGCTGGGGTGCCTTCGACGTCGATAACGAACACTATGTGCTCAACAGCATCCCCTTCGCCGACCACGGCGCCCTGCTCGACCCGCCGACCGCGGACGTTACCGGCCGGTGCCTGGGCTTTCTGGCGCAGCTAGGCTGCGGGCGGGATGATCCGGCGGTCGCGCGCGCCATAGCCTACCTGAAGGACCAGCAGGAAGAAGACGGCTCCTGGTTCGGACGGTGGGGAACCAACTACGTCTACGGCACCTGGTCCGTCCTGGTCGCCCTGAATGCCATCGGCGAAGACATGCAGGCGCCGTACATTCGCCAGGCGGTGTCGTTCATCAAGAGCCGGCAGCGTGACGACGGCGGATGGGGCGAAGACTGCGCCAGTTATTGGCCGGAACGCCGGGCCGAGGTCAAGGCTAGCACACCGTCCCAGACGGCCTGGGGGCTGCTGGCGCTGATGGCCGCGGGTGAGGTGGACAGCCCGGAAGTTCGCTCAGGGATCGACTACCTGCTGGCGGCGCCGCGCACTGGCGGCCAGTGGTCCGAGGAGTATTACAACGCGGTGGGCTTTCCCCGGGTGTTCTACCTCAAGTACCACGGCTATAGCGCGTACTTCCCGCTATGGGCGCTCTCGCGTTACCGGAACCTGCAACGCAGCAACGACAAGAAGACACCCAGCTTCGGCATCTAGGCGCGTGCGCCTGGGCGTTGTCACCGGTCTGGAGCGCGAGGCCGATTGCCTGCGCATTTTCCCGACCGCCGACAGACCGGCGGTCAACTGCCAGGGCCCCGGCCCAAAGGCGGCCACCCTGGCCGCTGCCCGGCTTCTCGCCGACGGCTGCGGCGCCCTGCTGAGCTTCGGTCTCGCCGGAGGCCTGACGGAGGGCCTGCGGCCGGGAGACGTCGTGATCGCCGAAGCGGTCGTGAGCGAAGACGGCCAGGCTTGGCCGACCGATTTGGGGTGGAGTAAGGCCCTCGAACAAAAGCTTCGCGGCGCGCCCGGCGAGATCAGGCGATCGCGGTTCCTCGGACTGGATCGTCCGCTCCTCACCCCGCTTGAAAAGCAGGACTACGGGACCCGGCTTGAGGCGAGCGCCGTGGATATGGAAAGCTTGGCGGTGGCTTCGGCGGCCGCGAAAGCGCAGGTGCCGTTCATCGCTGTCAGAGCGGTCATCGATCCGCTGGATCAGGCGATCCCGGAATGGCTCGCTGCTACGCTCGACAACCACGGCAGGCCGCAAGCGGCCCGCCTGCTGGCCGGTCTCGCCATGCATGCGCGAGACCTGCCTACGCTCCTGCGGCTTGCCCTGAACGAGCGCGCGGCGATGGCCGCCTTACGCCGCGTTGCTCTCGACGCGGGCCCGCGTTTTGCCCTTGCTTGAGCGCGTGGGGCCCTCTGCGTCCACTACCACCTTTTTCATCAGGCTTTCGAAGACGAATTCGGCCGGTCGCTGATTTTCGAGCGGAATCTCCGGCGCCATCGGCCCATCGGTGCGGAAGCCACGCAGCTTGACCATCAACGCCTTCCACGGACGCCGGATCGTGTCTTCAACCGCCGTTCCTTCGTACCCGCAGTGGACCATGCAGTCGGCGCATTTCTCGTAGTTGCCGGTGCCGTAGCGGTCCCAGTCGGTCGTTTCCATCAGCTCCTTGAAGCTGCGTGCATAACCCTCGCCGAGCAGGTAGCAGGGACGCTGCCAACCGAAGATGTTCCGTGTCGGCGTTCCCCACGGCGTGCACTGGTAGGCCTGGTTTCCGGCAAGGAAATCCATGTACAGCGCCGACTGGCTGAATCGCCACTTGCTCCGTCCCTTCAGCTTCAGAACGTCTCGGAACAACTGCTTGGTCCGCGTGCGGTTGAGGAAGTGCCGCTGGTCCGGCGCCCGCTCGTAGGCGTATCCGGGAGCAGCGGTCACCCCTTCCACATCGAGCTCGTTCGCACAGAAGTCGAAGAACTGCGCGGCGTCTTCGGCCTTCATGGTGTTGAACAGCGTGCAATTGACGTTGACCCGGAAGCCCGCCTCCCGCGCCTTCTTGATCGCCGCAACAGCCCGCTTGAACGTGCCGGGCTGGTTGACGGCCTTGTCGTGATTCTCTTCCAGACCGTCCAGATGCACGGAAAACGTCAGGTAGGGGCTCGGCTGGAACAGATGCAGCCTCTTCTCCAGCAGCAGGCCGTTCGTGCACAAATAGACAAACTTCTTGCGGGCAACGATACCCGCGACGATCTGATCGATTTCCTTATGCAGCAGCGGCTCCCCGCCAGGAATTGAGACGACCGGCGCCCCGCATTCATCGACAGCGGCCAAGCATTGCGCCACGCTCAGCCGCTTGTCGAGGATCGGCTCCTCATAGTCGATCTTACCACAGCCGGGGCACGCAAGGTTGCAGCGGAACAACGGCTCCAGCATCAACACCAGCGGATATTTTTCAACGCCGCGTAATTTCTTTCCTACGATATACGCACCAACGCGCAACTGCTGAAGTGCAGGAACAGCCACAGTCTTTCGCCCCCTGGTCTAGCTCGCGCCAGCGGCTGTCGCCGTCAACTCGCGCGGCAATTTGAACTGCATGTGTTCTTCGACGCCAGCCAGTTCCTCGACCGTGACCTGACCAAAGTCGCCGAGTCTGTCGATCAGATCCTGAACAAGCTTTTCCGGTGCCGAAGCGCCCGCGGTAATGCCGACAGTCCGCACATCCCTGAGCCAGTCCGGGTCAAGACTGTGTGCGTCGTCGATCAGATAACTTGGCACTCCCGAGTCAGCTCCGATTTCGCGCAGGCGGTTGGAGTTGGAGCTGTTCTTGGCCCCGACCACCAGCAGCATGTCCACCTGTGCGGCAAGATCGCGTACCGCCTGCTGCCGATTCTGCGTGGCGTAACAAATATCCTTCACATCCGGTCCGGTGATCCGGGGGAACCGCTGCCGCAGGGCCTCGATAATGTCGCGGGTATCATCGACGCTCAGCGTGGTCTGGGTGACATAGGCCACCTTCTCGGGATCGCGCACGGTGATGCTCGCGACGTCTTCCGTGTTCGATACCAAGTGCACACCGCCCGGGATCCGACCCTGCGTCCCCTCAACCTCGGGGTGCCCGGCATGGCCGATCAGAATGACTTCCCGGCTCTTGCGGGCGTGGTTCCGGCCTTCCTTGTGTACCTTGGTGACGAGCGGGCAGGTGGCATCGATCACCGGGAGATTACGGCGGGCCGCTTCGTCCTCCACCTCGGTGGAAACGCCATGGGCACTGAAGATGGTCACGGCGCCCTCGGGGATCTCGTAGAGCTCCTCGACGAAGACCGCACCCTGCGCCCGCAGGGATTCGACCACGTGCTTGTTGTGGACGATTTCGTGCCGCACATAGACGGGAGGACCGTAAAGAGCTAACGCCCGCTCAACGATTTCTATTGCACGCTCGACACCGGCGCAGAAGCCGCGCGGTTTGGCCATCAGCACGCGCAATGGCATTTTCTGTTGCGGCAACACCCCTCTCAATCTCCTCGATACGGATCGAGCATCCGCTACCCGCGCACCATACGTGCAGGCGAGCGGCATGCAAGTTGCGATTAGACCTTGAACTCGCTAGGGTTATTGAACAGTGACGTTTTCGCCACCATTCTCCTGCCAGACTGTGACGGCACAAAGACGGGGCCGACCGCGGCTTCTCGGATAGTAGGGCTCAAAGGCGGGTCGGATTCGGCGCATCACCGTAAACCTCGCGCGGGTCGAACGCTTTTTCCGGCTCCATAAAGCGAAGTGCCGTTCCCGCCTCGTCGCCGAGCGGGACGGACCGATAGAAGCACGACCGATAGCCGACGTGGCAGCTGGCCCCCCCGCTGATCCTCACGCGCAGCCAGACGGCATCCTGATCGTCGTCGATGCGCAACTCGACCACCGTCTGCACCAGTCCGCTGGTAGCGCCCTTATGCCACAGGCACCGCCGGCTGCGACTCCAGTAGTGCGCCTCCCCCGTCGAGATGGTCAGAGCCAGCGCTTCGGCGTTCATGTAGCCCAGCATCAGGACCTCGCCGCTGTCGGCGTCGGTCGTAACCGCGGGGATCAAGCCTTCCGCATCGAACCTGGGCGCGAGCTCGGATCCCTCCTCGACCTGTTCGACCGTGGTGCGCGCGGCAAAGACCGCCTTCTGAGCATCGGCAGGCATGGTTGGGAAACTCCCTTCGTCCCTTCAACGGCGTGATATGTCACGCCCGATGCGGCCCGGCAAGCGCACCTGCGAAAGCATCGGGTTTTCAGTTCACATTCGGCGCCCTTCAGCAGTATATAACCGCTGCTGGCAGCGCCATCGAACGGAGGCGCGCACTTTTTCGCACCCCGAAAGGTCAGAGAACATGGCGGTTCCCAAGAAGAAAACCTCGCCCTCACGCCGCAACATGCGGCGGTCCCACCTCGCGATCAAGGCTCCCGCCTACGTGGAGGACAAGGACTCAGGCGAACTGCGCCGTCCGCATCATATTGACCTGACCACGGGAATGTACCGCGGCAAGCAGGTTCTGGAGCCCAAATAGCAGCGAAACGGCTGCGCGCGCCCTAACCACGGTAAGCCTTTCCCAAAATTCGCGTGCCCTCGCCCGCGATAACCGCGCGCCATCGGCCTGCCGGTCGCAATCAGGGAGTTCGCAGCTCTACGGTCTTCTGATCCAGGACCTGGGCAAGCTTTTCCGTCCCGCCGGAGCGGAGAACCTGGTTGTATTCCGAGCGGCGCACCGCGAGTTCACTGATCGAACGATCGAGCAGGACGTCGATGATCCGCCACTGCCCATCTGCTTGCATCATAACGTAGGTGATGGGCACCGCGGGATCGTTGGGGCGGTTCAGGCGGGTATCCACCAGCACCGTATCACGCGGCCCCTCGCGCGTGCCCAGCGTTTCAAAGCTCTCGCCCGTCCAGTTGTTGAAGCGGACCGCGTAGGTGGTAATGCTCAATCTTGAGAACGCGTCGAGCAACTGCTTGCGCTGGGTTTCGCTCGCCTGTGTCCAGAAAGAACCGGCCGCCACCGAGATCATGCGCTCAAAATCGAACGTGCTTTCGAGAATCGGCTGCAGCTCATCGTAGCGTTCTGCAACGTCAAGGCGATTGCCCTGCTTCATGATTTCGATCAACTTTTCGTGCAGCTTCTCGATCACCTCGGTGGGAGGTGAGGCGGTCTGCGCCGCAACCGGCAGCGAGCCCACGACAATCAAGAACAGCAAGGCGCGGAAGAGTCCCATCCTCGTCATCCCGTTTTTTCCGAGGGTTGACGACGCACACTAAGCAGCATGACGGGCAACGGCAAGCACGCGTCGTCACTTCATCCAGGGTGACAGCGAGCAACGCCATGCACTGGCTTCAACCGCGCATGCACAACCCCCGAGGGGGGTTGCTCTTGAATTTTTCGCCGGGAAGTCTATTATGATTCGCACGCGCACTCGGGAGACGCCAGGGACGGGTCGCCCGTTAAGACCGACGGAACGTGGTCGCGCCGGCAGATTGCTTCAATGGAGAATTATGCCAATGAGGACTCCCTATCAACCCCCCTTGCTTCGCAGTAGCGCTCAGTCCGTGCGGAATACTCTCGCGTAAACCGATTCCCGGAGCCGAGTTGCTTGGGGCGTGGCGCCGGTTGCGGCGGCCTCGCCGTAACACACAAACTGCGGAAGAGAACTCATGAAACGCTTGAACCTGCCTTCGATCGACTCCGATCGCGGTCTGTCGCGGTATTACAGGGAAATCTGGGCATTTCCCGTGCTGAAGCCGGAAGAGGAGTACATGTTGGCCGTTCGCTGGTCCGAAGAAGGCGATGTCGATGCCGCTCATCGGCTTGTGACCAGCCATCTGCGGCTGGTTGCCAAGATCGCGTCCGGCTATCGCGGTTATGGTTTGCCGATGGCTGATCTGATCGCCGAGGGCAACATGGGCCTGATGAAGGCCGTCAAGAAATTCGAGCCGCAGAGAGGATTCCGGCTCGCGACCTACGCCATGTGGTGGATCCGTGCGGCGATCACCGAGTACGTTCTGCGGTCCTGGTCGCTCGTGAAGATGGGAACACTCGCCGCCCAGAAGAAATTGTTCTTCAGCCTGGGCAGGATTAAGCGCGAGTTGAGCATCATGGCGGACGGCCCGATCAGCGAAGAACACGCCGATGAGGTTGCCGAGGCCCTGCACGTGTCTCGTCAGGATGTCATCGACATGGATCGACGGCTCGGCTCGCCCGACGTGTCACTCAACGCACCGCGCAGCCGGGAAGATGGCGAGAGTGCCGAGTTCATGGAGACCTTGGTTGACGAATCGCCGGGCCCGGAGGCCCTGGCAGCCGCGAACGAGGAAAGCTCCCGGCGCCTTGAATTGCTGAAACAGGCGCTGCAGACATTGCCTGAACGCGAGCGGCACATTCTGACCGAGCGGCAGCTGAGCGACGAGCCCAAGACGCTTGAGGAACTCGGCACCGAGTATGGCATTAGCCGGGAACGCGTCCGGCAGCTCGAGTCGCGCGCCTTTGATCGTGTAAAGAAGACGGTCGAAAAGCTGGCTCTGCGCCCCGCAGCGGCTGCTGTTGCCTGAACGCGGTCGCGACCGACCCTTGACCTCAAGATACCGGCGGACGGAACGCCCCCCTGGGCTCCGGCCGCCGGTAACTCTCTAATGTCTGTCGGGTGACACGCGCGCCCTACTGGAGGATAAGCAGCCCGTCCGCGAAGCGGAACTCGGCCGGCTTGGTCAGTTCCGCGGCCGCCACCTTGACGGAGTGGAGACGTCCTTCCAGGCTCCGGCTCCAGAAGTCGAGAAAGCGCCTCAGCACGGGGAACTCCGGAATCAGGTCCAGTTCCTGCCAAACATAGTTTTGCAAGAGGTTCGGGTAATCGGGGAGGTGATAGGTGATTTCTGCTGTCGTCAGCCGCCACGACAGCAAGCGATACTGCGCTTTGACCATTTAAGCCTCCATGAGCCTCTTCGATCGCACCATCAACCCACCGAACCTCGTGATGGCGATGCCCGGTCAACTGGCCCGACCTAAAAAAGATGTATGCAAGTGCGAGGCCAGTGCCTAGGTAAAACCAGCTCGGATGAGCTCCGTATGATCGTCCTCTTCACCGACTTTGGCCTGCGCGGTCCCTATACAGGCCAGATGAAGGCGGTGCTCCACACGCTCGCGCCCGATATTCCCGTTGTCGATCTGCTTTCCGACGCCCCAGCGTTTGACCCGCGCAGTTCTGCTTACCTGCTCGCTGCCTATGCGCAGCCGTTTCCGGCAGGCACGGTATTTCTGGCCATTGTCGACCCTGGCGTAGGTGGCGACCGCCTGCCGTGCGTCGTCCGGGCCGACGACCGGTGGTTCGTCGGCCCCGAAAACGGCTTATTCGAGTTGATCATGCGCCGGGCGGTCGCACCGATCCTGTGCTGGCAGATCGACTGGCGTCCGCAATGCTTGTCCAATACCTTCCACGGGCGGGACCTATTTGCCCCCGTCGCTGCACGCCTGGCGCTCGGGGAACCGCCTCCCGGCGGGATGCTTCCAGCGGAATCGCTGCGACGGCCCGAGTGGCCGGACGAGCTGCCGGCGATCCTCTATGTTGACGGCTATGGGAATGCCGTCAGCGGGCTGCGGGCCGCGAGCGTTCCAGCATCGGCCGCCATCGTCGCGGGAGGCGTGGCATGTCTGCGCGCCCGCACCTTCAGCGACGTGCCGAAAGGTCATCCCTTCTGGTACGGAAATGCCGACGGACTGGTCGAAATTGCCGTCAACAGCGGGCGAGCAGCTGATCTGTTTCCTTTCTCTCCAGGCACCGAGTTGCTGATCCAGCCCTGAGGGACCTAAAGGTTGTAGTTTGCCGCGTGCTGTATCACTCTTATGGGACTCGTGATGCCGGTATCATCCGCACGACACGACAGCGGATCGAGCGATCTTCAATGATGGCAAGCGCATGTTCTACGTGAAGTTCTGGGGCGTGCGTGGCAGCGTTGCTTGCTGTTCACCCGGTCATGTCCGATACGGCGGCAATACCAGCTGCGTCGAGGTCGGCGCCGGCGACCAGAGGTTTATTCTCGATGCGGGGACCGGCATCCGGCCGCTGAGCAAAGTCTTCCGGGCTGATGACGTCCGCACGATCTACCTGCTGCTCAGCCACACCCATTGGGATCATATCAATGGCTTCCCGTTCTTCCGGCCCGCCTATGACCCCAAGTGCCGCATGCACATCTACGCCGGCCACCTGAAGCGCCAGGGACTCAGCATAGCGAACGTGCTGGGACAGCAAATGCGGGAGCCGGTCTTCCCCGTACCGCTGGACGCGATGAAAGCGATCGTCGAGTGCGATGATTTCCTGGCCGGCGAGGACCTGGTGTTGTTCCCAGGGGTCCGGGTGCGGACGCGACCGCTCAACCATCCCAATGGAGCCACGGGTTATCGCATCGAATATGCGGGCAAGGTGGCGTGCTACGTCACCGATACCGAACACGTCCCCGGCCAAACGAACGAGAATGTCCTAAGCCTGATCGAAGGCGCCGATCTCGTCATCTACGACAGTACGTATACGGAAGAGGAGTTTGGCCGACACATCGGCTGGGGACATTCGACGTGGAACGAAGGTTTGAGGCTTTGCCGACTTGCCGGCGCGAAGCAACTCGCCATCTTCCACCATGATCCCGACCACGAGGACGACATGATGGACAAGATCGCGGCCGAGGCGCAGGCGGCTTGTCCCAATTGCGTCGTCACCCGGGAGTGCATGACCATTCGCATCGACTGACCCGCAGCGGCCCACCGGCTTACGCTCCCGCCGGCACAATGATATGGTTGGGCGGATGGATTTGGATGCGCTTTTCGATGACCACTTCGACGAACACGCGGCCGTGCTGGCGATGGCCCGCGCGGGACTTCGAGACCCATTCCTGAGGCTGGTCGAGCTATGCGCCAGCGCGAGCAGTGCCGGCGGGACGATCGTCTTTTTTGGCAACGGCGGCAGTGCCGCCGACGCGCAGCACCTCGCAACGGAACTCACCGTCCGCTATGCCCGCGATCGAGGCCCGATCCCGGCACTGGCCCTGACCACCGACAGTTCGGTCCTTACCGCCATCGGCAACGATTTCGGTTTCGAGCATCTTTTTGCCCGACAGGTTGAGGCTCTCTGCCGGCCCGCCGACGTGTGCATCGGCATCTCCACATCGGGGCGCAGTGAAAATGTGGCCCGAGGCCTCATCGCCGCGCGGGATCGCGGGTGCGTCGCCGCCAGCCTTCTCGGCGGCGACGGCGGATGCATCGCCGCCCTTTGCGATCCTGTCCTGATCGTTCCCTCCACAACCACGGCCCGCATTCAGGAGATGCACATTCTCCTGGGCCACATGCTCTGCGCGGCGCTTGAACGGACGCTGGGTCTGCCATGAGCCTGGATCTGCCAAACAAAGCGGCCCTCGTCGAGCGGTTGTCGGGTGTACGGGTGGGGTGTGTCGGCGACGTCATGCTGGACCGCTACATTGTCGGCAGCGTGGAGAGGACCTCGCCCGAGGCGCCGGTGCCGGTCCTGCGCGTCGCGCGCGAGGACGCAATGCCTGGCGGCGCCGGGAATGTTGTCCGGAACCTGGCTGCCCTGGAAGCACGGATCCGGTTTGCGTCGGTTATCGGGGATGACGCAGCCGGACGCACGTTGCGACAGCAACTCGCCTCGCTGGAGGGCGTCGAACGTACGACGCTGCTGGTCGACCCCCGTCGCCACACGACAGTCAAAACGCGCTTTCTCGCTCAGGGACAGCAGATTCTCCGCGCCGACCAGGAGACATCCGCCCCCCTGGCGGCAGAGCCGGCCCGCGCGCTGCTCGACGCCGTGATGGACTGGCGGGACGCCCTGCCCGCCGTTGTTGTCCTCTCGGACTATGCCAAGGGAGTTCTCCTCGACGGCGTCGCTCCCACACTGATCGACTTCGTGCGTGCGCAGGGCGGCCGCGTCGTCGTCGATCCGAAGGGAGCCGACTTCGGCCGGTATCGCGGCGCGACCATCATTACCCCCAACCGCCAGGAACTCGCCATTGCCGCCGGCGGCGCCGTCGCGCGCGGCGAGGAGGCGGCGTGTGCCCGGGCGCTGCGCAGCCGCCTCAATCTCTCCGCGGTGCTCGTCACCCTGGGTCGGGACGGCATGCTGCTGATCGACGAGAAGGACGAAGCGCTGTCGCTGCCGGCCGACGCGCGGGACGTTTTCGACGTTTCAGGTGCGGGAGACACCGTTGCCGCAACCCTGGCAGCGGCTTTGGCCGCAGGCGCTCCCTTGTCGGAAGCGGCAGCGCTGGCCAATGCGGCGGCGGGAATCGCCGTGAGCAAGGTCGGGACCGCCGTCGTCCGTCTTTCGGAACTGGCGAACGCGACGCGTCGGAGCACCCTGCACGATTTCGAGGCAAAGGTTTGTGACCGGCCAACCATCGCGGAGCGCGTCGCCGTATGGCGCAGGCAGGGTCTGTCCGTCGGTTTCACCAACGGGTGTTTCGACCTGATCCATCCCGGACATATCTCGCTGCTGGCACAAGCCAAAGCGGAATGCGACCGGCTGATCGTCGGGCTGAACACCGACGCCTCCGTCGCCAGACTGAAGGGACCCGGCAGACCGGTGCAACCGGAGGCGGCCCGCGCCACCGTGCTTGCTTCCTTGCTGGCCGTCGACGCCGTTGTGCTCTTCGCCGAAGACACCCCACTCGAGACGATTCTCGTCGTGCGTCCCGACGTTCTGATCAAGGGAGCCGATTACCGCCTGGAGCAGGTTGTCGGTGCCGAAGAGGTCCAAAGCTGGGGCGGCCGCGTGCATCTTGCACGCCTGGAACCTGGCCATAGCACGACAGCGACCATCGCGAGCCTTGCCCTGCTGCCGTAGGCCGGCCGTCAAGCGCCCAGTCTCAGCACCACCTTGCCGGTCGTTCGCCGGGCCTTCAGCGCCTGCAACGCTGCTACGGCGTCAGACAGCGGAAAAACCTCCGAGATGTGCGGCCGCACCGAGCCCTCGCCCAGCCACTTCACCAGTTCCTCGCAAGACTGCTGCATGCGGATCGGGTCCAGCGTCCGGAATGCACCCCAATAGAATCCGATCACGATGATGTTTTTGACCAACAGGATGTTGGCAGGGATCTGCGGCACCTCCCCCGAAGCAAAGCCGACCAGTAGAACGCGGCCCCCCGGCGCCGTGGCGCGGAGTGAGGCTTCGAATAGCTTGCCGCCGACCGGGTCGTAAACGACATCGACGCCCCGGCCGCCGGTCAGGTCCCTGATATCCTCCCGCAGGTTTTCGCTTCGGGAATCGAGGGCGTGGTCGGCTCCGGCCGCCTTGGCGATGGCGAGTTTCTCCTCACTGCTCGCCGTCGCAATGACAACGCCGCCCAGCCGCTTGCCGATTTCCACGGCGGTCAAACCGACGCCGCCGGCCGCGCCATTCACCAGCACCGTCTCGCCGCTGGTCAACCCGGCCCGGAACTTCAGTCCGAAGTGGGACGTGCCATAGGCGACGGCAAACCCGGCGGCTTGAATGGCATCGACGCCAGCTGGCAGCACGAACACACAATCCTGCGACGCCACGACTTCTTCTGCGAAGCCGCCATACTCGACCAGCGCCATCACCTTGTCGCCGGGCCTGCATCGCTCGACGCCGGGAGCGCACTCCACAACCGTTCCGGCAACCTCGAAGCCGGGAACGAACGGTGGCGCCGGCCGGATTTGATACCGGCCGGCGACGATCAGAGTGTCGGCAAAGTTGACCCCCGCCGCTTCGACGGCGATGCGAACAGAATCCGGAACGAGCAGCGGACTCGGCACTTCCTCAGCCGAGAGATCGCCGATATCGCCCAGTTTGCGACAGACGATGGCGCGCATCAGGCTCTTTCTCACCACGCGACGTCAGGCAATCCCCTTTGCCTGACGAACGAAATAACTGTGCAAAAACTTCATCACTCGCTTTCGCCGATCGCCGTCATTGGCAAGTTGCATTGCATAAAACATGGTGCTGCGACTTAATATCTGGGCAATTTCGGGAAAATCAGCCATTCTGAGACGTGATTCTGGATAATTATAGTTTAGTTTTTTCCTCGTCTCAGCAATCTGTAGGTCGGCTAGCCACAGTTCGCTTTCTGTCACTGTCTTCGCCTGCTGCCCCCTGAATGAACTATTATTGCCAAACCGAGAAATATCGATTGGTCTAAACTCCATCCCCATCAATTCCGCAAGTTCCTCTAACACGCGATTTGGGTCACTGACAAGCTTCTCATACTGGACGATATGTACGCGTCCACCAAGGGCCTCCTTGTTTAAAAAATACGAATCAGCAGCGAGCTTCCAAGCTGCTCCTTGAATAAGGGGATTGTAGCGGCGAGGGTCAAAGTGAGCCACTTTTATTTTTTGCTGATTTTTGTATGAAGCAAGAACGGATCTGGGATCTCGCAAAACAAATACGAAAATAGCGTTCGGGAAGGCGCTGTTGAGCTTATCAAAATGCAGGTGATCTTGTGGCGTCTTATACCCCCATCCCCCTCTTCCGGCGAGAAGCGCAGATTTTGCCGCAACCTTCTCTATAACGTTTGCCCAATTGCACTGAGAATAGTCGATGCTATCGATGAACGTGCGGAGATCAGGCAGCTTGACTGGCGGCAGTGGGAAGTCAGACAATTGGCGAGGATCGCGCTCCCGCTGTGCGCGGGCACTATACTTCCTGAACAAGAACTCTGAAATTTTGTGCAATTCATCTCTATCAGTCTGTTGCCATAGTTTCTCCGCATCAATATATTGCAGGATATACAAGTCGTCAAAAACCAAATAATCGAAAGATTCATTTACCACTCTAGTCAATAACGAAGTACCGCTTCTCGGTTGTCCCACAATAATCAGAGGCGGATGCATCATTTATTCCTCGGTTTCTGCGGACGATTGGCTAACAACAGAAATGGCTTTGACCCTGGACGCGGCGCCTCGCGGACCAGGGGCCGCGATAGAGCGAATGGGCCGGTAGCGGGAGATCCCTGTTGTACTGTTTGGCGTTGTGCACGTCGTAGCCATGGCGGTCAACGGGGGCGTTATCGGCGCTAGATCAGCACCTGCCGTTGTTTTAGCACGAACCGATGTGGAGCATCATAATCTCAGCGTTCGTCGCGGATCCGGACGGGCGAAAGCAGGACGCAGCATGCCGACCGGTTGGCCGCGCGTATCGCGCACCTCGCGTGTTGCAAAGGTCGCCAGCATTTGCCGCAGTCGGGGATCGGGAGACGTGAAGCGCACCATCAGCGCTGCCAGCGCGACCTCCGCGGCGCGCTTCCCGCCGTCGTCGATCTTCACGGCAATACCCAGCCCCAACCCCAACAACGCAGCACAGGCAACCCCTTCCGCACCGCACTTGGTCAGGACCGCACCCCGTCCCGCCTCGGTCACAAGGGTATCGAAGCGCCCCGTCCCGCCGATATCGAGCGGGTGGCTCGTCATCGCCTCACACACTCTTCGGACCGCCGCGCTCCGCAGGGCCGGCAACCGGTCGGGATCTGCAAGAAGGGAAAAGCCTCGGGCCAGTTCTCTTAAGGACATCGCCATGACGGGAACGCCGCAGCCATCCACGGCGATGACGGCGTGTTCTGCGTCGGCCCCGGTCATCTCCGCGAGCACCCCAAAAACCCGACGCTGTATCGGATGTCCGGGATCGCCGTAGCCATCGGCGGGAACACCAAGATGCCGGGCCAGTGTCAGGAAGCCCGCGTGCTTGCCGGAGCAGTTGTTGTGCAGGCGGGTTGGCCGGTCGCCTCTCGCCAGAAGATCGCCCGCCGCAACCGGATCCAGCGGAGAATGCGGACCACAGACGAGGTGCTCGACGTTCAGCCCGAGACGGCGCAGCCAGGCTTCCACACCCAGAACATGCACAGCCTCGCCACCGTGCGAGGCGCACGCCAGCGCGAGTTCCCGCGACGTGACATCGAAGGCATCGGCGGCACCGCTCTCCACCAGTGGCACCGCCTGAAACGGCTTCACCGCGGAGCGGGGAAAAATGGGTGTGTCCACCCCGCCCCATCCCGCAACCAGCCGGTCTGCCGAATCAACGACCACGGCAGCACCCCGATGCCGGCTTTCAACCAGCTCCCCGCGGGTAACCTCGACCAGCACAGGGTTGGGCTCCGAAATTTTTTTGACCATGCCACTTTCACTTAGCCGTGTGGGTGCAGCATCCGGTGGGTTAGATGCTTGGCAAGCTCCCGCATCCTCAGTATCACGTCGAGTCATGACGCGTTCGCTTGTTCTCAAATTGGGGGTCGCCCTCGCTCTCGGCTTCGCCGGAGTGCATTCTGCTGCGGCTCAGCAGCGCTCGCTGGGTACGTTCGGCGACTGGACGGCCGTCGTGGACGGCAGCGGCAGCAAGAAGCTGTGCTACGTGGGTTCGGTACCGAAGAAGGCGGAGGGAAAGTACACCTCGCGTGGCGACATCCACTTCCTCGTCACCCACCGGCCCGCCGACAAGGTTACGGGAGAGGTCAGCGTAACCACCGGTTATTCCTACGCCGACGGCAAGGACGCCGCCCTCGACATCGACGGAAAGGCCTTCAAGCTGTTCACCCGGGGCGGCAATGCCTGGGCCTATGATGCGGCGGGGGACCGGGAGATTGTCGCCGCGATGAAAGCGGGCCGAACAATGATCGTTCGGGGCACGTCGACCCGCGGAACGGTAACGACCGACACCTATTCCCTGACCGGAGTTACGGCGGCCATAAAGGCTATCGACGAGGCTTGCAAGTAGCGGGCGCACGTCTCCTCGCTTCAGTCGTTGCGTAGCAGGGGGGCGGCTTTCTGCCGCAGCAGGTGTAAGGTTCCAGCGACTCCGACGGCCAGCGTCAACGCGATGGCGAGTGCTGCGGTGCCGGCCGCCAAACCGGGGTTCGCGACCCAATCGAGGTCCATCAGCTTCGACACCACGGCCCAGGCGACCGCCGTACCCAACAATGCCGCGACCACCGCCGTGACCGCCCCGAGCAGGCCGTATTCGATCGCATAGATCCCGGCAATCCGCGCTCCCCCGGCCCCCAGTACCTTGAAGATTACGCTTTCCTGACGCCGGCGGCGGTGATCGGCGGCAAGGGCTCCGGCCAGCACGAGGATGCCGGCGACCACCGTGACCACGGCCGCCGCCCGCGCCCCCCAGCCGATTCGCCTGAGGAGTCCTTCGACCGCCCTGAGCGCCTCCCGAGTGCGGATGGCCGTCACATTCTCGAAGCGCCCGGTCACCGCCCTCTCCAGCCGGTCCTCGGCTTCTGCTGGGGCGTAGACGGCGGCAATATGAGTATGCGGTGCTCCCGCCAGCGCGCCGGGCGACAGGATCAGCGCGAAATCGAAAGGCACTGCCCGCCACTCGATCTCCCGCAACGACGCGATCTGGACCGAAAGGTCACGCCCGAGCACGTTCAGCGTAAGCCGGTCGCCGACACCGACCCCAAACCCCTGCGCCAGCCCCGCATCGAAGGAAACGAGCGGCGGGCCGTCGTAATCGGGAGGCCACCAGGTGCCGCCCGTGATCCGTGCATCCTCCGGTGGTGTCGCCGCGGACGTCAGTGCCCGATCGCCGCGGATCGCCCAGGCTGAGTCGGGCGCCACGACGGCGCTCTCCACGGGCACGTCCCTGATGGCGACGATGCGTCCGCGCAGGGATGGCACCCGCCGAAAGTCGGTCACGCTCGGATCGGATGCGATCAGGTGGTCGAAGTCCGCCGCCTGATCGTCCTGGATGTCGATGAAAAAGAAAGCCGGCACCTGCTCCGGCAGCCGTTGATCGATCTGCCCTCGAATACTGCCGTCGATCAGCGCGACAGCCACCAGCACGGTCAGGCCCGCCCCCAGCGACATCATGACGCTGGCCGTCGGCGCCCCCGGTCGAACCAACCCGCGGACGGCGAGCCGGAGTGCCGGGGAGCGCGGCGACGGCAGGTTTCGGCAGAGCGCGGAGACACCCAGCGCGGCGGCCCGCAGCACCAGCAGGGTCAGTAAGGCGCCTGCCACGAACCATGCGGCAAAACCGCGATCCTCCGTCGTGAAAATGCACAATGCCGCCAGCGTCAGCGCGCATGCGCCGGTCGTCGCCAGATCGCCGGCTCCGATGCGTGGGGGAGCGAGCACCGCCGCCTGCCGAAACAGGCTCGCAGCCGGCACTGTGCGGGCGCGGCCCAATGGCCACAGCGCGAAGGTAAGCGCCGTCAGCAGCCCCAGAGCGGCCGCCTGCAGGAAGGGGCCTGCTGCCAGATCCGACTTCACCGACACCGGGAGCAGCGCGGACAAGGCCGGCAAGGCCACCAACGGCAACAGGGCGCCAAGCAGCAGCCCGATGCCGATGCCGACCATCGAAATCGCCAGCACCTGCACGAGATAGGTCCGCGACACCAGCCCGCCCGTTGCCCCCAGGCACTTCAGCGTGGCAATAGTCGGGATCTTCCGCTCCAGGTAGGTTCCGACAGCGCCCGCGACACCCAACCCGCCGATCAGCAGCGTCGCGGCACCGGCAAAGCCGAGGAACAGCGCCAGCCGATCGACGAACCGCTCCACGCCGGGGGCAGCCTCAGCGGTCGAGCGGATCTGCCAACCGGCCTCGGGAAAGGCCCCGTTGGCGGCTTCCCTGAACGCGGCCGGCGTCGTTGACGGCGGCAAAAGAAGTCGCGTCTTCCAGCGGACCAGGCTGCCCGGCTGAACAAGACCGGTTGCCGGCAGCGCCTCGCTCGCGATCAGCAACCGCGGCCCGAAACTGACCACGCTCGCCACCCGGTCGGGTTCGTGAGCGATGACGCCGCGGATGTCGAACGTGGCGGCACCGACCCGGATCCGATCACCCCTGGTCAGACCGAGTTTGGTCAGCAGGGCCGGCTCGGCCACAGCACCCCAGACTCCGGAGTGCTCCCGAAGCAACACCGAAAGCGGTTCAGCCGCGTCATCCCCCTTCAGCTCGACCGAGCCAAGCAGCGGGTAGGACTCGTCCACCGCCTTGAGCTCGACCATGGCGCGGGCGTCGTGGCGATCGAGCGAGTTCGCCATCGCGCGCATCTCGACCACCTGGGAATGAACCGTTGCCACCACCTGCAGCCATGCCGATTCGGCCTCCGATGGGGGCCTTTGCACGAGCTGCACCTCGACGTCGCCGCCCAGCAGCAGCCGGCCGTCGTGCTGGAGGGCGCTCTTAATGCTGCCGCCGACGCTGCCCACCGCCGCGATTGCCGCCACGCCCAGCGCGATGGCGGCAACCAGCACGCGAAAACCGCGCAGGCCCCCCCGGAGTTCCCGACGGGCCAGCCGCAGCGCCAGAGCCCAGTCGGCGGCGTTCACAGAACCGCCTGCGCGCCCGGACGCCGGCCAGGGACTTTGCGATCGCCAACGATCAGGCCATCTTTCAGCTCGACGATGCGCTCGCACCGGTCGGCCAAGGCCGGATCATGCGTGATCAGCAACAGGGTCGTTCGTCGCCTCCGATGCAGATCGAACAGCAGGTTAATGACCTCGTCACCCGTCTCGCCGTCCAGGTTGCCGGTCGGCTCGTCGGCCAGCAGCAGTGTCGGCTCGGGGGCGAAAGCGCGAGCCAGGGCCACCCGCTGCTGCTCACCGCCGGAGAGCTGCGACGGGAAATGGTGGAGCCGATGGCCGACGCCAACGGCGATGAGCGCCGCTTCGGCCCGCGAGAAGGCGTCACGGTCACCGGCCAGCTCCATCGGCAGGGCTACGTTCTCGATCGCGGTCATCGTCGGGATCAGGTGAAAATTCTGGAAAACGATACCCACATGCTCCCGTCGAAAATGCGCGAGCCGATCCTCGCTCAGCCGGGTAATATCCATACCGGCCGCCGACACTGTGCCGCGGGTGGCTTGTTCCAGTCCCGCAATGACCATCAGCAGGCTGGTCTTGCCGGACCCGGACGGTCCCACGACACCGATCGTCTCGCCCAACTCGACGCAGAGGTCGATACCGCGCAGGATGTGAACGGAACCGCTGGTGGACTGCAGGCTCAGGTGAACCTCTCGCAACGCGAGGGCCGGAGCGGCGTGCAACGGGGATAGCGAGCTTGGCAAACGTGCTGTTGGCATGGCTAGGGGGTGCAGTTTCGGGGCCGGTGCGACGACACAGTCTTTCGCCATATGGAGGGTTGCGGCGGCTTGTCAACGCAATGCTGGGTGTTCTGCTGTTGCTGAGCGGAGCGTCGCCAGGCCTGTCGACCGACACGGCACCCACGCGACTGCTGCTGCTCGGAGACAGTCTCGTCGCCGGTTACGGCCTGCCGCGGGCCGACGCCTTCCCGGCCCAGCTCTCGGCCGCCCTGAAGGCTCACGGCTTGTCGGTGACGATTGTTGAAGCCGGGGTCTCCGGTGATACGACCGCCGGCGGGCTGGCGCGCCTGCCCTGGGTGCTGGGTTCGGCCCCGGCCGAACAACCTGACGCCGTCCTCGTGGAGCTGGGCGGAAACGACGCACTCCGGGGCTTCGATCCCCAGACAACCGAAGGCAACCTCGATCGTCTGCTCGCCATTCTTGGCGAGCGCGGCATTCCGGTGCTGCTCGCGGGCATGCGTGCCCCGCCCAATTTGGGAGCTAACTATGTCGGGGCGTTCGATTCGATCTTTCCGCGCCTGGCGAAAAAACACAACGTGATGCTGTATTCCTTTTTTCTTGAAGGCGTCGCCGGCAATGCGGCCTTGAACCAGGCGGACGGCATTCATCCCAATGCCAGCGGCGTAAAGGTGATTGTCGAACGGATCCTGCCCGCCGTGCGTTCGTTGCTGAATTCGGTCAAGCCTACGGAAGGTGCGAGGTCCGGCTGAAACAGGCAGAAGTTGGAGAGCTCGATGACGTCAACTTGGACGGCAGCCGTGGAATCGGCCGCTGACACTCTCGGGGAAATCCTGATGGCCATGGCGGATGGCCGGGACGAGCCGACCCCCGAGGCCATCGCGGCATCGGTGCTGCGTTCCGGGCTTGCCGTCCTGCTCCAGGCGCCGCCGGAACTGGGACGGGTCCAAGAGGTTGCCCGGGTCCTCTGGGGCAAGCTGCACAATGACGACGATGCCCCCTGGGCAAGCCTGACGCCCGCCGAAACCGCCTTCTGGACCGACCTGGCGGCTGCCGCGACGATTGCGGCGGACACCACCCTGCTGAACGAGATCCGCGACGTCATCGTCTGAACGGCGCGGGGTTCAGGACAACGATGGGGACGATCCGCTTTATCGCGCCGGGGTTTATCGACACGATTCGGCTCGACGGCGTCCAGCGCAGCGGCCGTACGCTGCTGGCTATCGCCCGTGATCACGGGATTCCCATTCTGTTCAACTGCGAAGCGGGCGGGTGCGGCGCCTGCATCGTCCGTGTTGCAGTACCCAGCGAAGACTTCGATCCTGAGCTGACCTTCGAGGAAGCTTTTTTCCTGCAAGCCATCGGCAAGCTGGGGAAAGGTCTCGAAGACAGCGCATCGGGCGGCTGCCGCTGGCGGTTTCGTCTGGCGTGTCAGTACACGGTCGGGGAGGAGGACATCACCGTCGACTTCACCAACGAGATCGGCAGTGTCTGAAAGCGGTCCGGCGTTGCAGGAAGCGCAGGCTGTCCTGCGCCAGGTTTTCGGCTTCGATGGCTTTCGTCCCGGTCAGGGGGAAGTGATCAGCGCCGTGCTCGGCGGCGAGGACGTTCTCGCCGTCATGCCGACCGGCAGCGGCAAATCCCTCTGTTACCAGTTGCCGACGCTGGTGCGTCGCGGCCTGACCGTCGTCGTCTCGCCGCTGATCGCCCTGATGCGCGATCAGGTGGGACAACTGCGCGCCCTGGGCATCGAGGCGGCGAGCCTGAACTCGGCCAATGATCCGGACGAAAACGCCCGTGTCTGCCAGGCACTGCGCGAACGTCGCCTGCGGCTGCTCTACGCAGCACCCGAGCGCCTGGTTCGCCCGGACACGCTCGCCCTGCTGCGCGACTCCGGCTCATCGATGCTGGCGATCGACGAGGCGCACTGCGTCTCGCAGTGGGGGCACGATTTTCGGCCCGAATATCTGGCGCTGGGGCGGGTCAGGGATGCTTTGGGACAACTGCAAACCCTCGCACTCACCGCCACCGCCGACGCGCCGACGCGCGGCGACATCCTGCAGAAGCTGTTCCGCTCGACACCGCGCAGCTTCGTCCGCTCCTTCGATCGCCCGAATCTGCGGCTGGCGATGCAGCCGAAGGCGAACGCCCGCCGCCAGGTCGAAGCGTTCGTTGCGACCCACCGAGGGTTGAGCGGCATCGTCTATTGTGCCTCGCGCAAGCGCACCGAAACCCTGGCCGGGCAACTGTGCGGTGCCGGCCACCGGGCGCTGGCCTATCATGCCGGCCTGGATGCCGAGACGCGCAGCCGCACCCAGGACACCTTCCTACAGGAGGACGGCGCGGTGATCGTCGCCACCGTCGCCTTCGGAATGGGCATCGACAAGCCGGATGTGCGGTTCGTCTGCCACGCCGACCTGCCGCAAAGCATCGAAGCGTACTATCAGGAGATCGGCCGCGCAGGCCGCGACGGCCTGCCGGCCGATACCCTGACTCTCTATGGCCTGGACGACATGCGGCTCCGCCGCTCGCAGATCGAGGACGGCGATGCGCCGGAGGAACGCAAGCGCATCGAGCGAAGCCGATTCTCCGCGCTGGTTGCCCTCTGTGAAGCGCCCCGTTGCCGCCGCCAGACGCTGCTCGGCTATTTCGGCGAATCCACCGGGCCGTGTGGAACCTGCGATCTCTGCGAAGGCGGAATCGAGGTGTTCGACGGCTCGATCGACGCGCAGAAGGTGATGTCGGCGATCCTGCGGACCGGCGAACGGTTCGGCACGGAGCACCTCATCCGCCTGCTCACGGGTGCCAGCGATGGAGCCCTTCAACGCTGGGGACACCACACCCTGCCCACCTTCGGGGTGGGGCGTGATCGGAGCGCAGACAACTGGCGGTCGATCTTTCGCCAGCTCTATGCGGCGGGTCTGATCTCCCTGGAGATCGCCGATCACGGTCGCTGGCGGGTAACAGAGACGGGGCGCCGGGTCCTGCGCGGAGAAGAGGCGATCCAGCTCCGCAAGGACGTCCTGCGGCCGACGACGACGCGTTCGCATCCCCCGGGAACCACCGCTCGAGGGCGCCCGGACGCCGCCGACGCCGATCTTCTGACGGCCCTGAAAGCCCTGCGCCGCGACCTTGCCCGCCAGCAAGGGCAACCTGCGTTTGTCGTTTTCGGCGACCGGACGTTGCTGGAAATGGCCAGCCTGCAGCCTCTCAACCTGGAGCAGCTTCGCGAAATCTACGGCGTCGGCCAGGCAAAGCTGGAGCGTTATGGAGAAGCGTTCCTCGCCGTCGTCCGACGCCATCTCACCGCAGACGGCCACTGACGGCATCGCGCAACATCGGAAGATGGCGCTGAATGGTTAGTCCGCTCGGAGTGCGTGCTGATGTGCCGCCACTGATCGTTAGGCTGAGTTCGAGCAGCCCATCCGGCCAATTGAGGGGGGCTTGTGCTAACTAGGACTCGGCGAGGCAGCCGACATAGGAGGGGCCGTCCTGGCGTTCCAGCATCGCCTCGCGGCCCTTGTTCCAGAAGATCGTGCGTGCGTCGCCGTAACGCGCGCCCGAGGCTGAGATCAGCCTCGGCAGGTCGTAGTCGCGATCGTTGACCCGCAGCCACATCCGGTCATTGTCGGTATCGAACGTCGCCAGCAGGACAGTTCCGTTCGGACAGAAGAAGGAGACCGTCTTCGGCGAGACCGATTCGCTTCCGGCGCAAGAGGCGAGCAGGAGCGACACGGCCAAGGCCGCCGGAAAAGCCTTCACGCGTCCTCGCCGAGCGCACGAAAGGCAATGATGCGTCCGACGAGGAACCCGGCGAAGGCGGAAAGAATCGGCACGGCGCCGATGGACGCCAGCCAGGCGAAAAAGGCGATAGCGGCAGCCAGCCGGAGAACATGCAACCCTTTCCCCACCCAGTCCGGTGCTCCGTCGGGCAGACCGCTGTTCAACTGCATCGACATGTAGTAGCCGAAGCCGACGATCAGGCCGAGCGCTGCATAGGAGAGAACGGCCTCCAGGTCGGCCCCGAGAAAACCACCACCATCCATGTTGCCGGCCTTCGTGCGTGCTTACAGCTCGCCAATCTAAGCGGGGAGGGAATGCCGGTCAAACGGCGGCAGAACGCTTCTATCCGATTTGTGCATAGCAGCACATACTTATAGTAGATTGAAATTAGGCTTACATTAGCACTTTGTGGCGAAAATACCACCTCGAACGCAGGAACGATGGTGCGGTGCAGCATCGGACTTGATTCAGACGCGAAATAAAATAATTCTAGGTTAACCGGCGCGGTCGATAACGCTGCGGCCGGAAGGACACGAAAGTGCAAGGGAGGATCCGGTACGAGAGTGTGCAACCTTGGTTACAAGGACTGCGACCAAATGTACGGACCCAACGACTTCGATGATAGGCACGTGAGTGCCGACTTCTCCACCAACGAAGGTTTTCAGATGACCCGCCAAGAGATTGACCGGAGCATCGCGCGCGCTCACCGGCTGCGCGCCGAGCACCTGGCGGCGTGGGGTCAGAAGTTCGCGCGGACCTGGGCAAGCCTGTTCCGGCGCCCCGGCCGCCTGCTCCCCGCTAACGGCGAATCGCGCGACCGGATGGTCAACGCTGCCCAGTTGTAGGGCACAGCAGAGCAAACGCACTGGAGGGGGAGACCGGTACCGAGCCGGTCTCCCTTTCTCTTGGCGGCTTCGGTCGTGCCTGGCAACGCTAGGCGAACTGTTCCCATAACATGGCGGCGGCGAAAGCCAGCAGGATGCCGCCGGTGAGGCGTGCGATGGCACGCTGAACCGCCGGCTCTGTGAGCCAGCGTCGCGCCACATCGGCACACAGCACGAGACCCGTCTGCCAGATCACATTGATGAGCAGCAGAATGGCCGACAGGACGGCAACCTGACGCGCCACGTGGCCACGCTCGGCGCTGATGAAGTTGGGATAAAGCGCCAGAAACAACACAACGACCTTCGGATTGAGCACGTTGCACAGCAGCGCGTCGCGACAGGCACGCCCGGGCGACACCAGGTACCCGGTGACGATCGCCAGTCGACCGCCACCCCGGAACCCCTGAAGGCCGAGCCAGGCGAGATAGCAGGCCCCGGCCAATGCCAGCGCCGTGAAAAGAACCGAAGACGATGCAATCAGAGCAGAAACGCCAACGGCCGCCAGCGTGGTGTGGACCACCAGCCCCAACTGAACGCCCGCAACCGCCGCGAAGCCGGCCGCCTTGCCGGCGCTCAGCGCGGAACGCAGGATCAGCATGGTGTCCGGTCCGGGCGAAACAACAATCGCCGTGACGGCCAACACGAAGGAGGCAACCAACGCCGGATCGAGACCCATTTGAGCAGCCAGCAGTACGCCTTCGGATGGTCTGTCTTCGCCAGATTACTGCCGCGGCGTGCTTATGCGGACGCTTTTTTCGGCCCCAGCATGTCCTGCGGTCGCACCCATGCGTCGAACGTCTCGGGCGTGACAAGCCCCAGGGCAACTCCCGCGTCCTTCAGCGTGGTCCCCTCGGCGTGCGCCTTTTTCGCAATTTTGGCCGCGGCGTCATAGCCGATATGCGGGTTGAGCGCGGTCACCAGCATCAGGGAGCGGTTCATCATATCGGCGATGCGCTCCCGATTCGCCTTGATTCCCTGGACGCAGTTGGTGGTGAAACTGTCCGCCGCATCGGCGAGCAGGCGAATTGACTGGAGCAGGTTGTAGATCAGAACCGGCTTGAAGACGTTCAGCTCGAAGTGCCCCGACGCGCCGGCAAACGTGATCGTGACGTGGTTGCCGAAAACCTGCGCGCAGACCATGGTCAGGGCTTCGCATTGGGTGGGGTTAACCTTGCCGGGCATGATCGACGATCCCGGCTCATTCTCCGGCAGGATCAGTTCACCCAGGCCCGAACGTGGCCCGGAGCCGAGAAACCGGATGTCATTGGCGATCTTGTTGAGGGAGACGGCCAGAACGTTCAGCGCCCCCGAGGCCTCCACGATCGCGTCATTGGCGGCCAACGCCTCAAAACAATTGGGCGCGGGAACGAAGGAAAGCCCGGTCAGACGCGCCACCTCGGCGGCAAAGGTGGCCGCGAACTTCTCGTGCGCGTTCAGCCCGGTTCCGACGGCGGTTCCTCCCTGCGCGAGCTGCAACAGTCTCGGCAGCGTCGCCTCCACGCGCGCGATGCCGTTGCGCACCTGCTGGGCATAGCCGGAAAACTCCTGTCCCAGCGTCAGGGGCGTCGCATCCTGCGTATGCGTCCGCCCAATCTTCACCACGTCGGCAAAGGCGGCCGACTTCTCGTCAAGCGCCGTCAACAGCAGCCGCAGCGCCGGCAGCAGGCGGTCATGGATCTCGCCGGCCGCAGCAATGTGCATGGCCGTCGGAAAGGAGTCGTTCGACGACTGGCCACGGTTCACGTGGTCGTTCGGGTGCACCAGCCGCTTCATCCCGACCGGGCCGCCCAGAATCTCGCTGGCCCGGTTGGCGATGACCTCGTTTGTATTCATGTTGCTCTGCGTCCCGGAGCCGGTTTGCCAGACGACCAGTGGGAAGTGATCTCCCAGGTCACCGGCAATGACCTCATCGGCGGCGGCAATAATAGCGTCGCCGATCCTGGGATCCAGCTCCCCCAGGGCGTTGTTGGCAAGAGCCGCCGCCTTCTTCTGCAGGCCCAGTGCCCGGATCAGCGCTTCCGGCATCCGTTCGCTACCAATCCGGAAATTCTGCAGGCTGCGTTGCGTCTGTGCCCCCCAGTAGCGATCAGCGGGAACTTCAATTTCCCCCATGCTGTCGCTTTCGGGACGCGCGGCTCTAATGGTCGTCATCACTCTCGTCTCCCATCGTCTTCGGTTGATGTGAGGTGGTCGCCGCTCTCGATCGAGCGCGTTTTGCCCCTCCCGATTGTTTCTCTTCGACTGCCGGGAACTTCTGTGCCGGCACCGTGTTCCAAATCAGCGGCGTGCTCGCATTGATCGGGATATGGCCCGCCCCCAAGCCATAACCTCCCCCTTCCTGGCCAATCGGGCGCGCCGCAGCCTTTCGGCGCAAGGGTTTTCAGATTAGCCAGCGCAGCGGTTCGGCGCTCCGGACCAGCACGCACGCTGCCAAGGGCTTATCGCTTTTCGCGAAACTCCTCGAGGAACAGCCCGATCCGGGCGAGCGCTTCCTCCCAGTTGTGACGCTCGGTGCGCCCCGAGGCCCGACGCGGCGCGAAACCGTGGTCCCCGTCCGCGAGCCAGTGCACAGTGATAGACGGCGCCAGCCTGTAGGTCACCACCTCGTCGGGCCTGCCAAAAGGATCGCGCGCACCTTGCACGATCAGAGCGGGCGTGTTCAGCACCTGCAGATGGGCAATCCGCACCTTCTGCGCCTGGCCGGGCGGGTGGAACGGGTAACCGAGGCAGAGCACGCCACGGACGCCTGCCGCGTCGGCGATCATGCTCGCCATCCGGCCGCCCAACGACTTGCCCCCGATCACCAGACGCTGCGGGCCGAGCCGATCGATCATGCGCTGCCAGCAGTCGAGCAGCACATCCGGCCGATCAGGGGGACGGCGCGATCCGTCAGTGCGCCGCGCCGCCATGTAGGGAAATTCAAACCGGACGACGCGGCAGCCGGAAGAGGCGATGCCACGCGCAAAGAAATCCATGAACGGACTATCCATCGGCGCACCGGCGCCGTGGGCCAGCGCGACGGTGAGCGGTGCGTCGGCCGGCCCTTCGTCAAGGATCTGGGATAGCATGGATCTCTCTCCCGGGGATCGATTGCTGCACTTTCGCAAGGATGGTTGTATTCCGGTATCGATAAGACGACACGGGTGACCGTACACGGGCGTGCAACGGGCGAGGGAGAAGGGGCCATGCCGATCGAGAACAGCATCCTGGGACTGGGGCCGAACGGCTTTCATCGGATCGTCTATTTCGAATGGGGTGATCCCGCCAATGACCGGGTGCTTGTCTGCGTTCACGGCCTCACCCGCCGGGGTCGCGACTTCGATGATCTGGCCCGCGTTCTGGAGCGCCGGTACCGGGTGATTTGCGTCGATCTGCCCGGGCGCGGCCGAAGCGACTGGCTGCCTCTGGCCGCGGGCTACCAGCCCACCACCTACCTTCAGGACATGACGGCGCTGATCGCCCGGCTGGGAGTCGAGCAGGTGGACTGGCTGGGCGTATCGCTGGGGGGGCTGATGGGAATGATGCTGGCCGCCCAGCCGAAGACACCCATCCGCCGGCTTGTCCTGGATGACATCGGCGGGTACGTCGGTGTGGAAGCGCTACAACAGATCGCGCGCTACGTGGGGCAGGATCCGGCATTCTCCGACCGGGCCGGACTGGAGGCCTATATGCGCGAGGTCAACGTGGGCTACGGCCCGCTGACCGACACCCAATGGGCCCACCTCGTCGAGCATGGCCATCGGATCGACGAGGCCGGGCAATGGCGCCAGCATTACGACCCGAAACTCGCCGAGCCGTTCAAGGCCGGGTTCTCGGAGCCGGTTGCGCTGTGGCCGTTGTGGGACGCCATCGCCTGTCCGGCTCTCATCCTTCGCGGCGCGCTTTCGGAGATTCTGACCGAGGAGACCGCGGCCGAAATGGTCTCGCGCAAGCCGGGCACGACCCTCGTCGAGTTTGACGGGGTCGGTCACGCGCCCATGTTGATGGCCGATGATCAGATTTCCGCCGTTAGCGACTGGCTCGGCTGACAGCGCCCGGCGTTCGGAACACTGTCGGCCGCACCTACCGGGCCGGAAAGTAAAACGACTGGTCTGCCGATCCGCTGCGCGGCACGGAGATCCGCCGGGTCTCCGTTGCGCCTGCGCTGGTCGCTGTCACGGTGTAGGTGCCGGGGGACAACTGAGCCAGCAGCCGCGGGCCGCGGGCGGTGGCTTCCAGCACGGGCTGGCCGTGATGGTCCTGGACGATGACCACGATGTCGGCGAGATAGGCTCCCGACCCCTGGACGGCAAACAGCAGCCGCAAATTGTACTCGCCTTCCACCTTCTTCAGGGCGTGTGTTTCGTCGAAACCGATACCGCCCGAAACCCAGCGGATGCCGCCTGCGGTGGTTTGTGGCTCCAGATCAACTTGCGCCGAGACCGACCCCAGAGAGCCGGCGACCATCATTGCGGCCAGAGCGCCGATCAGCCATCGCTTGCCCATCCGTCCGTTCTCCCGCCCGGTGCTGGTCCCCGGTCCTATGGCAACAGGAAAACGATGGAGATTGATCGGCCCCTTCGCAACACCTTACCGGTGGCGTGACAAACGGACGCAACGACGATGGTGCCGCAGGAGGGATTTGAACCCCCGACCCGCGCATTACGAATGCGCTGCTCTACCCCTGAGCTACTGCGGCTTTTCAATGACTTAGCCCCCAGGCGCCACCCCTTAGGTAGCGCTCTAGGTAGCGGACGCGTGAGTTGGACCTTAGCGGGTTGGCCGCCTGCGGGCAACCTGGAAGCCGGGTTGGTAATGCCCTTCAACAGTCTCCTCAGTGCGACGAGCGCGGAAGCTGTCTACAGCACTCCGGACTTGCCCCTCGTTCAGGTCGTCCCTGCCTTGGAGTTCCTGCCCAGTACTCCCAGGTTCCCGGCGGATGCCCTTCACCACGCGCTTCTCGATAAAGACCGGTACGTTTTTGGGCTCTTGGAACGGCGGGATGAAGTTCAAGCGCCATCGACCTTTCCCGCCCTTGTCGAACTTGAAGCCGCGCGTTTGAAGGTTGCTAATCACCGCGCTGACCGCACTGCGCGTCTTCAGCCCATATACCTTCTGGACCTGATCGAGGGTCACCCACCGACCAACGACCAGCAGCGGATCTAGCGGGTTCTCCGCCTCGCCGCGCCACTTCAGGATTTCATTGTCATGCGGATAGGGTGGCTGCCTGCGATCACGCCGACGGCGCGCAGCCGCGAGCTTTGAGGTGTATTGACCGACGATGCTTCCACGTTCTTCAGGCGTCCACATCCGCCCAGGGTAGCAGGCGGGTGGTTAATGAATGGTGAGTGGTGGTGGCGTGCGCGAAATTCGCCATGAGGAGAAATGGCGGGGGCTCGAAAGCCGCAAGCGCCAAGAACCAGAAAAGTGGAACCGAGCAGCACGCGACGAGCCAATAGAATACAGCCTACTTAAAATGGCCGATTTTCCTGTAGCGCATCCATGTTGATTAAATTGTTATGCACTCCTGTTTTTGCCAACGGCAGGGGTTGATTTGGCGATTTTCTCCATAGCCGTTGCGACTTTTTCAAAAGTAGTAATGTCAAATTTACTATCTTCACTCGTGGAAAATGCATTGGCGCCCATAATGTTCCAATGCTCAAACGCCTCTTTTACCTGTGCCCAATCAGCCGCAGCGCCATATGACTCCAGATAGAATTTCCCAAAATTTATCGCATGTCTTCTGTCGGCGTTTTTGAGAGCTTCTTGCATGTAAGATTTACTGAATAAAAGAGAGTATTTTGCTAGCGCGGCGAACAACGCAACTGCAATTAAACCTTTGAATAGTACAAACGTTATGAACTCCCATGTAACTGGATTGGGTATTACGGAAAGCGAAGCGACTGTCACATAACCAAAGAAAACTAAACCGCCAACGAGGGAGACCGCACCGATAGTCGCCCAAGTTTTTGATCTACTATGAAATTCTTGTTCTTTCTTTCCAAGAAGTTCTAATGCCTCGGAAACATAGTCCTTAGATGTGCGCTCAATCTTTTTTCGACTTTCTTCGTTGTAACGTTCTTTTTCCCTCTGAAGAGCACGCTCCGTCTCCAGTAGTTTTGACTCCCTTCTAAGAAGTTCCTGTTCGAGTCGTTCTCTCAAAGCCTCCGCTTCTGTCTCCCGAAGCAGAAGAGTCTGTTCAAATTCCTTTTGACGTTCGAAAAGTTTTTTCTCTCGTTCGGCAAATAGTCGTTCTCTAGCTTCTAATTCTTTCTGAAATGCTTTTTCACGATCTAGCTGTTCGTGCTTTAGCCTCGCGCGATACTCTTCAAGCTGCCTTTCATGCTCTTCAATCTGTTTACGATACGCAAGAAGATCACTCTCGCGAATGGCAATTCGCTGGATATCGTCGGGTGAATAATTCTCTCGCCGACGACTTTCTTCCATCCTGTCTTGCATGTAATCAGGCTTCCTTTGGGGCATAGCAATGTTTATGCAGTCTGTATAAGCTTGCGAGCAAGCCGTAGCGCCGTGCAGGATAACGCGCGACGGAAGTCGCATGTCGCTTGCTGCATGACGCGTGCGAACGCGGACTCAGGCATGAGTGGCGGTCGCAAGGTCTCACCGATGCTCCTGCAGCCATTCCCACGGCGGTTCAAAGTCCCCACGCCATAGCCCGACGCGCCTGCGCTGGGCCTCCTCCTCAGCGTCGAGGTAGGCGCCTGTGTACCGGCGGAAGTCGAGAGCCCAGCCTTCGCGAACAATCCGCTCGTTGAGGTTCTCGCCACTGACGAAGCACGTCGCCAGCACCCGCCCATAGCGGTCATTGCCCTTGGGCACACACGCCACCTCTCGGCCAGCGAAAAGCACGTGTCTTCACGTTCGCGTCGATCCGAACCAATCGTGATGGTACTGCACGCAGCTGTCGTCAATTGAGTGCGATGGCTGGATCTCCTTGTTGTGTAAGGGGTCGCCAACTGTCTTCGATTTAATCCGATAGTCGGGGCCAACTTTATGCAGCCGTAGAATCCCACGGTCGAATTGCAGGTGATGGTTGGGGCATAGCACGAGCATGTTACTCGCCTTGTCAGGGCCATTGTGCGGCACTCCGAGGCCCTTGATATGCGCAGTTTCCGAGTAGAATCGGTCCTCTGCAATCTGCAACTTTATCCCACAGAACATGCAGGTGTTGTCGTAGTGACGCTTGAGGGCCGCCGCCTTCCGATCGCGTTTCTGCTCCTGCCGCTCGACCACTCGTCGCTCGACAACGTCGTCCGACTCCTCCTGTTCTAGCCACTCGAGACCATGCTCTTGGGGCACTTCTGGCCCAACATCGGGTGGCGCCCAAGCTGTGGGCACGGAGACCTTTTGCCCAAGCCGAAAACGCTCGAGTCGACCGACTGAGACATAGAGTTCAGCCAAGTTGTAGGCCTGAGCGACGGCATACTCACGCGTCACCCCGAGCAATTTGTAGAGTTCATCCGCGTCGATGAGTCCAAGTAATGATTCCTTATCGCCTGGACCACCATCGAGGATATGCCGGTCCCAGGCGAGGAACAGAGCGGAATCGATCCACTGCTCTGCCTGCGAGTTTATCACGGGCAAACGCGACGGCCAGAACTCGCACAACTCGAATAGATGCCGGTAATTATTCCGGCACTTCACGCGCACGTCGTTCATCGCGTCGAGTCGATTTTCAATGAACGCATCGAGCGATGTGTCAAGCAACGCATTTGGGCGCCACACGCCTTCAGACCACAGGCGCTCACGGACAAATTCATTAGCCCACATAGCAGGGCGCGGATCGATCCGGTCTCCGCGTCCCGCACGGTTTAGGTGAAGTGCAAACAGACCAATTCGATCGAATCGAATCGAATGTGGGCGCTCGACGGCTTGAAACACCAGCTCGTCGACCGACAATTGCCCTAAGCGATTGTGCAGAAAGAAGTTGATCGGGATCAGGCTTAAGGAGGCGTCGAGCCCGGAGTCGTCGCGAAATTGCCGGCGTCGGACAGGAGCCAAGCTATTGCGGAATCCATCACGGACGGCGGTATGCAACTTACGCAGCCCTGTCCCGTGCCAGGCAAAGTTCTTTGAGAAGCTCCCCGGCCGGTATTTCATGCTCCAGAATCGCCGAACAATATATTGATTTTATGACGGCGCGGTGCTACCAAATATGGGCAAAGTGAAGTAGGGGCGGACATGATCGTCAATCCGGCAGAAGAGTTACTTGCTACCGCAAATGGGACAAAGTTCAAGACTGTTCTTGCTGACCCGCCGTGGCGCTTTACGAACCGGACTGGAAAGATGGCACCCGAGCATCGCCGGCTCAGCCGCTACGCGACGATGGAATTGCCTGAGATCAAGGCCCTGCCCGTCAAGGACATAATGCGAGAGCCCGCCCACCTCTATTTGTGGGTTCCGAACGCCTTGTTGCCCGAAGGTCTCGAGGTTCTTCGAGCGTGGGGATTTGAATACAAGTCTAACATCGTATGGCACAAGGTTCGTAAAGACGGTGGCTCTGACGGTCGCGGCGTTGGATTCTACTTCCGCAACGTCACGGAACTGGTCCTTTTCGGAGTGCGCGGAAAGAACGCCCGTACGCTGGCGCCGGGGCGAAGGCAGGTGAACCTATTGGCAACTCAGAAGCGCGAGCACAGTCGAAAGCCAGATCAGCTTTACGACGTGATCGAATCTTGCAGTCCCGGTCCTTTTCTAGAGATGTTCGCCCGGGACACGCGCAAAGGCTGGACGGGCTGGGGCAATCAGGCTGAATGTTACGAGATTACCTGGGACACTTATGCACATCACAGCCGAGTTTCGGCAACTGCCGCTGAGTGAGTGTTTGCCCCCTTCGAAACGAGAGAGCAAGCATAGCATCAACAGTAGTTAGAGATGCGAACTTTGAATGCGGACTTCCCGCAGCGATCGATTATGCCCTTGCCATGTTTGCTCCGTGCGGCGTCGATCAGGTCGCGCACGCGCTTAGCGGGCAAGTCCAGGTGCTTACCCAAATCAGCAACTGTGAGCCCGTCAGGGTGCGCCCGGAGGAGGGTGAGCAGCCGTTCGACCCGCGACGTAGGCTTGATCGCTTTGGCGGGCTCCTGCCCAACCGACGACTGCGAATCAGCGGCCGCCTCCCGAATGGCGGCGTTGGTCCGCCAATCGACGAGTGCCTTCCAGACCCGACTCACCGCTGCTGAGCGATTTTCGAACCGGCGAACCGGCTTGCCCGGAGAGACCGAGTTGTAGAGGCCCACAAGCGTGGCGGTGCTGAGGCTGAAAAGGCTTTCGATTGTATAGGTCTGTCCTGCGAAAGTGACTTGCTGCATGTTCCTGCTCCGTTCCTGGCTTGGATATAGGAATATTATCCTTCAACGAGCAGGAGCGGCAAGCTGGGAGTTCCCGCTGTAGTTGAACTCAGGTTTCAGGCGTCTCGATCTCGATGGCGTTCAGGTAGGCGCGCGTGCCTGACTGGATCGTCACCACGAGCTCTACGGGCACCGGCTGGAGCAGGACGGGCACGGTGAACTCCACGACCGAAGCGTTGTTGTAGGCGTTCACCGTGAAGGCTTCCCAGGACCCCCGACCGTTGAAGCCGGTCTTGGTCACCGCGTTGCGGAGCTGAAAGTAGCCCGTGCTCGCGCCTGCCGTGGTGGAGGACATCACCCGGATTTTGTGCTCGCGGGAGGGTGCCAGACCGTAGATCGCCAACACTGCGCCCGCGTTGCCGCCGTCGATGTAGAACGACTGCGCGGCGTCCGGGAAGTACCCGCCGTCGTTGGCGATGCCGGCGAACGCGTCGGTGACCGCGACCTCCCTCCGCGTGCCAGCTATCGCGTAGGGTCCGCCCAGGGCAACGCTGGTGATGTCGGTCCACCCGGCGAGCGCTGGCGTACCCGGAGCGCAGAAGCGCACCCGTCCGGTCACCTTCGGCCCAACGGCAACGCCAATGGGGGAATGGCCGTCGGCAATCGCGAGGAGGTCGTCCGGGTGGCAGGCTCCGCGCTCGCCGCCGAGCGCTCCGAAGGTGGCGAAGAGACCGGAGCCGCCCCATAGCGCGCCTCCTGCGACCGCATAGTGCATCAGTTCGTCGTCGGAGAACGCGTCGAGCCCGCCGATCATCTTTCGGAGCATGGCCGGCACGTACTTCCCGAAAGCCGAGCTGGCGACAATGCGAACATGGCGCGCGGAGGCGGCCAATTTCTGACGGGCGACGGCACGCTGGCGCTCGGCGACGGTGCCGATCATCGGATCAATGATCATGTGTCCTCTCCGGCAGTGCGATCTGCCATATCTGTGGGGTGATATGCTGCGGCGCGTACCCGCACGAAGAGAGCGCGGCCTCGAAGTCGGTCGGCGCTACATCCAGGTTCGCCCACCGGACGAAGGCGTCCTGGGCTTCGGTGAGAACCGCGTTCGGCGACGACCCCCGGAACAGGCCGGGTGCCGTGTGTATCCACCGGGCTATCATGCGGCCCTCCAAAATTCGGCGAGGATTTCTTGCGCCCGAGGACTCACCGGGATCAGGTGCGCGTTGTGCGTCGGGTGATACGGTCCCACCACGGTCGGGTTGCCTACATGCCCGCGAGCGCGGCCGTACCTGCGGCCCAGGCACGCGGCCATGACGTCGGGAGCGCAACCGGCCACGGAGGCAAATGCTCGCACCTGGGCAGGCGTAGGGTCATGCCCGGCGAGGTCGGTTGCCAGCGCCAGGCGCATGGCCACCTCGGCGACGTGCGGCGGTGGCATCATTTTGCGTCTGCCTCATCGAGCCCAAGCTTCACGCGGCGCAGTGCGCCGGCCGTCGGGCTGAGGAACGTGCTGCGAGCGAGGAGAAAGCGCTGGAAGTCGCGGTCAAACGCCCGGAAAGCTTCCTTCGCGGCGACGTAATCCGGGTGCGGAACTTTGGACAGCAGGTCGTTGGCGCTGACCGGCCGGTCCGACGGCATCTTGTCTGCCAGCACGTCGAGAATGGCCGCGACGAGTGGTTGGTCCCCGTTGGCGACCGCGAAGATGGCGGCGGCACGGATCGAGGCATGGCCCGCGTTGCGGAGATTGTCGAAGTACGTGGACCGCTTGGGATCGCCCAGGGTGGCGACGTTCACGGTGATCTCGGGCTTGCCCAAGTAGACTGAGGCAGTGTCGCGACGGGCTTTTGGTGCACCGGCCTGCTTCAGTAGGTCGTCGAGTGCTTTGCGGGTGCCCTGCTTGAGCTCAGTAATCTTACCGCCCAGCACTTCATCGCGCGCCCGCTGACTGGCAGTCTTGTAGGCGTTGGCGAAATCGTGGGCGATCTTGTCGCGTGCCGAGTTGAAGGCGGCGATGTGCGCCTCGGCCTGCGAGAGAAGATTGGTGATGGTTGCGGCGTCTGCCTTGAGTTGGCTGATCGACGGAATGGCGTCTTTTTCGGGAAGCTCAACAGGAATGTTTAAGTCGGACATTGCGGTACCTCCTATCGTTTGGAGGTACTCAGTGCGGAGCAGCCTCCTCGTCCCCCATCGGGAACAAAGGAATACTCTCCTATATTGGTGCCAAGGGAAAGGGTTGGCTAAGTTATTGCCAGGACAGGGAGTTCCCCATCTACGTCGTAGGCGATCGATAGAACTGCGAAATTATTCTTCTTACAAATCTCGATCGCTTTGGTGCGGATCTTAGAGTCTGTCCGGGAAGATCATGAGGGATTGCATAGTTTTCGCAGCATGAGGCGGATGGAGGCGAGCCTGAGGAAGGCGAGCGCCTTGCGGTTGAGGTTCTCCC
>WBZV01000086.1_pt1 | contig 62462 bp, 52 predicted proteins | sample 5204221 | NCBI WGS metagenome assembly WBZV01 (sample SAMN12344360, study PRJNA552823) | activated sludge metagenome | biome: Activated sludge suspended growth; feature: Nitrification reactor; material: Wastewater; isolation source: activated sludge from nitrification reactor of wastewater... | reverse complement strand
CGGCGCGCCGCGCCCGCGGGGGGCGGCGGACCAAAACTGCGGTGCCGGCGGGATTCTCGCGAAGCCCTGCCGCACCATGCGCTCTCTGAGGAGGTGCGTGGCCATGACCACGCAGGCAGCGGACCTTGCGGGCCTGACCCAGTTGGGGCGTCAGGCCGGACCCAGCCGCAAGCTGGAGTGTTTTCCCAACCACCAGCAGGCCGAACCGTTGGGCATCCTGCTGGACGCCGCCGAGTTCAGCTGCCTCTGCCCGCTGACCGGCCAGCCGGACTTCGCCCGCATCCAGGTGCGCTACGTCCCGGACCAGAAGGTGCTCGAGTCCAAGTCCTTCAAGCTCTACCTCTGGAGCTTCCGGGACCAGGGCGTCTTCCACGAGCACGTGATCGGGCAGATGCTGGAGGACCTGGACCAGGCCCTTCAGCCCCATGCCCTGCGGGTCACCGGCCACTTCAACCCCCGCGGCGGCATCGGCATCACGGTCAGCGCCCAGCGGCTGCGGACGCCCGACGCCCTCGCCGCCCTCGAGCGGGTCTGAGCCATGGACAGCCGCGAGCCCCGCTTCTACACCCTGGTGGTGGCCGTCTTCGTCAGCACCCTCATCGTCTCCAACACCATCGCCGTCAAGCTGGTGGTGCTGTTCGGGCTGTCGGTGGACGCCGCCGTCATCGTCTTCCCCATCTCCTACATCATCGGCGACGTGCTGACCGAGGTCTACGGCTACGCGCGCGCCCGCCAGGCCATCTGGATCGGCTTCGCCTGCAACCTGCTCACCGTGCTGGCCGTGGCCCTGGCCCTGCGCCTGCCACCCGCGCCCTTCTGGACCTTGGAGGGCTTTGCCGACCCCGCCGCCGCCCAGGGTGCCTACCGGGCCGTGCTCGGCCTGGGCCCGCGCATCCTGGCCGCCTCCTTCGTCGCCTACCTGGTGGGCGAGTTCCTCAACGCCGCCGTCCTGGCGCGGCTCAAGGTGCGCACCGGGGGGCGCCACCTCTGGCTCAGGACCATCGGCAGCACCCTCGTGGGCCAGGGCGCGGACTCCGTCGTCTTCGTCCTCATCGCCTTCGGCGGCATCTTCAGCGGCGCGGACCTCCGCACCGCCATCCTGGGCCAGTGGCTCTTCAAGGTGTCCTACGAGGCCCTGGCCACGCCGCTGACCTACTGGGTGGTCAACACCCTGAAGCGGGTCGAGGGCCTGGACGTCTTCGACCGCAGGACCAGCTTCAACCCGCTGGGCGGCTGAAGAAGCAGCCGCTGCCATGGAAGCGCACAGCGATCCACGCCTGCCCGAGAGCAGCCTCCCCGCGCCCGTGTCCGGGACCGGGGCCGGCGCGGCCGCCCAGGCCGCCTCCGAACTCAGGGACTACCTCCGCGTCAGCCGGCAGCGGCGCCGCGTCTTCCCGCGCGCCGCACTGGTCGGCCTGTTGGCCGGTCTGGTGGCCGTTCTGCTCAGGGTCCTGCTCGCCGCCGCTGAGACCTGGCGATCCGACCTCGTCATCTGGGCGCGGCAACAGCCAGGACCGGGGTGGGTCTGGCCGCTGCTCCACAGTGCCGCCGGGGCCCTGCTGTCCGTGCTCCTGGTCCAACGCTTTGCCCCGGAGGCCGCCGGCAGCGGCATCCCGCACCTCAAGGCGGTGATGCACCGACTGCGCGAACTGCGCTGGCACAGGGTGCTTCCGGTCAAGTTCTTCGGCAGCCTGCTGGCCTTGGGCAGCGGGCTGGCGCTGGGTCGCGAGGGGCCGACGGTGCAGATGGGAGGCGCCGTGGGCGATGCCTGCGCCCGCTGGCTGAAGGCTTCGGCCCGCGACCGCCTGGTCCTGATCGCCGCCGGTGCCGGCGCGGGTCTGGCCGCCGCCTTCAACGCACCGCTCTCGGGCCTCGTCTTCGTCCTGGAAGAGGTGCAGCGGGACTTCCGCCCCCTGGTCTTTGGCGCTGCGCTGATCGCCGCCGCGGTGGCCGACATCGTCGCAAGGCTGGCCTCGGGCCAGGCGCCGGTGTTCACGGTCCCCAGCCTGGCCGCGCCGCCGCTGGCGTCCATCCCCCTCTTCATCTTGTTGGGCGGCTGTGCCGGCCTCCTGGGCGTGGTCTTCAACCGCGGCCTGATGGCTGTCGTCAACCGCTGCGGGCGCCTCGCACCATCGGCGCGGCTGGTCCTGGCCGCCGTGGTGGGCGGCGCCGCCGGCCTCCTCTTCTGGCTGTGGCCCATGGCGGGCGGCGGCGGACACCTGCTGGCCGAGCAGGTGCTGAGCGGCCGGCTGCTGCTCGCCGCGATCCCGGGCCTTTTCCTGGTACGCTTCCTGTTCACCCTGGCCAGCTACGGCACCGGCGCGCCCGGGGGAATCTTCGCTCCCCTCCTCATCCTGGGCGCCCTGCTCGGCCTGGCCATCGGCCAAGCGGCGCACCTCTGGATGCCCACCGTCGTCCCGCAGCCGGCGGTCTTCGCCGTCGTGGGCATGGCCGCCTACTTCACAGCCATCGTCCGCGCCCCGCTCACCGGCATCCTCCTGATCCTGGAAATGACCGGGAGCTACGCCCAGATGCTGCCCTTGGTGGTCAGCTGCTTCGCCGCCTACGCCGTGGCCGAGGCGCTCCGCGACATCCCCATCTACGAAGCCCTCCTGGAGCGCGACCTCCTGCTGGGCGGCCTACGGCCGGCCTACACGGAACCCATCGTGGTGGAACTGACGGTGGAACCGGGGGCTCCGTTCCTGGGACGAAAGGTCAGGGACCTGGCGCTGCCGTCGGGCTGCATCCTGGTACTGGCCCACCAGGAGGGACGTGAGTGGGTTCCCACGGCCGGCACCGAGCTGGGCGAGCACATGCGGCTCACGGCGGTCATCGCCCCGGAGGCCGCCGATGCCCTGGGCCTGCTGCGGCGCGGCTGCGAATCGGCCGGCTGAGGCAGCCCGTCGGCCTGAGACGCCCGCTGCCGGCGGGCAGGACCTGGGATCCCCTCCAGTCCTTCAGACCCGCCGGCTCTCGGCGATGGCCCGCGGCACGTCCACCGTGAAGGCCAGCAGCAAGGAGCCCAGGACGAAGAAGACGATCAGGGCCAGGATGGCCGGCCGCAGGCTGCCCAGGTATTGGTTGACCAGGCCGAAGAGAAGCGGCCCCACCCAGCTGGTGCCCCGCTCCGAGATCTCGTAGACCGCGAAGAACTCGGCTTCCTGCCCCGGCGGGATCATGCGCGCGAAGAGCGAGCGGCTGATGGCCTGGCTGCCGCCCATCACCACCGCGATGCAGGCCCCCAGCACCCAGAACTCGGCGATGCGGCTCTCTCCCTTCAGGCCGCCGTAGGCATAGACCACCACCGCCGTCCAGATGGCCAGGCTGACCAGGAGGGCCCGCTTGGCCCCGATGCGCTCGGCCAGACGCCCCCAGGCGATGGCGCCGAAGAAGGCCACGAACTGGATCATCAGGATGACCTGGATGAGCCCGCCCTGGGCCATCTCGATCCCCCCCTGGGCCAGGGGCGCGGTGGCGAAGATGGCCGCCACCGCGATCATGGTCTGGATGCCGTCGTTGTAGATCAGGTAGGCCAGGAGGAAGCGCAGGGTGTGCGGGAAGCGTTTGGCCTGCGAGAAGGTGTGCCTGAGCTGCCCCAGACCGGCGCTCAGGTAGGTCTGCCCCGGCGGGAGCCGGCGGGCGGCGCCGCGCGGCTTGAGGGCCGCCCAGGTCCAGGCGGACCAGGCCAGCCACCAGACGCCGGCCGAGGCCAGGTTCAGGCGCACCGCCAGGCCGTCGGGGAAGACCTCCCGGTCCCGGAATTGAAAGAAGATCAGGTTGAGAAGCAGCAGCAGGCCCCCGCCCAGGTAGCCCATGGCCCAGCCGAAGGCCGAGACGCGGTCCTGCCGCTCGGGGGAGGCCAGGTCCGGCAGGTAGGCGTTGTAGAAGACCAGGGCCGCCCCGAAGGCCAGGTTGGCCACGATGAAGAGCAGGCCGCCCAGCCACCACAGGTCCCCCTGGACGAAGAAGAGGGCGAGGGTGGCCAGGGCGCCCAGGGTGGCGAAGAGGCGCAGCATCTGCTTGCGCCGATGCGAGTAGTCGGCGATGGCGCCCAGCACCGGCAGGAAGAGCACCTGCAGCAGCACCGAGGCCGAGATGCAGTAGGGCATGAAGGAGTCGGGCGCCACCGGAATGCCCAGAAGAGACACCGTCGCCGTCCCCTGCGCCTTGGCCGCCGCCCGGGCCAGCGCGGCCACGTAGGGCCCGATGAAGACCGCCACCACCGTGGTGCTGAAGGCCGAGTTGGCCCAGTCGTACATGGCCCAGCCGCGGATCTCGGCCCGGTCGTCGCGGGGGGGCGGGGCGGCGGAGGGCGGGGCGGCGGCCGCCCCCGTGTCCACAGGGTCGGCTGCGACCGTAGGGTCCTGAGCTTGCATCGTCGGCTCCGATTCTCTCTGCCGCGCACGGGTTGGGGGTGGATGGATGGATTGCCGCGGCGATGATATCGCAGAGCTTCGTGCCGGCCCAGGCGCCGCGAGAGGTTACAATGAGGGGCGATGACCCCGTCCACCCCCATCCCCGGCGGCCTGGCCCCCGGCGACCCCGCCCCCGACCTGGCCCTCCCCGATGCCCTAGGTCGAGCGCACCGGCTCTCGGCGCTCTGGGCCGAGGCCCCCCTGGCCCTGGTCTTCATCCGCCATTACGGCTGACCGCTCTGCCGCGCGCATGTGGTCCACATGCGAGACAAGGCGGGGCTGCTGGAGGCCGGCGGCGGACGGCTGGTGGTGGTGGGCGTGGGTTCACCCGCCCATGCGGCGGCCTTCGCCGAGGCCTACCCCATGCCCTTCCTCCTGCTGGCGGACCCCGACCAGGCCGCGCGCCGGGCCTACGGCGTCCGCGAGGGGGGCGCCGGCGCCCTGATGGGACCAGGGACCTGGCTGGACTACGCCAAGGCCATCCCCGCCCACGGCATGGCGCCGGCCGCTTCGGCCCAGGAGGCGCAGCAGCTGCCCGGCGCCTTCGTGATCGGACGGGACGGGCGCATCCGCCTGGCGCATTACGCCCGCTCGGTCATCGACTGGCTGCCGATGGCCCGCCTGGCGGAAGCGCTCAGCGCCCCAGATCTCTGAGCTGCCGGAAGAGCTCGCGCTCCGCCTCGCTCAGAGCGCTGGGAAGCAAGGCCTCGACGGTCACGTAGAGATCCCCGCGGCCGCCGCCGAGGGCCGGCATCCCTTTGCCCCGCAGGCGGAAGCGGCGCCCGTTCTGGGTCTCCGCGGGGATGCTGAGCGTGAGCGTGGCCCCGTCCAGGCTGGGCACCTGGGCCTCGCCGCCCAGGACCAGGAGGCTGAGGGGCAGGGGCAGGCGGAGGTGGAGGTCGTCCTCCCGGCGCTCGAAGCGCGGATGCGGCTGCACCTCGACGATGAGGAAGAGGTCGCCGGCCGGGGCGCCGCCGGGGCCGGGCAGGCCCTCGCCGCGCAGGCGGACCTTGGACCCGGTCCGCACCCCGGCGGGGATCTTGACCTCCACCCGGCGCCCGTCCTTGGACAGGAGCCGGGTGGCCCCGCTCCCCGCCTCCTCGAGGCTGATGCTCACGGCCTGCTCCAGGTCCCGGCCGCGGGCGGGCGCACGGCCGCCGGGCCGTCCGCCGCCGGCCCGCTGGCCGAAGAGCGCTTCGAAGAGGTCCGAGACCCCGCCGCCCCCGCCGCCGCCCCGCCCGAAGATCTCCTGGAACTCGGCGGTGGAGGGGTCGAAGCCATGGCCGCCGGGGGCCCAGGCGCCCCAGTCGAAGCCGCCGGCCTGGCCGGCCCGTTCGGCCTGCTTCCAGGCCTGGCCGAAGCGGTCGTACTTCTGGCGCTTGGCGGGGTCGCTCAGCACCTCGTAGGCCTCGGTGATGTCCTTGAAGCGGCCCTCGGCGGCCTTGTCGCCCGGGTTGACGTCCGGATGGTGCTGGCGCGCCAGCTTGCGGTAGGCGCTCTTGATCGCCTTCTCGTCGGCATCCCGGGGCACCCCGAGGATCTGGTAGTAGTCCTTGACCTGCACGCGATGGCCTCCGCGCTCACTGACCTGGACCCCTTGCGGCGATCCGCGGCATCCACCGCGGCGCGGACGTGGGTCGGCCGCCGCATCGCCAAGGCCCCTGGAGCGCGCGGCAATTGTAGGACAGCAGCCCGGGGCCTGCCCAAGGCCGGCGGGAAGAGGCCCGGGGACCTGCGGCGCCGGCTCCGCCGGCCTTTCCCCGCCGGCCTCGGTTACAATGCCCCCATGCCCCCCTCCCACTTCCCCGCCGGCGGCGGCAGCGAACTGGCGCTGATCTTCCGGCGCCTGCTGCGCCACCGGCTGGCCCTGGCCGGGCTCCTGCTCATCGCCCTCCTGGGCGCGGCGGCCCTGCTGGCGCCCTGGCTGGCCAGCGAGCATCCGCGCCCGCCCTTCGGGGTCTGGCGCATCGCCCCGCGGCTCAAGCTCCTGCCGCCCTCCTTGGACCACCCACTGGGCACCGACCAGTTGGGCCGCGACCAGCTCAGCCGCATGCTCTACGGCGCGCGGGTGTCGCTCTTCATCGGTCTGACCTCGGTGACGGTGGCCATCGTCGTGGGGACGGTGCTGGGGGCGGTGGCCGGCTTCTGGGGCGGCCGGGTGGACAACGTCATCATGCGCCTGATGGACATCCTCCTGGCCTTTCCCAGCCTGCTCCTGGCCCTGGCGGTGGTGGTGGTCATCGGCAAGGGCCTCTACAACGCCATGCTGGCCGTGGGCATCGTGTCCATCCCCAACTACGCCCGCATCGTACGGGCCTCGGTCATGGCCGAACGGCACAAGGACTACGTGGAGGCCAGCCGGGCCCTGGGGGCCTCGCGGCTGCGCCTGCTCCTGCGCCACGTGCTGCCCAACGCCCTCTCGCCGCTCATCGTCGCCGCCAGCCTGGGCGTGGGCACGGCCATCCTGGACACGGCGGGCCTGGGCTTCCTGGGCCTCGGCGCCCAGCCCCCCTTGGCCGAATGGGGCCTCATGCTCTCCGACAACCGCCAGAAGCTCTTCGGCGAGTGGTGGCTGGTGGTGGCGCCGGGCGTGGCCATCATGCTGACCGTCCTGGGCTTCAACCTCCTGGGCGACGGCCTGCGCGACGTCCTGGACCCCCGCCTGCGCCGCGGCCCCGGAGGGACGGGGCGCGGCCGGTCCCCATCCGACCTATAATGCCCTCCAGCCGCTCCATGAGATCGCCGAGGTGGATCATGCTCCGTAGCTTCCCTGCCGCCCGCCCCCTGCGCCCGGTGCCCGCCATCGCCCTGGCCACCCTGCTGCTCGTCGGCGCGGGCCTCCCGGCCGCGGCCGGGCCGCGCCCCGCCGCCGGAGGGAGCAGCTTCGCGCGCCCCGCCGCCGGCCTCTTCGTCCCCCCCTCGGTCGAGACGGAGCTGGCGGCGCAGGGCCGGGTGGCGGTCCTGGTCGGCCTGGCGGACGGGATGAGCGACACGGCCCCCGTCGAGGCCCTGCAGGCGGCAGCGGCGCGGGTGCAGGCAGCGGTCCTGGCCGACCACCCGGCACCGGACCTGGAGATCGTCCAGACCTACCGCAACTTCCCCATCCTCCACGCCCGCGTGAGCGCAGAGGGCCTGGCGCGCCTGGCAGCCGATCCGCGGGTGGCCTCCATCGAGAAGGTGGTCAAGGTCTACCCCTTGGGCCCCGTTCAGCGCCCCGCCCTGATGCCGGAAGGCCGGGTGGCGGTGGGCGCCGACCGGGTCTTCCAGGAATGGGGCCTGGACGGCACGGGCGTGGGCGTGGCGGTCCTGGACACGGGCATCGACAACGACCACAAGGACTTCGAGGGCGCCATCCAGGACCAGGCCTGCTTCAGCGAAGGCTCGCGGAGCTGCGCGCCGCGCGGCCTCCCCAAGAGCGACAACGCCGAGGACGAGTACGGCCACGGCACGGCGGTCAGCAGCATGGTCCTGGGCCGCGGCGTCACCAAGGGGGTCAACGAGGCCAACAAGCAGGTGACGGCCCTGGGCATCGCGCCGCGGGCCAGCCTGCTGGCGGTGCGCGTCTTCCGCGACAACGGCGGCGCCTACGACCCGGACATCGTCTCCGGCCTGGACTGGGTGCTGACCAAGCAGAAGGAGCACAACGTCCGGGCGGTCAACATGAGCCTGGGCGGCGGCGCCGAGATCGGCACCAACTGCGACAACAACCACGCCACGGTCAAGGCGGCCTTCGGGCGCCTGGTGGCCAAGAACGTGGCCATCGTGGTGGCCACGGGGAACGGCGGCAACCCGGACCGGGTGGCCTTCCCGGCCTGCATCTCCAACGCCATGAGCGTGGGGGCCACCTACGACAAGACCTACGAGGGCCCGGCCCGCCTGGCCAACGGCGGCATGTGGTGCCCGCAGCAGAACAAGCCGGACATCTTCACCATCGCCTGCTTCACGGACCGCGGCCGCTCCCTGGACGTGCTGGCGCCGGGGCTGATCATCACCCACGCGGCCATGGGCGGCGGCCTGGGCTCGGGGGCCGGCACCTCCTACGCCACGCCCATCGTGGCCGGCATCGTGGCCCTGCTGACCCAGGCCAAGCCGGACCTGCGGCCCTCCGACATCCAGCGCCTGCTGCAGGACACGGGCCGCGACGTGACCCACCCGGAGTCGGGCGACACCCTCAAGCTGGTGGACGCCTACGCGGCGGTGGCCAAGGTCATGCCGGCGGCCCCCACCCAGGCGGCGACAGCCACGACCACCCCGCGCCCGGCCGACACGCTCACCCCCACCCGGCCGCCGACGGCGGTCCCCACCGACGCCCCCACCGAAGCGCCCACGGCGGCGGCCAGCGACACGCCGGTGGTCGTCGCCTCGGCCACGCCCACCGATCGCCGACCGCCGCCCAGCCACACCCCGCCCGCGCCCAGCGCCACGCCGGAGCAGGCCCGCGTCTTCCTGCCGTTGCTCCGGGCGCGGGAGTAGGCGCCATCGCACCGGGATCGACCTGGACCTGCTTGATACGCGAGAATTGACCTCGCCCCAACAGCTCAGCCCATCGGAGGAGATCCATGTCCCGCCCCCGCACCATCGCCACGGCCTGCCTCTGCCTCCTGCCCCTCCTCATGACCGCCTGCCTGCCCGGCGACGGGACGGCCACGCCGGAGCAGCCGGCCGGCTTCCTCTGGGGCGTCTGGCATGGCTGGGTGGCGCCGATCTCCCTGGTCCTCGGCTTCTTCGACAAGACGACCCGCGTCTACGAGGCGGCCAACAGCGGCTGGGCCTATGACCTGGGCTACTACATGGCGGTGATCAGCGGCTTCGGCGGGCTCAACCTGGCGCGCTCGCGCCGCGGGAGCGGGGGCAAGGAGCGCTGATCCCGGCCTCCGCAACCCGGCGGACGAAGGCGAGACAAGAGAAGGGGGGCTCCCGCGCGGGAGCCCCCCTTCTTCGATGGTCGCTGGTCGCGCGGCCGGGTTGGCCACACGCCAGGTCGCCTGCTCAGCCGGCGACCGCCATGCTGACGTCGATGTCGATGATCACCTCGTCACGGACCAGGTCGTCGGGCTTGCCGGGGTACTTGATGTCGAAGTCCTGGCGGTTCACCGAGAACTTGGCCTTGGCCGAGACGTTGCCGGCGCCGTCGTTGGTCACGGTGATCGGGAAGCTGACTTCCTTCTGCTTGCCGCGGATGTCCAGGGTGCCGGTGACGGTGTGCGTGGCGCCCTCGGCATTCTGGAAGAGCGTGGCGTCCACACCCTCGACGATGCTGCTGGAGGCGAAGGTGGCCTTGGGGAAGTTGGCCACGTCGAAGAAGTCCGGCGTCTTCAGGTGGTCCTGGAGCATCGGCGTCTGGCCGGCGTCCACTTCCAGCGAGTCGATGTCCACCGAGAAGCTCAGGGTGGTGCCGGCGGCGGTGCCGTCCGAGTTGTAGGTCCCTTCCCAGCTCTTGAAGACCACGGTGTGGTTGCGGGTCACCTTGCTGGCCCCGAACTGGATGTTGCCGCTGAGCGGGAACTGGCCGGAAGGCAGGGCGACCGCGGCGCCGGCGGCGCTGTCCGCGGGGGCGGCCTCGGTCGGGGCCTCCACCGGGGCGGACTCGGCGGTGGGCGCCTCGGCGACGTCCACCGCGGCGGGCACCTCGTCGGCGGGGTTGGGGTTGCAGGCGGCCAGCGAGGCCAGGCTGCCAAAGGCGAGGAAGAGGGCGGTGAGGTTGCGGATGGTCATGTTCTCGTTCTCTCCAGGGGTCAGGGATGCGTGAAACGGGTACAAGGTCGAGATTGACTTCACCGGCGAAGGTGCCGGCCGGCGACGCCGCATCCAAGAAGCGCCGCACGGCGGGGAAGGATGGAGCAAGGTGATTAAGGCAGGATGAGAGGGGCAGCGAACGAGACCCCGGCACGCATCTTGCTGACGTGAGCCTGGGTCATCGCCTCGGCCGGCCCAAGGGTTCGCGGCGGTCCTGCTGCCCTGCACGAGGCACCATCCCCAGGGAGGTTTTCATGCTCACGACGCCATCATCGCTCGACCAGAGCCCTGCCCAGCCGGCCCTTTGGCTGACCGTCTTCGAAGCCGGTCTGGCCTCGCTGGAGCGGGCGGGGCAGCGGGCGAGACGCCGGCTTGGGTGGTCGCTGGGGGGCAGGAACCTGGCGGTGTTGACGTCGGTGATGGCGATGTGGGGGTTTCCGCTGATGATTACGATGTTCACTACCGTTGGCGATGGCCGACAGCACGCGCCTCGCTCTGCATGGGGCGGCCGCCTCGACGGCGCGAACGTCGACGATTCCCACCACGCCGGCATGATCGTGCCAGTGGGCTGGACCGCTGAATCCCGGCCAACAGAGAACGGGCTCGAAGGGCGACACCAGCGGCTGGTGATTGGAACCCGAGGCTCCGATGACCGTGGCATCCTCGAACTGCTGAGTGACACGGCTTTCGTCGCGGCCGTCGTCTGGGCATTCTCGCTTCCAGCCGCCACTGTCGTCTGGGTCCTCACCCTCGCCCTGTGCGCCGGGATCGTCTGGATCGATCGGCGGTTCGTGCGGCGTGGCGGTGAACAATCTCCGCCCCCCCAACCTGCCGGCACCTGAACCTCCGCTCAGTGGTGGCATCTCGAAGGGTTGTCGATGCTCAAGCAACCGTCGTCACAACGTAGCCCCGATCACCCGCAGCCGGCCCCTTGGGTTGCCGATGTCGCCAGCGAACTCGCGGCCTCCGAACGGGCGATGCATGTCGAGCAGCGGTGGCTGCTGGACACCCTTGGGGCTGCGAACCTTGTCGCGGCCTTTGTGGCGGTAACCTTGATCGGTCTGCCGCTGCTTTGGACCATGTTCTCCGTCTGCTTCACCACAGAGGCGCCCTCGGCATGGGACCGCCTGGATGATGCTGTTTTGGCTGTGTTCCTACTGCCACATTCCGCAATCCTGTGGGTCCTTACCCTCGCACTGGCGGCCTTGGTGACAGGAGGCCGACGCCTCCTTCGCCGCTGCATGCCTCACCGGCTGCGCCGCCCGCGCCCTTCCGACCCCCTCGATCACCTGTGCTAGAATCGCCCGCATGCTCGACCCTGATCGCCTGCTCGCCGGGCTCAACGAGGCCCAGCGCCAGGCGGTCACCACCGTGGACGGGCCGGTCCTCGTCTTGGCCGGCCCCGGCTCCGGCAAGACCCGGGTGCTGACCCACCGGGTGGCCTACATCGTCGGTGTCGTCGGGGTGCCCGCCTGGCATCTCATGGCCGTGACCTTCACCAACAAGGCCGCCAAGGAGATGAAGGAGCGCCTGGGCCAGCTCATCGGCCCCGCCGCCCTGGACCAGCTCACCATCGGCACCTTCCACGCCATCTGCGCCCGCCTGCTCAGGCGCGAGGCCCAGGCCCTTCCCTTCGACGACCGCTTCGTCATCTTCGACACCGACGACCAGGTCAAGGCCGTCAAGCAGGCCCTCGCGGACCTCAACCTCGACGAGAAGACCTACCGCCCGCAGAGCGTCCTGGGCGCCATCTCCACCGCCAAGAACGAGCTGATCCGGGCGGAAGACTACCAGGCCGCCAACTACTGGCACGAGGTCGCCGGGCGGGTGTACCGCCGCTACCAGGCCATCCTGCGGGCCAACAACGCCCTGGACTTCGACGACCTGCTCCTGGAGACCGCCCTCCTCTTGAAGGAGGACGAGGCCCTTGCGGCGCGCTACCGCGCGCGCTACGGCTTCCTGATGGTCGACGAGTTCCAGGACACCAACACCGCCCAGTACGCCATGCTGCGCTCGCTGGCCGCCGCCGAGTTGGCCGACGCCCCGCACAACCTCTGCGCCGTCGGCGACGAGGACCAGAGCATCTACCGCTGGCGGGGCGCCGACTACCGCAACATCATGCGCCTGCGCAAGGACTTCCCCGGCATCCGGGTGATCCTGCTCGAGCAGAACTACCGCTCCAGCCAGACCATCCTGGACGCCGCGCGGTCCGTCATCGACGTCAACGCCCACCGCACCAAGAAGTCGCTGTGGTCCGAGCTGGGCGAGGGCGACAAGATCACGGTCTTCGAGGCCTACGACGAGCAGGAAGAAGCCGCCTACGTGGTGCGCGAGATCGAGAGGCGGGTGGGGGCCGGGGCCCGCTACGGCGACTGCGCCGTGATGTACCGGACCAATGCCCAGTCCCGCGTGCTGGAAGATGCCTTCGTCCGCGCCCGCATCCCCTACCAGCTGGTGGGCGGCACCCGCTTCTACGAGCGGCGCGAGGTGCGCGACGTCCTGGCCTACCTGCGCTTCGTCCACAACCCGCGCGACGAGATCGCCCTGGGTCGCATCATCAACGTGCCCCCCCGGGCCATTGGGCCCAAGGCCCTCAGCGCCCTCGCCGCCCGGGCCAAGGTCGCCGGCCTCTCGGCCTGGGAGGCCCTCTGCGACCTGGCCGCCGGCAGCACGCCGGATGCCCTCCTGCCCCCCGCGGCCCAGCTCGACAGCCGCGGGCGGACGGCCTTGGTACGCTTCCAGCAGCTCATGGAGGAGGCCATCGTCGGCCGGGACCTCCTGCCCGTCGACCAGCTCCTGGACCAGGTGCTGGATCTTTCCGGCTACGCCCGCTGGCTCAAGGACGGCACCGAGGAGGGGGAGGAACGCTGGGAGAACGTGCAGGAGCTCAGGGGCCTGGCCCTGGAGTACCACCACCTGCCGCCCCAGGAGGGCCTGACGGCGATGCTGGAAGGCGCCGCCCTGACCGCCGACACCGACACCCTGGCCACCGGCGTCGCCGACCGCGTCACCCTGCTCACCCTGCATGCCGCCAAGGGACTGGAGTACCCCGTGGTCTTCATGCCCGGCCTGGAAGAGCGGGTCCTGCCCCATTCCCGCAGCATCGACGACCCCGAGGCCTTGGCCGAGGAGCGCCGCCTCTTCTACGTGGGCATCACCCGGGCCATGCGCAAGCTCTACCTGGTGCACACCTTCCGGCGCACCCTCTACGGCAGCAGCGAGCTGGCCGACCCCAGCCGCTTCCTGAAGGACCTGCCGGCCGCCAGCCTGGAGCAGCGCAGCAAGAGCCTGGGCCAGGTGGCCGGCTCGCGCAGCGCCGCCGGCCGGAGCACGACCACCACCTGGGCTCCCAGCCGCCCGGTGTCGAGCACCGGGCGGCCCTCGACCTCGGCGCCCCCCGCCGCCGGGTCTGCCCCCCAGACGCGGCATGGGGCCGGCGGCCCGCGGCCGGCCGCGCCGGCCCTCGCCGCCCAGTTTCGCGGCGGCGACCGGGTGCGCCACAGCCACTTCGGCGCCGGCGTGGTGGTCTCCTCGCTGGTCAAGGACGGGGACGAGGAGGTCACCGTGGCCTTCGTCGGCGGGGCTGGGGTCAAGAAGCTGATGCAGCGCTTCGCGAAGCTGGAAAAGGTGTGACCGCGGGCCGTGCTATCATCCGGCCCTGCCTGCCGGTCTGGCCCTGCCCCTGAGCCGCTCCCGGTCGCGCCGTCGACCACCGTCGGCCGCCGCCGCCGAGCCTGGAGAGGAGGAGAGTGCCCATGTCAACCCTGCCTCGGACGGACCTTCCCGCCGCCCCCCGCCGCTCCGTCCGGCGATCGCTGCTCGCGGCCTTGCTCCTGGCGGGCCTCGGAGGCCTGGCACCGGCCCTCCAGGGCGCCCTCGCCGCTCCGGGTCCCGCCGCCGATGCCGCTGCTGATGCCGCTGCCGCGGTCGACGGCGCCGTCGAGCCGGACCACCGGGGCGGCCCCATCATCATCATCGACCCCTGGTGGCCCACGCCCCTGGACCCGCTGCCGCGCCATTGCCCCCATCCCTGCCCGCGGCTCATCATCCGCTTCCCCTGCGGTGACCCGGCCGGCGCCTTCCTGCCCCCGGCCCCGCCCGGCCTGCCCAACCCCGGCGTGACGCCCGGCCCCACGGCCACCCTGGTTCCCCGGCCCTCGCCCACCCCCGGCGGGGCGGCCTCCACCCAGACCTACCGCGTCTGCCCCCAGCTCAGCACCGTGATCCCCCAGTCGGTGCAGGACCTGGCCGTCGCCGAGCCCTGGCGGATCAACGGCTACGGCCAGAAGGCCAACCCCAACATCCCCTTCCACCCCTTGTGGAACCCCTACCGCACCTGGCTCTCCCTGCGGGATCCCCGGCAGCCCTACAGCATCTGCAACCTGCCGGTGTGGAAGAGCGGCTGTCCCTAGTCCCCCCCGCCGCTCAAGGCCTGCTGGTCGTCGCCCTGGGGGGCAACGCCCTCCTGCCGCGGCGCTCCGCGGGGCGCCTGGAGGACCAGTGGCGGGCCGCGCGCGCCGCCGCCGAGCAGGTGGCCCGGCTGGCGGCGGAGGGCCGGCCCCTGCTCGTGGTGCACGGCAACGGGCCGCAGGTGGGCTTGGACCTGCAGCGCGCCGCGCTCACCGAGGCCAGCCTGCCCGGCCTGACGGTGGACATGGCGGTGGCCGGCACCCAGGGAAGCCTGGGCTACTGCCTGGCGCGCGCCCTGGACGACGCCCTGGCCGCCCGAGGACGGCGCCGCACGGTGGTGGCCCTCGTCACCCAGGTGCTGGTCGATGACGACGACCCCGCCTTCGCCAGGCCGGACAAGCCCATCGGCCCCTGGCTGACCGCTGCCGAGGCCGAGGCCGCCCGCCGCGAGCGTGGCTGGACACTTGGCGCCGTCGGCCCGGAACCCCGCGGCTGGCGGCGCCTGGTCGCCTCGCCCCAGCCGCGGCAGGTGCTGGAGCTCCCGGCCATCCGCCCCCTGCTGGCCGAAGGAGCCCTGGTGGTGGCCGGCGGCGGCGGCGGGGTGCCCCTGCGACGGGCCGCCGGGCGCCTGGAAGGGGTGGCCGCCGTGGTGGACAAGGACCAGACCGCGGCCCTCCTGGCCCTGGAGCTGGGGGCGGCGGGCCTGCTCATCGCCACGGACGTGCGCGGCGTGGCCCTTCGCCACGGCCGGCCCGACGAGACCTGGCCGGCCCGCCTGGCCATCCCCGAGGCTGAGACCCTGCTGGCCGGTGAGGGCCTTGGCGCCGGCTCGATGCGGCCCAAGGTGGAGGCCGCCCTGCGCGTGGCCCGCCGCGGCGGCCGGGCCTTGATCTGTCACCTGGAGGAGATGTCCGAGGCCTGGGAGGGCAGGGCAGGCACGGCGATCGGGGCATGACGGGTCCGGCAGGCCGGCGTTCCCCTTTCCGGCCGCTTTGCGTCATCATTCTGCGCGGGCTTTGCGAATCTCTGCGGGCTCGGCGGATTCTGATGCGGTTCGGGAGGTTGGCATGACGATGTTTGGCCGCGGGCGCCTGTCCGCGTTGGGCTTGGGACTGGGCGGGGCCTTGGTCCTCGTCGGGCTCTGGACCGCGCCGCCCGAGCCGGTGCGCGGGCAGGCACCCGGCAACGCCTTGCCCGCCGGACAGTGGATCGGCTACGCCAACGGCGACGACATCCTCTCCCTGGCCTGGGACAAGGGCCGCCTCCTGGCCGGCACCCGCCACGGCGGCCTGGTGATCTGGGATCCAGTGGCCGGCAGCTACCACCAGTTCCTGCGCCCGCAGGATCCCTTGGCCGGCAACAGCATCCTGGACATCGCGGTGGATGCGGGCGGCGTCATCTGGCTGGCCACGGACGGCGGCCTGACCCGCTTCGAGGACGGCGGGACGGCCGAACGGGGCGACGATCGCTGGCACAGCTACACCCAGGCCAACAGCGGCGGCGGCCTGCCCTCCAACCTGGTCAGCGCCCTGGCCCTGGACGGCCCGCGCGTCTGGGTGGGCACGCAGCAGGAGTATGTACCGGAAACCAAGAGCTGGAGCGGCGGCGGCCTGGCGCAGCTGGACACCCAGGGCACGGCCGACGTCGCCGACGACCGCTGGTCGCCGGTGGCCACCTTCGACAATACCCTGCGCGGTCTGCCCGACGGCACGGTGCAGCTGGGCCTGGTGTCCGACAGCATCACCGACCTGGCCCTGACGCCCAAGGGCGGACTCTGGGTGGCCACCGCGCCGCACCACCGACTGGAGACAGGCCCCGACGGCAGCACCAAGCTCTGGTTCCGCATCGGTGGCGGCCTCAGCCACCGCGACACCCGCGGCACCGCGGACCCGGCCGACGATCGCTGGACCGCCGCCCGCTGCGACGGCGATGCGCCCACCGTGAGCTGCCAGGTGGAAGCCCTGGCCCTGGACAGCCGGGGCCTGTTGTGGATCGGCATGGTGGGCCGCGGGCTGCGCTTCCACAACGCCGACCTGCCCACGCTGGTCGACGATCCCAGCCAGCGCTTCGACCCCTCCGACGGCTTGGGCGGGAACACGGTGACCGACATCGCCTTCGGACCCCCGGACCAGCCCTCGCTGGCCAACACCGTCTGGATGACCACGCAGTGCAACGGGGCCTGCCTGGGACGCAGGGGCGGCCTCTCGGTCCTGGACCACCGCGGGACGATGCTGGGGCGCAACGACGACATCTGGGACCTGAACCGCGGCCAGCCCTTCAGCGGCGCCGACGGCCTGGCGCGCGACCGGGGCCAGACCGTCGTGATCGCCGACGGCACCGCCTGGATCGGGACGGGACCGCAGCTGGGCATCGGGGGCGGGATCAGCCGCATCGGCCTGGCCTCCGGCAGCTTCGGCAGCAACCTGCTGACGGCCTGCAGCCAGCCGGGCTGCGTGGCGCCCCCCAGCAACTTCCTGACCGACCTGGCCGTGGGACCCACGGGCAGCCGTTGGGAGGGACAGGTCTGGGTGGCCTCGGGCAGCCGCGCCCCGGCCGGCCGGCTCTTCGGCAGCGGGCTCCTGACCCTGGACACCAAGGGCAGCCTGACCCCGGCCGACGACAGCTGGCGCAGCTACAACACGGTCAACACGGACCCCGACGGCAAGCTGCCCTGGGCCGGACTCACGGGCAACAACGTCCACACGGTCCTGATCCGCGGCGACGAGGTCTGGGCCGGTAGCACGACCTCGGCCTGGGACGGCAAGGCCTACGTGGACGGCGGCCTCTCGGTCTTCGACGGCAACCGCTGGACGGCGCGCACGGTGGCCACCACCAAGAAGGGCAACACGCCCGGGCTGCGTTCCAACGCGGTCAGCGCCCTGGCCCAAGGCTGCGGACCGGAGATCTTCGTGGCCTCGGGCAGCCCCTGGGACGTGGCGGGAGCGGGCTTGGACCGGCTCAAGCCGGGGGCCTCGGTCCACACCCTGACCGGTGACACCTGGACGGGCTACAGCTACCCCAAGCTGCCCAGCAACAACCTCTATGACGTGGCGGTGGACTGCACGGCCCAGACGGCCTGGGTGGCCGGCGCGCACCACCTCTCGGACCCGGACCCGCTCAGCGGCACAGGGGGCGGACGCTGGACGGGCGGCGGCGTTGGAGCCGGCAAGCTGGCCGACGAGACCTGGACCCGCTACGACGTGAACAACGGCTTGGAGTCCTTCGGCGACAACGGCGCCAAGGGCGAGGCCTTCGCCGTCCTGCCGGCGCCCGAGGGCGGCGTCTGGGCCGGAACCATGGGCGCCAAGAGCCTCAAACCGGCGGAGATGGTGGCCCAGAAACCCTACTTCGTGGCCCAGCTCAACCAGCGCAAGGGGACCACCTGGTCGGCCAAGGCCTTCGCGGGAGCGGGCTGGATCAGCGCCATCGCCCAGGATCCGGCGGGGCGCCTCTGGGTGGGCACCAGCCGCGGCGGGCTGGCCCGCGAAGCCATCGAGCCGGAGGGCTGGCGCACGGACCGGCGCAACGGCGGGCTCTGGGTCCTGGCGGGCGACACCTGGCACAAGCTGGACCTGGCGGGCAGCGGCCTGCCGGCCAACGACATCAGCGCGGTGGCCGTGGCACCGAACGGCGACATCTGGATCAGCACCGACGGCTGGGGCCTGGCCCGCTTCGCCCTGGGCGCCCCCACGCCCACCCCCACGGCCACGGTCATCGTGCCCACCCAGGCCGTCACCGCCACGCCCACCGAAGGGCCGACCGCCACGGCGACCATGGTGGAGCCGACGCCCACGCCCGCCGGCGGCACGGCCGCCAGCCCCACGGCCACCCAGCGGCGGCCGGCCACGGCAACGCCCGGCGGTCCGGGCCGGCTCTGGCTGCCGCTGCTGAGCCAGAGCCGGCGGCGCTAGCCCAGGCTTCGCCTAGCTCGCGTCGGTCTTGAGGCTGGACCTGCTGTCAGCGCAGCCCCAGCGCGTCTGCCATCACCGGCCGGATGCGGTCCTCGGCGCCCGGGACCTGTCCGTGACCTCCGTCGGGATAGAAGTACGCGGCGAAGGCCGGGGCCTCGCGCCCGGCTACGGCCATCGCCGCGGCCAGCCGCCGGCTGTGGCCCACCGGCACCGAGCGGTCCGCCGTACCGTGGTGCGCCTGCAAGGGAAGGCTCATGTCGGCCGCCCAGAGCGCCGGCGACCATTCGAGAACCAGGCGCCGGGCTTCGGCCGCGCTCAGGCGGCCCGCCGCCAGGGGCTGGACGGCCTGCTGGAAGACAGTGCTCTCGCCGCTGGCTCCGGGGGGCCGGCCGCTCCGCAGGCCATCGGCCATCAGGCTGACCACCTCGGCAGCGCAGAAGTCCGCCGCGCCGAAGAGATCGAAGACCGCCTGGATTCGCGGGTCTCCCCTGGCGGCCACCGCCAGGGCCACGCCGCCGCCGCGGCTGGTGCCGTAGACAACGCTGCGGCGTCCGTCCACCTGGGGCAGCAGCGCCTCGGCCGCCGCCAGCAGGCTCAGGGCATCGTCGGCCTGGTCCTCCGGGGTGCCGAAGTCGCCCTCCGAGAGCAGGTCACCCAGCGGCGTCCCCTTGATGGCCTCGCCGCGGAAGGCCGGCAGCAGGACCGCCGCGCGCCCTGCCAGGTCGGCGTAGTCGCGGTCCAGCTTGTCCAGGCCGTTCAGCCCCGCCCCGTCCTTTGCCCCGTGCAGCACCAGGAGGACGGGCGCCCGCTCGCCGGGCGCCAGGGGCGGCAGGCGCAGGGCTCCGTAATGCCGCTCGCCCGCCACGCGGTGGGTCAGCACCAGGACGCGCCCTCCATCGGCCTCCGGCTGGTCGAACACGATGGCCGCCTCCGTGGCCTCCACCGAGCGGGCGGCGCGGGCCGCCCGCAGTGCCGCCAGCTCGACCGTCGAAGCCGGCGCGAAGAGCGCGCCGAGGTCGACGCCCCCCACGACGACCGCCGTCGTCGGGCTGGGCGGAGGGGCGGAGCTGGGCTGGGCGGGGGGAGCGGCCGGGCGCGTCGGCGTCGATGCCGGCGAGGCGCCGGCTTCCAACGGCAGGGCCTGGCCACGGAGGAGCAGGGGCAGGCTCAGGCTGAAGCTTCCGCCTGGCGCCGCGGCGGTGGCGCTCGCGGTGGCGCGGGCGCTCGGGACGGCGCTGGCAGTCGCCGATGCCGGGACCGGGCTGGCGCTGGCGGTCGGAGCAGGCGGGGGCGGCGTGGGATCGGGCGGGGCGGCGCCGTCGGCCAGGAACCAGGGCCGGCTGCTGGGGGCCTGGCTGAAGAAGGTAAGGAGCTGCCCCGCCACCTTGGCCCGACCGCTGTCCGAAGGGTGCGTGCCGTCCTCGGCGAAGTCGGCGCAGGCCCAGGTCAGGGCGTCCTCGGCCCGCGGCCGCAGGCCGTCGGCCCAGAGGTAGGGCCCCCAGAGCAGGACGGCGCTCTGCTGCGGCCCGCGGGCGGGGTCGGCGTTGAGCGAGGGGTCGCCGCTCAGCTGGCGCTCGATGAGCCAGCGCACGCTGAAGCCCGACTCGTAGGCCTTGGGCTCCGGGTTCAGGTTGGTGGAGGCATAGCCGGCGTAGATGCGGCTGGAGAGGTAGACGAGCTGCAGGTGGGGAAAGCGCTGCTTCAAGAGGACGACGATGGCGGCGAGGTCGTCGGTCAAGGCCTGGGCGTGGTCGGGGAAGGGCAGGGTGGGGCGGGCGTTGGCTTCCTTCAGCCAGACGGCCTGCACCTGGCCCGCGGCAACCCCGGCCTGGCCGAGGCGCTGGTCGATCACCTGCCAGAAGTTGGCGGCCGGGTCCCGGACGATGGCCGCGGTCTGCCCGCCCTGGGCGCCGTCCACCAACTTCAGTCGCGGGTGAAGCCCCGCCGTGGCCCCGGCCAGGGCGGTGAAGCGCTGGAACTCCTGGGTGGTGTTGGACATGCCGATGGACAGGAGGACCACCTGCCCGGCGGTGTCCGGCCGGCCATCGCGGGCGCGAGGCTCCACGGCGGCGGCGGCCTGCGCGGCCAGGGCGGCCTGCGCGGGAGGCGGCTGGTTGCCGCCGCCGGGGTAGAGCCCGCCGCCGAAGCCCTGGTAGGCCCATTCGCCGGGCTGGCTGAGGGGGAGGAAGCCGACCTCGGTCCGGCTGCAGTCGGCGGCCGGGGCGGCCCGGCCGGGCAGGGCTTGGGTGCCGAACAGGAGCCCGCCGGCGAACAGGAGGAAGGCAGGGACGGTCAGGCCACGCGTACGCGACGAGGAACGGGTATCCATGCTGGCTGCTCCCACTGGCGAACGGAACTCGCAGGTCTGGCGCTTCTGCCCCGGGGAACGATGCGGCCGGACGGGACGATAGAAGCGAACATGGGAGCACCCCAACGCGGAGCCTCGGCCGGCACGATGCACTCCGCGGGTGTCGAGGGGATTCGGGCGCCGGGCGCCGCGCCTCAGCGCTGCAGGAGCCGCCCCAGGTCGATGCCGCTGGGCACCGGCTCCAGGAGGTAGAGCTCCACCCACTGGTGCCAGGAGACGTAGTTGTCGTCGTCGTAGCCCAGGTCGATGTGGAAGTTCTTGATGCCGCCGCCGGTGTCGCCCGCCAGGCCCACGCCGTAGCCGGGCACGTAGAGGTTGGTGCCCAGGGGGATGCGGCGGCGGTCGACGGCCACGATGCCCTTGCGCATCTTGAGACCCGATCGCGTGATACCGTACCAGGGCGCGGTCTTGGGGGTCCCGGCCCGCGCCGCGCTGTAGCTGGTGGCGTAGACCCTGAGCCGGGCGAAGTAGCGCATGGGGCCCTGCTCGGTCTCCACGGTGCGCCAGATCACCTTCGAGCCCACCCGCTGCAGCTGGGCCACGGGTTCCCGCAGGACTTCCTCCTCAGCCACCTGGCGGTTGACCAGGCGGCCGTTCTCGTAGGTCAGGACGATGCGCTGGCGCAAGAGGCCGGGGCTGCCCTCCCGCTGCACCTGGACCTCGCCCAGGGGCAGCTCCGGATCCACCTCGGACTCGGTGGCGAACGGCACCTCCTCCTCGCGGAGCTGCACGTCCTCGCGCACGCGCACCAGCTTGACCAGCATCCCCGCCTGCAAGGGTGTGTCGGCGGCGGGCAGGCTGTAGTCCCGGCCGCTCAGGCCCAGGCCCAGCCGGGCCAGCGCCTGACCCACGGTGCCTGCCGACACCCGGTAGGGGCGGCGCTCGCCGTCCTGCTCCACCATCAGCTCGGTGGCCCTTGAGATCTGCACGGTCATGCCTGCCCGGAAGCGCGCCTCGCGGCCGGGCGCCAGGGCGTCGTCTGCGTCCACGGTGATGCCGGCGGCCTGCAGGACGTCCTCGACCGTGGCCCCCGCACCGCTCAGGCTCAGGCTGACCCCCTCTTCGACCACGGTGAAGTCCGCAGGGCGGAGCAGGCTGAGCTTCAGCGGCTCGGCGGGGGCCTCGGGCAGGGCGTCGGCGGCGGCTGCCGCCAAGGGCTCCTCGGCCGCCAGGGCGATGCGCGCGCCGCCACGCGGGGTGGGGGCGGCACCTGGCAGGGGAGGGAAGGGGCTGTCCGGCGTGATGGCGCGGCCGTCGAGAAGCAGCCGGTCCCCCTGTCCCAGGGCGATGCCGGCCTCGGCCAGGAGGCCGCGCGCGTTGGGCGCCAGGCTGCTCAGGACCAGGCTGCGGCCGTCGACGCGCAGGCGGAAGCGGCGGGCATGACGCACCGTCACCCGCTGGCCGGCCCGGAGGGCCTGGCGCACGGGCGGCTGGACCTGGTCACCAGGCCCCAGCAGGACACCCTGCTCGCGCAGCAACTCCCCGACGCTGCCGGCCCGGCTGCGCAGGGCCTGGGGGCGTCCGTCAACCTCCAGGGTCAGGGGAAGGCTGCTCCGGGCATGTCCCCAAAGCGCGAGGCCCGCCAGGACGAAGCTCAGCAGCCAGGTGGCAGGGCCGCGCGGGGCCGGGCCGGGGCCACCGACGGACCGGCGCGCGGGCGGCGCGAACGGCAGCCCGGCGGGGGGCCGGCGCGGCGGCAGGGGGGCGGGCGGCGGCAGCGCCGGAAGGGTCAAGGGCATGGGCTTCCTGGGGATCGCCGCTTCGGCCGGCATCGCCGGCTGGCCAAGGCACCCCCGCAACACCCGGGAAGCGCCCCTTAGCGCTGCTTCCTTCCGGACCTGACGCGGTTCGAGGGCCCCCGCCGCACGGGACCCTGGCCAGCCGACGGCGCCGGCCGAAGCGGCGACATCGGGGCGCATTCTAGCGGGGCGGCGGCCAGGGACCAAGCGCGGTCGGAGCGGGGCGGGAGGATCGGCGCACCAGGGGCTCCACCCCGCGCAGCATCGCGCGGGTTATCAGCACCTTAACATCTTAACGCAATCTTTAGTTTACCCTGCCGGGCGCGTGGTATACTGCCCCTCGAGGCCATGTCAACCTGCCAGCGGCTGTGTGGGGGTTTCCGTGCAAACGGCGACCGGGTTGTGCGATGGTTGCGTGCCTCCGCGGGCCGGTCGACCCTGGGTCGGCCGGCCCGCTTGCCGTCCACGGGGCTGCGGCCGGCCTGACCGACAACTGGCCGGCGAGGGGTCAGGGCGCACGCCGGCAGACCACCAGGTCCTGGTACCCGGCCATCCCCCGCGGCAGGACCGCCAGCGGCTCCAGCCATTGCGACCAGTGGCGCTCGATGTAGTCCTGGCGGTGAAAGGCCTGCTGGTAGAAGTCCGGCAGGCCCATCGTGCCTCCACCCGCATGGAAGCCGAAGCCGCGCGTCTCGAAGCCGGCCAGCCAGCGGGCATCGAGGTCGGGCGGCAGGAGGCTCGGCCCGTGCACCGACAGGAGGGCCAGGCCCCCCGGCTTCAACAGACGGGCGATCTCCGCCAGCCAGGCATCCTGCATGGGCTCGGGCAGGTGGGAGAGGACGGAGACCCCGTAGAGCAGGTCGACCTCGGCCGCGTCGACCAGCGCGATGGGCGGCGAAGCGTTGTTGACCACGAAGCGGGCGACCGACCCCAGGTGCTCCTGGCACCAACCGATGGCTTCCCGGTCGATGTCCGCGCCGATGAAGCGCGTGCCCTCCGGCAGCAGGCGAACGAGGTGCCTCAGTACCCGCCCGCAGCCGCAGCCCCAATCCAGAACGGTGTGCGGGTGTTCGGCGGGGCCCGACCACCGCTCGTACTGGATCGCCAGGTCACCCGCAACCTCCTGGCCGACGGCCAGAAAGCTGGTCAGGTCGTAGGCCCCATGTACCCGTTTGCGCAAGTGCGGCCCGGGCAGCGGGAGGCCGTCGAGCACGGTGGGGTCGTCCTGCATGACCCCGACATCCCTCAAGGAGAGGTGGCGCCCTTCTTGGCGGCCGTACGCCATCCAGTGGGCCAGGCCCGAGGCCACGATGCCCTGACGAGCGGCATCTGCGACATCTGGGTTTGCGTCCAGATAAGCGAGTTCGTCGAAATCAGGGGGGGGGGGACGTTCGCGCGCGCGCGAAGGCGCCGCAGGACTCGCTCCAGCATCCTGACAGTCTTGGAGCTTCCCCCTGGCTGGCCTGGGTCAGGCTGCGCGGTCATCTACCTGAAGCGACGTGACGTCCGGCAGGGCCTGCAAGGCTTCCGGCGCAAGGTCCGCCCCGTTCGGCCACACCACGGTCCTGGCGATGGGATCCACGGTCACGCGGGAGAAGCGGGCCGGGTTCTGCAAGGCTCCCAGCACCTGACCAATGAGAAGCGGGCGAACATCGACCGTCTTCTCGGTACCATCATCGAAACGCAACCTCAGATGCTGAGGCCCGACGGCCTTGGCCGAGAGGATGTGCAGGATCATGCCGTGCGCTCCACTAGTCAGCCACCCCCGCCGCCCGCCGGTAGTCCTCCGGGAACATCCTCATCGTCGACCGCGGCGCGCTCTGGGCGAACTCGCCGAGGGGGCAGAAACACTTGTCGCGCATCTGGTCGATGATCTCGCCCACCAGGCGCACGTCGTCGGCCGTGCCCTGGCCGCCCTGGAGGCGGCCGTAGACCCGCGTGAGCCACCAGGTGCCCTCGCGGCAGGGCGAGCACTTGCCGCAGCTCTCGTGCTTGAAGAACTGGCTGGTCTTCATCGCCACCCAGACCATGTCCACCGTCTCGTCCATGATGATGAAGCTGGCCGAGCCCAGGGTGGAGCCCGCCGCGGCCATGCTCTCCCAGTCCAGGAGGAGGTCCATGCACTGCTCGCCCGGCGTGGCCGGCGAGGAGGCGCCGGCCGGCATCATGGCCTTGAGGCGACGGCCCTTCCAGACGCCGCCGGCCATGTCCAGCAGCTCGCGGAAGGGCGTGCCCAGGGGCACCTCGTAGTTGCCAGGCCGCTCCACGTGACCGGAGACGCAGCAGACCTTGGTGCCCGGGCTCTTCTCCGTGCCGATGCCCTTGTACCAGTCCGCGCCCCGCTCCAGGATCAGGGGCACGTTGGCCAGGGTCTCCGTGTTGTTGACCACCGTGGGGCGGGCGTAGAGGCCCGCCACCGCCGGGAAGGGCGGCTTGAGGCGCGGCTGGCCCAGGTCGCCCTCCAGGCTGGAGAGGAGGGCCGTCTCCTCGCCGCAGATGTAGGCGCCCGCGCCGAGAGACGTGTAGACCTCCAGGTCCACGTCCGTGCCGAAGAGACCCTTGCCCAGGAGCCCCGCCGCCCGCGCCTCGGCGATGGCCCGGTCGAAGCTCTGCGCGTCCTTCCAGAACTCGCCGCGGCTGTAGATGTAGACCGCCGAGGCCCCCACCGCGTAGGCGGCGATGGCCGCCCCCTCGATGAGCTGGTGCGGGTTGTGGACCATGATCTCGTGGTCCTTGAAGGTCCCCGGCTCGGACTCGTCGTTGTTGACCACGATGTACTTCTGGCCCGGCCCCTTGGGCACGAAGGACCACTTGAGCCCCGTCGGGAAGCCCGCCCCGCCGCGGCCCCGCAGCCCTGAGGCCTTGACGATGTCGATGACCGCCTCGGGCGTCAGCTCGGTGACCGCCCGCCTGAGCTGGGCGTAGCCGCCGTTGGCCCGGTAGACCGCCAGGTCATGCAGGCCGGGGATGTCGCGATGACGCAGGACGAGGTTGAGCTGGGGCATGGCTACTTCATCTCCGAGTGCGGCCCGAAGCCGAAGGGTGCGCGGCGCTCAGGGTCGGCCGCCGCCTTGGCCCGGAGCTCGGCCACCAGGGCGTCCAGCGACTCAGGGCTGAGGTCGTAGACGTAGTCCAGGTTGATCTGGGCCATCGGCGCCCGGTCGCAGGCCGCCAGGCACATGACGCATTCCAGGGTGAAGAGCCCGTCGGCGCTGCTGTGGCCGGCCTTGCAGCCCAGCTTCTCCTCCAGGACCGGCAGGAAGTCGTCGGCCCCGCGCAGGGCGCAGGGCAGGTCGTTGCAGTACTGGACCACGTAGCCCCCGTGCGGCCGCTCGAAGAAGAGCGAGTAGAAGCCCGCCAGGCCGCGCACGTGGGTGCTGTCGGTCCCGATCAGGCCCGCCACCTCTTCGATGGCCTCCGTGTTCAGGTGCCCGTAGGCCGCCTGGGCCAGGTAGAGGAGCTGCAGGGCCGCCGACTTCCGGCGCCCTTCCGGGTAGCGGGCGAACGCGGCCTCGATCTCAGAAGCGAAACGTCGTCGCAGGAGGTCGGACATGGAACATTGGCTCCTCAGGGCGCTGCCGCCGACTCCAGGCGGATGTCGATGACCACGGGAGGCGGCTCGGCGCTGCGTACCTGGACGATCATCGTCGCGGTGTTGCTGTGCCAGGTGCAGAAGGTGGATCCGGCGGTGCCCTCGCAATGGTCGTAGGCCCAGTTGGCCGTCGGGTCGAAGGGCTGGGCGAAGACCGTGTCCAGGTCGGCGAGGGCTGAGCTGTCGGTGATCTCCTGGGCCGCGGCGCGGTTGCCCTGCACCCAGGCCTGGAAGATGGTCTGCGCCACCTCTTCCGGCGACAGGGCACCTGCCGGCGCGGCGATGGTGGCCGGGTCGGGGAGGCCCGTGGGCGGGGCGACCTCGGTGGCTGGTTCCTCGGGCAGGCCGGTGGGCGCGGCGGGCGAACAGGCGCCGAGCAGGAGGGCCGTCAGGGCCACGAGCACGGGTCGGGTTGTGGGCATGGCATTCCTCCGAGGTCGGGGCAGGCGAGGGGCGGCGTGGACCGGGCGCGGGCAGCGATGTCGGGTCGCCGATGGTCCAGGGGCGCCTGTGCAGCGATCAAGGCGACTGGGGTCGGCGCCCGGCCTAGCGGTCCACTTCCCCCAGCACCGGGTCGAGCGAGGCCACCGCCGTCACCAGGTCGGCCACGAGGCCGCCCTTGACCATGGTCTCCAGGGCCTGCAGGTTGGTGAAGGAAGGCGAGCGCATGTGCACCCGCCAGGGCTTGCCCGAGCCGTCGCTGACCACGTAGAAGCCCAGCTCCCCGCGCGGGGCCTCGATGCCCACGTAGGCCTCGCCGGCCGGCGGGCGGAAGCCCTCGGTCCACAGCTTGAAGTGGTGGATCACCGCCTCCATGCTGTGCGCCAGCTCCTCCTTGGGCGGCGGAGCCACCTTGCGGTCGGCGGTGATGAAGGCCCCGCCCGGCAGGCGCTCCAGGGCCTGGCGGATGATCTTCACCGACTCGCGGAGCTCGGCGATGCGGATCAGGTAGCGGGCGTAGGCGTCTCCCGCGGTCTTCACCGGCACTTCGAAGTCGTAGTCCTGGTAGCCGATGTAGGGCAGGGCCCGCCGCAGGTCGTAGGCCACGCCGGTGGCCCGGAGCAGGGCGCCGGTCACCCCCCAGTCGAGGGCCTGCTGGCGCGTCAGGGCGGCCACGCCCTCGGTGCGCTCGCGCCAGAAGACGTTGTCGGTGAGCAGGCGCTCGTAGGTGTCCACCGCCGCCGGCATGCGGTCGATGATGTCGCGCACGGCCGCCTCGAAGCCCTCCGGCAGGTCCATCGCCAGGCCGCCGGGGCGCAGGTAGGGCGGAAACATGCGCTGGCCGCCGGTCATCTCCATGAGGTCCAGGATGCTCTCGCGCTCCTTGAATGCGTAGAGCATCACCGAGGAAGCGCCCAGGTCCAGGGCGTGGATACCCAGGAAGACCAGGTGCGAGGCGATGCGGTCCAGCTCGGCCAGGATGACGCGGGCCACCGTGGCCCGGGCCGGCACCTCCACCTCCAGCAGCTTCTCGACCGCCAGGACGTAGGCCAGCTGGTTGTTGATGGGCGAGAGGTAGCCCATCCGCGGGGCCAGGGTGACGCCCTTGACGTAGGTCTTGGCCTCGAAGGTCTTCTCGATGCCCGTGTGCAGGTAGCCCACGTCAGGCGTCAGGCCCAGCACCCGCTCGCCGTCGAGCTGCACCACCACCCGCAGCACGCCGTGGGTGGAGGGGTGGTGGGGGCCCACGTTGAGCACCATGGGCTCTTCGATCACCGGCGTGGCCGGGGCCAGGTCCCGCGGCGGCGCGGGTGGCGCCTCGAGCAGCTTCAGGTCTTCCATGGCCTCATTCCTTGGCGAAGGGCTTGGAGGCGTAGACGGTCTCCTGGTTGAAGGAGAAGGCGATCTCCTCGTAGCGCAGGGGATGGTCCTTGCGCAGGGGATGGCCCTCGTAGCCTTCGGGCATCAGGATGCGGCGCAGGTCCGGATGCCCGGCGAAGTCGATGCCGAACATGTCAAAGGTCTCGCGCTCGTGGAAGCCGGCGGTGGGAAAGAGGCCGGTCAGGCTGGCCACCACCGGCGCCTCCTCCGGCAGGCCCACCTTGAGGCGCAGGACGCGGGTGGGCTCGTCGGGGCGGGGCCGGGGGTCGCCGGCCAGCATGCCGGCCGGGATGGCCGCGAGGTGGTAGACCACCTGGAAGCGCGGGCTGCCCCGCCGATGGTAGTCCGCAGCGGTCAGCGAGCGCAGGTAGACGTAGCCCCGCTCCTCCTTGAGCCAGCGCGCGACCTCGACGATGGCCTCCGCCGCCACCAGGGCCGAGGGCTCCCGCCGTCCTCCGCCGTCGTCCTGGGCCAACACCGCGGCCCCGAAGCGCTCACCCAGGGCGGAGAGGTCGGCGGCCGAGGCGGCCACCGTGGCGGCGTCGGGGGGGGAGTACTGGGTTGGCATCGGGTCCATGAGGCTGCTCCGGAGGCTGGCGGCCCGCGACGGCGCGGGCGCCGGGGCATTGCCGGGGCATTGTACATCGGCAGGGGGTGGCGGGGCCAGGGGGGGCAAGGCATCGGCAGCGGAAGGTGTGCCCAGCCCAGTAGCGGTATCCTCTTTGGGCAGGCAGGATCCTCGCCATGAATGAAGAGGGCCGGCCCCCCTTTTGGGAAGGCCGGCCCTCTCGTGGGCTCAGGTCACGGCGCCGCATCCACCGCGCGACGCCACCCCCTCATCAGGGGCTGAGGCGGCGGTAGCGGCACTGGCCGCTGACGCTCCAGCTGTTGAGGGTATTGGCGGCGGCCTGGTTCTGGCCGCCGATGACCAGGTCGCTCACCGTGAGCGTCCAGGCGCCGTTCGGCGAGGAGCCGTTGAAGGCGTCCAGGGCCGAGCCGGATTCCGTCTTGCGCTTCTGGCCGGCCCCGCCCAGCATCGGCGTCGAGCAGACCGTCATGCTCGTCGCCGCGTCGTCGTCCAGGGTCCCGATGACGTTGGCCGAGTTGGTGCAGAAGGGCACCACCGAGTTGTTGAACATCGTCGCCGTGGTCGTCCCGTGGCTCAGCGTCAGGTCCAGGTCGCCGAACCAGCCGTGGGTGATGTTCACCGCCAGGTCCACGTCGATGGTGTTGCAGTCCGCCGGCTTGCCGGCCACCGTCACCGACTGCGACACCGTCTGCGGCAGCGGGCCCGCGTTCGGGATGGTCACCGCCGTGGTGCTGCTGGCCGAGAAGTCCTCCACGATCGGGTCGAAGGTCGGCTGCCCGGGGCAGATGATCCGGCCCTCGTTCAGGAAGTGGTTGAAGATGGGGAAGGCTTCGAAGGCCTTGGACTCGTCACCCGGCAGGTCAGGCCCGCCCGAGACGCCGCCCACGCGCTCCACCGCCGTCGCCCCGAGGCCCACCAGGTTCCGGACGAACTTGCCTTCCGGATCGAAGACCTCGTGCTCCCAGTAGGTGGCCGAGATCACCATCGAGCCGTTGAAGTTCGCCGAGATCCAGCCCCAGGTCGACAGGTCGATGTACTCCACCTGCCGGTCGTGCAGCTTCTCGCAGACGTAGTCCAAGAGGCCGTTCTGGTCGTAGACGAAGACCGCGAAGTCCGTGAAGCCAGGCTTGGCCACCAGGTTGGTGATCGCGATCTCCGAGGTGATCCCGCGGTACTGCTTCATCAGCAGCGGCACCGCCAGGGCGCCCGCACCGCTCTCGGTGCCGCCGGCGCCATGGCCCACCTGCCAGTCGTAGAGCAGGCATTCGCCCTGCGCGTTGTAGGCCAGGGACTCGCGCCGCACCGTCCGCGCCGCGTCGCTCCAGCGCTCGCTCAGGACCACCGCCGACACGTAGGGCGCGTCGATCGGCGTCGTCCCGGGCGTCCACCAGATCTGGCTCTCGATCCGCGCCGACCCGCGCCAGTTGCCCGGTAGGGCCGCGATCGTGGGCAGGAAGAAGCTCTGCGAACCGCGCGGGCAGATCCAGTCCACGATCGTGGTGATCACGTCGCCCGACTGGTCCAGGAAGTACACCTTCACCTTGGCCGCCACCACTGCCGAGTGGTTCTGGACCTGGATGAGCGTGTCCCAGCCCTGCATCTGGTTGTAGATCAGCGGCGCGTAGGCCACCTGGTCGCCGTAGGTGAAGCCGAGCGTCTCCACGTCCGCCGCCACGCCGTTGTAGCTGGTGAAGTGGTTGGGGCCGATGGTGTCCACCACGATGCCCAGGGGCTGCGTGGAGCGGATCCAGGCCGAGCCCATCCAGTCCGGGCCCACCACCGTCGACGGGTCGAAGCGCACCGTCTCGCCGGGCGAGACCGTCAGCACGTCGCCCAGCACCGGGCGCATGCAGTCGTCCTGCGCCTTGAACCAGATCTCCAGGCTGGTGCAGTCCAGGCCCGAGTTCTGGATGTTGAGGATGCTCGACAGGCCGCCGCGGCCCACCAGCACCAGGGGCGTGTAGAAGGTGTAGCTGCCGGAGCGCGGGTCGCGGGCGCCTTCCTGGTCCGAGGAGATGCCCGTGTAGGCCGCGTTCACGAAGGCGTTCGGCGTCACCGGATCCGGGCACTTGCGATTGACGGTGGCCGCCAAGGGCTCGCCCGGGTTGGCGCCGAAGTCGATGATCAGCTGCTCGCCGGCCGGCCCGATCAGCCCGCGGTACTCACCGCGCAGCCGGTAGGCCTCGTCGAAGAGCGCCCACTCGTCGTAGTCGCCCACCACCTGGTCGAAGACCGTCGAGCAGACCAGGCGACCGAAGTCCACCAGGTTGCCGCGCTCGTCCTTCACCTTGGTCGTCGCGTTGAGCGAGTACAGCACCGCCGAGCGCGAGCCCGCCGGCAGCTGCGCCAGGGCGAAGCTCCAGGCGGAGCCCGGGCGCAGGATGCCCGTGCATTCTGCCTTCAGCGGGCCGGCGGCCTGCGGCGGGCAGAAGCTCGGCTCACCCCAGACCACCAGTAGGCCCTTGGCGTCCTTGTCACCCAGGTTCTGCACCTGGATCCAGGTCTCGCAGGTCTCCTTGTCCAGGATGGGCAGCTGGATGCGGAAGTCCACACCCGCGCAGGGCACCTCGATGTAGGCCGTCGAATCGGCCGTCGCCAGAGGCAGGCAGGGGTAGATCGTGCGGCCGGAGTTCACCGGCACGCCCGTGGCCGTCACCTTGTCCGTGCTGATGCCGCAGCTCCAATCCTTCAGGAGCTGGTCCACCGTCACCTGGCGGCGGACGGTCTCACCCGGCGCCAAGGGCACCTTGGGATCCGCGCCCGAGGTGATCACCTCGTCGAAGATCACGCGCTTCCCGCCCGAGCGGGTGGTCAGCTCGTCCACCACCCGGATGGAATCCAGGTGCGTGTCGCCCGTGTTGGTGATCTCGAAGCAGAAGGTCACCGGCTGGCCCGTCAGGTTGATCGTCGGCACCGCCTGGCCCGGGCACTGCCCGTTGTAGCTGACGGTCTTCACCAGCTTCAGCTTCGGGCAGCGGATGGTGGTGTCCTCGTCGTCCTGGTTGTCGGCCGGGTTCACTTCCGTCGTCGGCGTGCGAGGCCGGTTGCCCGGCGCGGCCGTGGTCAGGATCTGTCCGCGGATCTCGCCGTTCGGGAAGCTGGTCGTGCGCACGTTGACGTAGAGGCGCCCGGCCAGGAGCTCGGTCACGTCCGCCGCCGTCAACGTCAGCACCCCGCCGATGGGCGTGGCCGCCGTGAAGGTGGTCACCCCGGCGTTCACCAGGAGGTCGTAGGCCACCGCCCCGTTCACCCCGGCCGCGCCGCGGTGGATGTTGGCACCGTTGATCACGCTCGCGATGCCGGTCACGTCCACGAACCAGAAGAGCTGGCGGGTCATCGGATCGAAGTAGGAGCTGAACACGCCCGTGGCCGCCGTGGCCACGGCCGGCACCTCGTTGGCGCCTTCCAGCACCGCGCCGTAGTTCGTCATGGTCCGCACCGTGGCCTGGTTGCGCAGCACCGTGCCGCAGGGCACGTTCGTCTGCACCATCGCCTGGATGCGCACGGTCACCGAGCTGCCCGTGTTCAGCCGGCCCAGCTGCTCCTCGCCGCGGTTGTTGAGATCCCGTCCGACCAGGATCTGGATGCGCCCGTCGTCGCGCACACCCAAGAGGCGGCCGTTGCCGGAGAGGAAGCTCACCTGCACCTGGGCCGGGTCCAGGACCACGCCGTTGGCCGGCAGGCGGTCCTCCAGCAGGACCGCCGCCGCGTCCGACGGGCCGCGGTTGGTCACGGTCAGGTCATAGGTCAGCATGCCGCCCGGGGCCACCGGGTCGCACTGCAGGAAGCCGTTGTTCGGGTCGGTGCCGAAGATGTCGGTCTTCACCACGGCCAGGTCGGCCTCGGCGATGATCTCGGTGTCTTCGGTATCGGTGTTGTTGGCTGCGTTCGGATCCACCGCCGTCGTCGTGATCGTCGCCCGGTCGGTGGCGATCAGGTCCGTGGCGTCCAGCACGTAGCCGGGGTCCACCAGCACCACCAGGTCAAGCTGGTAGCTGTTGCCGGCCGGAATCGTGCCCGGCACCACCGTGGTGCCCGAGCGAGAGAAGTTGGTCACCGTCACCGTGTTCGGCGCGGTGAAGCTGCAGGTGGCCGAATCCGTGGGGGCCACCGCTTCACAGCGCAGGAAGGTCTCGCCGAGGATGCCAAGCTGCTTGAAGTCCAGGGCATCCACCAAGGTCACGCCCGTGGCATCCGACGGCCCGGCGTTGCCGAAGGTGATCCGGTAGCGGTGCTCCTTGCCCGCCAGGGCCAGGTCCGGCTCCTGCTGGCGGTCCAGGCGCGCCTCGGCCGGCACGTCCACCTTGGTCAGGCCCACCGGGGCCCCCACGCCGTTCGGGTTCGGGCCACCGCCCACGTCGGCCACCGCGTTCACCACCGCGTTGTTCGCGGCGGCGTTGTTCGCGGTCACCGGGTCCCAGACCATCGGCAGGTTCGGGTTCACCACCTGGTCCGTCCCCGCAGGTGCCCGCACGCCGTCCAGCGCCGCGCCCTTCGGCTGCGGCACCGCGCCCTTGCCGATCGGCGCCACCGGCGCCGGCTGGCCACAGGTGTTCGTCGGGTTGGACTGGATGAGGGCCGAGTTCGCCAGGTTCGTACCAACGGGCACGCCGGACTTCACCCGCACGTAGACGTCGAAGGTCTCGCGGCCCCCGGCGGGAATGGTGCCCAGGTTGCAGAAGAGGATGTTCTGCTGCACGTCGTCCGGGCGGCACTCCGCCCCGTCGGCGCGCACGAAGTCCACCAGGTTGGTGGCCGGCAGGACCTCGCGGATGGTCACGTTCGTGGCCTGCGAGGGGCCCTGGTTGGTCGCCGAGAGCTCATAGCGCAGCAGCATGCCCGCCGTCACCGCGTTGGGCGTGTCCACCACCACCAGGGCACCGGTCAGCGGGTTCACGCCCGTCACCACCTCGCCCATGCTGCTCTTGGTCAGCAGCATGTCGGCGGCGGCCAGCACCGTGTTCTGGGCAAAGGCCAGGTTGTTCGTGGTCACCAGGTCCAGGGTGTCCGAGGTCACCACGGCGTCGTTCTCCAGCACCGAGCAGGCCGGCAGCGTGGAGTCCGTCACCACCTGGAAGCGCAGGACGGCCGTGTCGCCCACCTGCATCGTCCCCAGGCCGCAGGTCAGCTTGTCCAGGGGGTTGCCGGGCGTGCCCGTGGCGCAGGTCCCCGCCGGCAAGGGCGCGGCCGGCGCGGCCCCCGCCGGGTCGTAGGTCACCGACAAGGAGCCCTGGTAGATCTGCGTCCCCAGGGGCAGGCGGTCGGTCAACACCACCCGCTCGGCCCGCGAGGGCCCGGTGTTGCTGACGTTCACCACGTACTCGATCCGCCGCCCGGCCGTCACCCGCGTCGACACGAAGTAGTTCGGCGCCGTGGGGAAGGCCTGGCCGAAGATGGCGCTGTTGAAGATGAGCCCCGCCTGGTTGACCTGCTGCTCCTCGCCGGAGGCCTGCTTCGTCACCGCCAGGTTCGTGACCCCGGTCACATCCAGGCTCACCATGGCCATGTTGTTGGTCATGTCGTAATCCGGCGTGAGCGAACTCACCCGCGCCGTGTTCGTCACCTTGATGTCCTGATTGGCCACCAGCCGGAAGCTGGCCCTCAGCCGCCCCTGGCTGTCCGGCGTCAGGGGCTCCAGCAGGTTCGTCGCGAAGGTGCCGATGTCCGTCCCGAACTGCGTGGAGACCAGCGGCCCGGTGGTGCAGGTGAACTGCGTGATCGCACCGCCGCCCTGCGACACCGAGAAGGCGCAGCTCTGGATCGAGACGTTCCCGCTGGAGAGCAGGGTGTCCGAGATCACCACCCGCCGCGCCGTGCTCGGGCCCAGGTTGTCCACGTAGATCGTGTAGGTGAAGATCTGTCCCGCGCGCACCGACCCGTAGGGCTCCACGAGCTTCGTGATCTTCAGGTCGGCCAGGTCCTTCACGATGTCCGTCTCGTTGTCGCAGTTGTTGGAAGCCACGACATCGCGCACCGGCTGGGTGCTCTGGACGCAGGCATCGTTGGAGACGGGCAACTCGCCGGAAGGCGCGTTCGCCACGAAGCTGGGGTTCGAGAGGAAGGCGAGTTGGAAGGTGCGCGTGCCGCCGGTCTCGAGGTCGAGCCCGGTGCAGTTTACCGTGCCGGGACCCACCAGGGGCGGCGCCGTGCAGGTGGGCGGGTTGCCGACGTTGCCTTCCATGTCATCGGCCACGGTGCTGACCACGTAGGTCAGGTTGGCCGGGAAGTCGTCGTTGACGATCAGGTCCTGGATGAAGACGCCGGGCACGTTGGGCACCGTGTCGATGAAGCGATGCCGCACCGTGATATCGCAGACCCATTGCTGGCCGGCGTAGAGCACGTCCGCGTCCTGGGTGTGCACACCGGGGATGGCCAGACGGGCGTAGCAGGACTTGCTGACCGAGAGGTCGCTGTCACAGCCGTAGAGCAGGCCCTGGAGGTCTTGCGTGACCACGCCCGTGCCGGCCGCCGCGCCGCCGGCGTTGCCGGACGAGGCGCCGCCGCCGTTCACCTGGGTGGTGCCGGCCGTGATACCGAAGGCCGAGATGTGGATCCGACCGCCGCCGCCGGCCCCGCCGCCGCCGCAGCAGCCGCCGCTGCCGCCCGTGCCGCCGTTGGCGCGCAGGGTACCGCTGTTGGTCACCGTCTGGGCGATGAGCGTGATGCCGCCGCCCGAACCGCCGCCCGAGGCGCCGGTGTCGCTGAGGGCGCCGTTGCCGCCGTTGGCCGAGACCAGGCCGCCGCCCGCGATGGTGATGGTCGACGGGCTGTAGAGCAGCACCGCGCCGCCGGCGCCGCCACCCGAGGCCGCGGAGCAGCTGGAGGTAGCGCTACCGGCCGAACCGCCGCTACCGCCCTGAAGGCTGGTGGCCAGGTTGCCGTAGGTCGCGCCACCGAGGCCGCCGGGGGCACCGTTGGCACCACCCGCGCCGCCGGCGCCGCCGAAGCCGCCGCCGCCGCCGCCGGCGGTGTTACCGCCTGGCTGCCCGCCGCCTCCCGGACCCACACCCGGCGCGCCGATGCCCGGGCCATTGAGGAGACCCAGCCCGCCCGCGCCGCCGCCCGCGCCGCCCGGCGAGGCCGTGCGCGGCTGGCAGCCCGGGGCCGTGGGCGTCGCGTTGCTGCCGTCGACGTCGATGGTGCCGGCCACCGTGATCGGGCCGTGCGCCATCAGAGCCATCGGCCGCGAGCCGACAGCCCGCAGGGTGACGCCGGCCGGGACGCTGATCCCGAGGTAGGTGAAGACCGCGACGCCGCCGCTGGCCACTGCGCCCGGCACGGCGTTGCCGTCAAGCGTCAGGGCATCCGTATCAAAGGTGTGGACCCCGGCAGGCAGGACCGGGAAGGTCCCCACACCGCCGAAGGCCAAGGGACAGTTGGGGTAAGGCACCGGGTTCTGCATCACCGCGTCCAGGCTGTCGCCCTCGACGCCCAGCGAAGCCACGGCGACCGATGCCGCCGGCTTGCGCGCCTGTTGTCCGGCGGGATTGTTGCCACGCGCCTCCGACGGCGCGCCTGCCGCGTCGGCAGCCGGGGCGGCCTCGTCGGCCGGGGCCGGCGCGCCGAGCGCGCGCGCGGGGCCGGCCACGAGCCCTGCCAGGAGCAGGAGCGCAGCCGCCAGGGCCAGGCCTCGGCGCTCGAAGAGACGCCGTACGCCTGGACGAGATAGCGGTCGGATCGACATGGAACAACTCCTCTGCGGGGCAGCCCTGGGACTGCTGGCTAGCAAGGTTGGGCTCACGCTGTGAACGCCAAAGAGCATCACCCCTCCTCGCGGAAGGGGGGCTCAACAGATGAGAACGGTATGAGTTCGCAAAAGATACGGGGCCGGGGCGAGATCCGTCAGGCTGCCGGAAGGCCGGGGGGCTGTCCTTTGCCGGCCGGCCGGAAGACCCTCAACCCGCCCGCGCGAAGAGCCGCCGATAGGGCGCGGAGCGCGCCATCAGGTCCTCGTGGCTCCCCGCCGCCTCCAGGCGCCCGCCGCGCAGCACCAGCACCAGGTCCGCCCAGCGGATCTGCGACAGGCGATGGGTGATCAGGAGGGTGGTGCGCCCCTGGGCCGCCTGCACCATCGCCCGCTGGATGCGGTCCTCGGTAGCAGAGTCGATGGCCGAGGTGGAGTCGTCCAGGATGAGGATGCGCGGCTCGGTCAGGAGGGCCCGGGCGATCGCCAGGCGCTGGCGCTGGCCGCCGGACAAGGTCACCCCCCGCTCGCCGATGACGGTGTCGTAGCCCTCGGGCAGGGCCAGGATGAAGTCGTGGGCCTGGGCGGCCCGGGCGGCCGCCTCCACCTCCGCCCGCGCAGCCTCCGGCCGGCCGAAGGCGATGTTCTCGGCCACCGAGCGCGAGAAGAGGAAGGGATCCTGCTCGATGACCGCGATCTGGCGCCGAAGGGCCTCCAGGTCCCAGTCGCGCACGTCGACCCCGTCCACCAGCACGGCCCCTTCCTGGACGTCGAAGATGCGGTTGACGAGGCGGGTCAGCGAACTCTTGCCGGAGCCCGTCTGGCCGACGATGGCCACCGTCTGCCCCGCCGCGATGCGGACGTCGATGCCCTGGAGCACCGGCTGGGCAGGGTCATAGCCGAAGGTCGCCGCCTGGAAGCAGAGTTCGCCGCGGATGACCGCCGCGTGGCCGCCCCGGTTCTGGTCCAGGTCGGTCTCCAGGTTGATCAGCTCCAGGATGCGCCGGGCGCCGGCCATGCCGGAGGACACCTGTGAAAACGAGAAGAGCGAGGTGAAGGTGGGAAAGCCGAAGAGGGAGAGCAGCCCCATGAAGGCCACCAGGTCCCCCGTGCTGATGGCCCCCGCGCGCAGCAGGTAGAGGGCCTGGGCGAAGCCGGCGCTGGTGGCCACGCCCATCAGGAGCGCCGGCAGGTAGCGCGCCTCGCGCTCGCCCAGGGCCACGAAGCTCTGGCGGTAGGCCTCGGCGTTGGTCATGAAGCGCCCGACCTCGGCCTCCTCCTGCGCCGCCCCCTTCACCACCTCGATGCCGTCGACCACTTCGGTCAGGTGGCTGTTGAGGCGGCCGAAGCGCTCGCGCACGGCGGTGGTGACGGGTGCGAGCTGGCGGAGGTAGCGGCGCACCGCCCAGGCGTAGCCCAGGAGGAAGAGCACCGGCACCCAGACCAGCTGGGGATGGATGCGCGGGGCGAAGGCGATGGGGATGATCAGGAACATCGAGGACCCGATGGCCAGGTTGAGGCCCGGGTTGAACATCAGGTTGACCTCGCGGACGTCGTTGGTCGCCCGCGCCATGACATCGCCCGCCTTCTGGCGCCCGTGGAAGGTCATGCTCTTGCCAAGGAGGGCCGCGTAGAGTTCGTCGCGGATGTCGCGCTCCAGGCGCTGGCCCAGGGCCTCAGAGCCGAAGTTGCGCCCCAACTGCAGCACCCCGCGGATGGCCTGGCTCAGGATGATCAGCCAGGCGGCGCGGACCACGACCGCGCGCGCCGCGCCGGCGGCCATCGTTCCCGCCAGCTGGGCCTTGACCGCATCCACGGCCTCGCCGCCGTAGAGCGGCACCACGCCGGCCAGGGCGGCGTTGCCGAAGGCTCCCACCAGGACCAGGGGGAGCAGCCAACCATGCCGCTTGACATGCGACAACACCCAGCGCCGGGGACTCCGGCGGTCCGTCCGGAGGGGGCGGGCCAGGGCGAACTCGGTCGCCGCGCCCTGGGGCAGGGCCGCGGCGCTCAAGGCCGCAGCCCGTGACGGGGATGCATGGGAGTCGAACCCACCTGCGCCGGGTCTAACCGCCGCACACCGATTTTGAAGACCGGGGAGGCCACCGGGCCCCTTCCATCCCCACGAAGCACAGGGTCCGTCTGCCGCTGATTGTAGTCCACGGGGCCGCCCGGGCGCTCAGGGCAGGATGGCGGCGAGGGCCTGCCGCAGGTCCTCGCCGTCGCGGAAGGCGCCGGGACGGACGTCGACCACCCGGCCCCTGGCATCCACCAGGACCGATGTCGGGTAGCCGGACACGCGGTAGGCGTAGGCCACCGTGTTGTTGTAGTCCATGGCCACCGGCAGCTCCAGCCCCCGCTCCTCCACGAAGGCCTGGACGACGCCGATCTCCTCCCCCACGTCCACCAGGAGGACAGCCAGGCCCTGGGTGTCGAACTGGGCGGCCGCGCCGGCCAGGAGGGGCATCTCCTCGATGCAGGGCGCGCACCAGGTGGCCCAGAAGTTGATCAGGAGCGGGCGGCCGGCGAAGTCGCCCAGGCCGATGGTCCCGCCGTCCAGGCTGTCCAGGCTGAAGTCCGGAGCCGCCTCGCCCAGGCTCAGGCGATCGGCCTCGGCGGGGGCACCGGGCGGCGGGGTGCCGTAGGCGATGGCGTCGCCGGTGGCCCGCTCGCCGGCGGTCAGGCTCGGCGGGTCCTGGGCGACGGGCTCGCCGGACCGTGGCCCGCAGGCCGCGGCGGATCCGGCGAGCACGAGGGCGGCCAGCGCAGGGCCGATCCTGGGTCGCCCCCCGGCGGGGCTCACGGCGCCTGGCCCGGCGCCGGCGTGCTGGGGTCGTAGAACTCCACCGTGACCAGGTTGGGCGAGGCCCAGGCCTGCTGCAGCCAGGCGTTCACCGCGGTCTCGCGCGCCGCCTTGTCGGAGGGGTCCTTGCCCTCCATGAGCTTGACCTGGACGTAGGTGTTGCTGTCCCGGCTGAGCTCGAACCAGGCCAGGAGGTCCGCCCGCGTGGCCCCGTTGCGGGCCAAGGCCTGCTCCAGGCCGGCGGCATCAGCGCCCACGCGCTGGGTGAAATCGTCGATCAACTGGTCGACGGGGATGGACATCGGCTCCACTTGGTCCCGGACCATGGCCTGGCGCAGCAGGATCATGTCCACCACGCGCTTGAGGATCTTGATCTGCAGGTCCCGCATCCCGGGGCCGTCGGTCCAGGCCGGAATGGCATCGCCCGACAGCGAGCCCAGGGCTCGGGCCACGCGCACGTGCTGCTCCAACTGGCGCATGGTCAGAGGCTGGCCGCCCACCCGGGCCACCACGTGGTCGGCCGGGTAGTCGACGTTGATGCTGGCAGGGAACTCGTTGGCCACGGGAGCGCCAGAAGCCGGGGCGGTGGCAAGCGCCCCGCTTGCGGATGGCGCGGCGGCGTCTCCGCCGGCAGGAGCCTGCGCGCCCTTCCCCAGGAGCTTCGGCAGCACCGCGAGGCTCAGGCCGCCGAGGAGGGCCAGGCCCACCAGGGCGCCCAGGGCCAGGGCGCCGACGCCGCCGCTCTGGGCCTCGCGCGCACCCGCACGGGGGCGCCGCGGCGGCTCGGGGGGCGGCGGGGCGGGGGACTCGCCGCGGGGGCGGGTTTCGATCTTGATCAGGGGCATAGGGGCGGAATGATAGGCGAGGTCGTGGGACGGGGCCAAGGCTTGCGCCTTGAATCATCGGCGTAGCAGATGCAGCCTGGCGCCGAAGCGAACGATGACCAAACGGGCAGACCCTGGTCAGCCTTCGCACAGCCCCGTCTGGCAGAGCCTCAATAGACCCCACCCCTGACCCAGCGGGGAGCCGCAACATCGCACAGGGCCGCACCGACCAGGCCCCAGGCCATGACGAAGAGCGAGATCGCCAGGCCCGGGAATGCGATGACATGCCATTGGGTGGACTGGGAATGGATGGTGTCGAATGCATGCGACAAGAGCTGTCCCCAGTCGGCATAGCCGTCGGGCACGCCCAGGCCGACGAAGGAAAGGGCGGCCAGGTAGAGTACGACCGGTCCGATGTCCGTCACAGCCGTCGCGATGACGGGAATGACCGTGTTCGGCAGGACATGCTTGAAGAAGATGCCGACAGGACCTCGCCCCTGGGCTCGAGCAGCCAAGAGGTAGTCGTGATCGCGCACGCGCAGCATCTCGGATCGCATCACTTGCGCGCAGCCCATCCAGCCGAGGGCCGTCAGGACCAGCGCGGCCATCAGTTGGCCGTCGTACGGGATTGCGTTGACTTGGAGCAGGACGACCAGGGCGAAGGCGGCCATGTAGGACGGTACACCCTTGAAGACCTCGACGACCCCCATCAGGAGTCTGTCTGACCAGCCACCCGCAAGACCGGCCACGGCCCCAACCAGGATACCGAACAGGAAGTCCGGAACGTTGATGAGGAGAAGGAGCTTGAAGGCGGTGCGCGTGCCCCAAACCAGCCCGTAGGCGAGGTCGAACTGGCGGGCGGTGGTACCCAATAGATATTCGGTACCCGGTGGTCGTGGGTCCGTCCCGTAGCCGGCGCGAGGGACTCGATACGGATCTTCGCCACAACGGCGTGCCTGCTCAGGCGGGCAGGGGGCCAGAATCGGGGCAGCTACGGCCACGAGGGCGTAGACAGCGAGGAGGGCCAGACCCACACGCGCGAAAGGCCTGCCCCAAAGGCACCTTGGGAGCGACCGCTGACCGGGCGGGGCGGGGCAGGGGAGATGGGTCATGGTTCAGGCCTCCAGTCGGCAGATCTGCGGGCAATCCGGTCGTCAGTCGCAGGAGAGGTCGGGCTGACGCACTACCTGCTCCGGACCTGCAACCGCATTCGAACGATATAGCGGCCGCTTCTGCTCACGACAGTTCAACGATCCCGCCGTATCCTGGCCGCTCTTTCGGGTCACCCGCCACGGCGATCTGGGTCGGGCAGTACCTGGAACAGCCTTGTGGCCGGGCAGGGTTCATGCCGGCAGCTGTAGCAGTGGCACTGACCTCGCCCACAGGGACCGGGCTCACCGATCCCCCGACTCATTTCTCCTCCAGCCGCCACACCCCATCCCAGCCCTCACCCGGCGGATGGGCGGCCAGGATCTCGCAGCGCTGGATCATGCAGCGGGCCGTCTCGTCGCCCGGGTTCAAGGACAGGCACCGCTCAAAGCGATGCGTCGCATCCGCCCACCGCTGCCGGCGATACAGGGCCAGACCGTCCCGGAACTGGGACAGCACGTCGATGAGGTTGGGGAAGGTCTCATCGTCGTGGTACTCCAGGAGCTCGTGGATGGCCACCGGTTCCGTCTTGCCCTGGACCACCACGCGGTCGATCTCCCGGCTGCGGTAGGTGCCCCGCAAGGCCTTCAAGGTGAAGTCGCTCATCAGCACGGGAGCCCCGTAGAACTTGCCCGCCCCTTCCAGACGGCTGGCCAGGTTCACGCCGTCGCCCATCACCGTGAAGTCCATGCGCCTGGGCGAGCCGATGCTGCCCGTGAAGGCATCGCCCGTATGCAAGCCGATGCCGATGCGCAGTGCCGGCTGCCCCTGTGCGGCCCGCTCACGGTTGAACGTGTTGAGGGCGCGCATCATCGCCACCGCCGAGCGCACCGCGCGGTCCGGGTCGTCGTCGTGGGCGAAGGGCACGCCGAAGACCGCCATCATCGCGTCGCCGATGAACTTGTCCAGCATGCCCCCCTCGGCCTCCACGCATTGGACCATGCGCGTGAAGTAGTCGTTGAGGAGGGCCACCGTGGCCGGCGGACCGAGGCGCTCGGCCAGGGGCGTGAAGCCACGCACGTCCGAGAAGAGCACCGAGACCACCGAGCTCTGGCCACCGAGGACCGTCGCCTCGGACTCGAGGAGCCGATCGGCCACCGCGGCGTCCACATAGCGCGACATCGTGGACCTGATCCGCCGCTCGCGGCTGATGTCCTCGATGAGCAGCATCGAACCCAGGAGTTCGCGCCGCGCCCCGGTGAGCGGCAAGGCCGTGACGTTGACCCAGGCCGTCCGGTCCCCGACCTCCAAGGCCGCGTCCAGGGCCGTCTCAGCCGTGCCGGAAGCCAGGGCGCGCTCGAGCTTCTCCAGCACCCAGGCATTGCCCCCCCCGAAGAAGGCGCCGGCCTCCTGTCCGATCAGCTCGTCCGGCCGCGCCTGTAAGATGCGGCGCCCCGCCGCATTGCAGGTGACCACCCTCCCCTCCGGGTCGAGGGTCAGGACACCGTTGGTCATGCTGGCCAGCACCGAGTCGTTGTACTGTTTCATGGCCTGGATATCGTCAAAGAGCTTCGCGTTCTCCAGGCCGATGGCGATCTGCGCCGTGAAGGCCCGCAGGCGCGCCTCGTCGTCGTCCGAGAAGGCCCCGCCACGCTTGTTGAGCACCTGGGTCACCCCGATGACCTTGCCGCCCTTGTTGATCACCGGCACGCAGAGAATGGAGCGCGTGAAGTAGCCCGTCTGGCGGTCCAGCGCCGGGTTGAAGCGCAGATCGGCATAGGCATGGGGGATGTTGATCGACTTGCCGGACCGGAAGACAGCCCCGGCAATCCCCAGATCGTTGGCGAAGCGGATCTTCTGGGCCCCGAGGCCCTGGCCGATCTCGGAGAAGAGCTCACCCGTCTTCTCGTCGTTGAGGAACAGGGTGGCCCGGTCGGCATCCAACATGCCGGTGACGGCCTCCATGATCTTCTGCAGGAGGGGCCCGAGCTGGATCTCGGCCGACAGCTCGGAGACCAGGTGCATGAAGTTGGACTGCTGCCGGCTGGCCCGCTCCACCTCCTGCACCAGGAGCGTGCTGCGCAGCACCAGGGCGGCCTGTTCGGTGATGGTCGCCAGGCGGGCCAGGTCCGCGTTGTCGAAGGTGCCCTCCAGGCGGTTGAGCGCCTGGGCGACACCGATGATGGTCCCGTCCGCCGCCCGCATGGGCACGCTGGCCAATGAGCGGGTGCGAAAGCCCGTCAGCTCGTCGATCCGCGGGGCGAAGTAGGGGCTCTCGTAGGCGTCGGGCACCAGCATGGGCTGGGCGGAGACGAAGACCTGCCCGGCGACGCCCTCGTTGGCGAGCAGTCGGATCTCGCGCTGCGCCTCGCCGACGGCCACGCGGGCATAGAGCTCGCCGGCCGGGGCATCGTGCAGGAACAGGGTCGCCCGCTCGGCACCCAGGGCCTCGGTGATGATGGCCATCAGGGCCTGGAGCTGATCGTCCAGGGTGGTGGCGCTCGAGAGCCTGAGGTGAACGGCCAGCATCAGCTGCTCCGGTGGCAGCAGGGACAGGTCCTCTCGGTCCAGCGCCTCAGGTCGCTTCATGGCAGGACTCCTCGGGGGCCGGCATGCCGGCCGTGGCCAGGTCCGTGCCGCTCAGGTGCGCACCGGCGACCACCGCTTCGAGTTGCTCTCTGAGGCGCAGGATGGTCTCTTGCAGCTCGGACCGACGGCGCTCCTCGTCGCGCGCCTGCTGTCGGAGTCCCGCCTCCGTCGCCTGCTGCGCTGCCTCCAGCCGCTCCCGAAGGGTCGTGATCGTTTCCTGCAATGCGGCCGACTGGTGTCGGGCCTGGCGGTCCGCGGTCTCAAGTCGCTCGGTCATCGCCCTTTCCTGGGATTCAAGGGCCTGGCGTTGCTGGCGGATGGTCTCCTGCAGTTCGTTGATGGCGTGGGCATGACGAACGGCAGCCTCGCTGCGCTCGACTTCCTGCGCCACCCGCAAGGCCTCCATCTCCTGGCGCAAGCCGACGATGGTCTCGCGCAACTGGGCTTGGATGCGGCCGGACTGACGACCCGCCTCCCGCCGCTGCTGGGCCGCCTCGTGTCCTGCCTGTTCGAGGAGCGCGCGAAGGTGTCGCACGGTATCGCGAAGTTGCGCGTTCTCGCGCCTCACATCCTCGGCTGAGACCTCTTCTGCCGCAAGCGGAACCCGTTGTACTCGGTCGACCATCATTGGACGCCCCCCGGCGTCGACCACCACGCTTGAAGGGATGCTAACACGAGCCAGCTCACGGCACAAGGGCGACGGCTGCCGGCTCCCAGGGTCACACTGCACAGAAGCTGCATTTCGCGGTACACTCCGGGAACCCTACGGGGGTCCTCGTTGTAGAAGAGGCCAAGAGCCACCCGCTCCTGGAGACCACAAGGACCTCCATCCCGCTCTCAAGCAAACCACAATGACGAGGAGACGACCATGAAGACCACCCGCCTGATGCTCACCTCCGTCCTCGCGCTGGCCCTCCTGGGCGGCGCGGCCTGCAGCAGCAACGAAGACACGTCGGGTTCGGCGATCGGTGAGGATCCGGGCGCGGGCCAGACCGATCCCGGCAAGTCGGACCCCGGCGCCGGTTCCGGGTCCACGGATCCGGGCGCCAACCTCGGCGGCGGCGGCACGGGCTCCGAGCAGCCCGGCGGCGGCACCCAGCCCGAGCCCCCGGCCCAGGGCGGCGGCGACGTCACCATCGACAGCGTCATCGAGGGCATGGCCCCCACCTCCCGGGTCAACTTCCAGGTCGTCGAGGACGCCTGCGGCGACAGCCAGGAATGCCTGGACGGTCTGGCCAAGCTGCAGGACTACCTGAAGAACTGCGCGGACTGCTCGCCGGTGCTCACCAACTTCAACAACACGGTGACCAACTCGCAGCTCAGCAGCGGCAACCTGCCCACCACCCTGCCGCAGGCCCAGGACGTCAGCTCGGTCCTCGATTCGGCCCTCAACGCCGATGCCTCCGCTGAGGCCGGTGATGACGGCAGCGCCGTCAACACCGTGGTGGAAGGCGTCGTGGAGGAGTTGAACAAGATGGGCGACGAAGAGACGGACTGGACCGGCATCGTCAAGATGGTCGACACGGCCGAGCAGGCGAACTTCGAGTCCACGGTCAAGGAGGCCCTGTCCAGCCTGGCCAACGACACGACCGCGCAGGCCCTGCTGAACGGCGAGAAGGTGCCCGCCTCCAACGCCGCCGAGGCCATCGAGAACGCCACCGGCGCCCGCTGATCCGAACCCAACATCCCCGCTGTTGAACGGTCGATCGAAGGGACGGCACGGTGAACCGCAAGCGACACCGTGCCGTCCCTGGTGTGGAGCCGGTGGCCTCAGGGTCGCCGGCTCCACGTCTTGTTCCGCCCAGCCCCTTCTTGGTCAGCCAGTGGCGGGCTGAGGGAGAACGCATCCCGTGAGCCACCTCCTCCCGCTGGCCATCTCCATCCTGGTGCCGGCCGTCTTCCTCCTGCTCGTGCGGCGCCTGGACCTCTACGCCTCGGGAAGCATGCGCACGGTCATGATCTGCATGCTGGGGGGCCTGGCAGCCTTTCCGCTTTCCTACGTCCTCAACACCGGCGCCTACCGCACCCTGCTCATGGGCCTGGGCTCGGCGGCGGCGCTGCTGGCGGTCAAGACCCTCGTGGCCCCGGTGGTGGAGGAACTGAGCAAGTCCGCCCTGGTCACCTGGTACGCCCGCCGGCCCGAGTTCACCTACTTCGTCGACGGAGCCATCTACGGCTTTGCTGCCGGCACGGCCTTCGCCATCGTCGAGAACCTCTTCTACCTGCAGCGGGCCAATGACCTCATGGCCATGAGCGTCAACCGGGCTTTCTCCTCCTCCCTCATGCACGGGTCGGCATCCGCCTTGGTGGGCGTGGCCGTCGGCCGCTACCGCTTCGGCCGCGGATCCGGCAAGTGGGCGGGGCTCCTCCTCGGCTGGATCCTCGCCGTGGCCCTGCATGCCGGATTCAACCACCTGGTCAACAGCGGGCCGATGATGGGCGCGCGCCTGGCCGTGGCCCTGGGCCTGGGGCTGGGCGGGGTGGCCCTGACCATGGGCTTCATCCGCTGGGGCCTTTGGGAGGAAGCGCGCTGGCTGCGGGAGTCGCTCACCCTGCAGGCGGGCGTGAGCCGGCAGGAGTCCGGGCTGGTCCACCGCTTCCGCGAGCTCGACCTGCTGCTGGCACCGCTCGGCGACCACTTCGGCGCGGCCAAGCGCGAGCAGGCCGAGCGCTTCCTGCGCCTGCAGGCCCAATACGGCCTCAAGGCCAAGGCCGCCGGCCTGGCCGAGGATCCCCAGCTGGCTACCGGGCTCCAGGCCCAGGCCGACGCCTTGCGGAACCAGATGGACCAGGCGCGGCGCGACCTGGGGCTCTACTGCATGAGCTACCTCCGCTCCATCCTCCCGCCCGAAGGCGACAGCCTCTGGCAATCCCTGTCCGCCAATCTGACCGACGATGCCCCCAGCGAGGGCAAGCTCTGGAGCCTCCTGGCCCAGCGCGCCGGCTGAGCCCCCCACCCGCAGGAGCCCTGCATGCCCCTCATCGCCTCCATCCACTCCTTCCGCGGCGGCACCGGCAAGTCGACGCTCACGGCCAGCGTCGCGACGCTCGTGGCCGGGCGCGGTCATCGGGTGGCCGTGGTGGACACGGACATCCAGTCGCCCGGCATCCACGTGCTCTTCGGCCTGTCGGAGGTGCTGGACGGGGGCGGCACCACGCTCAACGACTACCTCTGGGGCCGCGCTTCCATCCTGGAGGCGGCGCACTCCGTTCCGGTTCCCGGCGGCGGCACCCTGCACGTGGTGCCCGGCAGCATCAGGACGGCCGAGATCGCCCGGGTGCTCAAGGAGGGCTACGACGTGGGCCGCCTCAACGACGGCTTTCGGGCCCTGATCGACGGGCTGAAGCTGGACGCCCTCTTCATCGACACCCATCCGGGGCTCAACGAGGAGACCCTGCTCTCGATCGCCGTCAGCGACCTCCTCTTCCTGGTGCTGCGCCCCGACCAGCAGGACTACCAGGGCACCGGCGTGACCGTGGAGGTGGCCCGGCGCCTGGAGGTGCCCGACCTGCGGCTGGTGCTCAACAAGGTGCCGGCGGCCTTCGACCCCGACCAGGTGCGGGCCACCGTCGAGGCCACCTACCGCTGCCCGGTGGCGGCCGTCCTGCCGCAGAGCGACGCGGTGATGCAGCTCTCCAGCCGCGACGTCTACGTGCGGGCCCATCCCGACGATGACCTCAGCCGGGCTCTGGCGGGTCTGGCCGACGTGGTGGTGGGCGGCATCCGCAAGGCGGGGAGCTGAACCTCATGCGCTGCCACAAATGCGGGGCCGAACCCATCGGCATCTGCCAGTTCTGCGGGCGCGCGGTCTGCGAGGGCTGCCACGGGCCCATGCCCTACATCCTGACCATCTTCACCGGGCGGGACGACATCCCCAAGGCGGTGGTGACCGCCGACGCCCTCTGGTGCGGCACCTGCCGGCCGCAGCCGGAGCCGATTCCGATGCCGGAAATCTACTGAGGGACGCGAGGGGGGCCTGAGCCATGCCCGGCTTGTTCGACCGACTGCAGCAGGAGATCACCCACCAGGACAAGGTGGCCGGACTGTCGGCCGTCGACCTCCTGGACATGGAGCCCTTCGCCCGGCGGGTCATCCAAGTCCTGGCCCGCCAGGGCGACCTGGACCTGGCGGCCCTGGCCCGGGCCCTGACCGATGCGGGCGGTGACGACGCCGCGCCCGCCGACCTGCAGGCGCGCTTGGACGCGCTGGTGGACGAGGGCTACGTCCTGCGTCGCGAGGTGGAGGGTCGGTCCGTCTACCACACCGCCTTCGGGCGCCGCCGCCGCCAGAGCCTGCCGCTGGACATCTGGGGAATGCTCGCCGACCGTGCGGACGATGAAGCCGCGGGATCGGGCGAAGCCCCGGCACGCGCTCCCGACAGCGGCGCGCCAGGTCAAGCGGACCCGCCGGCGGAGGGGGGGTCATGAGCGAGGCCACGCCCGCCGAGCTGGCCCGCCGGCTGGCCGACCTGCCCGAGCTGGCAGGGTCCTGGGAGGAGGTGGACCTGGCCGCGGGGCAGACCCTCTTCCGGGAGGGCGACCCGGGGGACGCCTTCTACACGGTCATCAGCGGCGCGCTGGAGGTCCACCGCAGCGACGACCAGGGCCGGCCGATGGTGCTCGAGCGGCTGGGCCCCGGGCAGCACCTGGGCGAGTTGGCCCTGGTCCTGGACGACCGTCGCGCCGCCACGGTCAAGGCCCTCAGCGACTGTCGCCTGCGGCGCCTGGGCCGCGACGCCTTCCGCGCCGCCCTGCCCCGCCTGCCCGCCCTGTCGGCGGCAACCCTCGACATGCTGGGGATCCGGCTCCGCCGCACCGGCACCTACCTGAGCCTGCTCACCCGCTGGGCCCACCTGGTGGCGAAGGGTGATTACCAAGGCGCCCAGGACGCCATCCATGCCGAGGCCGCCGGAGCGGAGGACGGCAACCTGGCGGCCTTCGTGGGAGCCTTCGAGTCCATGGTCAGCTCGGTCAGGGCCCGCGAGGAGGCCCTGAGCCGGGAGTTGGCCCAACTGCGGATCGAGATCGACCAGCAGCAGCTCCAGAGCCGGCTGGCAGAGGTCACCGAAACCGACTTCTTCCGCCAGCTCCAGACGCGGGCCGGGGACCTGCGCCGCCGCATGCGCGGCGCGGGCGATCCGGCGGCCGCGCCGGCCGCCGACGCGGACGCCGCGTTGGACGCTGAATTGGACGCCTGAACGGGATCGTCAGGGGATCCCGCGCAGGGCTTGCCTGCCGACACCGTCTGCCCGATAATCCGCGGGCTTCGCCGCTGCGTCTCGCGTCCAACCCCTCACGGGCCGCCATGCCAGAGCCCCGCCAATCGGTGCCGCCGCTTGCTGACCTGCCGGACCACGAGGTGGTCGGCAGGGTTCTGGCCGGCGATCAACGGGCCTACGGGATTCTCGTGGCGCGACATCAGCGCCGGGTCCACGGGGCCATGTGGCGCCTGACCGGCAATGCCGCCGACGCCGAAGAACTCACCCAGGCCACCTTCTGCCGCGCCTACTTCGCCTTGGCCGGCTACCGGTCCGAGTACGCGTTCGGGGCCTGGATCCATCGGATCGCCCACAACCTCTGTGTCAACCACCTGCGCCGCGAGCACCGCGACCTGGGTCTGGACGATCTGCTCGAGGTGGTCGGGGACCGTCCGGCGCTGGAGCCCCGAGCGGGCACGGAGGCGGATCCCGAACTGAACGCATCCCGTCAGGACCTGGCCGGCCGCGTCCGGGCCGCCTTGGCCCGCTTGCCCGAGCCGTTTCGCGAGGTCCTGATCCTTCACTTCTTCCAAGAGCTCTCCCACGAGGAAATGGTGGCTCGGACCGGCCTGCCCCTGGGCACGATCAAGAGTCGGCTCTCGCGGGCCAAGCGGCAGTTGGCTCAGATCCTCAGCGCGCAGGCGGCAGGGCCGGGAACCCGCTGACGGGTTCCTCTGTACTAGATGGCAGGAGGGACGCCGGTCGACGACCCGGGTCGCGCGGGGCTTGCCGCAGCGCTTTCCAGCCACCGGCTTCGCCAGGGAAGCGCTGCGGACTGGGTAGCGGCGACATTTCCTCCTTCCTGTCCCGAGTGGCCTGGAACCCACCTCCCATGGAGCGGCACATGAACACAACCAACGAGGGACAGGGAGCCGCCCCTGACAGCCCGACCTCGGCGCTGGCGAGGCTCCTGGCCGACGATCGGCCTGCCGGAGACCCCCAGGTGGAGGAGACCTCGCCGTCCGTGATGACCGAGGCCGCCGCCGCCTTCCTCCTTGCCCCGCCGCCCCCTCCCGCCCCCGGCCTGACCGAGCGCGTGTTGGCCCTGCTGCCGCGGGGCGATCCGACGGTCTTCAGCCGCCTGGGCCGGGCCGTCCTGGACGCTTGGTGCGATCCGGCGGAGAACCGCCGCTGGCGCGCCGATGCGGTGGGCATGGCCACGGCCCTGGGCCTGCCCCCTGAACTGGCCCGGCAGGCGCGGGTGGTGGAGGCCGGCGCGGGTCACCTGCCCCATCCCATGGCCCTGGAGATTCCGCTTCCGCCCCCGGAGGCGGCCACGGGCCCGCGGGCAGAGGCCCTGCGGCGCCTGGCGGCCACGGAGTTCGGCTGGCTGCTGGCCGGCGAACCCGGCGGCGCGGAGGCGCTGGGCCTGACGTCGCCGAGCGCCGCGGCAGCGGAGCCGACCTCAGTCTCGCCGGCGACGGGCCGGTCGGCCACCGCCGAGCTGCTGGCGTCCTGGCTGCGGCCGCGCCGCCTGCTGCTGGCCGGGGGCCTGGCCTGCCTGGCAGCGGCCATCGGGCTGACCGTGAGCCTGGGCACCGCGGGCGGGGGATCCTACCTGTCGGGGGCGACGATCGGCGCGGCTGGGGGCCTGCAGCTGGCGGCGATCGGCGTCAGCCTGGGCCTGGGCCTGCTGCTCCTGGCACGGGCCGCGCGGCGCTGATTGATGGGGTGGACGTCGTGCCGGCGACGGCGCGGCGGGAACCGGGGCCTGTGCGGCGTTGTGGTAAGGGCTGACGGCATGCGCGAGGGACGGTGGCCGTCGCCGGGACGAGCGCCTCGGTGCGCGGGAGGCGGCGCGGGTCATCGACGCCGCCACGGGCGGAGGGCAGGCCTCACACTCCCCGGCCCCGTAGGAATCGCACCAGAACCGGTCGGCCCGTCTGGCACGCAGGGTTGCGTCGTTCAGGCAACAAGGAAGGGGCGCGGACCGCAGCGGTCCACGCCCCTCGTGACAAGGTTCGTCGGGCGGCGAAGGCGTTTCGCCCTCAGCCGCGTTCAGGGCACGTCCGCCCTCAGATCTCGCTCTCGATGCGCATGCCGTAGAAGCTGCGGTACACGTAGAAGAGGGCGATGACCAGGAAGAGGGCCGACAGACCCAGGGTCAGGGAACTGTAGCTCTGGCCGCCCTTCAACTCCACCGCCAGCTCCACCGCCAGGAGGCCGAAGAGCGTGGTGAACTTGATGACCGGGTTCAGCGCCACCGAGGAGGTGTCCTTGAAGGGGTCGCCCACCGTATCGCCCACCACCGTGGCGGCATGGAGTTCCGTCCCCTTGGCCTTCAACTCGGTCTCCACCAGCTTCTTGGCGTTGTCCCAGGCGCCGCCGGCATTGGCCATGAAGATGGCCTGGAAGAGGCCGAACAGGGCGATGGCGATCAGGTAGCCGATGAAGAAGTAGCTCTCGAAGAAGGCGAAGGCCAGGGTGGCGAAGAAGGTGGTCAGGAAGATGTTCAGCATGCCCTTCTGGGCGTACTGGGTGCAGATCTCCACCACCTTCTTCGAATCCTCCACCGATGCCTTCTGGACCCCCTCCAGCTTGATGTTGGCCTTGATAAACTCCACCGCCCGATAGGCGCCCGTGGTCACCGCCTGCATCGAGGCGCCGGTGAACCAGTAGATCACCGATCCGCCGGCGATCATGCCCAAGAGGAACTCGGGGTGCAGGATGGAGAGCTTGGCCAGCGCCTCCTGGTCGGTCAGCTTGTCGGTCAGGAGGACGATGATGGAGAAGATCATGGTGGTGGCACCCACCACGGCCGTGCCGATGAGCACCGGCTTGGCGGTGGCCTTGAAGGTGTTGCCCGCCCCGTCGTTCTCCTCCAGGTTCTCCTTGGCCCGCTCGAAGTCCGGCTTGAAGCCGAAGTCCTTCTGGATCTCGCCGTGGATGCCGTCGATCTCCTCGATGAGGCTCAGCTCGAAGACGCTCTGGGCGTTGTCGGTCACCGGCCCGTAGCTGTCCACGGCGATGGTCACCGGACCCATCGACAGGAAGCCGAAGGCCACCAGGCCGAAGGCGAAGACCGCGGGGGCCAGCATCAGGCTGCCCAGGCCCAGGTTGCTGATGGCGTAGGCCGCGCCCATGAGGGCCATGATGACCAAGCCCAGCCAGAAAGCGGAGAAGTTGCCGGCCACCAGGCCGGAGAGGATGTTCAGCGAGGGGCCGCCCTCCTTGGAGCTGGTGACCACCTCGCGGACGTGGCGGCTCTCGGTGGAGGTGAAGACCTTGACGAACTCCGGGATGAGGGCCCCGGCCAAGGTGCCGCAGGTGATGATGCTGGCCATCTTCCACCACATGCTGGGGTCCCCGGCCAGGTCGGGAATCAGGAGGTAGCTCATGAGGTAGGTCAGGGCGATGGAGACGCCCGAGGTGATGAAGACCAGGTTGGTGAGCGGCCGCTCGAAGTTCATCTTGGTGACCTGGGCGTAGCTGGCCTTGGCCATGGACTCGTTGATGAAGTAGGAAGCGGCGGAAGCCACCACCATCACCACCCGCATCATGAAGATCCACACCAGCAGCGGCACCTGGACCGCCGGGTCGTCGATGGCGGTCAGGATGAAGCTGATCAGGGCCACGCCGGTCACGCCGTAGGTCTCGAAGCCGTCGGCGGTGGGACCCACCGAGTCGCCGGCGTTGTCGCCGGTGCAGTCGGCGATCACGCCGGGGTTGCGGGCATCGTCCTCCTTGATGTTGAAGACGATCTTCATCAGGTCGGAGCCGATGTCGGCGATCTTGGTGAAGATGCCGCCGGCGATGCGCAGGGCCGCCGCACCCAGGCTCTCGCCGATGGCGAAGCCGATGAAGCAGAGCCCGGCGTAGTCGCGCGGGATCACCAGGGCGATGAGGAGCATCAGCAGGAGCTCCACCGAGATGAGGAGCATGCCGATGCTCATGCCGCTCATCAGCGGGATCTGGTAGACGGGGTAGGGCAGGCCGCGCAAGGAGGCGAAGCTGGCCCGCGAGTTGGCGTAGGTGTTGACCCGGATGCCGAACCAGGCCACCCCGTAGCTGCCGGCGATGCCGATCAGGCTGAAGAGGAGGATGATGATGACCTTGGTCAGGTCCATCCCCCGGAGCAGCCAGAAGTAGATCAGCATCACCGTGGCGATCAGCAGCTCCAGCAGCAGGATGAAGCGGCCCTGGGTGCGCAGGTAGGTGCTGCAGGTGGCGTAGATCAGCTCCGAGATCTCCAGCATGCTGCGGTGCACCGGCAGGGCCTTGAGGCGCCCGGACATCACCAGGCTGAAGGCGATGCCGGCCACGCAGACCAGGACGCCGATCCACAAGAGGGTGGTGGCCGGCAGGCCCAGCATGGTGGTCTGGCTGAAGTCCGGCAGGACGATGTCGGCCTCGGAGGCAGCCAAGGCCGGGCGGCTGCCCAGGAGCAGGAAGACGGCGACCAGGGCCATCAGCCCCAAGGCACGCCGTCCCAAGGTGGTCAGGTTCATAGGTGCTTCTCCCCTCGCAAGGTCAAGCGGTCTCTGGTGGCTGGCGCCACCGGCGGACGGGGCCCGGCGGCAGGCTGACCTTCAGCCGCACCGTTCGGACCTCCGGGCAGGACGTAAGTGCCCGCCGTGGCGGGCGAACCGAGCGGGGGATCATAAGGACGACGCGGGCCGGGGTCAAGATGGAGGGCCGGAGACGGCGAAGCCGGCCGCGACGGCGGGATGCGGGCGCAACCCTTCGCGAATGCGCGGCGTAGGGGGCTGGGCTATTCTTGGGGCGCAGGCGACCGGGGACTCGCAGCATCCACATCACCTTCGGAGGTCCAGCATGACCGGCGCGACGCATTCAGAGCGGCTCTGTCCTCGCTGCTATGCCTCGCTGCCCGCAGGCAGCACGGGCTGCGGCCGCTGCGGGGCGGCGCTGCCGGTCGTGGGCCAGGTCCAGGCCAGGCCGATCGGCACCCAGGAGCCCATGCCGACGGCCGAGGTGGCACCGTACTGTCCGCGCTGCGACCGGCTGGATCTGCCCGGTGCCCGCTTCACCGGCGCCTTGGCCGACGGGCGGATGCCGGCCTGCCCGCATTGCGGCACGGCCATGGTCACAACGGGCAGCGGCACCACCCTGGCCTACGAAGAGGTGTCGCTGGCCGTGGAGAGCTGGGACCTGGACCGCCTGGTCCGGGCCGAGGCCGTGGACGGCTGGACCCTGGTGGACACGACCATCGATCCCTCGTCCCCGCAGCGCCTGTTGGCCCACTTCCGCCGCGCCCTTCCAGAAGCACACGCTGCCCCCGCCGCCGCCGCGGCGGGATCGAAGGCCCAGGGCGCGGGGGGCATCCCCCATCAGCCCTCGCGGCCCGCCGCCTCCGCCGCTCCGGCGGCGCCCGCCAGTCCGCGCGAGCCGGAGCGGCCCGCCGACCCGCGGCCTGCCTCGCCCATGCCGCCGGTCATGGATGCCCGCGGCGCCAAGGCGGCGGCCAAGGAAGCCCGGCGCGCCGCCAAGGAGGCCCATCGGGCTGCCCGCTGGGAGCGGCGGCGCGGCCACTGGGAGAAGCGACTGGAGCAGGCCCTCGGCGGGGGCGAGCGCGAAGCCAAGGGCTCGGCCCATCCCCTGCCCGCCTGGGGACGGCGTGCCTGGCGCGGGGGCCGCAGGCATCCCCTGGCCCTGCTGGGCATGGTGGCCGCCATGGCAGTGGGGATCGCCCTCTTCATCGCCGCCCAGCTGCTGCGGCACCTCGTGCTGCCCTTGCTGATCGGGCTGGCCATGGCCTTCCGGCAGGCCCTCCTCAGCGTCTTCTGGGGCATCACCGGCCCCCAGGGCGCGCGGCGCCGCTGAGGTCGGCGCGCTGCCGGCACGCGTCCGAGGCAGCGGCCAGAGTCACCCGGCTACCCGCAGCGCTGCCTGGCCGAGGGGATGCGGCGCGACGGGACACCCCGCCCGGCCGGCCTGACCGATCGGCGCGGCTCTAGCGGATCCGCAGGCCCTCCAGCCATGCATGGGACTTGAGGTACTGCAGCCAGCCGCCCACCGTGAGCGCGCCGAACTGGTTGTGCGCGACGGGCAGGGCGCGATCGACTCCGGCCGCCTTCAGTTCCCGCGCCAGGGCCACTGTGCCGGCGCGGGTGGCCATGAAGCTCTCGCACAGGGCCGCCCAGCCCTGCCCCTCATCCGGGCGATGGCCATCGTACTCGTCCATCACCAGGGCCGCACCGAGGGCCGAGCGCAGGCGGCTCTGTCCCCACCGTTCGATGCCGATGATGTGGCGCAAGGCCTCCCGGTTGCGGGGCAGGTCGGGCGCCTGCGCCAGGCGCGCCTGCAGGAGAGCGGCGCCCTGCTCGAGGTTGGCGAGCTGCTGCTCCCAGGAGGCCTTGCGGGCCGGCCGCTCGGTGATCAGATTGGTGATGAAACGCTGGATGGCCCCCATGGGTCGGTCTCGCTCCTGCTGCGGAAGGTCTGGTGGAAGGGTTGCGGGCCGGAAATGCTAGCAGGGGCGGGGCGCGAGGTGACAGGACCTTCCGGCCGCCTTTGCGACACCCTTGCCCTGCGCTATCCTGCCCGGCCCATGCGCCCTTCCGCCCCCCCCACCCTCCACCTCAGGCCCGGACGAGACAAGCCGGTCCGCGGGCGGCATCCCTGGATCTTCTCCGGCGCGGTGGCGCGGCTGGAGGGCGAGGTGGAGCCGGGCAGCCTCGGCCGGGTCCGGACGGCGGAGGGCGAGGAGCTGGGCTGGGCCTCGCTCAACCCACGATCCCAGATCCTGGGACGCATGCTGAGCTGGCAGCCCGAGGCCAGGATCGACGAGGCCTTCTGGCGCGCGCGTCTGGCCGAAGCCCTGGACCTGCGCGCCGCCCTGCCCGACAGCCCCCTGGCCGACCCCGAAGGCGCCTGCCGCCTGGTCCACGCTGAGTCCGACGGTCTGCCGGGCCTGGTCATCGACCGCTACGGCCCCTTCCTGGTGCTGCAGGCCCTGACGGCCGGCATCGAGGTCCTGAAGCAAGACCTGGCCGCCTGGACGGCGGAGCTGTGGCGTGCGGCCACAGGCCGGGACTGCGCCGGCATCTACGAGCGATCGGACGTGGACGTACGGGCCAAGGAAGGCCTGGCCGAACAGGTCGGGCCGCTCTGGGGCGAGGCCCCGCCGCCGCGCCTGTGGCTGCGCGAGGCCCTGGGGAAGCCGCTGGCCGGCGGGGCGGGCCCCGCCGAGGTCCGGCTGCCGGTGGACATCGCCTCCGGCCACAAGACGGGGGCCTACCTGGACCAGGCGGTCAACAGGCGGCGGGTTGCGGCCTATGCCCGGGGCCGGCGGGTGCTCAACGCGTTCTGCTACACCGGGGGCTTCGGCCTGCACGCCCTGGCGGCCGGAGCGGCCTCCCTCACCCAGATGGACAGCTCGGCCACCGCCCTGGCGGCCGGGGCCGAGGCCCTGGAGCGAGCGGGCCTCGGCGGCCCCGGAGAGGGAGCAGCGGGCGCGGTCGAATGGGTGGAGGCAGACGCCTTCACCCAGCTGCGCCGCTGGCGCGATGCCGGCCGCCAGTGGGACCTCATCGTCTTGGATCCGCCCAAGTTCGTGCAGCACGCCGGGCAGATCGCCAAGGCCGGCCGGGCTTACAAGGACATCAATCTCCTGGCCCTGAAGCTGCTGGCGCCGGGGGGCATCCTGGCCAGCTTCTCCTGCTCCGGCCTGGTGAGCCCCGACCTCTTCCTCCAGATCCTGCACGGCGCCGCCCTGGACGCCGGCCGCGACCTCTGCATCGTGGAGACCCTCGGGCAGGCGCCCGACCATCCCGTGCGCCTCAGCTTCCCCGAAGGGCGCTACCTGAAGGGGCTCCTGGGCCGGGTCGTCTGAGCCCGTCCTTGGGACATCGGACAGGCCCGCGCCCGATTTGCGCGTTGCGCCCGCCCGGCCTATGATCAAACTTCGTCATCATCCTGACGACTACCGACCTCATCCCGCCGTTTCACGCGGCGGCGCATCGCCCTCACGCTGCCGGCGGCGCCCACGGGGCCGCCGCCCGTTCCAGGAGAAGGACCCTTGGCCAACATCAAGTCCGCGGAGAAGCGCGCCCGGCAGAGCGTCGTGCGCTACGCCCGCAACCGCTGGTACCGCAGCCGCTACCGCACCTTCGTCAAGCGGGCGCGCCACCACATCGCCGCCGGCGACCAGGATCAGGCCACGGATGCCATCCGCCGGGCCACCCAGGCCCTCGACCGCGCGGCCCAGCGGAACATCATCCACCGCAACAAGGCCTCGCGCCTCAAGAGCCGGCTGATGGTGGCCTTCAACAAGGTCTTCCACGCCGCCCGCGCCGCGGCCTGAGACCCGAGCCGACCGTCTTGCCGTAACACGCGCCCCTCCCCATCCGTCGGGAGGGGCGCTTCGCATTTGGAGATCGCACCGCCCCGTTCCGGGGCCTGGGGGCTTTGGCTGTGTTCTTCTGGTCCAACCCGCGCTACCGCTCCGTGGTGCGCAAGGAGTTCATCCAGATCCTGCGCGACCCGCGCACCCTGGCTCTGACCTTCGCCATGCCGGTGATCCAGCTCTTCTTGCTGGGCTTCGCCGCCACCAACGACGTGCGCCAGGTGCCCTTGGCCGTCTGGGACCAGGACAAGAGCGCCGCCTCGCGGTCCCTCGTCGATGCCTACCGCGCCGCCGACTACTTCCGGGTGGCCTGGGACGCCGACAGCCAGGCCGACATCCAGGGCCTGGTGGACCAGGGCAAGGCGCGGGCGGGCATGGTCATCCCGCCGGACTACAGCCGGCGGCTGGCGACGGGCCAGACCGCGCAGGTGGCCTTCTACATCGATGGTTCGGATCCTTCCGTGGCCGGGACGGCCCTGGCGGCCGCCACCCTGATCGGCCAGGCCAAGGGAGCCAGGCTGAGCCTGGAACGCCTGGCCGGCCGCGGCTCGGCCGCCGCCGCCCTGGCCAGCCCCCCCCTCGAACTGCGCACGCGCGTCTGGTTCAACCCGGACCTGGTCAGCGCCTTCTACATGGTGCCGGCCCTCATCGGCCTCATCCTGCAGTTCCTGACCGTGATCCTCACCGCCACGGCCATCGTGCGCGAGCGCGAGCGCGGCACCATCGAGCAGCTCATCGTCACCCCCATCCGTTCCTGGGAGCTGGTGCTGGGCAAGCTGACGCCCTACCTCTTGATCGGTTTCATCGACACCCTGGAGATCCTGCTGGCGGGGATGCTGATCTTCGGCGTGCCGATCAACGGGTCGATCCCCCTGCTCCTGGCCCTGTCGGGGCTCTTCCTCGTGACCACCCTGGGTCTGGGCCTCTTCATCTCGACCATGGCCAGCACCCAGCAGGAGGCGATGATCACCTCCATCTTCTTCAACCTGCCCTCGATCTTCCTGTCGGGCTTCTTCTTCCCGCTGGAGGCCATGCCCCAACCGCTGCAGGTCATCAGCCACCTCATCCCCCTGCGCTACTTCCTGGTCATCGTCCGCGGGGTGGTGCTCAAGGGGGTGGGCCTGGCGGCGATCTGGCCTGAGGTGGCGGCCCTGACGGTCTTCGCCGTGGTGATCATGGGCGCGGCCGCCCTGCGCTTCCACAAGCGCCTGGACTGAAGGCCCCGCCCGCCGCCCCCCCTCCCGTCCCCACCCTCCGTCGAGGTGAACCATGAAACGCCTGGCCCCCATCCTGATCCTGCTCCTGGCCATCGCCGGCCTGGCCTACCTCCTGCGCGACCGCTGGGCCCTGGGCAACGACGAAGGGCTTATCGAAGCCTCGGGGAGCATCGAGGCGGAAGAGCTGCGGGTGGCAGCCGAGCTGGGCGGCCGCATCCTCGGGGTGGCGGTGGAAGAGGGCGAGGCCGTGGAGGAGGGCCAGATCCTGCTCAGCCTGGATCCCAGCCTGCTGGAGGCCCAGCTCCGCCAGGCCCGTGCGGCGCTCGACCTGGCGCGGGCAGCGGGCGCGGCCGGCGCTTCGGGAGCCGGCGGCGCTGCAGCGACCCGGCTGGCGGCGGCCCAGGCGGCCCAGGCCGAGGCCCAGGTGGCCCTGCTGGAGACCCAGATGGAGCGCCTGACCCTGCGCGCCCCGGCGGCAGGCGTGGTACTGCAGCGGCTGGTGTCGCCGGGTGAGTTGGCTCAGCCGGGCGCCCCGCTGTTGATCCTGGGCCGCCTGGACGACCTCAGCATCACGGTCTACGTCCCCGAGGACCGCTATGGCCGGATCGACCTGGGCGACAAGGCGGAGGTCAGGGTGGATGCCTATCCAGGACGCAGCTTCGAGGCCGAGGTGATCCGCATCGCCGATCGGGCTGAGTTCACGCCGCGCAACGTGCAGACGGTGGCCGGCCGCCGCGCGACGGTCTTCGCCATCACCCTGGCGCTCAAGGGCAAGGGCGGACGGCTGAAGCCCGGCATGCCGGCCGACCTGACCTTCACGGACAGCGAGCCTTGAGCGAGGTCTCGGCCCCGCTGATCGTCGCCGAGGACCTGCGGAAGCAGTACGACGGGCGGGCGGCCCTGGACGGGGTCAGCCTGGCGGTGGCCCCCGGTGAAACCTACGGCCTCCTGGGGCCGGACGGGGCGGGCAAGACCACCCTGATGCGCCTCCTGGTGGGCGCCCTGGTCCCGGACGGCGGTCGCGCCTGGGTGGGTGGCCACGATCTGGCGGTGGCGCCCGAAGCGGCGCGGGCGGGCCTGGGCTACCTGGCCGGGCGCTTCAGCCTCTACGGCGACCTGACGGTGGCCGAGAACCTCCGCTTCTTCGGCGAGGTGCGCGGCCTGGGCGGCCGGGAGCTGGCGGAGCGGGCGCGGGAGCTCCTGGGCTTCGTGGGCCTGGCCGGCTTCGAGGCCTGGCGGGCGGACCAGCTCTCGGGGGGCATGAAGCAGAAGCTGGGCCTGGCGACGGCCCTGATCCACCGGCCCAAGGTGCTGCTCCTCGACGAGCCGAGCGGGGGCCTGGACCCCCTGACGCGGGGCGACCTCTGGCGCCTGATCGGCCGGGTGGTGGCGGAGGGCGCGGCGGTCCTGGTCAGCACGCCCTACATGGACGAGGCGGCCCGCTGCCGGCGCATCGGCCTTCTGCGCGAGGGGCGCCTGGTGGCCGAAGGGCGCCCGGCGGACCTGGCGGCAGGCCTGGCAGGCCGCGTCCTGGAGCTGAAGGCGGGCCCGCGGCGCCTGGCGCAGCGCCTGGCGGCCCAGGATCCCGAGGTGCGGGAGGTCCTGGCCTTCGGCGACCGCTTCCACCTGCTGGTCGAGGCGGCGGAAGGCCCGCTCGCCCGGCTGCCGGCGGCCCTGGCGGCGGGCGGTGTGCAGGTGGAGGCCCTCAGGCCCGTCGCCCCCGGCCTGGAGGACGCCTTCATCGGTCTCTACAGCCGTCCGGCGGCCGCGGCGGAGGCCCCGGGCCATGGCTGAGCCGGCCATCCTGGTCGAGGGCCTGGTCAAGCGCTTCGGCGCCTTCACCGCGGTGGACGGCATCAGCTTCCGCGTCGAGCGGGGCGAGGTGGTGGGCTACCTGGGCGCCAACGGCAGCGGCAAGACCACGACCATGCGCCTCCTGATGGGCCTGCTCACGCCCAGCGCGGGCCGGGCCCGGGTGCTGGGCCTGGACGTGGCCACCGAGGCGGAGGCCATCCGGCCGCGGGTGGGCTACATGAGCCAGCGCTTCGCCCTCTACGAAGACCTGACGGTGCGCGAGAACCTGAGCTTCTACGGCGGCCTCTACGGCCTGCCGCCGGCGACCCTGCGCGAGCGGGTGGCGGCGGTGGAAGCCCGGCTGGGTCTGTCGGACCGCGCGGACCTGCTGGCGGGCCAGCTGGCGGGCGGCTGGCGCCAGCGCCTGGCCCTGGGCCTGGCCATCCTGCACCGCCCGGAGCTGCTGCTCCTGGACGAGCCCACCTCGGGCGTGGACCCGGCGGCGCGGCGCGCCTTCTGGGACCTGATCTACCAGCTCGCCGAAGAGGGCGCCACGGTCCTGGTCAGCACCCATTACATGGACGAGGCGGAGCATTGCCAGCGCCTGGGCATCATGCGCCAGGGCCGCCTCCTGGCCTGGGACGCCCCCGAGGCCTTGAAGCGCCAGGTGGTCCGGGGAGAGGTCTGGGAGCTGGAGGCCGAGCCCCTCTCCGCCGGCCTGACGGCCCTGGAATCCGCGCCGGGCATCGTTCAGGCGGCCCTGCACGGCGATCGCCTGCGGGTGCAGACGGAAGCCGGCGCCGGTGGCCGCGACCTGATCGAGGGCGTCCTCAGCGCCGCGGGCTGTCGGGCCACGGCGGCGAGCCCGGCGGAGGTGGGCCTGGACGACGTGTTCCAGGCGCTGGGGCGAGGGTAGAAGCCCCTAGCCCCCCGCCCGTCCCCCCCCGTCCGCCCGCCCCACCTGGTGGCTGGTGGCCGTGGCGCGGGCGCTGGGCGTGTAGGTGCCGGTGGGGGCCACCGAGGCGGGAGCCGTGACCGCCAGGGCGGTGGGCGGTGCCGCGAGCGGCGCGCCGAGAGGGCCCGGCTGGGCGAGGAAGAAGGCGGCGAGGCAGAGGCTGCCCATGCCGACGAGCAGCGGGCGGAGGCCGACACGGAAGGCGGGCGGGGCAGCAGGTCGCCGGCCCGCGGCCGGCTGCGCCGCGTGAGCCGCCAGCACCTGGGCTTCGAGGCGGCGGCGGAAGTCGGCCGGGGGGCGTGGCAGGGCAGCCGGGCCGAAGAGACGTTCGGCCAGGAGCGCCTGCGAGGCCGCCGACGGCCCAAAGGCCTCGCTCAGGGCTGCGGCATCGGGGCGGGCGGCCCGGAGCGCCAGGGCGGCCTCGGTCCGGTCGGCAGCGCCGAGGGGGAGGGCGTCGCGCAGGCGGTCCAGCAGGCGGCGCGACGGCGCCTGGCGGCGAGACCGCGCTTGCGGCAGCGATGCGATCCAGTTCATGGCCTATCGTCCCCGCGCCCACTCAGGCGCCTGTGTGCTGACCGAGGTCGAAGCCGGCTCCGCCGCCGCTGCCAGGGCGGCCGCCCGGCGCAGGGCCCGGTGCTGGATGACCTTCAGGTTGCCCGGGCTGATGCCCAGTGTCTCGGCCGCCTGGGCCACGGACTGGTTTTCCAGGAAGCGCAGGCGCAACACCGCCTGATCGCGCTCGCTCAACTGGCCGAGCACCCAGGCTCCCAAGGGGCCGCAGCTCGGCCGGCGAGCACCGTGGGCATCCTGCGACCCGGCGCGGTCATCGTCGCCATCGACCGCGAGATCGGGGTCGGCGTCGCGCGGCCCCGCGGCCTGCAGGGCGGGCGATCCGCCAGACCGGGCCAGGTCGTCCAGGGGCAGCTCCGCCGGGCGACCCGCCCGCTGCCGCCAGTGGTCGCGGATGACGTTGCGGCAGATGCTGAAGAGCCAGGTCCTGAGGCTGGCCTCGCCCCGGAAGCCGGGCAGGGCCCTGACCAGGCGCAGGAAGACCTCGCTGGTGATGTCCTCGGCCTCCTGCTGCTGACCCAGCTGGTTGACGGCATAGCCATAGATCTCGTCGACGTAGCGGCGGTAGATCTGGGCCAGGGCCGCTCCGTCCCCGGCCTGGGCACGCAGCAGCCAATACGCCTCGTCGCTGGCAGCGGCCGAGGTCCGGTCGCCGACCAGGGCGTTGAGGCCCAAGCTGAGAGAAGGAAGCGATGCCATGCGGGGAAGGACGCTCCAGGGTTACAGCCGCCGATCATGGGCACCCACACCATGCCCGCGATGATGATAGCCCCCCCCCCCCCCCCCCCCCCCC